>Ga0307516_10010712_pt1 | contig 10049 bp, 13 predicted proteins | sample 19_EM_MG_FD_203310 | JGI IMG/M metagenome (GOLD analysis project Ga0307516, IMG submission 203310) | Populus trichocarpa ectomycorrhiza microbial communities from riparian zone in the Pacific Northwest, United States - 19_EM | ecosystem: Host-associated > Plants > Roots > Unclassified | place...
AGAACACGCTGACCAAGAACAAGGGGGACTGAGGGAGCAGGCTGGGAAGATATGTGCCAGGCAGTGCACGGGAACTCTGGGAGGGGCTGTCCTAAGAGCAGTACATAGTGGAGATCTGCAGCAATAGTGGAGAAATGATCCAGAGAAAATACGGACTCCATAGTGACTGACGAGACAAATGTCTGGATTGTGGGGGGAATATCTCCGTGGGAAATGAATGGATGCACGTTGGAACTTGACAGGCAGATAGACCACACTCTAGGCCTTCTGACAGTATAGTCACGTGCCTGATAGCTTTGGAAACGGTGGAGCTATTCAAGATATCGGAATGCCGGCACTGGGCACCTAGACATTTGAGCGCTAACATTGTTTCTTCTCTTCTTTCCTTCATTTTTCCATCAATTCTTCAGCTTCTTTGCTTGTTCTGGTATGGGAGTTGGACTGCAGTAGATTGCATTCCTTTCTCATACCATAATGGATGTTATTCCTTCAGTTTCTTCTGCTTCTTGGTGGTTCTTGTGTGAGTGATGACTGCTAGACATCAGCAGTCATCTCTTGCATCAGGATAGTCTTCTTGTGCAATAGATGGCTACAATGAGGCTCCGTTGTGCTCATCCTTCGCATCAGGATCATTTGATATTGACGCTATCTTCCATGTTCACTGTACCAAACCTGTTTGGTGTGTGACAGCACTTGCATAGTAGATGGGCCATTCCCATCACCGTCTGGTTCATCATCGGTGGAGCCAGTGAGCGGATCCAGCCGCAGTGCAGAGTCCTTCAAGGCTACAGCTAGCTCAAAATTCCTACACTTTTCCAGGCGATCAAGTTGTCGGCAAATCTGTGGGTTGTAGTTATTGTTGTTGCTTCCTCGCGCAGGGTCCTTGATTTGGTCAATGTGGGCATGCTCGGTCATGTCAGCAGACCACTGGATGGTGATGCCGACCCTAAAGATACTTGGCGCTACATTCTGCATAAGTTCAAGCTTAGGAACATACCAATTATCTATTGGTTTATTGGCCGACCCACGGCGGAGGCCATGGTCGAGTATAAAATGCTTGTACGAGTGAAACTCCCAAAGGGCAGATTTAATGCGCTCAATGTCCGTCTCTGTGATCCGGTGTGCTTGTACCCGATAGCGAAAATCCATTAGAGCACGGACAGCGATGACAACTTCACGAGGGGCTGACCCAGCAATGATGCCAATGATCAAGCGTTGGATATCCTGGTGTGTTCGACCTGTTACCTGCTTGAGCAATGAGATCCCTTCTTTAAATTGGCGAAATCCTGTAACAGGCTGCAGAACGGAAAACCTGAAGTCAATTTCCGCAGCGCCCAACACGTTGATGCACCACTGGGCATCGTGATCCCAGAACATTTTGTGGTTGTGGTGAAGCATCTCCAGTGTAAAAAACCTGCTAGGGCATGATAGGGCATGGTCACAGAAAAATGGCAGATGGACGCCATTCAAACGGAACTTTTGCGCTTCGCAAAAGTAGGCCTCTATATTGGTAGGGTTGACCTTGGAGGCTATTGCTGCAAGCTGAGCAAGGGTGGTTGAGGTGGTACGAGGTTCATGCTGAAAAGAATCTCCGAATTGTTTAAACATAGCCATTGTAACGGGTGATGTCTTTCCTCCAATGCCAGATAGCATGGCAGCTTCAGGTGTGTTGACGATGTAGCTCACAATGGGAGTGAAACAATACCTATTGTAACCCCATGGATCAGACAACATTACCCCCAGTTTAGCAGCGCATTTCAGAGGTTCTACGACAATGTTGAGACATTGATGGATCAGGCAGCTCTCTAGTATGCCCCTTATCTGCAAGTTCTTGTGAACAAACTTGGGAACCGGGAGAAGAGCGGCGAGGAGGAAAGCATGGGATGAGAGCTTGAGTTGGGCCGCCATCTTGATGTTTGCAAGACTAATTAGTAGTGGATGGGTGACACGATCACCCATCAGGACCGAAATATTGGTTTTGTCAGAGGAGAGTATCGTTCCAAGTAGGGTCACGCCCGCAGGGATTTGTGACTACTTGATATCAGTATGGGAAAGAGCTGGAAGGAGCAATCATTTTCGGGGATAAGTCCAGTGCTTGCGACAAGTATCTAGGCTTTCTTCTTGATAAAATCCTCTCAGATAGTAACACCACCATTGATATCCCCTCATTTGACGAGTTGATGGTCCCACACAGCACAATTGAGAACTACAATCCTCAGATCATTCAAACATACCCCCCCGATTATGTCAACATCCCACTCTATGATATGGCCACTCAGCGATGGAACTGGCCCCTGACCAAGCCCACTAGGCCATTGCTGGGGCCTGTATCCGATCCTGCCATGCCATTGTCAGGATCTATTCCTGATGTGCCATCTCTGGGATCCATACCCGCTACTACGCCATCACCAGGCAAAAAAGTTCCTTCACAAGAGAATCTCCTTGCAGCATTTTTCAATGCAATTGCATTGGCCATTAGGCGAAAAAGAGGTCAAGAGCCCCAGCGATGCTGGCTGGGCTCGTATAGTACACATCATATGCCTGGAAACGTTGAAGGTGCTGGCACGTTCCATCATAAACCCGATCTCATTCTCATTGAAAAGTCGGATGCTCTCACTGACACCATCTCTTGGATGAGCCCCAAAGTCATCGCCAAATACACTAGTCAAGTCTGGAAACCTTCCATCGCCCTTGTGAAAACCCTCCACACCAAAGCCTACCTTGTCCTTGTCTTACTTGACCAACCTTGGAGGTGGTTCGTTTTGGCCCTGTCCATCATGAAACAGGACATACGGATTCACTTTTACGACCGCTCGGGCTGCTCTGTCTCACCAGCCTTCAACATCCATAGCAATCCCCATGCCTTCATCACTATTCTTGCGGCTGTTATGTTTGGCTCTCGGCTCTGCATTGGTTTTGACCCCACCATTACTGTGAAGCCAGTTCGACCCCTGCAGGTTTCACAACGAAAGGTGGTCTATGATTCAGATCGCACCGTTATCCCAGAACCCATCCCCGAGGAGCTGGATGACTCCGCTTCTCACCTGGAAACATTTCCCACCCTCCAATCACGGTCCGATTTACACTTTGTCGACTTCATCACTCTGCAACCATTCCCACGCGAAGATCCCACACCCCAGCTTGTTGACTCAACATCTCACATCCACGCTTCTGACATTCCTGGTCCAATTGGAGAGATCCAGGTCCGTGACAACATATATAAAATCCTCGAAGTGCTATTCTCCTCAGGCAGGTTCTTAGGCCGAGGAACTGTCATCTATCGTGTTGAATGTGAGGGGAAGCAATATATCATCAAGGATCACTGGGTAGAAAACCCACAGCAGGAAGCAGCAATGATGACGCTTGTGGAAGGAATCCGCGGTGTTCCCGAGCTTGTCAATAGCTGGATGGTGGAAATTCACCCCGGTATTGTTGATGTCACCTCTCGATACCATTTGGAGGAGTGCCAGGCATCCATGAAAGTGATTCAAACACATGTCCACACAGTTATGAGCCCGTGTGGGCGTCCTCTCACAAAATTCAGGACCAAGTGTGAATTGGTCCAATGTATAAGGGACATTATCATTGGTGAGTACATTCAGCCGTGCATGGAATCTCATAGCTAATATGACAATCAGTCCTGATAGAAGCCATGAAAATTAGCATTCTTCATCGTGATGTCAGTCCGTTCAACGCTCTAATTAAAGATGGGGAGGATGAGGTCCAAGGCATGCTCATTGATTGGGAATTTGCAGTTGAGATAACTGCCACACAGCTGTATAGTGCTGGCAGTACTGTAAGTAAGCTTTTTGGAATTTGGAATTACTGCAGCTGACGTGAAACAGGGGACTATTCCATTTCTTTTGATAAGTCTTCTCGGGCAAATTTCGGAGGCGCTTCAGCAGAAGCCTTCAAAGCACAAGTGTGTTTACAAGGAGGGCCAGGCCACATCTATACAAATTGGGGGTGGGCACACTAATGATGACTTCAGGGTCCGGCATGTGCCAGCTAATGACGCTGAGTCTCTTTTCTATGTGCTCATTTGGATCTTAGTTTTGTATGATGGACCACTTGGACGGGAGCGGCAGAACTTTAACTTGGAGTCCTCAATACTTGGTTGGTGGAGTGAAGGAGCTATTCAAAATCTGGAGAGTGTGAGGAACTCAAAAGTAACCTTCATTGTTGATCCCAAGCCCACTGTACTATCGAAATACGTGTCTCCTTACTTTTCCGACCTTGTTCCCCTCGCTGAGCAGTGGCGACAAATCTTCAGGCATGCATTCAACGACGAGCAGCTCGTCAGCTTGGACTCCTTGCTGGAGGTAACCGACAAGTTCCTTGGGACAATGCTGCCGGAGGACCCCCTGGAAATCACAAATGAACAGTTAACTATGCAAGCAGAAAAGAATTCCCTTCAACTACCCCCTTCCTCAGTTGAGGATGTTACTCTGCCAACTGTAGCAGGCAGGAAATGTGGTGTCCAGAGCATGGGTGACCTACCACACTCTACATTGTCTAAACAGCTTAAAGGTGTAGTCTAGTAGGCTTGATGTCGAACTCGATCTGTGTTACTCCATATAGTTGGTATGCTACTCATAGCATGTTGTGCTTGGTGCATTGGTCTATGTGTGTTAACATGTGTTCCGCTTGTGATTACTACTATGTACTATATTCGCTTCCAGACTGCCTATATACCCGACTTCAATATGGCTACTACTATGGTGCACTTTTTCCCATCCCACCTTTCATGGCTTCACCATTGAGGAGAGGGTTGAAGAGACCAAAGCGGAGTGGGGAAGATGTTGCTGATCAGTCTAAAAAACACAAAGCTGGCACTACAGGTCATTCCAGCCACTCAAGCACTAACGCCACACACCCTCGTCGCAGTGGTAGAGCAGGCGCTGGGATGGGGGGCCACACTGCTCAACTGGAATGGATTGGTGCCCAACTCGAGGCATCACAGCATGTGTCAAGGCCTTTGATGACCTTTCCCAACAATGCCGCTGAAAACCCTGTCGCTCCTCCTCTCAGGAAAGGCTGGAATAAGGTAACATGTATCTACGTTGTACTCGCATGAACTAACTTGTTCTTTGTTCTGTGTTTTTCTCATTTAGAAGCCACATGAAGCGGCCCCTCCTCCCTACATCACTACACCCAGTGCCAACAACACTGGTTCCCTTGGTCGAGCTGATCCATTTTCTCCCAGAGAGACACCTGCACCCTGTTTTCACCCAAGTACAAATGGTGACCACTTTGGATTCCAGGAACCAACTCACCTCGTTCCACCTGGAACAGAGCCCGATCTCCATGCTCTAAACAATCCGTATATTGCTGCACGACGTGAGAAGGAGCGTCAGCTCGCCACCTCTCAAGTTGCTTGTCCAAACGCCACTGGTTCTCCAGCTGGTCTCATGCATCAAACCCCTTATCTTTCGCTTGGCGGACGATCATCCTCCTCGTACCTTGCACCCCACAATCACTCTTTGCCAGATGTCAACCAAAATATAGATCCATCTTTACTTGGCCCAGCAATATCCAAGAATGACGAAGACAGAAACAATGGTGAGGGCAAAGGGGGTGATGAGGAAGGGTATCACAGTGAGTATGATGGGAGCATGAGTGGACATTCTGGAATATCGGATGAAGAACATGAGTTGCATGGTCAGCATGCACCAAGAGGCCAGATCTGTTTTATTGTTCGCGATCACTCCCTGATGTTTATTTACAGGCTTCGTCGCCGATGCGCAGAGTACTCAAGTGATGAGGCACATATCTCCTCCTGAAGATGATTTTGAGTTTTCTTGAGACGAGGCGGAGAAAACTGTGCATGCGTCATTAAGGAACTTTGGATGCGAGGTAATATAATTACTATGAACACTCCAGCATCTCACACTACTTCAGAGTACTCAGACTGTCAACGTTTCAGAGCATGAGAGCCCGGTAAGCATACTTTAGTTCAGCATTTTGGTATACTCTTTCTCATATTTTCAGTCTCCCGAAACCGTTGACGTTCTCCAGTGTCATCAACAGAAGAATGGGCATCCTCATGCCCCCAATCCAGCTATGCTCACTGCATTACACAACCAATCCACGGCTATGGCAGAAAAGGATGACTCTGATGACAATTCTCCGTGCGAATGTCGCGCACGTCGCCGAGATCGTGACCAACCAGCGCCCCCCACTCAAATCAGCCACTATGGGCCTGTATGGAAGGATTGTCTAGAAGAAGCAAAGATCGAGTGCAGGACTGTACATGCCCTTTTCAATCCCTGGCCCAAGTTCAAGATGGACGCCATTTCACTCACTGACAGCCTCACCACCGTGGTCATGGAGTGAAATCAATGTGGCATTCGTTTTGAACCTGGTAAGTACCTTCCTTGATCACCTTACTGCAATAACTTTTTATTTTAGGTTGTTGGCCAGAGAAGAAGACTGCAATGGTGCAACTAGTAAGTAATATATTCATTCCTACCATACACTAATGATTTGTATTCCAGCTTTATGAAGACATGTCGACCTGGTGATACAAAATGAAAAAAATGGCTATCGGTGTTGCCTCTGCGCTGTACAAATTGGAGCCTCTAGAACTCAGCATCGAGTCCACTCAACATGCTGCATATGTTCAGGATGCTGCTGCCATGCTACTTCAACAATTGATGTTTCTTAGGGATGGTTTGGATGAAAATGTAAGGACCTCTTCTTGAATTTATACTATTGGTCTCAAAAATACAGGGAAAAACATGGAATTTCGCCCACCCTGCACTCAAGGCTGCTATCATCAAGTTCTTCTATACCAGTTCTTATTGCATCACGCATCACCACCCAGACATTTTCCGATCTTGCGTCCCCAACACTTGTCTTGCGGTTATGTGCACAGTGGTATTTTTTTTTCCTGATCTGTTTGTGCTATCAATGTAACAACCACTCTAGTTCAACTGTGTACTTGATGGCTATGCAAGAAACAGAACAGGGAAATTGTTCCCGAAATTTACGTCGAAGGCATATGCGTCAATCTACACTGCACTGCTCGCACTGATTGAAGAAACATTGAGGAATACTTACCATGGTCCCTGGCTTGGTGAACAACTCTCTCGCTGGGTGCATGAAGGCTGGTGAGTATTGATCTTATGTTCCTATAATTGTAGATTAACTGGATGACTTTTAGGGCGGCATTACAGCAGGTTGATATTTCAGTTGAAAGGCATGACCACCTTCAAATTTCGTTAGATTGATAGTAGTCGCATCGTAATCTCTTGTTTGTCATGTCATGCATAGTACTAGTACTGTGGTTTTGTTTACAATGTGAACTATTTTTGTTGAACCCCTCTGGTAGTATTAAACTATTTAAGTGTGTCTTGCACAGTAATTTGTGTTCTGGACAAGGACATGCATCTGACATGATCTGGGAGGAACTGTACAGAAAATTACAGAGACCTACAGTGGGCATCTGTCTGGACTGGGTTGTCCAGATTGGACTAGCCTGGGAGATCTATAGCACTGGGTGATTCTGTCCAGAACTGTCCAGTTCAGAGTGTTTTGCTGATGGGGGGGAGGGGGTCAATAACAAGCTGTGACATTAAGCCTGGCTTGCAGTATATGCATAGGACCTCTGGATCAACCTGTGGGGTCAATAAAGCTTGTACTCTGATAAAGTTAAGTGAATCAGCAGGAATGGCCTGATGTGGCACAGGTACAACATTGAAATCATTCCTACTGATCCTTAGTACCATCCTGTCACTCTACCATGATGATGGAATGGGACGGTGAGCAGAATGTTATTGAACAATCATCAGTCTCATCGTGATGCACAGGGCTCAAGGGGAGTACAAGGAATGTTTGAAGAAGGTTATCCCATGATGGACCTGTCCTCGCAGATGGCTTTGTTCGAGCTTCTTTGCTAAGCTGGCATGTGGCCGATTCATAGTAGATCCATTGGTCACCATCCAGTTTTAGAATGCAGAATATCCAGGTCTGTCCATTGGAAAGGCAAAAGCAAACTTCTTTTTGCGTGGGAACGTTCCAATGAAATGACACTTATTGAAGTGATGACACACTGGGGATTTCAACATTTTCTGGCTGTTTATAGTGCAATAAAAATGACAAATGATAGTTTTAAATCTTGTTTGCACATTTTATTGCCAATAAAATTTGAAACTGTTGTAGTGGATAAAATATTGCACAAAATAAGACCTGTAGTTTGGCATGTAATCCTTAATAAAATGGGAAATAAATAAGAAACTTTATTGCAGATGAAAGCCTATTTATCATTTGAAATTTTGGAAGGCCCTTTTGATCAAATGAAAATCTCAAATTTCATCACTGGAAAAAGGACTAAGAATATTTTGTGAAGCCTGCACAGTTTCAAATTTAAATTCACATTTTGCACACATGAAAAACTCAAACTTTTATGAATGAGAAAAGTAATTGCCCACTCATTGGGGACTCACTGGGCACTCACTCAAAGTTGAGTGCCTGATCAATGCCCACCAAGCACTGAGTACAAAGATCACATTGTTTTTTTTTGGTTTAAGTATGATTGCATCTGCAATCCTGCATGTGTTAGTGCCATTGCATCTCCCGCTCATTTGTATCAGGGCCATTGCATCTCCCGCTCATTTGTATCAGTACCATTGCACATTCCGCTCACTTGTGTCAGGGCCATTGCATCTCCCACTCATTTGTATCAGTGCCATTGCATCTCCCGCTCATTTGTATCAGAGCCATTGAATCTCCCGCTCATATGTGTCAGTGCCATTGCACATTCCACTCAGTTGGGTCAGCGCCATTGCATCTCCCGCTCATTTGTGTCAGTGCCATTGCATCTCCCGCTCATTTGTGTCAGTGCCATTGCACATTCTGCTCACTTGTGTCAAGGCTATTGCATCTCCTGCTCATTTGTGTCAGGGGCATTGCATCTCCCACTCATTTGTATCAGTGCCATTGCATCTCCCGCTCATTTGTATCAGTGCCATTGTATCTCCTGCTCAGTTATGCCAACATTGCATGTTCCACTCACTTGTGTCAGTGTGATTGACTCTCCTGGCATTGACACAAATGAGTGGGAGATGCAATGGCACTGACACAAGTGAATGGGAGATGCAATGGCACTGACACAAGTGAATGGGAGATGCAATGGCACTGACACAAGTGAATGGGAGATGCAATGGCCATGATACAAGTGAGCTAAATGTGGAATGGCACTGACACAAATGAGTGGAAGATGCAATGGCACTGATACAAGTGAGCAGGAGATGCAATGGCCCTGAGACAACTGAGTGGGAGATGCAATGGCATTGAGATAAGTGCATGGGAGACATAATGGCACTGAAACAAGTGAGTCGAATGGGCAATGGCACTGACACAAATGAGTGGGAGATGCAATGGCCCTGATACAAATGAGCGGTGTGAGTCAAAGTGTGGATTTGGGTTGGAGTAATAACCCAAACACAACACCAACAAAGGACTACGAAATTGTGCGAGTGGTGGTTTACCTCCGCGGTGTCCAGAGAGGATATGCTGAGGAGGGGGGAAGAGGATCTACACCAACAGGGTGATGCAGACAGAGATACAGGATACTCCTGGGGTACAGGAGTGATAGAAGATGAAGGGGATAGGTGTCTGGACTCTTCCTATAGCCTAGGAAGTGTCAAAGCAGGGATTGGGTAGACTGAGACTGAAGCAGTGATACTACACCTAGAGATTGGTGCAGCAAAGGGGAAAGGGGGCTCCTGATGTCCAGAAGCAATGGGAGATGAAGGATTGACAGGCTAGACTCCGCTTGAGCCTAGAGAAAGACTTGGACATGAATAGATTGGATAAAACTTGAATATCAGAGCTTTTAGACCTTCACTGAAGCCTACAAGACTCAAAGTACTGAGGGGATTCTGACTGAGAGAGACTGAGAGAGGGATAATTTCATACTATTGGGTTCTCTTCCACTGGGCTGAGCCCAGGGGTTTAAATACATGGGGGGACACAGCATTAAAGTACAAAAAGGGAAGGGAATAAGCAGAATTTGTCAAGGATTGGTAAGTGATTGGTAAGGGCTT
>Ga0307516_10010713_pt1 | contig 10049 bp, 8 predicted proteins | sample 19_EM_MG_FD_203310 | JGI IMG/M metagenome (GOLD analysis project Ga0307516, IMG submission 203310) | Populus trichocarpa ectomycorrhiza microbial communities from riparian zone in the Pacific Northwest, United States - 19_EM | ecosystem: Host-associated > Plants > Roots > Unclassified | place...
AGCTTTATTGATGAAAGATACTTCTTTAGATAAGAGTGTTACATACAAAAAACCCCTTTGATACCAAGACTAATTTAGGGTTTTTAAGTAGTGATTTTGTAAAGATAGTAAGTAGAGAGAGTAAGATATTTTTTTTATTTGTATTGTATTGAGAGAATTATCATTTTTTTCATGTTAAAACTTGGCATTTTATATCTGAAAAAATATGAAAAAAAATCTAGAATGTGGCAACCCTATTTCTCTGTTATTTCTCTATAAAGAGTTATAATAGGCTTGTAACTTGTAATAATAAAAAGAAATTAAGAGGAGAGGGAGGGAGGGAGGGAGGAGGGACAAAAGGGAAGGGGAGAGAGAACTTGGTTCGATCAAGGTCAATTGAGTTCACTCCATTTAATTTTTTATTTTTATCAATTGTACTCAAAGTAAATTTTTAAACAAAGTGCTGTTAGAAAATTATTTTATCAGAAAGCCCTTTGCAGTAGGGGGAACAAATAATGATGATATACACAAGGGGTAGTGTGAATTTACAAGGAAGAACAAACTTTTTTGGGCCAATTTTTGTACTTTTATCCTCTGTTTTTTAATTTCTTTTTCTTTAAGAAATTCCAAGAAATTAGTCATTGGTTTAGGGAAAAAAGATACAGTTAAAAAAAAATTGAACAACGAACAATTTTTTATGGGTGTGAAAAGCGGCATTCTTTATATATATATATATAATTCTTTACATATATTATTTGTATAATGACGGTCTCGAGGGAATAAATTTTTTGGTTTTGTATGGGTGCCACATAAGCCTTAATTGAATAATGGCATGTAAACTAAAAAGAAAATGCATAATTAAGTTATGAAAAGGTATTGTCTCAATTATGCAATGGGTTTGCCTAGGGATTTTTAGATTCCAAATTATCAGTGGGCTATAATAAGCGTTACTGATGAGTGGAAGCAAAAAAATAATAACGTGACTTGATGCAGGCAATCTTGCTCAGTTACACCACCAATATAACCCATAGAATCTAACTCTGTTCCACTCCCCTGGTAATAGGATACGTCGAAGCAACCCTTTCTATTTTTGGGTTAACTTTGCAAGAGCTTTCATTTCACAAGAGAAACAGAAGGTACATCAAATCAAGGTGGGCTGAAGCCACTGCATTCATGGTTCATCAAGTTCATCACTAATAGTTTTAGCTAGACAAGCTAAACAATGAGCAACTTTGCTGTTAGACCGGCGGATATAGGCAGCTCAGAAGCTCTGAAACTTGGCTGAGAAGTTAAGGGTGTCATCTGGAACCAGTTCAAGGTAGTTAGTTGTCCGAACTCGGTCACTGGAAGTTCCTAGATCAGGGAGAGGCAGTCTGTTTCAAGAACAATTTTGTGCAAGCCCAGGGACCAGGCACTAACCCATAGAGCCCTACAAAAGCTTCACCCATTTCACTCTATTGGAGTTTATAATATGTTTACGGTTGTTCAACATAATCTGGCCCTCTAAAATTTACGGGAGACAGCTCCAAACTCCATAAATATTGGCATGAAAGCTATGTCTATGGTGATATTGTACCAATCCTCACGTGGGGGAAACCAGTGAGAGATGTCAGTGTTGTGTTGAGTGAGATGAACTAGTCAAGGCCTGCTTGTATGCTGACAAGGTGGAGTTAGCTATCTTAATAATGCTTCTAGCAGGACTTCTGGTTTTGAAAGTAAAGAGTGCTCCTGGCATACCATAGAGCCCATAGCATAGCCCTTTTTCTGCTCTATCTCCATCACAACTAAAAAAAAAAAAGGAAACCTGAATCACTACCTGATGTTGTTCATGTGATATTGAAAGGTCCCACTGGCGCGAAATCTTTTCTTCCAAACCTTGTTAGCAACCTGGCAATCATGCAAAATATGCATTGTAGTTTCTCAGTATTGATTGCATGTACCACAGCAATAATCAGTATAGGTCCCAAATATGCTGACAGTTGCAGGAGTCGTGATCTCTGTTTGTGCTGGATTCTTCCGTCTTCTTTCTAACCCATGCCACATGATAAAACACCCCCAACTGTGAAAGAACCAGATTTTGTACGCTGTCTGGTGGGGCAACGACAACTTGATCAGATTGCTCAGAACCCATATAAAAAAAAATGGAAGGGATAAAATTAAATTGGACAGGTCGAAGAATGAACTTGGTGTTCATTGAGAATGGGAAAAAAAAAGTTAAAATAAACCAAAAGGCAAAAAAAAAAAATGTGCAGCAAATAGCGGAATTGATGTTAAGGAGTAAAGACTAGTAAATATGTAAAAATTAATTTATGCTGTACCTTCCGAGTCCAAATGCCAACCGGCAAGTGACCCTAAACATGAACAGCTGGAGCTGTGAGTTTTCTTTTCATTATACATGAACAAATACCAGCTATGATGCGCAACTAAAATTGGCATAGCAACAAGTCAGCAACTAGACTAGCTTTTTTGTTTTCCAACGCATCCTCTTCTGGGTGTTAATTACAGCTACCAGAAATGCTCTCACATCAAAAAGGAGTATAGTAGGTCTTGAAGTGATGCAACAACTGACCGAACCAAAAGAAAATTGCAGTTTTAGTTCACCAGCATATGATCAAATCCTCCCCCAGCCTGAAGTCCTGGAACCCGATTCCCTCCGACATTGTGAAGCAACTGTTGCAGCCATCGCCTTGTTGTTGGATCTTCCTAGATAAATTACAATTTACAAAGAACATGAAATTGGTTGTCCACTGAAGAAAGAAGGGGGATGGGGAAGGGCAAAGAATATACTTGATTTGAAAATTATTCCAATGAAAAATATGAAGAACCTATACATCATTTGAAACTCCAAATATTAATATTGCCGACACAATAAAATATTTTTTGTGGCATGGAAAACAAATAAATTTGATATCCTACGCAGCTATCAAATTTTTCACATAAACACGTGTTCCAGTTAGCAATGTCAGTGAACCATGTACTTGGTTAATCATTGTCATAATTATAATCCCCATCTCAAGCCACACTAGCTTAAAACTTAAACTAGTGATCTGCCACCTTTTCCACTAAAACAACTCATGTTATGATTAAACATAGAGATATGCCACGTTCAACTTTATCTACAGAACAATCAACTCATGCAATTCAATCCAACAGCCCATCACTCACATAGCAAACTACAGGGGTGAAATTTCTTGACTGCTAGTTAGGAATTTCAAACCATATAAAGGCCTTACAGTACTTGTCTCAGTCAAGATTCACTTGATTATGGACTAGCTAAAAATCACCATCCTCCCAATGAGTCCTGAGGCAATAGACTATGAACAATTACATAAGCTTTACTTACACGAAGGCAGCTACTGAAGGTAGCATCTCTCAGCATGTCTGGCAGGCAACTTCGTAATGCATGACAAGCCCTGAATTCCAAAAGCGAAAAAAAAAACAATGAAAATAGGAAGTCAAAACAAATGACCAATCATAAAAAATTGAATGCAAGAAGTACAAAGCCAGGTAACTGCTTGGAGCCATTGCTTATTTGGAAATGTAAAACCTTGGATTATCTGAAAGTCGAAGGTAACATCGGATGATATGTTTTAATAACCGTGACGAGGGTTGTTCAGCAAGTGCTGCAACCATGTTCCCCAAAACCCGGCCAACTGCAAAAAACCGTTCTGCTGTAGTGCAAATATAATCCAGGCCCACATCATCCAATAAAATCTTTTGAACTATAAATGTGGCAACCTGCCAACAGAAAAGGAAAAATGCTCTGAGCAATAAATATGACTATTTATCTTATCACATGTATGGGCGAAGGAGACAACTCTATTGTATAGTAGCTAACAGTCACATGCCAAAATGATAATTACACGTCTGTAATCTGTATTTAAACATAGCATCTCATAGATATTTCAGGTCCATTACATTCTCCATTACATTTCAACAAAAAATCATATGATTTACCCAAGTGTACACATAATTGGTTGGAAAGTTAAGAGCACAGATTGAAACTTTGAAGAAGATATATATTAGCAACCTCAGAATTCTAGCAAGCAGCTGCATAGCAACCAAAAGAATCAAGTGGAGCAACAAAAACAGTGGCAGGCATTCTGAGCTGGTGTCAAGAAATCAGAATAGATAAAACCCATTTTAACATTTTGATATGTGAAAAATAGTAAGCAAAATTTAGGTAAGGCTATCTTTCTTGAAATCTAGGTTGTTAAAAGCATATTATACAGGTATGTGATATCTTTTGCTGCCATTGGTCTTGAAAACAAGCCATTGAACCTGATCAAGACTAAGGTTGTATTTGGTTAGTGTCCCAAAACACAAGGGATAAATTTAAAAGTGACAAACATTTTGGTTGGAGAGACACAAACATGTGACAATTTTAGAGTGAATTTTTGTCATTTCAAATCAAAATAAGAAGCACAAGGGAACATGTCCTCTCTATCTCGAAATATTAATTTATTTTATTTGAGCAAGATATCATGCGCCGCCTAAAAATTAACATTGATTTCATTATTTGAGCAAGAAAGTGCTAATAAAGAAGTTGAATTAACTCTACACTTAAATTAACTTGGAATTCTTTTTTCTACATAATAACTCTAATCTAAAACATAATATTTTTAATACATTGAACTCATACATTTTCCAGAGTGGTGAACAAGTTGTTTTTAAAGAAAATTGAATAAATTCATTATCACCAAGTGATGCAATCCTAACTTTAACACTAAGAGATCCATTTGGTCCAGTCACAAGAGTTAGAGCAAAGAGGTTGAAGAAGACAATTAATAAATTTCTTCAAAATACATGGGCTAAGGTGAATTTCAAGAGAATATCAAAAATTGAAGAACACATCTTGATTAATTTGGTTCATGTTCAAGAAGGGCATGTAAGGGAACATCCATACATTATAGAAAGATTGGAATAAAAAAAATTCAAATCTGTTAGTTTTGACCTTTCGCAACTGTTTTGGCCATAAATGAAGCTATAGAAAGAATTTTGGAATGATTCCAGATGCATTGGAAAATAGACATCCACAACTTTCTAGTGATATATGATAGACCTTCTAATTCGTCAAGACGAAGGAGAACTATTCATTTGAAGTTGAGCTTCGATTCTGCCAGTAAATTATGAAATTCGACTTTGGTCTTGTTCTAATTAGTTGGGCTATTATTTATTTATCTTTTAGTTTAGTTTATTATAGATCTTGTGGCATTTTAAAGTTTATTTGGGTTACGTTTTATTTTATTATTTTGAGCTTTTAATGTGTTAAGGTCTATTTATCATGTTTAGATCAATTATGTCAAATTAGAATTAGCTTTCTACTATATAAATCAATTGTTAACATTATTTTTGAAGTTTATGAAATTTTCTCTAAAGTTACCGCATATTGTGTGCTTTGTTTCTCTGTGTGGTTAAGAGCTTCTTATACTAAATTCTTGATTGAACTTACAAACTCTTCGAATGATTGATCAATTTCGTTGTGATTTATACTTCTCGTTCGTGTCTTATTACAGGCGTAGCGTGAGGGTGATCAATTGCATATAATTTTGGTTTTTCAAAGCAAGGTTCTTGTTGGGTCAAGTTGCAAACTTTTCTTCAAACTTCAAATTAGCAATCTAAGAGACAATTCCGCATCAATTTGGTATTAGAGCATGGCTAATTTCAGGTTATATCTCTTTAATTTTCATTGTTACAAGTAATTCTGGGTTTCCTTTAAATCTTGCTATATCTAGGGTTTTCTTTAAATCTTGTCATATCTAGGGTTTGCTTTCTTATTTTTCTTGGTTTTTTCTTTCTTTCTAAGGTTTTAGCTAAATTACTTTTAAGAACCAGAATACAAAAATAGTAGTAAAAGGTGTAGCGAGACTATTAGAGTAAAAAACCGAATAAATTGTGAAACACGAGTGAATTTTATTGTGAGAGTAAACACATGAGGTTTGTGTGAGGAAATGTTTTTGCTACTAACCTTTATTTCAATGTCTTTGAAGTGTTGAAAACAAAAATAAAAAATAAATTGTGGAGGAAAGACAAAATAGAATGAAAGCTATGATGGAGGGCATTAATAAGCAAATTTGATGAAATGATTAGTGGACAAGGAATTCTTAGCCGTAAGAAAAAGGAAGTTGAAATGTCTACCATTAGGACTCTAGTGAATGATGTTACATGTGGAAGGTGTAATGAAGAAAGAGAAACAGAAACTTGGGAGGAGATGAAGCAATCATGAGGAAAACGTTTGTACCTACTCACTATTATAGAGATCTATAATAAATTGCAAACCTTATCTCAAGGTTCTAGGAGTGTGGATGAGTACATTTAAGGAGATGGAAGTAGTTATGACTAGAGCTAATACACTTGGCTATAAAAGTTGAAAAACAATTGAGAAAAAAGGATAGTGCAAAACCTGGTGGAAATTAGAGTTACTCTTCGGGTTGGAAGTCGAATTTTAGAAGAGAGAGTAATACATAGATGAAACCAATAACTGCACCTAAAATAGCCGAGAACCTTCCTTTGTTAGGAAGCAAGTTACGGCTTCGGAGTAAAAAGAAAAAAATATTGCTCAACCGAAGCATAAGCAAGAGATTAGGTGTTTTTGAAGTCAAGAGCTTGGACATTATACACATGAATGTCCAAATAATAGAATTATGATTATATGAGATGATGGTGAGCTGAAATCGGCTAGTGAGGATCATTTGAAGGGGATGTCAAAGCTCGATGATTGTAGTGATGTGGAGAATGCTGTGCAAGGAGAGTCATTGGTTATAAGATCTTTGAGTGTTCAAGTTTATGAAGAGGATGTAGAGCAAAATAGGTAGAATATCTTTCATACTAGGTGCTACATTGATAATAAAATATGTAGTATGATAATTGATAATGGTAGTTGTACTAATGTTGCTAGCCCAACTTTGATTAGAAAGTTGAACCTAAATACATATAAATATGCTAAGTTATATAAGCTTTAGTGGTTGAATGAATGTGGAGAAGTTAGGGCGACTAAGCAGGTTTTGGCTTCATTCATAGTAGGAAAGTTTAAGAATGAGGTTATATGTGATGTTGTTCCTATGAATGCTACACACTTATTGTTGGGGAGACCTTGACAATTTAATAGGAAGACCAAGCATGATGGATTCAGAAATAGGTATACTGTGGAGAAATATGAAAAGATTTACACACTTGCTCCATTGTCACCAAGGCAAGTATATGTGGATCAATTAAAGTTTAAGAAAGTTGAGGAAGCTGAACAAGAATTTATAAAAAATAATGGTGAGGATGTGTGAGGCCGATTAAAAATAAGATGAGCCATGAGTGTGAAACAATTGAGGAGAGAGTTTCAGCCATTAGAAATAGGTTTGAAGATTTTGGCCAAAAAAGAAAACATATGGAAGGCCAAGAGCGGAGAGAAGAAAATAATGCTGAGAAAAGTGTGTAGAAAAATTAGGGAAACACCTTAATTTATATGCAGGAATTTGAGGATATCTTTCCTTAAGAGATCCCTAGTTGTTTGTCACCAATTCGAGGGATTGAACATCAAATTGATTTTGTGCCATGAGCATCAATTCCAAACCGGCTAGCCTATAGAAGTAATCCCAATGAGACTAAGGAGCTTCAAAGTCAAGTAGAAAAGTTGATGTCGAAATGGTACATTCGAAAAAGTATGTGTTCTTGTGCAGTTCCAGTATTACTTGTGCCTAAAAAAACAATAACTGGCATAAGTACGTTGATTGTAGAGCCATTAACAACATTATTGTAAAGTATAGATATCATATCCCTAGATTAGATAATATGCTTGATAAGTTACATGGTTCTTCTGTGTTTTTTAAAATTGATTTGAAAAATAGTTATCATCAAATTAGAATGAAAGAATGAGATGCATGGAAGACAATATTCAAAACTAAATATGGATTGTATGAATGGATAGTGATGCTTTTTGGTTTGATTAATGCCCCTAGTACATTTGTGTACATTCATGAGGTTATTGAATCATGTGTTGAGATCTTTCATTGGAAATTTGTTTTCTATTTTGATGATATCTTGATTTATAGCAAAGGATTAAATGAGCATATTAATCATTTAAGACAAGTTCTTGAAATATTTAGAAAGGAAAAGATTATACACTAATCTAAAGAAGTGTGATTTTTGCATAAAAAGAATTAAACTCTTAGGTTATGTTGTTAGTGCAAAAGAGTTGCAAGCATTAACGACAACCTTGAAAACTTGACAACATTATCTTTGGCCTAAGAAGTTTGTGATACATAAGGACCATCAATCTCTAGAACACTTAAAGAGTCAAGGTAAGTTGAGTAAACAACATGCTAGGTGGATTGAGTTCATTAAGATGTTCTCATATGTCATCAAGTATAAGTAAAGTAAGGAAAACATCATTGCGGATTCATTGTCTTGAAGGTAAGTTGTGAAAGAATTATATATGGATGACGATGACTTTGGTCAAGTATATGGACAATGTGAACATTCGATCTTTGATAAGTATTTTAAGCATGATGAATTTTTGTTTAAACATAAGAGATTGTGTGAGCCTAAATGTTTGGAGAAGCTTATATAGGACATTTTGGGATAGCTATAACTTTGTATATGATACATGAGCATTTTTATTGGCCTAACAAGAAAATAAAAGTTCAAAGAATATGTGATAGACGCATAGTATGTTAACAAACCACGTCTAAAGGCATTCCTCAATGTTTGTATACACATTTACCAATACCCAATAAACCTCGGATTTATGTCAAAGGATTTTGTTTTAAGGTTACTTAGATCTAAAAAGGATAGAAATTCAATATTTATTGTAAATAGGTTTTCTAAGATAGCACAATTCATATCATTCCATAAACCCGATTATACAACAAATACAGCGAATCTTTTCTTTAGAAAAATAGTTTGGTTACATTGTGTTTCAAGGAACATTATGTCTAATAGAAATGTTATATTTCTAGGCTACTTTTGAAAAGTTTTGTAAGGTAAGTTAGGAACTAAATTGTTATTTTTTATTATTTGTCATCCACAAACAAAAGGCCAAACAGGTAAATACAACTTTAACTCAATTGTTGAAAACTATTATCCAAAAGAATCTTAAAAATTAAGAAAATTGTGTCATTTAATGAGTTTGCATATAATAAGAGTGCATTCTACAACAAAAAAATTTCCTTCTGAAATTGTGTATGTTTTTAATCATTTAACTCCATTGCATTTATTGTCTTAAACTATTGATGAAAAAGTTAGTCTTGATGAGAATAGAAAAGCACAGGTTGTCAAAGATTTGCATACAAAGGTACAACAACATATTGAAAAAATAAATGAACAATATACATTAAAAGCCAATAAGAGAAGGAAAAAAGGTGGTTTGAGTGCATATGAGAAAAAATAGATTTCTTGCTTAAAAGAGATTTAAGTTGATGCCGAGAGGAGACGAGACCATTCCAAATCATTGAGAAGATCAATGATAACGCCTACAAAGTGAAATTACCAAGTGAATAAGGCATTAGTGCTATATTTAATGTTTCTGACCTTTCTTTATTTGATGTAGACGATGATTTGAGAGAAAATCCTCACTTCAACACTAAGAGATTCCATGGGGTCCAATCACAAGACTTAGAGCAAAGAAGTTCGAGAAGGCAATTAATAAACTTCTTCAAGATACATGGTTTAAGATGGACTTCAAGAAGATATCAAAGAATGAAGAATAAGTCTTGAATAATTTGATTCACGTTCAAAAAGGGCTTATAGGGGATCATCCAAACATTACAAAAAGATTGAAATAAAAAGAAAATTAAATTTGCCAGTTTTGACCTTTCGCTACTGTTTTGACCATAGAAGGAGCTACAGAAAGAATTTTGATATGATTCCAGATGCATTGGAAAGTAGACAACCACAACTTTCAATGATATATGGTTGAGCTTTTAATTCATCAAGACGAAGGAGAATCATTTGTTTGAATTTGGGCTTCGATTCTGCTAGTAAATCCAACAAATTACAAATGAATGTTCAAAGAATATGTAATAGATGCATAGCATGTAAACAAACCAAGTCTAAAGTCATTCCTCAGTGTTTGTATACAT
>Ga0307516_10010714_pt1 | contig 10048 bp, 7 predicted proteins | sample 19_EM_MG_FD_203310 | JGI IMG/M metagenome (GOLD analysis project Ga0307516, IMG submission 203310) | Populus trichocarpa ectomycorrhiza microbial communities from riparian zone in the Pacific Northwest, United States - 19_EM | ecosystem: Host-associated > Plants > Roots > Unclassified | place...
TAAACAACTATAAATCTGTCTAACGAGATCCTAAAAACTTTCAAATATTATTTTAAATTTATTCTTTTCACTGTATATATGTATAATGGGAATCCAACATATTCACCTTTTGCCTTTATCTCCCAACAAATTCATTCACTTGTCACTATGTTTTGGGCTGGATTTTCTTCCATAAATTACTCACCTCATTCTGAACTCCTTGTTTTATTATGTTTTTCATGTTATTTAAGAAAACCTTAAAATGTATCGAGACGGCTAGTGATAAAAATCCATTACATGGGCCACAATGTTTCTGGGTATCTCGTACTTCTGCCTCTCGTCTAGGGTTACCACAAATCGAGCATGATACGAAGTTTCTACAAAGGCATGTGTTATTTGGGTTCCCCTCCCCCACCAAGTGCCTAAAAAAAAACATTGCATTTGAAAATCTCTGTGCCTGAGACTGCCCATATAAACATAACTGAAAACAATTCATGTGTTAACCTGTCTGTCATATGGGACACTCTTGTTCATAGACATAGGCATCATATTGCAAAATCTCATGTCTAATAAGCAAATATAAAAGCAAATAACAGCATGTTATTGATTGCGATAAAAATTATTTTTTAAATTAATTTTTATTTAAAAATATATCAAAATAGTTTTTTTAATTTTTTTAAAATAATTTTTTTAAAAAATCAAAACTTTTGAAAAATATAAAGAAAAGGACAGTTCAACTAATCCGTTGACAGCATACCATAAATATTCCCAATTTCCCGTATTCGTGAAACAAGTTTATAAAGGCTTGACGATAACCCGTTGACAGGTAGTTTTTGCATTGGAACTTGTCATGAACAAGACCGAATCTCACATTCTTTATTCAACTTGTGCATAACAAAGACATTAGAAAGAGACTGGTTGAACTAATCAACAGGACGCTGCAACTTGGAATAGAACTAATAATATAACCATGGCTAGTTGCGTGTAGAAAGAACTTGTGCCTATGTTCTAAGAAGTCTGTTATAATATCACCACCGAAAATTAAATGATATTTAATAAAATAATATCTAAATCATATCCTTAAAAAGAAATTCTAAGGCAATGTTTCTAGAGGAGGTGCTGAGAACATAGTAACTAGAAAAAAGGGTTATACATTTGTTTTATTGTTGAATTTTATCCTTGAATATTCAATTTTTTAGCCAATAAACTCCAACTCAATCTTGCTAAATCAAGCAGCTTGAACTATCAGAGTACCATTGCACTCCATAGTCCATAGACACAGCAAATTTCTCCCTTTCCAAACCACCACAGGCCTTCACATCTTGAACCCTTCTATGGGCTAACATCTGAAAGTTGTAGTAAGCCCATCAGCAACAGAATCCATTTATTTTCACTTTGTTGGGAGGCCTCAAGGCTTATACATCTTGGACCCTCCATGGGCACAGAAACATTTTCCGTAGGTGTTGTAAATCGAAAGGTCAAAACAGGACAAGTGGCAGGCAGGAAGACTACAAAGGATCGTTGGAGGGAATGAGAGTCATTCATTACACCGAACACTTATCCTCACTTCAACCACTGCATTTGCTTCCAAATCTCATCCATTCATCCCATAATCCATTACCAGCCTAGAAAACAAGAAGATCATACTACTTACACTCTTCTGTCACTAATAAAACTTCGCCCTCTTTTCTCCTCTTCTTTTTACCTCTTCTTTCTTTAGCCTCATCATCATCACAACCATGGCAGCTGCAGTAACTGCTGCAGTCTCCTTTCCTTCCTCTACCAAGTCTACCTCTCTTTCTTCAAGAACCACTCTCATTGCACCAGAAAGAATCACCTTGAAAAAGGTACTGGCTTATTTGATATAGCACTTCTATTTTTTTTTATATATGGAGCTTGTCTGAGGAGAAGTTTTTCTTTTTTCTTTTTTCTTTTCCTGGCTTCGGCTATATCTTCAGGCCCCAGTTTACTACAGAGATGCGTCTGCTAGTGGAAGAGTGATTTCCATCAGAGCCCAAGTCACCACAGAGGCTCCAGTTAAGGTTGAGAAGGTATCAAAGAAGGATGATGAGGGAGTGGTTGTTAACAAGTTCAAGCCTAAGAACCCTTACACTGGAAGATGTCTTTTGAACACTAAGATCACTGGTGATGATGCACCTGGTGAAACTTGGCACATGGTCTTCAGCACTGAAGGTATGCCTGGCCTCCAATTCTCATCTAGCTAAATCATCCACCTTATAAATTAATGTATAGTTAGTTAAAATCAAACAGTTGGTTTATATATGGAAAATGCATCGATATTGGACTGACTCATTTATGATATGGTAATTGAATCTCGGAACTGAATGATAAATTGCTCGATTGTCAATGTCTTACATGCAAATCAACAAAATAAACTTCGCACATTTTAGCTAAATCATTAGTACTATATGAATTGATCTTATTGGTTGATTGGTTACTTGGGGTGGTTTAGGAGAGGTACCCTATAGAGAAGGGCAATCAATTGGAGTAATTCCAGATGGTATTGATAAGAACGGGAAGCCTCATAAACTAAGATTATATTCAATTGCCAGCAGTGCTATTGGTGACTTTGGAGACTCCAAAACTGTGAGTTTTTCATCCGATTTTCCATTCATATTTTTCTTGCACGTACGAGTTTCTAGCGTATTCTAAGAAAATGGTCTTGAGTTCATGTAGAATTGATGCGAATTTGCTCTCGTGTTTAACAGATGCCAAATTAGCAAATTCAATTAATTGTCAGAATGTTCCGCTTGCTATCCTTTTTCTTAGCAATGCCAGGTTTTAAGTTTAACTCATTTTGGTGAGGATGATTCATCCTCGTTCAGGTTTCTTTGTGTGTGAAGAGGCTTGTCTACACCAATGAACAAGGAGAAATTGTAAAAGGAGTTTGCTCAAATTTCTTGTGTAAGGCTCCAGGACACTCTATAAACATTTTTTTTGTCCAAATTTAAAAGCTACCTGTGTGAAAGATCATTGGCATATGGGATGAGAGAGAGAATTGTGACAAATCAGTAACAATGAATCAAGAGACCTCAGCTAACATCCAGAAATGGATGAATGACATACATTTCAGGTGACTTGAAACCTGGAGCTGAAGTAAAGATTACAGGGCCTGTTGGGAAAGAAATGCTTATGCCAAAAGATCCAAATGCCACTATCATTATGGTATTATCCACTTATATATATATATATATATATATATATATATATTAAGCAAATTCATTATCAGCCTTTTGAATGTAACTCCATTGTGGTCAATACTATTCCTTGAACTAAAATTCTTATGCATTGAATTTGCAGCTTGGAACTGGAACTGGTATTGCTCCTTTCCGATCATTCTTGTGGAAAATGTTCTTTGAGAAGCACGATGACTACAAGGTAAAACAAAAGCAACCATTTCCTGCTCTTTGCGAATGTGAGGATTTCGTCAATTAGCTGATAATCGTCATACGATTAACTTGGTTAAAAATCGCAATGGTTTGTAGTTCAATGGTCTGGCATGGCTCTTCCTGGGTGTCCCGACAAGTAGCTCATTGCTCTACAAGGAGGTGAGGCAAACAAATCATTTCACTACTCTAGCTGCTTTAATCCTAGGACTCCAGGAGCGAAATAAACATTGGAATAGTGTTAGTGAAATTGCCTTTATTCGGTGGACAGGAATTTGAGAAAATGAAGGAGAAAGCCCCCGACAACTTCAGGCTGGACTTCGCAGTCAGTAGAGAGCAAACAAACGACAAAGGGGAAAAGATGTACATCCAAACCCGGATGGCAGAATACGCAGAAGAGCTGTGGGAATTACTAAAGAAAGACAACACTTATGTCTATATGTGTGGGTTGAAGGGAATGGAGAAGGGAATTGATGAAATAATGGTGTCATTGGCTGCTAAAGATGGTAAGAAATAACAAATCATTTCGCTTAATTCTATAGCGATGATTTATTTGATTCATGCTTCCGATTCCACTGCTGTCTTTTGCTTTGTTTTGCAGGCATCGATTGGCTTGAGTACAAAAGAAGTTTGAAGAAAGCAGAGCAATGGAATGTGGAAGTCTATTGATGCTATGATTACTTGTACAGATATTTCCCCTCTTTTCTGGTTATTACAAGCAATCATCTTCCTGTAATGATTTCCACTGCATTATTGTAGATAGGTAATATCCATGGTTTGTAGTTTTTGGCTAGAAAATCCTTTTCGTTTTTTCTTTTTTAATGAATGAAGCGAATGTATTTATGGCATTTGGAAACAAGAGTTATTATTTCTTGAGCAATCACAGTATGCAAAACATTTATATGCATGATCTCTGCTGTATGAATGTTCTGATTTCTTCAGAATCTGTCAGTTTCAAGCACACTTTTTTTGTTGAATTCCTCTAATTTGGGATGAGTTCAGGATGCCTAAGTTTTGGGCACAGACACCATCAGCCAAAACTCTTAGCCTAGCCATGCACGTCATGATATTTAATATTTCTTTATCCCTAAAATTATTTTTATTTAATTATTCAATAATAAAACGCATGAGAATTCTTTTGCATGGAATATTGTTTTTTTTAAAAAAAAATAACTAGGACAGGCGCGTGATACTAAGATTGCAAAAGTAGACCTATTTTTTTTTTAAGCTAAATAAAAATAGAGGCCTTTTTTTATTTTAAGTTAAATAAAAAAAATATACCAGGTAAAATTGTATTTTTTTTAAAAAAATAAAAGACAAAAATGCATTAATTAACAAAAAAAAAATATGCTAAAGGGTAAAATGTGAGAAATAAAGAAAAAAAAGGCTAGTCACCCTTTAGCCCTTTTTGGCACACAAGCCTCTTATTGTGTTTTGATTTAAATTGAAAAAATAAAAAAAACAAAGATGACTGCAACCTCAAAATTTAACGATTGAAGGGTTGCTAAAAAATCAAGGCAGAAAAACCTTGATTTTCAATTTATTTGGACTAAAATTATCTAGTAAACACTCTATAGACTTTCATTAATCAATTTATGGAATTAAACAACCCAAAAATGATTAAAAAAATCCAAAAACACCTTAAATTCAAAAAAATCTCAAGCTTAGATCTAAAAAAACACCCTAATGGAAATCTCTTCATTAAATATAATCATTTAACATCAAAATCTACCATTTTAATGGTTGAAGTCGTATCAACCAGAACGTTCTTTCTTTACTGATTGGAAAGCATTTTCAATGATCTAGATGAGTATAGATATTACTTACACTACTAAAACACTTAGCTTTTGTCATGGAGCTTCATTGTCATATGAACAGTGAAGCTCCTTTAAAAAAAAATCCATCCTTTTTTGTTTAATTTTCACCCTTTATTTCTTTTTTTTTTCTTATATAATCCTTTTATGTCCTAATTAGATGAAATTGAGTTTGAAATTGTATTAGAAAAAAAATATTTAAATAAAGAGAACTTATTTTGTTTAATTTTTATCCTCCAATGTTTTTTAATTTTTCTTGATTCAGTCCTTTTATGGCAAGATGAGATTAAGTTTGAAATTATGCTAAAAAAAATATTTAAAGAAAAAGGACTTAAATGTAAAACACGAAGAAAATACATGGCCACTCGTAAATTCATGACAATTTCCATTTTGATCCATAAACTCATTTTATTTGTTTTCTGGTTTATGAGTTAGAAAGAGAAGAGAAAGACTTTCTAGATAACGATAAGGAGAGAGAAAGTCATCAGTTGATTACAATTCGACCATAAAAAAAAATCTTTGTGTCAATGGGTTTCTCTTTTCTAGAGGAGTTTTATTAGGGGTGTTTTTTCCCTTTAAAAATTGCAGGAATGGCAAATTGAGTTTCATTTGGATTTTTGAATTCATTTGATTTTTGTTTTTTTGTTTTTTTGTAATTTTGAGTTGTTTTAGGGTTATTTGATGGTTTAAATAAATTTTTTATGGTTTTTTAATGTGTTTTTGGTTGAAAATAGGTTTGAAAATAAAATTTTAGGGCCAATTTCTCTCTTGATTTTCTAGACACCACAATAGTGACCGAATTCTAAGTGGTAGCAGACAATGTATTACATGCTTTTTTATATAAAAAAATTAGCAGGGGTAGACTACATGTTATTCACCCTTTTTTTAAAAAAATTAACCCCTCAACCATGAGGTATACCATGATAATAAAACAATTATCTGAATTGCTCATAATCTAGTTCTTCTTGATAGAACAAATCACATGGAAATTGATAAACACTTCATCAAAGAAACCATTGATGGTCAAATGATCTACATGCCATATACTCTAACCACCGAACAAGTTACTTATGTACTTACAAAAGTATTTAATAAGAAACAATTTAACTACTTGATTAGTAAGCTGGCAATAAAAGATATCTTCAAGCAAACTTGCGGGGGAGTGTTGTAAAATAGAAGATTCTAAATTAAGTTGTTGACTTTGCTTCTGAATTCATGCCTTTTAGTCTCTTTTAAATAGGAATCTTGTATAAATTATTTTGAATCAAGTAAATAAATTGATTTCCAAGTAATACTCTTTGTCTTCACAATCAATAGATCGAAGGAAGAGCAGGAAAGGACATGAGTTCGATGGCAACGAATATCTAATCTAACACGCGAGAATCCAGGGCATGGAAAAGCCTTTCCGACAAGCTAAAATCCAGGGCCAAGTCATCAACAAACACGCAGTCTGCTCCCGAAAACGTGCAAGAAAGATTTGAGTAAATAATAAGGCCCAATAATCAAACACAAACTCATAAACAATGTAATGATCACCAATCGACTATAGTTTTATCTTTGGATGAACAGTAAAAACACTAAATCATTTAGTTTATTTGTAATTTGACACACATTTATTAATTTTTTTTCATTTTCTTACTATTATATCACTATGCATTTGGTTTTTGTTGGTTTTTGCAGTGGATAAATCTTCAATCCACCATGTCAACAACAATGTTAGTCAAAAGATGTATTTTTCTAGATGTCACCGATTCGAGTTTTACAAACCTCAGGATCACTGGAGACTTACATGGTCGTTAACTTCAGGACTCATGGGATTAGTCGAGGTGCGCGCAAGCTGGCCCGGACACCCACGTTAATAAAAAAATAAAAAAAAAGATGTATCCCCCTTGACTTTCTTCTATTTTAACATTTTAGACAATAAAAGGAGATTATATATATATGTTGTTTGATGACACCAAACCACCCATTTTTGCTTAGCTTTTCGAAAAATCTACTAGAGATTTAATGGTGGAATTTAGATTGTTTTTATGTGATGTCAAGGTATGACTTAGTTTTTATTTCTATTGTTAACTATGGATAAGACATAGCTAAAAATATCACAACAAATAATAATAATAAAAAAAAAATTTCATGATTGTATTAAAAACTCTTTACCTGATTCATAGTTGTAGAAACTTAAGTGACTTTTTCAACATATTAGTTAGATTATTCATAGTATTAATCTTTTCTATAATAATATCATTCAAAGTAATAATATCTTAAATAAAATGGTGATTAATGTCAATGTGTTTTATCCTTTCATGAAATATCTATTTTACTATTAGAATACAAAACAATCATCGCAATTGAGCTCACTCGGTATAGCTCATAGTCAAATAGTCTTTTTGTTTTTTAAAAAAAAATAGTTTCCTTGACTTTCAAATATTTTACCTTTAATTGTGTGTTTGATAATGTAGTGCATAGTATTTTTTTAAAATTGTTTTTTTCTAAAAATAATTATTAAAATAATATTTTTTTAGTTTTTTTTAATTTTAATATTAGCACATCAAAACTATCAAAAAGTACCTAAAAGTCATCAATTTGATACTTTTTAAGGAGAAAAACATTTTGAATAAACAAGTTGAACTGCAAAAACAAACACACTCTTTTGACTCGTTTGTTTCATAAAAAATAACTTATTGGAAATTACTTTCTAAAGTTTTTCATATTTGTTTACTTTTAGGAAAGTTGATTTATAAAAAATAAAAAAATATCATATTATTTGCTAATTATATCAAATATAGTCATCAATCTTTTGATTGCTATATATTTTGTTTCTAATCTTTTTTTATTTCAATTTTTTCCTTTAAAATTTGATTTAATTTGAATTTTGTATTAATTTTAGTCTTTATTCTTTTGATTGTTATTTTTTTTCTCTTCTTATTTTCTTAATTAAATTTTCTTTTATCTATCATATTTGATTTTTATTTTTATTGTTATTTATTTTATTTAAAATAATTTATGAAACCAGAGTTTTTTTCAATTTCATTATCTTTTAATTTTTTTTATCTATCAGATTTGATCCCAATTCTTTTTATTACTATTTTTTTATTTAAAATAATTTATTTTTTATAAACCACTTAAAAAACTATTTTTTTGGCAAACAAATAAAGTCTAAATTAACTCTTTGCATAGTCAAAATTCAACTTCACCCTTTATAATATTGATTTGATATTTTATTTATTAACCCGAGTCACCTTTGGCGAATTTACCCGACTCGGACCCAAACCTCACGCTGAATAATAACTATGATTAAAAACACCCCTGCCCTTACAAATCTTCTGGGTCCGAGAGAAAAAGGAAAAAAAAAAAAAGAAAAAAGAAGAAAGCCCTACTATCTCTCTCGAATTAATCAATCATAAATGGCGGAGGAGCAAGTGGCGGCGACCAAGGAGGAGAGATCGACCGGCAGGGTGGTTCGTTTCAGCGACAAGAAAGGATTTGGATTCATCAAACCTGATGCCGGCGACAAAGATCTCTTCGTTCACCACTCCGCCATCAAATCCGACGGTGGATACCGTACTCTTTACGAAGACGACGTCGTCGAGTTCACCATTCTACTGAACGACGACAAGTACCAAGCGGTTGACGTCACTGCCCCCGGTGGCGGACCTATAAAACGCCGCACTACCTTCTCCGGTGGATTCAACCGCCGCAACAGCAATACCAATGGTGGTGGCTGCTTCAATTGTGGGAATCCTGGCCACATAGCTAGGGAGTGCAACAATAACAGTAGTAAGAGTTACAATTACAATAATAATAACAATCGCACCGGCGGCGGCGGCGGCGATTTTGGTTGCTACAAGTGTGGGAACAGTGGGCATTTTGCGAGGGAGTGTACGAAGGGGAATAATAATAATGGGTGTTACAGTTGTGGAGGGTTTGGACATGTTGCGAGGGACTGCCCGGGTGGGAGTGGAGCTTGTTATAACTGCGGTGGGCATGGACATTTGGCTAGGGATTGCACCAGTGCGAGAGGAAGTGGTGGAGGAAGGTTTGGTAGTGGTAATACCGGCGGGTGTTTTAATTGTGGGAAGGATGGGCATTTTGCTAGGGATTGTCCTGAATGAAAGATGGATGATGGTAATTGTTGCTGTTACTTATGGGTTTATCTATGCTGGTTGCTTCTTGTTTGGGTTCATGATATAGATAGGATTGTGTTGCGGTTCCACCCAGTTTTGACACAATATATGTGATAAATTCGGATTAAAAGTTAGGCTTTTTTTTTTTTTTTTCTAATTTCTATCATTGTTAAATGACATTGGAGTAGTTCTCTAATTGAGCGGTTCTATTTTTTGTCAAGTGTTAATTATGGGATTTTAATGTGATGGTTTGATGCTTTTTTGGTATTGCTGTTATGGGAAGTCGATGTTTCTTATTCTGTCATTGTTTGGTTCGATGATGAATGCTCCAACTGCAGCTTCTCCTTTTAGTGTTGGTTTTCTTATGGGACTTTTGCAATGTGTTCCATATTCAGGTTGATATGTTTTTGATGTAATAGACTCTTTGGTCGGAATCTTTAACGTAGTGCTTTTCTGATGTGAGTATATGGCTGAGAGTTTGGAATAATGATTTAGAAGTACTGATGTCCCACTCTGATATGAATTCGTCTTTCTGTTCTCTGGTTGATTGGGTTAGGAGAGATATCATGGAATTCCTGATCTCTGTCTCTTGCAGATTAGCTTTAACGTGAAAGGGTTGTGTTTAGAGAAACTTGATTTCACAACCATGTCCCTTCTTAAAGCATGTCGAAGTTCAAGTCCATGGCAGTCTGCTTTGGATGGTTTGCCATGTATTTCTCCCATG
>Ga0307516_10010715_pt1 | contig 10048 bp, 8 predicted proteins | sample 19_EM_MG_FD_203310 | JGI IMG/M metagenome (GOLD analysis project Ga0307516, IMG submission 203310) | Populus trichocarpa ectomycorrhiza microbial communities from riparian zone in the Pacific Northwest, United States - 19_EM | ecosystem: Host-associated > Plants > Roots > Unclassified | place...
TGAACGGCTGGAACCTCGGCCAGTACTCCGCCGACATCGGCCCGCAGACCGACTTCGTGCTGCCCGCCGGCCTGCTGCGCGAGCACGGGGAGAACACTCTCGCCCTCGCGGTGATCGCCGAGCGGCCGTCCGCGCCGCCGTCGCCGAGCCTGGTGACCGTGGGCGCCCAGCGTGGTGGAGTCTCCGTTCGGGAGGTGCCCGGTCAGTAGGATTCGGCTGACCAGCGATGCGGGGAGGGCAATGCCGACGATCAGCGATGTCGCCCGCGCGGCCGGCGTCTCGATGAGCACGGTCTCGTACGTGCTCAGCGGGCGCCGCCCGATCTCCGCCGAGACCCAGGCCCGGGTCAAGGCCGCGATCGCCGAGCTGGGCTACCACCCGCACGCCGGGGCCCGGGCGCTGGCCAGCAGCAAGACCAGCGTGCTGGCCCTGGTCGTGCCGCTGCGGGCGGACGTCAACGTGCCGGTGATCATGCAGTTCGTGACCGCGGTGGTGACGGCCGCGCGGACCTACAACCACGACGTGCTGCTGCTGACCAAGGACGAGGGCACGGCCGGCCTGGAACGGGTCGCCGGCGCCACCATGGTCGACGCCCTGATCGTGATGGACGTGGAGAGCGACGACGTGCGGATCCCGGCGCTCGGGCGGCTCAAGCAGCCGTCCGTGCTGATCGGGCTGCCCGACGACGCGGCCGGCATCGCCTGCGTCGACCTCGACTTCGCGGCCACCGGCCGGGACTGCCTGCGGCACCTGGCCGGGCACGGGCACCGGCGGATCGCCCTGGTCGGCCCGTCGCCGTCGGTCTACGAGCGCGGCACCACCTACGCCCAGCGGTTCCTGGCCGGCTTCACCGAGGAGTCCGTCGCGCTCGGCCTCGACACCGTCGCGCACTCGTGCGAGCCCGGCGCGGCGGGGGTCCGGGAGTGCCTGGCCCAGATCGACGCCGAGCTGCCCGGGGTGTCCGCGCTGGTGGTGCACAACGAGGAGGCGCTGCTGCCGCTGCTGGAGGCGTTGCGGAGCAGCGGGCGCCGGGTGCCGCAGGACATCTCGATCGTGGCGGTGTGCCCGCGCGACGTGGCCGTCGGCCAGCCGGTCCGGCTCACCTCGGCGGACATTCCGGCGCACGACGTCGGCACGCTCGCGGTGGAGACGGCGATGAGGCTGCTCGACGGCCGGAAGAGCCCGGGGACGAGGCTGCTGCCCCCGACGATCGTCGAGCGGGACAGCTGCGCTTTCCTGAGCTGAGAAATCTCCCGGTCACACTGTTGACATCTACCTGAGTCGTTCCCTAGCGTCTGCCCCAGCCCCACCGTCGAAGCGCTTCGACGACCTCGGTTTCCCCCTGGGAGGACGGCATGGTCAGACCACGATTGAGCCTCGCCGCGGGTGCGCTGCTACTGGCGGCATCCCTCGGCCTTACCGCATGCAGCGACTCCGGCTCCGGCGACGAAGGCGCCGACGCCAAGACCCTGACCCTCTGGCACTACGAGGGACCCACCAGCGCCATGGGTGTCGCCTGGGCCAAGGCGATCGAGCTCTTCAAGGCGAGCCACCCCGGCGTCGAGGTGAAGTTCGAGGAGAAGAGCTTCGAGCAGATCCAGCAGAACGCCGGGATGATCCTCAACTCCGACAGCGCACCGGACATCCTCGAATACAACAAGGGCAACGCCACCGCCGGCCTGCTCTCCAAGCAGGGTCTGCTCACCGACCTGACCGACGAGGCGACCAAGCGCGGCTGGGACAAAAAGCTCAGCCCCAGCCTGCAGACCACCACCAAGTACGACGACGACGGCATCATGGGCAGCGGAAAGACCTTCGGCATCCCGAACTACGGCGAATACGTGATGGTCTACTACAACAAGGACCTCTTCGCGAAGCACAAGATCGCCGTGCCGACCACGCTCGCCGAGTTCGAGGCCGCGATGGACACCTTCGTCAAGGCCGGCGTCACCCCGCTGTCGGTCGGCGGCGCCGAATATCCCGCGCAGCAGATCTTCTACGAGCTCGCGCTCGCCAAGGCGAACCGCGCCTTCGTCGACAACTTCCAGCTCTACAAGGGCAAGGTCGACTTCCACGGGCCGGAGCTGACCTACGGCGCGCAGACCTTCGCCGACTGGGTCAAGAAGGGCTACATCGCCAAGAACTCGGCCGGCATCAAGGCCGAGGACATGGGCGTCGCCTTCACCCAGGGCAAGTTCCCGATCCTGTACTCCGGCAGCTGGTGGTACGGCCGGTTCGGCGCGGACATCAAGAACTTCCAGTGGGGCACGTTCCTGTTCCCGGGCAACACCCTGCACCCGGGATCGAGCGGCAACCTCTGGGTCGTGCCGGAGAAGTCCAAGGCGAAGAGCCTGGCCTACGACTTCATCGACATCACCATGACGCCCGAGATCCAGGACCTGCTCGGCAACAGCGGCGGCGTGCCGGTGGCCGGCGACCCGGCGAAGATCACCGACGCCAAGAACAAGGAACTCATCGACAACTTCAACAGGGTCTCGTCGAGTGACGGCCTGGCCTTCTACCCGGACTGGCCGGCGCCCGGCTACTACGACGTCCTGGTCGGCGGCGTGCAGGGCCTGATCAACGGCTCGAAGACGCCCACCCAGATGCTGGACGAGATCGCCAAGCCGTACAACGACAACCTCGCCGATCTCGGCAAATGAGCCGACCGCGACAGGGGGGCCGGCGCGCCGGCTATGGGGTGTACCTGATCCCGGGGGTGCTGGCCTCCCTCGCGGTGATCGTGGTGCCGCTGGTGATGACCGTCGGGATCAGCTTCACCCGCTGGTCCGGCATCGGCAGCCCGACGTGGATCGGCTTCGACAACTACACCCGGCTGTTCGCCGACGCGAACTTCTGGGCCTCGTTCGGCCACATCCTGCTGCTGATCGTGGCCATGGCGGTCGTGCCCACGCTGCTCGGCCTGCTGCTCGCGGCCGTGCTGTTCGACTACATCGCCAAGGTCTTCGGCAACCGCTGGGCCGGCCTGTTCCGCTCCGGGTTCTACCTGCCGCAGGTGCTGCCGGTCGCGGTGACCGGCATCGTCTGGGGCTGGATCCTGCACCCGAGCTACGGCGCGCTGAACCGGATCCTGGACACGGTCGGGCTCTCCTCGCTGACCCGCAACTGGCTCGGCGACCCGAAGTACGCGCTGTACAGCGTCATGGCCGTGATGATCTGGTTCCAGCTCGGCTACCCGATCGTCATGTTCATGTCCGGCCTGCAGCGCATCGACCCCGAGCTGTACGAGGCCGCCGACCTCGACGGCGCCGGCTGGTGGCAACGCTTCCGGCGGATCACCGTGTACCTGATCCGGCCCGAGTTCTACGTGGTGCTGGTGACCACCACCATCGCCTCGCTGAAGATCTTCGGCCAGATCTTCGTGCTCACCCGGGGCGGGCCGAGCAACGCCACCCTGGTGCCGTCCTACTTCGCCTACAAGAACTTCTTCGAGAAGGCGCAGGTCGGCTACGGCTCGGCGATCTCGACCGTGCTGACCGTGATCATCGTCGTGCTGGCGTTCGTGTTCCTCCGCCTGCAAACCCGCGACCAGCGCAGGGGAGTGTGACATGACCCGGCGCTACCCGGCCCGCTTCATCGTCCTGATCGTGCTGATTGTCCTGCTGCTGCTCATCGTGGCGCCGCTGCTCGTGGTCGCGCTCAATGCGGTGAAGAGCCCGGCGGACTACGCGAGCCACGGGCCGCTGTCCATCCCGAAGTCGCTGCACTGGTCGGGCATCGTCGACTTCTGGCAGCGCGTCGACTTCAGCCGCAAACTGCTCAACAGCTTCGTCACCAGCGCCGTCGTGGCCGTACTCGCCGTCGTGATCTCGATCTTCAACGCGTACGCGCTGGGCATCGGCCGGGTCCGAGGCCGGGTCTGGTTCCTGGTCTTCTTCCTGGTCGCCAACCTGTTGCCGCAGGAAGTCCTGGTCTACCCGCTCTACTACCTGTCGAAGAGCCTGCACCTGTACGACAGCCTGCTCTCGATCATCATCATCTTCACGGTGATCCAGAGCGCGTTCGGCACCTACCTGCTCTCCTCGGTCTACGCCGAATTCCCGACCGAGCTGCTGGACGCCGCCGAGGTCGACGGCGCGGGCCGGTGGCGCACGCTGTGGCGGGTCGTCGTCCCGGTGAGCCGGCCGACCCTCGCGGTGCTGTTCACGTTCTTCTTCATCTGGACCTGGAACGAATTCTTCCTGCCGCTGATCTTCCTGATCTCCAACGACAACCAGACCGTCCCGGTCGCGCTCGGCGTGCTGCAGGGCGACCGGCAGATGGACGCCACCACCACCAGCGCGTCGGCGCTGATCGGCATCCTGCCCGCGATGCTCTTCTTCCTGATCTTCCAGCGCACGCTGACCCGCGGCATCACCGCCGGCGCCATCAAGTAAAGGAACGTGCATGAAGTTCACTGACGGCTACTGGCGCAAGCGCGACGGCGTCACGGTGCTGCACCCGGTGCAGCTCCAGGACACCTCGCCGGACGCGAGATCGCTGACCGCGTACGCGACGGCGAAGCGGGTGCACGGGCGCGGGGACACCCTCGACGCGCCGATCATCACCGTGGCCTGCACCGCGCCGATGGCCGACGTGGTCCGGGTGACGATCAGCCACTTCGCGGGCGCCCGGCCTCGGCTGCCCGAGTTCGAGATCGCCGCCGACCCCGGATTCGTGCCCGTGGTGGACGAGACCGCGCTGACCTCGGGCGCGCTCACCGCCCGGTTCGCCGGCGGCGACGAATGGCGGCTCGACTTCCTCGCCGACGGCGAGCGGCTGACCGGCAGCGGCTGGAAAGGCATCGGCGTCGTGGACACCGTCGACGGCGAGCAGTACGTGCACGAGCAACTCGACCTGGGCGTCGGCGAGGCCGTGTACGGGCTCGGTGAACGCTTCGGCCCGCTGGTCAAGAACGGCCAGACGATCGACATCTGGAACGAGGACGGCGGCACCAGCAGCGAACAGGCGTACAAGAATGTGCCCTTCTATCTCACCAACCGCGGCTACGGCGTCCTGGTCGACCACCCGGGCCGGGTGTCCTTCGAGGTCGGCTCCGAGCTGGTGTCCCGCACCCAGTTCAGCGTCGCCGGCCAGTCCCTGTCCTACCTGGTGATCTACGGGCCCACCCCGGCCGACATCCTGCGCAAGTACACCGCGCTGACCGGGCGCCCCGCGCTGCCCCCGGCCTGGTCCTTCGGCCTCTGGCTGAGCACGTCGTTCACCACCTCCTACGACGAGGAGACGGTGACCAGCTTCGTCGACGGCATGGCCGAACGGGACCTGCCGCTGAGCGTGTTCCACTTCGACACGTTCTGGATGCGCGAGTTCAGCTGGTGCGACTTCGAATGGGACGCGCGGATCTTCCCCGACCCGCCCGGCATGCTCAAACGACTCTCCGACCGCGGCCTGCGCACCTGCGTCTGGATCAACCCGTACATCGCGCAGCGCTCGGCCCTGTTCGCCGAGGGCATGGCCGCCGGCTACCTGGTCCGCAGGCCGGACGGCGACGTCTGGCAGTGGGACCGCTGGCAGGCCGGCATGGCGCTGGTCGACTTCACCAACCCGCAAGCCCGCGACTGGTACGCGGCCAAGCTGCGCGCCCTGCTCGACATGGGCGTCGACGCCTTCAAATCCGACTTCGGCGAACGCATCCCGCTCGACGTGGTGTGGTCCGACGGCTCGGACCCGGAACGCATGCACAACTACTACACCCAGCTGTACAACAAGACGGTGTTCGACGTGCTGCGTGAGCACCGCGGCGAGGGCGAGGCGGTGGTCTTCGCCCGCTCGGCGACCGTCGGCGGCCAGCAGTTCCCGGTGCACTGGGGCGGCGACAACTCGTCCACGTACGAGTCGATGGCGGAGAGCCTGCGCGGCGGCCTGTCCCTGGCGGCCTCGGGCTTCGGCTTCTGGAGCCACGACATCGGCGGCTTCGAGGGCCGGCCCGACCCGGCCGTGTTCAAGCGGTGGATCCCGTTCGGGCTGCTCTCCTCGCACAGCCGGCTGCACGGCAACCAGACGTACCGGGTGCCGTGGCTGTTCGACGAGGAGGCCGTGGACGTGCTGCGGGCGTTCACCAGGCTCAAGCACACGCTGATGCCGTACCTCTTCGCCGCGGCCGGCCGGGCGCACCGCGAGGGCCTGCCGGTGATGCGGCCGATGGTCTTCGATTTCCCGGACGACCCGGGCGCCACCCACCTGGACCGGCAGTACCTGCTCGGCGACAGCCTGCTGGTCGCGCCGGTCTTCAGCGAGGCCGGCGACACCACCTACTACGTGCCGGCGGGCCGCTGGACGAAATTCCTGACCGGGGAGGTCGTCGAGGGGCCGCGCTGGGTGCGCGAGACACACGGCTTCGCCAGCGTGCCGCTGCTGGTGCGGCCGGACTCGGTGATCCCGCTGGGCGCCCGGGACGACCGGCCGGACTACGACTACCGCGACGGCATCACCCTGGCGCTGTACGAACTCGCCGAGGGCACCCGGACGGTGACCGTGCCGGGCCCGGCCCCGACGACGTTCGAGGTGACCCGGGAGGGTGCGATCGTCCGGGTCGTCCGGTCCGGCGAACCCGCGCCCTGGCGGGTCCGCGCCGGCGAGCTTGTCGTGGCGCTGCCCGCGGACGAGGCGACCTGCGAGCTGGCTCTGCCCGTCACCACGATGGGATGACCGGGTCGACGTGCTCGCGCCGCCGCCATTGCGCCGTGAGGCGGCCGAGCCGGTCCGGGTCGGAGATGCCGCGCAGGACCGCGACCCGGTCGTCGCGGACGTCCAGGACCACCACGCCCACCACCCGGTCGTCGAACGCGGCGATGAGGGCGGGGCAGCCGTTGATCACCCCGGCGTGCATGGCCGGGGAGCCGCCGGCCAGTCTCCGCTTCGCCGGCGTCGGCTTGAAGCCGGCTCGCAGGGCGGCCGCGATCCGCTCGGGACCCGAGAACCGCAGCCATCTCCGGACCGGCCCGGCGCCGTCGGAGATCACGGTGGCGTCGTCGGTCAGCAGCGCCACCAACCGTTCGGTGCGGCCCGAGGAAGCGGCGTCGACGAACGCCTCGACGATGCGGCGGGCGGCCGCGCGGTCGATGTCGCCGACGACGCGCCGGGCGGCGACCCGGCGCCGGGCCCGGTGCGCATGCTGCTGGCTCGCGGACTCGGTGATGTCGAGGATCTCGGCGATCTCGGCGTGGCTGTAGGCGAACGCCTCGCGCAGGACGTAGACGGCCCGCTCGACCGGCTGGAGGCGTTCCATCAGCGTCAGCACCGCCAGGGTCACCGATTCGCGCTGCTCGACGGTGTCGGCCGGGCCCAGCATCGGGTCGCCGTCGAGGAGCGGCTCGGGCAGCCAGTCGCCGGCCGCGCGTTCCCGCCGCATCCGCGCGGACCGGAGCCGGTCGAGGGACAGGTTGGTGACCACCTTGGTGAGCCACGCCTCGGGCACCTCGATGTGCTGCCGGTCGGCGGCGTGCCAGCGCAGGAACGTGTCTTGCACCGCGTCCTCGGCGTCGGCGGCCGAGCCGAGCAGACGGTACGCGAGCGAGGCCAACCGGTCCCGGTTGGCCTCGAAACGCTCTACGGTGGCAGAGTCCATCCGGGTCAGGCTAACCAGCGACCGCAGCGGGAACGCGGTCGAGTGTGGTGGCCAGGCGGCGCCTGCGGCTCGGCAGTCCGTAGGTCGGGTGGCTCATGTTCCAGGCGGCGCCCCTGAGCACGAACGCCTTGAAGCGTGCGGCCGGCCGGCCCCGCAGCGACCAGGGCCTGGACCGGGAGTCGCCGTCGACCGCTTGGAAGATCGCGTCCCGCCCGCCGAGACTGAGACAGTTGCCGAGGTACGCCAGCGAGGTCTTCGAGATCTTGCCGCCGGTGAGGTCGCCGACGATCGCGGCCGTCGCCTGCATCCTGGTGAACCCGGCCGAGGCACACGACATCGGCAGCGGCCGGCCGTTCTCGCCGATGACGTAGGCGCTGTCACCCGCGGCGTAGACCTCGGGGTGCGAGACGGACCGCATCATCCGGTCGACGGTGATCCGGCCGTCGTCCTCGACAGCCAGGCCGCTGGCGGCGGCGATCGGGTGCACGGCGAAGCCGGCCGCCCACACGGTCGCGTCGGCGGCGAAGACGGTGCCGTCGGCGGCGACGGCACCGGCCTGCTCGACGCGTTCGATGGTGGTGTGCTCGTGCACGGCGATGCCGAAGCCGTCGAAGGCGCGCAGCAGGTGCCGGCGGCCCTTCTGGCCCAGCCAACCGCCGAGCTCACCGCTGGTGGCGAGGATGACCCGCAGCCCGGGCCGAGACTCGGCGATCTCGGTGGCGGCCTCGATCGCGGTCAGGTTGCCGCCGACGACCAGCACCGTCCCGCCCTCGCCCAGCTCGCCCAGGCGTTCGCGCAGGCGCAGCGCCGCCGGCCGCCCGGCGACGTGGAAGGCGTGCTCGCCCACGCCCGCGACGCCGTTCTCGCCGATGGTGCTGCCGAGCGCGTAGAGCAGCGTGTCGTACTCGATCCGGTCGGCGCCCTCGCTGCCATCGACGGTGACGGTCCGCTGCAGCGTGTCGACGGCGGTGACGCGCGCCACCCGTAGTCGGATGCCCGTGCCCGCGAACATCTTCGCCAGACCATGGCGGCGCAGCTGCTGGCCCGCGGCGAGCTGGTGCAGGCGCATCCGCTCGACGAAGTCGGGTTCGGCGTTGACCACGGTGATCTCGAAGTCGTCGGGGTGCAGGTGGCGGGCGAGGTACCCGGCCGCGGAGGCGCCGGCGTATCCGGCCCCGAGGACGGCGATGCGGTGCCGCATGGTGTTGCTCCCGTCTGTGCGCATGCACTCCGAACGAGACAGCACCCGGATTCCTGACAGGTCCGGCCCAGCTATTTCCTCAATCCAGGCCGAAGACCAGGTCGAGGTGGGTGTCCAGCGCGCTCAGGGCCTGCTTGGCGGTGTAGTGGCCGCCGAGCAGGTAGACGCCCAGCCCCTCCATCAGCGCCAGCAGGCCGGCCGCCGTGTCGTGGGCGTGCGGGGCGGGCAGCACACCCGCGATGAAGTCGACCATCTGCGTGGTCTCCGCGCGCAGGGTCGACGCGGCCGCCGGGCGCACCGCGGTGTAGGCCAGGAATGCCAGCGCCACCCGCCCGTCCTCGCGGGTGCGCTCGTCGAGCGGCAGCAGAGTGGCGATCAGCGTGCGCAGCATGAGCCGCGGCGGCGGGTTGTCGCCCAGTTCCGTGAGCGCCTCGGTGACCCGGACCTCGTTGCGGTCGCGCACCACGGCCAGCGCGAACGCCATCATCTCGTCCTTGGTGCGGAAGTAGTGCTGCACCATGCCCGGTGACACGCCGGCCGCCGCCGCCACGTGCCGCAGGCTCACCGCCTCCAGCCCCTGGTCCGCGGCGACCTGCATCAGCGCGTCGGCGATGAGGGTGCGGCGCTCCTGGTGGTCGACCTTCTTGGGCATGGTATCGATGCTTTCACAGTGCGGACGTATGGAGATCTGCCGTCCGGACGAGGCTGTCCGGGTCGTCGGCGTAGAGGCGTACCTCGTCCACCGGCCCGGTCGGTCCCTTCGCCAGGTCGAAGCTCAGCGGCCGGCGCAGCCGGACGTCCACGCTGGTCTGGCTGGCCACGACGACATTCAGCACCCGACGCTCGCCTTCCTCCTCGACCTGCACCGACTTGCCGGACGGCAGCGAGCGGTAGCCCTTGCGCACGGTCTCGATGTCCTCCCACGGCACGGTGAGGTCGACCCAGGCGCTCATCCGCACGCGGAGGCCCTCGGCGCCGACGACGTGCGGGTGGACCTTCATGCTGGCGATGAAGCCGATCATCCAGAGCAGGCCCCAGACGCTGAGCGCGAGCACGATCCAGCGGGCCGGCTGCCAGGGCACGACCCGGCGGACGATGAGGTCGAGAACGGGGATCTCCACCACCGACAGGCCGATGAAGACGCCCATGATCGGCTTGACCACGCCGAGGTAGCCGAAGGCCTCCTCGCCGGGCGCCGGGGGCCGGCGCCGGGCCCACACGTACATGCTGCGCCACATCGCGGCCTCGGTCGCCGCGGC
>Ga0307516_10010716_pt1 | contig 10047 bp, 9 predicted proteins | sample 19_EM_MG_FD_203310 | JGI IMG/M metagenome (GOLD analysis project Ga0307516, IMG submission 203310) | Populus trichocarpa ectomycorrhiza microbial communities from riparian zone in the Pacific Northwest, United States - 19_EM | ecosystem: Host-associated > Plants > Roots > Unclassified | place...
GCGGGGGGGGGGGGAGGGGGGGAAAGGCTTTTACTGCCTCGGGGTTTGATGACCATTTTTCCGTTTTCTTTGTTAGTTCTGTTAGGGGTCACACTATCTTCGAGTAGTCTTTGATGAAGCGTCTGTAGAAGTTGGCAAATCCCAGGAAGGACTGGGCTTCGCTCACCGACCTGGGCTCTTCCTAATTCAGTACCGCTTCCACCTTTTCTCGAGACGTCGCCATGCCTTTTCTCCCAATGACGTATCCCAGGAATTCCACTTCCTGGGTTTTCCAGATGCATTTCTCCGGGGAGACTGCTAATCTGTTGGTCTGGAGTCTTTCCAGGACTTCCTTGAGCAAGCAGTTGTGTTCTTTCTCGGTTTTGGCGTAGCCTAGTATGTCGTCCATGTATGCTAAAACTCCAACATCCAGTAGGTCCGAGAAAACATGATTCATCAGGTCTTGGAAGGTGGATGGGGCATTGGTTAGACCAAAAGGAATCACTTGGAACTTGAACAGCCCGTACCGGATTCTGAATGCCGTTTTCCATTCGTCTCCTTCTCTGACTCGAATGAGGTGGAATCCATTTTTTAAGTCCAGCTTGGTGAACCATTGCGCCCCCTGGACGCGGTCCTGTAGTTCCTGCATGAGTGGCAGTGGGTATCGGTTCGGGATTGTTATTTTGTTCAGCACTCGGTAATCGACGCACAGGCATAGCCCTCTTCTGTGGGGTTTCGGCACAAAGAGTATCGGCGAACCGGCAGGGGATGTCGAGCACCGGATTTTCCCTGTTTGCTCCATTTCCTTCAGCCATTCTCGGAGTGTTTGGAGTTCCACCTCCGATAGCGGGTAGATGGGTCCCCAAGGCGCTGTTTCTCCTTCCTTGAGGTTGATTTTGCAGTCGTAGGGGTGGTGTTCTGGAAGGGTGTCTGCCGCTTCTTTCCCAATGATTCCCAGGTACTGGCGGAATTTCATTGGGACGGCTTTCAGCGGGTCTTCTTCTGCTGCCGCCGCTACGTATCTGATAATTCCGGCATTGGGATCAGTTGCGACTGATTCGTCCCATGTTAGTCAGTATGGGCTCGCTTCGTACCTGGTGCATTTTTCCATGCATTCCGCGCTGTTAAACCGGATTTCTTCATTTGTCCAGGCTCCCTGAGGGGGGTGTGCTGTTATCCAGTCGAAAGGGAGGAAGGTGTCGATTTCTGGTTCCATTGGTGAGATTTCGAATCTCTCCCTGGGAGTAATGTTTCCTGTGTTGGAGGAGCATTGGCTCTGTATAAAATTGCCCTGCTCCTTTGACGCTTTCCCCGGTGTAATTCTCTATGCTGTGAGGTCGCCGGTGCGCTTTCTTCCTAATCCCGAGCTTCTCCACGGTCTGTTGATTGAGGAGTGCAATGGAGCAACCGGTGTCCAGTAGCACCCAGATCTGGTGTTTCTTTATCCCTATGTGTAGTATCATAGTGATAACTGGGCGTCTGCCGCTGGGGACTGTCCTTGGTTTTTTTGACGGGGTTCCAGCACTTAGTTCCCCGCTCCTTCGTTTCCTGTATAGTCCGCATATTATCGTCGAGGTCCTACGCTGCTGCTGTTCCCGACCTTTCAAAAATCCGAGTCGGATTCCTCCCACAACAGGGCTACCGTATCTGTTTCCATGGTTTCCGCTGCTGCGACCTTTTGTTGTTTGGTTGCAGGGGCCTTCTCATCCTCCTCGCCTTCTCTTCCGCACTATTGCCCGGCTGCCGCCGCCTTCCACGGGGCCGTGGGGAGGGCTGTTCCTCTTACCGTGCTGAAGGAGAAGCATTCGTAGGTCCGATGTCCGCTTCTTCCTCACCTCCAGCAGTCGTCGCGCCTCTGTCCATATTCCTCTTGTTCCTTCGCCGGAACTCCCTTCATTGCCTCGTCCTTAGAGGCCCAGTGGTTACTACCTACCCACCAGGGGCGCTTGTCCGTTCGGGACTCCGTCCTTTCTTGGCGGGGTTTGTCCGTCTCCTTTCCCCGCTTGTTGCTGTTGGGGTTTCGCTTGTCCTGTCCTTCCTTTTTCTGTTCGTCGTGTCTTCCGCTTGTTCCTGAGGAGCTGGTGCCCTTCATCTGTTCTCGAGCCTGTTTCAGCGCCTTTTTCTTCTCTACCTGCAGGCCTACTTGGTGGGTGGCCAGTAGGAAGCCTTCGTCATCCGCGAAATCTTGCAGGTAGTGGGCGAACCGCATGTCGAGTACCACGTCGGGCATCGCGAGGTCGACTTTCTCGCGCAGGGCTTTGCCGGTTGCTCGGGCGAAGTTGTTGAGCGATCGGAACTCCGTGAGGTACGCGCAAATGGACCCGTGGTATTTGAGTTGTCCTAGCTTGAGCTGGCGTCCACTGCTTCGCGTTCGTTTCGATATTCCCTCCGGATCGCCGCGGTGTAATTGACCCAGGTGTCGTTTTCTCCCAATTCTCAGTACCGGTGAAGGTGCCATACCAGGGCAGTGTCGGTTAGAAGGGTTCCGACCCAGGCGATCTTCTGGCGGTCCACCATTTCTGGGTAGAACCCCAGGTACATCGTGACAGACTCCCACCACTGGTTGAAGCTGGACGAGCTTTTCCCGTCGAATTTCTCCGGGTTTTCCATTTTTAGCCTCGAGGTGTGTGTCCGGGCTCCGTTTGCTGGCTGTTCGGGCTGGTGTGCCGCCGTGATACCTGTGCCCACAAGCCTTGACCCTAAGGAGCGGGGCATGGAAACTCCTAGAAATAACAGGAGACGCCACCGTCAGCCGAGATAGAGGAGGCACCAGTAAGAAAGAAGGGATAGAGATGGATTTCTCGTATCACCGGAAAAAGTCTTGCTGGGCCGCGTACCCCCGGTACGTGGCGGAGCCAAATCACTCCTCCTTATCGCTATTCACTGATCATGACCAATCCGCTCACAACCGCCGATGGAAACCGGTGGAAGTAGGGAGTTGTGAGAAACCAGCGGGAAAAAACGGCGCGACTATGTGGGCAGCGGAAAGAGAGAAAGGTCCTCTCTAGCAAGATCAGGTGACCTGGCCACGAAAAGATATAAGCGGCCGACCAAGCGCTCGGAAAAGCCCTTCACGATCGCGAAAGCAAGAAACACTCCGAAAGAAGAAAAACCCGAACAACAAATCTAAGATTATTCCGCTGTAAAAGATCGATAGGTGACTTCGTCTACCTTCACACCCCGGTTACGATATAACCCTGGTGTCACACTATAATCTTGGATTAGTAAGTCACCTGGCTGAATTCACAGAAGTAAACGTCACTAGCTAAGCGCGACCTACAACGAGATGAACCAGGAACGCGTCACTTTGCTCCCAGCCCCCTCGTCCAATGTGGATATGCTCTGGCGAGAATATCCAGCCAGCGCAGTCCAGATCTACACAGGTGACACCCCTCCGCAACCATCTATCGACCTAAGAGACCGACCTTCCTGGCTACGGCTACTTTTTTCCCAGCAGTGACAGGCCCTGGGGGACCTAGAGCAACTCCACACCGTATGTGGTAGCGCCTACGACCGATCCGACAAACAGATCCAGCGCATCGAGGAAACGTAGACCCAGATTACCAGTGCGATCGAGTACGTATACGGGCAAGCCCATGCCAATGCACGGGCCTCGTCGGGCTGGATGCAAACGGGATTAATGAGAACGGCCAACGCGGCTCAAAAATTCACCAATGACGTCTGGGCGGTTCAGCAGCAGGCCGCTACGGCCTGGCTAGCCACTCAGCAGCAAGCCCTGGAGACCCAGGTGAGTGATCTAATTAGTACTGCCGCTAAGAAAAAACAGAGGAAGACCCCGACCTATCTACAGTTGGCGGCACCCCCGTTAGCCGCAGCCGCATCAGCAAAAATTTTGAGAATTCCTAGGGAGCTCCCGTAGCTCCCGTAGCTCGCGTAAGCATCGCTAACTCCTGTAAGAGGAGAAGTTATATTTTGCTCCTGTAAGGATTTAAAAAAAAAAAAGTGCTTTATTTTTAGCTGAAACCTCGAGAAATATTAGTTCAAATTTATATCTCACCTGTAAAAAAAGCAATATACTTCAACTTTCCATTTTTTGCTGATGTGGGTTGCCGGGTGTGACGTATGCCACCGGATAAAGCACAAGAACGCCAGGCCGTACGGGCTCCTCCAGGCACACCCAATTCCCAATGAACGGGGCGAAACAGTAAATATCGACTTTATCACCAAGCTTCCGGCCGGAGAAGGAGGATACGATGCTGTGGCAACCATCATCGATCCGCTGACGAAGAGAGCCTGATGGATCGCCATCAAAGAGGCCGAGTTGACAGCCGAAATGTTTGCGGAAGCATTCATTGCGGGATTCATCGGGAAAAAAAAAGTGCGTCCGGACGCACAGGCTGCGTCCTGACGCACCAGGCGCTCGGAACGCTCTGGACGCACCCTGGCAGCGCACCTACTGCTCCCAACGCAAAACGCACATGCAATGTGAATTCGGACGCAGCTCGCCACAGCACCATGCGTCCGGACGCAGCTCGCCATTGCATCTGCTTACTGGACGGAGCGTGGCAGGGCATTTTGGTTCTGGACGCATGGTGTCAGAGCATTTTCCTTCTGGACGCAGCCGTGTCAGTGCATTTTCCTTCTGGACGCAGCCGTGTCAGGGCAAATGGCATCCGGATGACGCGTGTCATGGCACCATGGTTACGCTAGCTGTCAAGGCACGGAACATCGCAGCAAATACTCATGTCGCATTCACAAACACGCAGCGGGTTCCAGCATAGTGACTCAGTCCAGTTCTATTCTCTATGTCTAATGTACATCAATATATGCTACTACCACACTTCGCGTTTCCAGCACAAGCACCCAGCGTCACATCCATCGCCGCTGTTTTTGACGCGCGTAGCATTGCTCGGAGCGTTGGAAACAAAGGAAAGTTGGCAAATACGACACGACACGATGAGCCCGATGCGATGAGCCCGATGTGATGAACATGACGCGATGAGCACGACGCGATGAGCACGACGACTATGAGGAGGATGGCAATGAGTACGCCGGCGGCGTGGACGATAGCGAGTAGGACACGGCGAGTATGAGAGCGAGTAAGACGTGATGAGTAAGGGAGAGAGTAGGATGCGGCGAGGACGATAGCGAGTAAGACGTGGCGAGGACGATAGCGAGTAGGACGTGGCGAGTAGGAGAGCGAGTAAGACGCGGTGAGGACGATAGCGAGTAGGACGCGACGAGGACGATAGCTAGTAAGATATGGTGAGGACAATAGCAAGTAAGACGCGGCGAGGACTATAGCGAGTAGGATGCGGCGAGTATGATGGTAAGCTTTATGGCATGGTTAGCATATCTCTCAGAGTGACAGAGATACCGGGAAGTTGTAGAATACACTGTGACGAGTCGATGTCAATAAGGGTGTCGGCGGCGAGGACGATAGCTAGTAGGAGGCGGCGAGCACGATGGCGAGCTTTGTGGCATGTTTAGCATAGCTCTTAGAGTGACTGGAATAGCGGCGGGGTGTGGTACAATACGAGGTGGGGAGTACGATGTCAATGAGATTGCTGGCAGCGAGAACGATAGATAGCGCGTAGGACGCAGCGTGTATTATGTCAATGCAAAGCGCCAAGCCACTACCAACACTTGCGCTTCCGTAAGGTTCGGCGTCCTCATCGCTCCTAGACCCCTTTTTTCTTCTCCTTTCACCTCGTCCTAGATACTCGTCGTCGTCCTTCGCATTGCCATCATACTCGCCGCCATCAAACTAATGATGTCTTATTCGTCGACATTTTCTTCATCAACATTTTCCTCATCAACATCTTACTCGTCGCGCCATTCTTGCTACGTTACTCGCCACCATCCTCACTGCTATCAAACACATCGACATCCTCCTCAACGACATCGTACTCGTCACATCGTATTGTACCAGCTCCCACTGCTGTTCCTGTCACTCGGAGAGCTGTGCTAACCATGCCATAAAGCTTGCCGTCGTGCTCGCCACCTCCTACTACCTATAGTCGTCGCCGCCCGGCACCCTCATTGACATCGACTCGTCACTGTGTATTCTACAACTTCCCGGTGTCTCTGTCACTCTGAGAGCTGTGCTAACCATGCCATAAAGCTCCCGATCATACTCGCCGCGTCCTACTCACTATCGTCCTCTCCGTTCTTACTCGCTGTCGTCCTCGCCATGTCTTACTCGCTATCGTCCTTGCCGCGTCCTACTCACTATCGTCCTCGCCGCGTCGTACTCGCTACTGTACTCGTCACGTCTTCCGGGCTCTCATACTTGTCGCGTCCTACTCGTTCCCTCACTCGTCACGTCTTACTCGCTCTGATACTCGCGGCGTCCTACTCGCTATCGTCCTCGCCGCGTCTTACTCGCTATCGTCCTCGCCGCATCCTACTCGCTCCCATACTCATCACGTCTTACTCGCTCTCGTACTCGCTGCGTCCTACTAGCTATCGTCCACTCTGCCGGCGTCCTCATTGCCATCCTCCACATAGTCGTCGTGCTCATCGCGTTGTGCTCATCGGGTCATGCTCATCGCGTCGTGCTCATCCCGTTGTGTTCATCGCACCGGGCTCATCGCGTCGTGTCGTATTTGCCAACCTTCCTTTGTTTCCACCACTCAGAGCAATGCTATGCGCGTCAAAAACAACGGCGATGGATGTGACGCTGGGTGCTTGTGCTGGAAACGTGAAGGGTGGTAGTAGCATATATAGATGTACATTAGATATAGAGAATAGGACTGGACTGAGTCACTATGCCTGGAACCCGCTGCGTGTTTGTGAATGCGACGCGTGTATTTGCTGCGATGTTCCGTGCCTTGACTGCCAGCGTAACCACGGTGCCATGACACGGGTCGTCCGGATGCCATTTGCACTGACATGGCTGCGTCCAGAAGGAAAATGCCCTGACACGGCTGCGTCCAGAAGGAAAATGCCCTGACACGGCTGCGTCCAGAACGAAAATGCCCTGCCACACTCCGTCCGGTAAGCAAATACCATGGCGTACTGTGTCCGGACGCACGGTGCCGTGGCGATCTGCGTCTGAGTTACGTAGGTTGCGTCTGAAACGTCCAGAGCGTCTAGTGCGTCTGGACGCTAAGGACGCAATTTTTTTTTTTCTGATGCTAATTCAGGAACCGAGGACTCCCATTGTCAATCATCTCAGACCGAGATACCAGATTTACCTCGAAATTCTGGCAAGCGCTATGCGCCCTGCTCGGGATTAAACTCCGAATGTCGACAGCCTATCATGGCAATCGGATGGACTATCGGAAAAGGCGAACGCCACTCTGAAAACGATTTTAAAGGCGAACCTAGCGCAGCTACCACGCCCGGAGCAGTGGGTGCGACTGCTGCCATTGGCTGAGTTCACGTACAACGCTGCGAAACATAAAGTGATCGGCATGGCACCTTTTAAGGCCGACATCGGTTACGTTCCACGGCTACTGCTGGACCTTTTGGCACCCGACCCGTGGCGTCTGGACTCTAAGGAAGGTCTGGCCTACGCAGAGAAGTTATCCAAGACCATCAGAATGCTCCGCGAAAGGATGGAAGAAACCCAGGTGATGATAACCGCCGAGGCCAACGAGAAATGGCAAGCACACCCATTCCGGGTAGGGGACGAGGTGTTTCTGGATACGCAATCCCTGCCCATCGGTTACGCCAATGTGACAGGAGCAGCAAACGGCAGCAACAACTCTCGAAGGTTCCAGCATCCGTACACAGGACCATTCAAGCTGCAGAAAAAGGCTGGCGAGAACGCTTTCGTGTTGGATATCCCCGCTCACTGGCGCTTGCACCTGGTCTTCAATGTCGCCAGACTCAAGCTATCAAGAGTTGACTGAAGCCACGAACGCCCACCACCGCCGCCACTGCGCTGCATAGCGACGGTCAAATACGAGGTGGAGACCATTCAAGAACAGCGAGGCACAACGGTCCGAGACCTCAAATACTTAGTCAAGTGGATAAGTTACAGCGACGCGACATGGGAACCGCTGGCGAACCTGAGGGGTAGCAGCAACGAGCGACTTTGCGAATACCACGCTGCGAATGGCCTACGCACCTACCGGTGGATGGAACTGGGGTCAGGAGCAAAAGAGGCGGAAGAAGGGAGAATGGTAGCATGTTTGCTGTGTTTTTGTTTTTTGTTTTTGTTTTGATTTTCATTTCTTGTTATTGTTGTTTGTTTCGTCGAGTGGTATACTTTCTTGGGGAGGGGGCTGGTTTTGTTAGGAGGGGAGTGGTTGTAGGAGGAGGATTCCGGCCGCTGTGGGTGCTGCGGAGGCTACGCCCGGCGGGATGTCTAGAGTTCGGGTGACACAGACAGTGCTAAGGGAGTGTGACATAGCTCTACTGAGGACAGTCACGTAGACAGTCACAGGCGGCGCACGGACACTCGTATTAAGTGTCCGGCACTTGCCTCTCTAGAATGGACATACTTCTTGCTACCCCTCACAATTCTGGAACACCTTCAGAGCAGTGGCATCGGAAGAGATATAACAACAACCAACGTCAAGAAAAGCCGCCGGATACGGGAACGCGCAAAGGGATATATACTGCGTGATGGACTCCTTTTCCACAGAGCCTCAGGAGAAAAGCTCTATATCCCTTGGGTTTTGCAGGCCGATGTCATTTGAGAAGCACACGATGCTATTCTTGGAGGGGGACAAGTCGGCGTCGAAAAGAGAGCAGCGGCAGTAGCCTCACGGTACTATTGGCCCCGACAGATGGACACGGTGGCTGAATGGGTTGCCGGGTGTGACGTATGCCACCGGGTAAAGCACAAGAATGCCAGGCTGTACGGGCTCCTCCAGGCAATCCCGATTCCCACGGAACGGGCCGAAAGGGTTAATATCGACTTTATCACCAAGCTTTCGGCTGGAGAAGGACGATATGATGCTGTGGCAACCATCATTGATCCGCTGACGAAGAGAGCCCGATGGATCCCCGTCAAAGAGGCCAAGTTGACAGCCGAAATGTTTGCGGAAGCATTCATTGCGGGATACGTCAGTAACCGAGGACTCCCGTTGTCAATCGTCTCAGACCGACATCCCAGATTTACCTCGAAATTCTGGCAAGCCCTATGCGCCCTGCTCGGGATTAAACTCCGAATGTTGACAGCCTATCACCCGCAATCGGATGGACAAGCGGAAAAGGCGAACGCCACTCTGGAAACAATTTTAAAGGCGTACATAGCGCAGCTACCACGCCCGGAGCAGTGGGTGCGACTGCTGCCGTTGGCTGAGTTCATGTACAACACTGCGAAACATAAAGCAATCGGCATGGCACCTTTTGAGGCCGACATCGGTTACGTTCCACGGCTACAGCTGGACCTTTTGGCGCCCGACCCGCGGCGTCTGGACTCTGAGGAAGGTCTGGCCTACGCAGAGAAGTTATCCAAGACCCTCAGAATGCTCTGCGAAAGGATGGAAGAAACCCAGGTGACGATGACCGTGGAGGCCAACGAGAAACGGCAAGTACACCCATTCCGGGTAGGGGACGAGGTGTTTCTGGATATGCGGTCACTGCCCATCGGATATGCCAATGTGACAGGAGCAGCAAACGACAGCAACAACTCCCGAAAGTTCCAGCATCCGTACGCAGGACCATTCAAGCTGCAGAAAAAGGCCGATGAGAACGCTTTCGTGTTGGATATCCCAGCTCACTGGCGCTTGCACCCGGTCTTCAACATCGCCAGACTCAAGCCGTCAAGAGTTGACAGAAGCCGCAAACGCCCACCACTGCCACCACTGCGCTGCACAGCGACGGTCAAATACGAGGTGGAGACCATTCAAGAACACCGAGACACAACGGTCCGAGACCTCGGATACTTAGTCAAGTGGATAGGTTACAGCGATACGACATGGGAACCGCTGGCGAACCTGAGGGGTAGCAGCAATGAGCTACTTTGCGAATACCAGGCTGCGAATGGCCTACGCACCTACCGGTGGATGGAACGGGGGTGATGTGACACTGGGGTTGTCTCGTAACCAGAGTGTGGGGAGAATCAAAGGTAATCAGGCTACTTTCGATAATTCACAACGGAATAATCTTAGATCTTGTGTGTGGGTTCGGTGGTAGTGTTGGTGAGGA
>Ga0307516_10010717_pt1 | contig 10047 bp, 5 predicted proteins | sample 19_EM_MG_FD_203310 | JGI IMG/M metagenome (GOLD analysis project Ga0307516, IMG submission 203310) | Populus trichocarpa ectomycorrhiza microbial communities from riparian zone in the Pacific Northwest, United States - 19_EM | ecosystem: Host-associated > Plants > Roots > Unclassified | place...
ACCTGGTCGCGCTTCAACGACGACGCGCATCAGTTCGGCGGCATCGGCGCGTTGGCGGCCGACCAGAACGTTTATGGCCGGATCTACGTCAGTGGTACCGGGCGGGGGCTGCTGTACAGCAACTGAATCCCATCTTCTTCATCCTGCATAGCTCAGCTCATGACCAAGACAACTTCGATGGGCACCTTGCCCGATGAACCGGCACGCCGCGGCTTCGTGCGCGCCGTGGCGGGTGCCGGACTGGCTGCCGTGGCCGGCGGGTCAGCGGCCGCTGCGGCAGGCCCCTCTGCCAAAGTCTCCGCCGCCGGTACCCCCGAGCCCGGCCTGCCTTTTCACGCCTGGGCGCCGACGCCGCCGATGGGCTGGAACAGCTGGGACGCCTTCGGTGCCAGCGTCACCGAAGCCGAGTATCTGGACAACGCGCGCATCCTCGCCGAGCGTTTCCTGCCCTTCGGCTACGACACCGCCACCGTCGACATCCAGTGGTACGAGGCGGGCGCCACGTCGGGGTGGTACCGGGACTTCGCGCCGCTGGTGCTGGACGGCAACGGCCGCCCGCAGCCCGCGCCCAACCGCTTCCCCAGCGCCGCTGGCGGCCGCGGCTTCGCGCCGCTCGCCGCCCAGGTGCACGCCATGGGCCTGCGCTTCGGTGTGCACATCATGCGTGGCATCCCGCGCCAGGCGGTCGGGCTGGAGCTGCCCATTGCCGGCAGCAAGTACCGCTGCAACGAAGTCGCCAACACCCATTCCACTTGCTCATGGAACACCGACATGTGCGGCGTCAAGCCCGAGCATCCCGGCGCCTTCGAGTGGTACCGCGCCTGGTTCGCGCAGCTGGCCGAATGGGGCGTGGACTTCGTCAAGGTCGACGACATCGCCGCCCCCAACTACCACGCCAAGGAAGTGGAGCTCATCCGCCGCGCCATCGACGCCACTGGCCGGCCCATGGTGCTGAGCCTGTCGCCCGGCCCGGCGCACCTGGATCAGTCGGCCCACCTTCAGGCCCACGCCAACCAATGGCGGGTCTGCAACGACTTCTGGGACACCTGGCCGCAGCTGCGCGACAACCTCGTGAACCTGGTGAAGTGGGCGCCGCACGCCCGCGCGGGCGCCTGGCCCGATGCCGACATGCTGCCCGTCGGCAAGATCGGCCTGCGCAACTACGACGAGAAAGGCCGCGGCGAGCGCGATACCGGTTTCACGCGTGACGAGCAGCTGCTGATGCTCACCGCCTGGACCTGCGCGCGCAGCCCACTCATCCTGGGAAACGACCTGCGCAAGCTCGACGACTGGACGCTGCGCCTCGTCACCAACCCCGAGGTGCTGGCGCTGCTGCGCGTACCGGGGGCACGCGAGTGGCACTCGGTTGCACAGGGCCATCGCTTCGTCTGCATGGGCCCGCAAGGCACCTGGGCGGCGTGGCTGAACACCGGCGATGAGCCGTGGCAGGCACCGTTACCCGCGTGGCTGCCCGACGCCAGCCGCGACTGCTGGGCACGCGCCGACCTGCCCTCGGGCACCCGCGTGCTAACCGTGCCGCCGCACGGTGCGCGCCTCGTGCGCTGTGGCGTGGCTGCCGCGGACACCGGGAAGAAGTCCCGCTGACTGGTGTCTGTCGCCTCAACGTTCTGCAAAAGGGGTCCTGGGACTTCGTGCTGCTCACCAATGAACGCTCCATCCCTGCTCGGATTCGCATTCACCGCGCTGCTCGGCACGCTTATGCAGTCGGCCAGTGCTTGGGCCGCGCCTGAAGCGCCGGCCGTCAAGCCGCGTCTTGTTGTCCTCACCGACATCGAGAACGAGCCCGACGACACGCAATCCCTCGTGCGACTGCTGCTCTACGCCAACGACATCGAGCTGCGCGGCCTCGTGGCCACGACCTCGGTGCACATGAAGCAGGGCGTGCATCCCGAGTCGATCAAACGGTTGATCCAGCGCTATGCCCAGGTGCTGCCCCGGCTGCGCCAGCACGACCGCGCCTACCCCAATGCCGCGCAATTGCTGGCCCGCGTGGTCCCAGGCCAGCCCGGCTACGGCCTGCAAGCCATCGGGGCAGGGCGCGACACGCCCGGCTCCGAGCTGCTGCTGCGCGAGCTTGAGCGTGCCGACCCGCGCCCGCTGTGGGTCAGCGTCTGGGGCGGGGCCAACACGCTGGCGCAGGCCCTGCACAGCCTGCGGCGCACGCACCCGAAAGAAGCCGTCGACGCGGCAGTCAGCCGCCTGCGTGTCTACGCCATTTCCGACCAGGACGACAGCGGTGCGTGGCTGCGCCGCGAGTTTCCGGGCCTCTTCTACATCGTCAGCCCCGGCAGCTATGCGCGCCCCACATGGACCGCGATACACCGCGAGGTCGAGGGCATCGACAACCAGCACGTCAGCACCGCCTGGATCGCGCGCCACATCCAGCAGGGCCACGGACCGCTGGGCGCCGCCTACCCTGACATCGCCTACGGCATGGAAGGCGACACGCCGTCCTTCCTCGGTCTCATTCCCAACGGTTTGAACGCGCCCGAGCACCCGAACTGGGGCGGCTGGGGAGGGCGCTACGAGCTTTACACGCCGCGCCGCGAGGACACCGACCCGGACGGCTTCACCGGCGGCGTGCCCGTCGAGACCGAGACGCGCCCGATCTGGACCAATGCCGTGGACCGCTACCGGCCCGCAGTTGCCTCAGCCTACGGCCGCCCGCTCAAGCCCGGGGAGCGCGAGTACAACGACGCGGCCGTGACGCTGTGGCGCTGGCGCGAAGCCATCCAGAACGACTTCGCCGCCCGCATGCTGTGGACGACGCGCGCGCCCACCGAAGCCAACCACGCGCCCGTCGTGCGCCTGGCACACGCCACCGACCTGCATGTGCGCGGCGGCGACTGGGTCACCCTCGACGCCAGCCCTACGGCCGACCCCGATGGCGACAGCCTGAGCTTCCTGTGGATCGCCTACCCCGAGGCCGGCACGCTGAAAGCCCCACTGCCGCTGGGTACCGAGGTGCAGGCCCGCATCGGCCTGCGGACACCCGCGGTGGACGCGCCTGCCACCGCCCACGTCATCGTTCAGGTCACCGACAAGGGCACGCCCGCACTGACCCGCTACCAACGCGTGATCCTGCACATCGAGCCGCGGGCACGATGAAGTCGGAGCCATGGCATGCGAACACCCGCAACCTCTCACGGGACTGCCCATGAGACGTGCTCGCCTCTTCCCAGGGGCCCTCGCACTGGCCCACGGCCATCGCTTCGTCTTCAACGGCCTGCAAGGTGTCCGCGCCGAAGCGCCAGGCGCCGGCGAACTCCAACATCACCATGAACCGTACGCCCTCTACCGGCAACGCGCCTGACGAGCCCCACGGTGCGCGCCGGTGCGCCGCGGCTTCCCTGACCGACAAGAAGGGGACTTGATGAGTCCCCAAAGAATTTGAATATGAAACGCCGTGACTTCTTCGGCCTCGTGGCCTGCACCTCGGCGGGCGCGCTGGCGCGGCTTGACGCCCGAGCCGGGCAATCCTCCTCTGCCTTGAACGCCGCTGGGCAGTTGCGCGCTGTGGGCATGGAGACGAGCTTGAGCGGCTTCGCCTGGCGCCGCGTGGCCGAGGGCCTGCAGTTCCAGCTCGCTGGGATGACCAAGAGTGTGCTGTTCTACGGCTCCGGTCTGGTGCGCGTCGTCGCCCACCTGGGCGAGGCCTACACCACCCTGCCTAGCTTGGTGGTGACGGCCCGACCGCAGCCGGTCGCCTTGGAGGTCAGTGAAAGCGCTGACGTTCTTACCCTCATCGGCGCGGGCTTGCGCATCACGGTGGACAAGCACAGCGGCGCGCTCGCCTTCTTCGGCGCGGACGGCCGACTGCTGACCCGCGAGCGCGAAAAGGCGCCGACAGAGCTGCAGCGCGTGGAGATCGCCGGCAGCCCCAGCTACACCCTCACGCAGACCTTCACCCTGACGCCAGACGAATCGTTGTACGGCCTGGGCCAGTACAACGAGCCCTACATGGACTACCGCGGTCGCGACGTGCTGATGGTGCAGACCAACATCGGCATCGTGGTGCCGTTCATGGTTTCCACCCGGCGCTGGGGCCTGCTGTGGGACCTGTACTCGAAGATGAGCTTCAGCGACCGGCCCGAAGGCGCCACCTTCCGCGCCGAGAGCGCGCCGGCGGGTGCCGACTATTACCTGGTGGCAGGCGGCACCATGGACGGCGTGATCGCCGGCTACCGCCGGCTCACCGGCGCCGCGCCGATGTTCCCCAAGGCCGCCTTCGGCCTGTTCATGAGCAAGGAACGCTACACCACGCAGCAGCAGCTGCTGGACGTGGTGCGGCGTTTCCGCTCCGATCGCTTTCCGCTCGACTACATCGTGCAGGACTGGCAGTACTGGGGCGGCGAGAAGAATGGCGTGTGGGACGGCAAATGGAGCGGCATGGTCTGGGACCCCGATCGCTTCCCCGACCCCGCCGCGATGACGCGTGAGCTGCACGGACCGCTCCACACCCAGCTGATGGTGTCGATCTGGCCCTCCGTGGGCAACGACACCGCGTTGGCGCGCGAGCTCGATGCCCAGGGACTGCGTTTCGAGCCGCTGCACTGGATCTCCAAGCGCGCGCGCATCTACGACGCATTCAGCGCCGAAGGCCGCCGCATCTACTTCAAGCATGTCAAGAAGGGACTGCTCGATGTGGGGGTGGACGCGCTGTGGATGGACGGCACCGAGGTCGAAGTGGGCGGCGCTGCCCACGACCCGGGCGAAGTGGAGGCCGACATCAAACGCCTGGGTCGTACCGCCATGGGTGACTCCACGCGCTACCTCAACGTCTACAGCCTGCTCACCACGCGCGGCGTGTACGAAGGCCAACGTGCCGCTGCCGATGTGGGCGGCAAGCGCGTGTTCACGCTCAGCCGCTCGGCCTGGGCCGGGCAGCAACGCTATGCCGCGATGCCTTGGTCCGGGGACACCACGGCCTCGTGGGCGACGCTGCGCGCACAGATCGCTGGTGGCCTGAACGTCTCGATGGCCGGGCTGCCGTACTGGACCCAGGACACCGGCGGCTTCTTCGTCAACTTCCCGGAAGGGGAGCGCAACCCGGCCTATAGGGAGCTCTATGCACGCTGGAACCAGTTCGGCATTTTCAATCCGGTCTACCGCATCCACGGCACATCTGTTGAACGCGAACCCTATCTGTTCAAGAGCTTGGACCCGGCGGCCTACGGTTCACTTTTGCGCGCCGCCCGGCTGCGCTACCAGCTGCTGCCCTATCTCTACAGCCTGGCCTGGCGCAGCAGCCAGGAGGGCTACATCATGATGCGGGGGCTGGCGATGGACTTCCCTGATCAGACCGCGCTGCGCAAGGTGGACGACACCTACATGTTCGGCCCCGCCTTCCTGGTGCAGCCGATCACGCGGCCCATGTTCCACCCGGTGAAGCCACCGCCAGCCACGGTGCCGGTGGCCCAGGTGCGAACGCCCGATGGCCAGCCCGGCCTGGTGCTCGAATACTTCGAGGGCGTCAGTTTCGACAAGGCCGCCAGCCGCACCATCGACACGGCGATGGCCCACCACTGGCCGGGTCCGCCCCTGGCGAATGTGCCGGACGGCCTGTCGAGCCTGAACAACTTCTCGGCACGCTGGACGGGCGAGCTCATCGCCGCCGAGAACGGCGAGCACGAGATCGGCGTTGAGGGCGACGACGGCTTTCGTCTGTGGCTGGACGACAAGCTCGTTGTTGACGACTGGGCCGTGGGCGGGTCGCGCTTCAAGAGCCATCGCATGACGCTGCGCCAGGGCCAGGTGGTCAAGCTGCGCATCGACTACTTCCAGGCCAGCGGTGACCGCGTCATGCGCCTGGCCTGGCACACGCCCAGCCAGCTGCGTGCGCTGGCAGAGCAGGCGAGCCGGATGGACAAGCGCCAGGCCACGCTGCTGCCCGTCGGCTGCGACTGGTTCGACTTCTGGACCGGCCAACGCCATGCCGGCGGCCGCAGCGTCGAGCGCGACTATGCGCTGGACGAGTTCCCGCTGTTCGTGCGCGCCGGGGCCATCGTGCCGCTTGGGCCCGTGGTGGAGTACACCGGCCAGAGCCCCGACGCGCCCTGGGAGATCCGCATCTACCCCGGCGCCAACGCAAGGTTCACCCTCTACGAGGATGACGGCGAGACCTACCGCTACGAACGCGGAGAACGCTCAACCATCGCGCTGCGCTGGGACGAGACCACCCGCAGCCTGCACATCAGCGCGCGGCAGGGCCGCTTTCCCGGCATGGTCGCGCGGCGAGAACTGCGCGTTCGTCTGATGGCAGCGCCAGGCGAGGCCGAAACAACAAGAACCGTTCAGTACCAAGGCCGCGCGATGACGCTGCGACTCTCACCATGAATGAAGTTGCCCTCCCAATCCTGCAGTGCCTGATGGCCGCCACCGCGCAGGCCGAAGTGCGCCTGGCCGAAGTCTTCGGCGACCGCAAGGTGCTGCAGCGCGACCTGCCGCTGCACGCATGTGGGCACGCCAGCATTCCGCCGTGCCGGCGAACTGACAACCCTTCTCGGGAATACAGATGAGACACGCTTCCTTCTTCTCTTTGGCCTCCTGGGTCTCCTGGGGCCTTGCGCTGACCCTTTCCTTCGGCAGCGCCGGCGCGGCGGACAGCTCGCGCCAGCGCACCCGCATCGACGATGGCTGGCGCTTCGCGTTGGGCCACGCGTCGGACCCGGCGCAGGACTTCGATCACGGCGTGCGGCCGTTCTTCTTCGGCAAGGCTGGCTACGGCGACGGTCCGGCCGCAGCCGACTTCGAGGACCGGCCATGGCGCCGCGTCGACCTGCCACACGACTGGGCCGTGGAGCTGCCATTCGACGCGCGCGGCAGTTCCGCACACGGCTCCAAGGCCATCGGCCGCGGCTTCCCGGAGAACAGCGTCGGCTGGTACCGCCGTGAGCTGGCCATTCCTGCGTCGGCGCGCGGCCAGCGCATCGCGCTGGAGTTCGACGGCGTGTTCCGCGACAGCGTGGTCTGGGTCAACGGGCACTATCTGCACCGCGAGGCCAGCGGCTATTCGGGCTTTCAAGTCGACATCAGCGACTACCTGAACTTCGGCGGCCGCAACGTCGTCGCCGTGCGCGTGGATGCGACCACCCCGGAAGGGTGGTGGTACGAAGGCGCGGGCATCTACCGCCACGTGTGGCTGACGCAGACAGCGCCGCTGCATGTTGCGCCTCAAGGCAGCTTCGTGCGCGCCACCGTCGCCGGCGACCGCGCCGATGTGGCCGTCGACACCACGGTGCGCAACGTCGGCCATGCGGCCGAGTCCTTCAGCCTGGAGCACGAGCTGCGCGACCCGGCTGGCCGCGTCGTCGCCCGCGCCAGCGTGCCGGCCCGGCAGGTGGGCGCCGATGGCAGCCTGGACCTCACGGCTCAAGTGAGCGTCAAGGCGCCACAGCTGTGGTCGCTGGAGACGCCACAGCGCTACACGCTGACGACGCTCGTCAAGCGCGGCACCGAGGTCGTCGACCGTGTCGATACCCCCTTCGGCATCCGCACCCTCCGCTTCGTTGCCAACGAGGGCTTCTTCCTCAACGGCCGCCACGTCAAGCTGCACGGCGTCGACAACCACCAGGACCATGCCGGCGTCGGCGTCGCGCTGCCGGACGGCATGCACGAGGCGCGGCTGAAGATGCTCAAGGCGATGGGTGTCAATGCCATCCGCTCGGCGCACAACCCGGCCACGCCCGGGCTGCTGGAGGCCTGCGATCGGCTCGGCATGCTCGTCATCGACGAGCACCGCATGATGGGCACGGCGCCGCAGATCCGTGACGAACTGGAGCGCATGGTGCGAGGTGGCCGCAACCATCCGTCCGTCATCCTGTGGTCGGTCGGCAACGAGGAATGGGCGATCGAGAACAGCGAGATCGGCACCCGCCTGACACAGCAGATGACGGCCATCGTGCGCCGCCTGGACCCGACGCGGCCGGTGACGCTGGCCGCCTCCAGCTCGGGCCAGCCGCAAGGCACGTCGGTGGGCGCGGAGGTCATCGGTTTCAACTACAAGGGTCAGCACGACATCGACGCCATGCACCGGCGCTTCCCCGACCGCCCCATGCTCGTCACCGAGGAGGGTGCGACGCATGCGACGCGCGGCGTCTATGCAGACGACCCGGCGCGCGCGCACATCGCCGCGTATGACAAGCGCACGGGGGCCAGCTACACCTCTTCCATCGAGGAAGGCTGGCGCTTCGTTGCGAAGCGCCCCTTCCTGGCCGGCATGTTCGTCTGGACCGGCTTCGACTACCGCGGTGAGACCACGCCCTTCGGCTGGCCGGCCGTCTCGTCGCAGTTCGGCATGCTGGACACGACCGGCGCGCTGAAGGACAGCGGCCAGTACCTGAAGGCCGCATGGACCGCCGAGCCCATGGTGCACGTGCTGCCGCACTGGAACTGGCCGGGTCGCGAAGGGCAGCCCATCGACGTGCGCGTCTACGCCAACACCGATGAGGTCGAGTTGCTGCTGAACGGCCGTTCGCTGGGCCGCAAGGCGCTGGAGCGCTACGGCCACCTGCAATGGGCCGTGCCCTATGCGCCGGGCAGCCTGACCGCGCGGGGCTACAAAGGCGGCCAGCTCGTCACCACGCAGACCGTGGCCACCACCGGCGACGGCACGGCGGTGCGGCTCACCGTGGACCGCGCGCGGCTGCGCGCCGGCAGCGACGAGGTGGCGCTGGTCACGGTGAATGTCGTCGACCGCGAGGGCCGCGTCGTCCCGACCGCTGGCCAACCCGTCGCGTTCGAGGCCAGCGGTCCCGTGCGGCTCATTGGCATGGGCAATGGTGATCCCGGTTCGCACGAGGCCGACCGGCCGGCCGAACTGCACCGCTACGCGGCCGCCACGCGCTGGCGCCACCGCAGCATCGCCCGGCCCGAGGACGTGGCGGCGTTGATGGCCGGGCCTGCGCAGGCCGCAGGCTCCGGCTGGCGTGACCCCTTCGCGTGGGTTGCGCCCGAGCATCGGCCCGCCGACACCGCCTGGAACATCGTGCAGGCCACCATCGCGCGTACCGCGCCGGCCAGCGAACTCCAGGTGCTGCTGCTCGGCGAGATCACGCCGGGCGTGCAGTTCTATCTCGACGGCCGCCCGGTCTCACCGCGGCAGGAAGCCGGCATGTTGGCCGTCGACCTCGACCCGGCCACAGGGGCCGAGGCCACGCTGACCGCTGTCTTCCCGACGCCGGCCAGTGGCACGCGCGCGCTGTTCGACGCCGCCCAGAGCGGGCGCCGCTGGGCGACGCTGCGCACCACCACACCGGCCGCGCCGTGGCAGCGCAGCGTGTTCAACGGCCAGGCGCAGGTGATCCTGCAGTCCACCGGCAAGACTGGCCGCGCCACGCTGCGGGCTACCAGCGACGGCCTGGACCTGGGCACCCTGAACATCGACACCTACTGAACAGAGCCGCCGAGCGACGGGCGACAAGTCAGCGGCAGACCGCGGCGCGCCGGTCAAGTACCTGCGTTCGCTCGACGGCAGCAACTGGCAATCCCATGCAACAAAAGCACCACTTCATGAAGACCACCCTCAGCACAGTCCTTCTCAGCATCTCGCTCGCTGCCTGCATGTCAGGCCCGCGTGCACCGGCAGGCCCAGACCTCGTGATCCTTCCCGCGCCTGCCGCGGCATGGCGCACCGTCGTCGGTTCCGGGGGCAACCAGGCCGAACTCACCGGCGGCAGCATCGTCGCGCCGGGACCGAAGCCTGTCGGCGCCACCGCACTCGGCAATGGCGACCGCCGTGAGGCCGTGCACTTTGAGTGGAAGGACCACTGGGCGACGATGCTGCGCTTCGAGAGCCGCGAGCCGCTGGACCTGCGTCCCTATGTCGGCGGCACGCTGGAGTTCGACGTCGAGGTCGACGAGTTGGCCAAGGGTGGCGTGCGCGCGATCGTGGGCTGTGGCGAATGGTGCGAACGCTCGGTCAACCTCATCGAGCCGGCGCGCGCCTGGGCCGGCAAGGGCCGGCAGCACGTGGCGCTGGCGATGAGCTGCTTCGTCCGCGAGGGCGCCGATTTCTCCAGGGTGAGG
>Ga0307516_10010718_pt1 | contig 10045 bp, 9 predicted proteins | sample 19_EM_MG_FD_203310 | JGI IMG/M metagenome (GOLD analysis project Ga0307516, IMG submission 203310) | Populus trichocarpa ectomycorrhiza microbial communities from riparian zone in the Pacific Northwest, United States - 19_EM | ecosystem: Host-associated > Plants > Roots > Unclassified | place...
CATCCCAAGAAGAAACCACCCCCGCATATCCCCAGACCACCCGCGGAAGGCTGTCCGATCAATTCGCTGCCTCCGGAGATCCTCTCGTGCATTTTCGTCGTTGGGCAGCAAATGGACCTCGACCCCATGGCCTCTTCCTATTCCGCCGACTCAGGATCTGATTCCGGTAACGAGCACGACGACCCAACACATCCCCGCGACGATCCTGTCGCACACCCTCTGTTGGGTGATCGCGGTGTGGAAAAGCTGCTCTCACTGGAATCGATTCCCGTGATTGACGAGGATCAGGAAAACAGCGACTGGGAGGACGAGAACTCCGAACACGGTGACGACTCAGACAACGATAACCTTTCGGCGGACTCCCTCCTCCTCGACAACAGCTTCCAAGTGACTGTTTCCCACGTTTGCAAACACTGGCGGGAGGTTGCGCTTGAGACGCCCGCTTTGTGGAGCGAGATCGATTTGGAGACTGGTAGACACGCTATTCCGTCTCACCGCAGAGCTTCGACATACTTGTCACGGTCCAAGGGGTACCCGTTGTCAATATCCATTGTTGTCGAAGAGTGCGAGGATGACGCGTCCATATACTCAGGGCAATCGGACCACCGGCCACCAGCGACGAATGCCCAACTCCAGGCAATCCTGGATCTCCTGCTCCTCCATATCAGCCGGTGGAGGGAGTTTAAATTGGACGCAGAGGACTACCTCTACTTCTTCACCCTCTTGAATCGACTCGCCGCCGCCCCTCCCGCGTTGTTGCTCGAACATCTGGAGTTGAATTTCCTCGGGGAAGACCCCGAGCCAGAGGAGCCCTCCTTCCCCCACCCCGCTCACAAAACGCCTTTCGTCCCCTTCGATAACTGCGCACCAAGGCTCCAACACGTCTCGCTCTACGGTGTGCACATCGACTGGGATACCACGACTTTCCTGAAGAACCTTCACTACCTCTCGTTGGCATTCCACTCTCGGGATGTTCGACCGTCTTTCGACGATTTTTTCACCATCCTGCGCTCATCACCAGAGCTCCAAACCCTCGACTTGTGCATGTCGGGACCGTTTGGACCCCCTCACGAATGGCCGACATTCCTGCCCCCGCCACCCCAGGATGACCATTACCACGACCCCCACATCCCGGCTCTCTTCGCTTCCCAGCCCCATGCGTTGGATGAATACATGGCCCTCCCGAAGCTTCACGAGCTGAAACTCTCGTACCAAACCCCGGAGGAGCTCGCTGCCTTCTTCGACCGCGTCTCCATGCCTGCCCTCCACACCTTAGAATTCAACCTTGAAGACTACGAGTACACCGACTTCATTCAATCCCACCTCATCGCTCCGCCGAAGTGGCAGGGGGGCTCATCGAGAGAGTCGAGGCTCACGAACTTGAAGGAATTCAGGATCATCCAGCTTCCTTGTACCCCGAAAGCCATCGCCGAGCTTTACGCTGCGCTGGTGAACTTGGAAATGATCTACCTCGACTTCAGCGGTCTTGATGAGCCATTCTGGGAGGTCCTCGTTCCAATGAGGGTTGAGGGTGTCACTATACCGACGCGCCAGCTCTTGCCTGCGCTACACACGATGAAGGTGGAGGGTTCGCGTGGGGAGGTACTCCGCCAGATCGTGGACGCGAGGATCAAGGCCGGGTTGCCGTTGAAGAAGCTGTGCATCGACTTTGGGTCTGGAATCGACAAGGACAACGATTCTTGGTTACGGGAGAACGTTGAAGTGGTCGAGTACTTCGAGGATTCGGATGACGACGATTACACGGATGACGACGAGAGCGCGAGCAGTCTCGTTGGCGTGGAGATCGGATTCCCTCTTTGATGCGACATTTTTTTTTGGTTTATCATTGTTTTTACTTCCACATGCTCACGGTGGACCTGTGCGTACCGTGGCGTAGATGAGGGTGTATCGTTAGGGCGACGATTGTAACTCATTCCCAAAACTTTGGTTCGAATGTCGGTTCTGTGTGGGCACCGATTCGTCCGATCGAATTCCTTTGCATTTTGGTCTATCGTACATCCACACGATTCCTGGTATGACATACATCAGTGCATATAAACACGAAAGTCCCCGCCCGAATCCAAGGCACACGCATAACCGAGAACCTGAATCAATGGACAAAACACAACCGAAACAGCAGCGTCTGACGAAGATCTCACACAATCCCACCGACGAGTCGACACGGACTCTCTCTCTCAAGCGCTCACCGATGCGTTAGTTTTCTTCTCTTTGGTTTCCGTTTCGTGGTGCGGGAAGGCGATGGCGATCTCCCGCTGTAAATTTTCTTCGTAGTCTTCGCACTCGAGTTTCCACGGGTACACTTTCTGTTGTGGGAGCTAGTTGGTGGCCCGAACAAGAATAGAACGGCCGAAAGAAACGGACGTACCTCCTCCCCTTTCTCAAACGCCGCGAAGATGACGTCCAACGGGGGGAGCGAAACGGATTTCTTCTGGATCTTTTCAACCTGGCCGTCAACCTCATCATTCGTGGGTTTACGACCGAGTCCCTCTCGTAGCATTATTCGGGCGAGCATGGGATGGGCCCACCTCGACCCATCGAATTTCTTGAAAAACTTCCCCTTCACATGATCACATAAGTCATTCGGTCTCATAACCCAAAAATGCGATACCGGGGCCTACCGTGGCTCGCTGACGCTTGATCTCTTCCGGGGTCCAAGCGGGAAGCCTCGTCGTTTTATACAATCCCATGTACTGCCACTTCCCCTGACTGGCGCGTGCGAATATTCTATAACGGTCGTACGCCGGCCACGGTTTCTCTTCAAAGAGGGTTACGAAACCAGGTACTCCGGGGGCGACAGGTGGTTGAGAACCTGGGAGGTTCTATGCAAGTGGATGCATTTCAGTCGTAGCACCGTAAAGCGCAATCCCTACGCCCGTTCTTACCCCGTGTAAGAAAACAAAGTGGTCGTACCCGTGGTTAATAACCTGAAGTGGTGGAAGTTGAGCGAATTGACGGCGCTGGTGCGCGCCAAAGTAAGATCCCATGAAAGACCGCGTAACGAGTATGTTGCGGATAGCTGGATCGAGGTCCACCTTAAATGTAGTACCAGGAACCTTACGGATGGGTTGAAGATACTTCCGGGACTTCGCTGGTGTGTGCGTAGTAGCCGGCGCAACCGGGGTATCTAAAGTGACGCGGCTGGAGGAAGCCGCGGAGCTACCCAAAGAGGAGCTTGATGTAGGGTAGTTGGACGCCTTGAACCTCTTGGCGGGTATTTCGATGATGAGCTCGAAGCTGTGTTTCCTTTTGGCCTGCGATGTGGGTATGATCCCCATCGGTTTCGATGGGCGAGCGACGGGTAGCGGCGAAGGTAAACGAGGGGGCGGTGGTGGAGTCTGCTGGCGAGGGTGAGGAGTGGGAGTAGGAGCCCGCACTGGTAGTGTGGAGGCCCCAGCCGCTCCAGCAATCCTCCGTGCGTATTCCGGGTTTAATTGGAACTATGTATTCGGTTCCTGTGAGTCCGTGTGCAGAGGACGAAGCGTGCCACTCACAAGGACTTCCTCGCAAGGAGGTGTGTTCCACACGGGCTCCTCCGTGATTTGCCGTCGTGGCGGCTGAGGCTATGCGCTGTTTTCAGGGTCCAGATTGTCAGGTGAAGAATCCACCTACCACATTCGCAGTTCGTTCGCCAGCGTTACAAGTGTCCTGGGAAACGTTCCGCAGTGCACCATCTACTTCCATGCGCTCCTCCGCATCGCTCGTGATCTCTATATGCCCACGATACAGAGCGTCTTCCCACTCGGCTGGAACGGGGATTTCCTCCGATTCAACCCTGAGAGTAGTCTCTACCTCCTCGCTTTTTACCTCGACCTTCGTAGAGGCCTAAAAATTCCACATCCACGACCCGGAAGGGGGTGGGGCGTGTTAGATTACATCCCACGCCATCGGATACAACGGAGGATGGAACCGATGATCGGGGATAGAAGTGACGATTGCGGAGGAGGATCGACGGTGATCCTCGTGGTGTACGGAAGCAAAAGATGCAAGTGGCGAGTGCGAGGGCCGATAAGGGAGGAAACGAAAATGAAAATGTCACCCACCGTTTCTACCTTCACCTGTTTCAAATCCTTCATTTCCTCGATGAACGACCCAACCATCGTCTTGAGATCCTTGAGCTCCTGCTTGATTGAACCGATGTCGTGTTGCAAAGCGATCAGGATGGATCCATGAGCGGGTAGGGTTCCAGCAGTGGTTGCTGGTACCGAGTGTACTTCAGCCATCGTTGGGACAGAGCTGGAGGGGGGTACACAGGCAGACGGGGATGACGGACTTGAATCAAGGGGTTCGACGGTTGCTTTTTCTCGTATGTAAGGTTTTGAATTTTAGGATGGGGTAATATGATGTACCAATTGCTTCCGCTCGATCCTGATAACGCCGTTTCGCACACCTGTCACCACTGGTACACAAGTCAGGAGTTTAAATCGAACACAAGAGAGGGCAGGACTAGAATAGATACATAGAGAGGACAAGAGGTGATGTCAGATGAGGACGATGCAGGCATGCGAGTGTAATCAGCGAAACCAATTGGTGTGGCTAGTCGGGATCACGAACGAGGCGGGGAAATGTCCGAGGTTTCACGAAGGATGCGATGCACAAATGTGCGTGATGTATAACCCGACGATGCGTGAGATTTACAAGAGTTTTCCACCAACGTGGCCGCCGCTCTTCAAAGCCCTGTTTGCCGCGAACAAGGCGCTGTCGATGATAGCCGCAACCGTAAGAACGCCTCCAACGATGGCACAGGTCCTGGATGGGGCAACCGTGAGTAATCTGATCAGATGGTGACCGGCCTAACTCACGAGGTGAGGAAGTGCGCAAAAGACTGCCTCGTCTCCGAGTGTACAACCAAAAGGGGGGAGATGTCGTAGTTGAAGAAGACGCCAGGAACGCCGCTCGCACCGTGCGAGACTTGGAGGCCGAGTTGATTCTCCTTGTTACCGTTTGCAAGGTTACGCCCGAATTGGGTCGTGCTGTACTGGTGGGTGTTGATGATCCAATCACTGAGGGTCCTGAATTGTGTAGAGACGACCTTGAGGAAGTATTGGAACATGAAGTCGTTCTCCGTGGTCTGAAAAAAAAACGTCTCAGTACGAAGGGGTAGTCGTAGGCAGTGGGGAAACTCACCTCCCACTTGGTGTTATCCAAAGGGTGGTCAAGGACTCCCATCTTGGCCATCAGAGTCTTCGTCATGGCGGATTTGCGATGGTCATACTCGTCGTCCGCAGTGAACTTCAGCTGGTGGATGCTGTGACTGAAATCGTGTCGGACACCCTCTTCCTTCAGGTACGGGACCAATTCATAAACGTTTTGGTAGTTTGATGCCTGGAAGGAACGACCAGGGGAGAGATGGATGTTGCCGGCGACCTTGTTAACACGGAGACGACCAGAGATGTTGCAGCCCTCGTGAGATTGTTCCCTCAGCTTGTCTGCCCAACCTTCTTCTACACACTATTCTTACCCGATTAAACTCGGCGTTTGCGGAGAAGGTTTGGAGAAGAATGTACCAACCTGAGCGATCGACTCGGGGGAATTGAAGCTCCAGCCTCGGTTGATGTATGCCTGGCGGACGTCATCACAAGTGTTACAACAGCCATTCGCGCTCGTGGCTAAACCGCCATAACAAGAACCACAGTAGTCGGAAGAGCGCTGTTCGTTCAGCCTGTCGAGGTCATTGCGTGGGTCTGCAGAGTGCGAGTTGGGGATTAGGATTCCGTTTTGGTCGAGGCGCGCTTTCACGATTTGGTGTGTGACATCGCGTTGGACTTCTCCGCTAACGTCCATGACGTCCAAACTGAGGACTATGAAGGGAATATTAATTTTAGTTGAGCCCAGTGGTCTTGAGCGAACGTACGGTAGCACGGGACGCGAGGGAAGGTGACGTTTAACCAGGCGGTGAGTGCTTGACCCCTGCTCTTGTCGACGACGATGGCGGTGTCCATTCCAACTCTCCGGTAGTCAAAGAATTCGATGGTCGTGAAGGTGAAGATGATAGCAGCAGAAATCAGGGTCACTGGTGGACATTCGTGATTCAGTCGAGGAGAATTCGTGGGGACTCCTAGGCCACATACGAAGTGCCCCGGTCCTGGTTTTAACCTTGACATCTTCCGCTGTCTGTAATCCCTCCGCTTGAGTAACCGATCGACAGCACTGGGCAAAGTTCGGCGCACCTTTCCAAAGGCATCAACGCCCTTGAGATTGGCCATAAAACCCTTCGCCATGACTATTTGCCAGCGCCGTAGGGAACCAGGAGGGAGGAGGAGATGGTGGTGAAGAAAGGAGTGAGATGCGCCGAAGCAAAGGGGTGGGTCAAAGTAAAAGGTCGTATACGTGGAAGGAGCAGCATGGCGCACCTGATCATCCTCACGTGTTCGATTCACCACCCGAACTTTATCCCTCATTACAACTCGAGTGACCGTTGATTTGGTTTTCGACTGGGGACAGACGAGTGGGTGGTCTTCAGCCAAATAGTCGCATTGATGTAACGGTTACACAGACCTACATGTTTTGACTGCGGAATCAAACGGATACGTTTCCTCCGAACGGCGATGCGGCTTCTGAACCTCCTCCCTCTCGCCTTGGCCGCAGCGCCGTCTATCCTGGGAGCTGCTGTGAGCACTTCCACCCCACGACCGCTGGTGATATGGCATGGCATGGGTGCGTCATTCGTCATACACAACTAGTTCTGACCAAACGTGGTTCCAGGAGACTCTTACGCTTCGCCCGGAATCGTTGAGTTCGGCAAACGAATAGAAGAAATACACCCCGGGATATTCATTCACTCAGTGTACATCGAGGGGGAGCTAGACCAAGATCGCAGGGCCGGCTTCGTACGTTATACACCGTTTTGCAGGTCCTCACGATTTACTCACCAATGTACCGCAGTTTGGAAACGTGAATGAACAAATCGACTTTGTCGTTGAACAGATTGCAAACGTCACAGAACTCAAGGATGGTTTTGACGCGATTGGATTCTCGCAGGCTGGACAGTTCCTCCGCGCATATGTTGAACGATATAACTCTCCCCCCGTCCACAACCTCATCACGTTCGGGTCGCAACATATGGGTATGTGTTTCGTCGGTGCCCAGACCTAAATTCCGACCTGAGCTGGGCCATAGGTATTTCGGATATCCCTGCTTGTAGACCTTGGGACCTTATGTGTCAGGCGGCACGCCGTGCCGCGAGGTCTGGCGTCTACAGTCACTGGGCGCAAACCAACATAGTACAGGTTCGCCTTTATTCTTCCTGTCTTCAACCCCGTGAATTGACTCTTATCTCTAATACAGGCGCAGTATTACCGGGACCCGGATCGTATCGACTCCTATCTCGCCAGCAACAAGTTCCTCGCAGACATCAACAACGAGATACCCGATGCACACAACGCGACGTACGCCAAGAACTTGCCCACACTGAACAAACTTGTTCTCGTCCTCTTTTCCAAAGACGAGACAGTCGTGCCCAAGGAAAGTTCCTGGTTCGGATCGTACGCTCCTTCGGACGAGACCTTCCCTGGGGACAAGACAATTATTCCAATGCGGATGCAGGAACTATATGTTCGTGATACGATTGGTTTGAGGAGGTTGGATAGGGAGGGGGGAATTATTTTCCGGACGTGCGATGGCGTCCATATGCAATTAACGGACGAATGTTGGAAACCGCTCGTGGAGGAATTCGTTGGAGGTACGGGCCGCGAAACTCCGAGTTTCCGTATCCAGATCTAGAGAACGCTCGACTTTCCCTGGGAAGGAGTTCTATTTCTCGTGCCGCTTGTACTATTAGCGTTTTGCATCCGATTTTTGGATTCAAGGTCCCTGCATCCCTTGGCCGGTATTTGTGGCTGGATATCTCTCGTCAAGTTTGGGAGGAGGGACGAACCTTCGCCACCCTGGCGTGATCAGTCAGCCGCGCCCCTCTCATGGAAACACCGACTTCCACGATGTTTTCTTGACCACCGCTCCCCCAGAGTTAGCCAATCCCAATGACGACGAACAAACCCAGTTGGCCCCCATCATGCCTCCAACGCCACTCCATCGTCGAAGCCCACAGCTATGTGATCTGGAATCCAGCTCACACCTAAACGACCACTACCTATGATTCCCGACACCCCCTCCACTACCAACCAATACAAGGCCGCCATACCCACCGGGCCTAGGTCTAGACCGCAGAAGCACGTTACTAGTTTGACTGTCGTCCCCGTTCACCGACTAACGAGTCGAACAGGAGCAGATCCAAGACTCTCATAACCTCTTTGGGAATGGGGCAATGATTCGCTGCCCGGTGTCGATGCTAGTGAAACTGACCTGAGCAAAGTCGATCCTGAAGTGGTTCTCGTCAGTTTCGAGGCCCTTGAAGTGGGGGATCCGCTGATGTTGGTCCAAGTACGCTCTCCGGGTCCGCACAAGGTGGAGTAGTTTCCGTTCAGTAAGCCTGCGGCCCTATCCTGTTCCTTTTCCTTGTCCCTACGTGTCATCGGTTCGGCATCTAACAGATACTTTCGTTTTCACCTAGGTCAGGCTGATTGCGAATGCCATCCTGCCCTCCACTCCAGTTGGTTTAGTCCTCGCCCAGGCTCTTTCCACAGGTGTCCGGAGCGGTACCAACCTTTTCCCCCTTCCAGACGAGAGGTGGTATTATCCCCACGCCACTTGCGTGAGCACCTCCCCTGGTGTTCATACGCCGGAATCCACAATGAGACCACTATCGGCCTCCTCGCCCCTCCATCCTCCTAGCCTATCCAAATCCAAGGGTCGGGTACGAACGTTTGGCTCCCGCCGTTCAAAGAGGGCGTGGCCAACTTCTCCAGTGCCGAGAAGGTCCCGGAGAGGGATGGCGCGAATAAGAGGGTGGCGGGCATGGATTGGAACAAGAGGGGCAGCAGGGGTCAGATCGTCATTCGTATTGTCATTAACAGTCGAGAGTGTGGAAACGGGCGTTCCTCCCGGAGGGATGACAAAGGTGATACCAGCGGGTTGGTGACACTGACAGGAAGGATGACCCGCGGACTCCGGCCCCAGACTCTAGGGGTGGGTGGAGTGTTCAGACGTCCAAGTTGGTATGTACACCATGTGCCACTTGCGCCGCCGTCTGACCCCCATGCAGGGTTTGATCAATCTTGCTGGGTCAGAGAAGGAAAGGAGCGGACGAGGGAAGGTAAATACATCAATGCCTGGTCGGTACCCCCACCACTGCATACCAGCGAAATGAGCCTGACGCTGACCGCGTCGACTTGAACCCTCGTAAGGCTTGTGGAAGCTACCCGGAGGGTAGCGACACTCAAGACTGGAGGTCGAACAAAAAAGAAAGGACAATGTTTTGGGAATTCGGGAAAAGTGAAAAGCTAACTAATATGGCATTTGTCTCGTGCCTTTTATCTACCTGAGTATAGTTGATCTTTGAACTTTCTGATGTATCCTGATGCATCCTGCTACCTGATCGTGAACTTGAGGTTGAAGTCACGAAGTTGAAATCAAAGTTGAAGTCCATCATAATCATATCATGATTACACCTTGCTCATGCTGGGAAGCGTGATTCCTACCTTAGCCAAGAATCATCAGGATGAATGGTGATAAGTGTCAGGGCAGACCTCAGCAGTCACCTGAAATACAGTCAACACTGGTCTGGAGTTCGTGCCGGGGTGCTACTGGGAGCGCAGGGTGCAGTACACAGAGGGAAGAGATGAGAAGAGTTGTGAGAGCAAGAGGGAACAACGGAGAAGTCAGAGTCACTTGGGACCAATGTTGTATTTGGTGAGAACCAAAGGAGTGTCATGATTTTCGTCATTTTCGTCGTTTTCCACCCTTTTATTTTACTAAGTCCCAAGCGCCCACACACTGGGGACAAGGACCCAAATACCCACCAGGCACATACTGGATACATTGGGAGTACAGACAACAAGTGACTCCAATGTGCCCAGTGGGTATATAGGCTGGATACATTTGAAATGTACCCAAATGTCATGATTTTCGCCGGTTTTCTGTCTTTTTCTTTCTAAGTCCCAAGCACCCACTCATTTAACTTCGCTCAACC
>Ga0307516_10010722_pt1 | contig 10042 bp, 12 predicted proteins | sample 19_EM_MG_FD_203310 | JGI IMG/M metagenome (GOLD analysis project Ga0307516, IMG submission 203310) | Populus trichocarpa ectomycorrhiza microbial communities from riparian zone in the Pacific Northwest, United States - 19_EM | ecosystem: Host-associated > Plants > Roots > Unclassified | place...
CCATGGGGGCTGACGTTCCTTCCCGACGGATCCGCACTCGTCTCCGAGAGGATCACGGGTGAGATCCTGAGAGTGCCCGCTCGCGGAGGTGACGCGACCCTTGTAGGTGTCGTGCCCGACGTCGATGTGTCCTCCGAGGGAGGGGTGCTCGGAATCGTCGCGTCCTCCACGTTCAACGACGACCGGACCGTGTTCGCCTCTGTGTCGGGGGCCGAGGAGAACCGCATCGTCGCGCTGACGATCGCGGACGACTACGCCTCGCTCGCCGTCGGCCGTGTCCTGCTCGACGGTATCCGGACAGCGGACCGCCACCATGGTGGCCCCCTCGTGATCGGCCCCGACGGAATGCTGTGGATCGGCACCGGCGATGACTTCGAACCGGAAAACGGGCTCTTCCCAATCCAGGGTGTAGACGACTTGAGGACACGAATGACGTAGTCCCGCTGCGCAACCGGGGGCGGCACGAATGCCCCATGGCGCATGCGTCACGCACTCAACGACGCGTGACGATCGGTTCAAGGCTTGGGGCGGAGGCCGTGCATCAGGGTGTCCAGTAGGCGATCGGCTCTGGCACGGTGCTCCGGCAGAGGGGCTACGGTGAAAATGCCGATCAGGTGGGCGGCGAGGTCTTCGGCGGTGACGTCGGTACGCAGCTCTCCGGTCGCGTGTCCGGCGCGGAGGATGTCGTCGATCGCGGCGATTAGGTCGGTGTGGGTCTGGTCGTGGGCGAGCTCGTTGGACTCGATCATTGCGAGCAGCGTGTTCAGCATGCCGTCTTTGGTCGCGATCCAATCCCCAAAGAAGTTCATCCAGCGCCGCAGCGCCTGGGATGGGGGGAGCGCTGCGAGGAGCTCGCGGGCGCCTTCGGTGAGTCGGGCCACTTGGTCGGCGTAGACCGCGGCGACCAAGGCTTCTCGGGTGGGGAAGTGCCGATAAAGCGTGGCGATGCCGACTCCGGCTTCGCGCGCGATTTCGCGAAGTGACGGTTCGGTGCCCGCGGACATGAAGACGCGGGTGGCGACTTCGAGGAGGTGCTTGCGGTTGCGTGCGGCGTCCGCCCGGGGTGCGGGTGGTGAGGGTGTCACTTTCAAAACGGATCACGCTCCGGTTGTGTTACGGTCTTAAGAAACGGATCATAGTCCGTTTCTCCGTTCCCAGTCTTCTCGAGGAGTCAGACCAGCATGAGCATGTCGACCAACACCAGCAGGGCTGTCCAGTTCGTCGAGTCGTTCGGAGGACCTGAAGCCCTCGACCTGCGCGAGGTGCCCGTCCCAGACGTCGGCCCTGGCCAGATCCGCGTGCGGGTCATCGCGGCCGGGCTGAACCCTATGGACTGGTTCATGACCTCCGACGCAGACACTGCCGCCCGCTTCGGGCTGAGCCTGCCGTGCGGATTCGGGAACGACTACGCGGGCGTCGTGGACGAGGTCGGAGACGGGGTCGGCGAGTTCAACGTTGGAGACCGTGTGTTCGGCGGCGCCTTCTCACGAAGCGTCGCCGATTACGTGGTCGTGGACGCCCCCGGTCACATCGGCAAGGGCGGCGACGCGCACCACACGCCCGATGGCCTCGACGACCGCATCGCCGGCGCCCTGGCCATCGCGGGATGCACGGCCGCCGCCGCACTCGCCATCGTCAACCCCGGCCCGTCTGACACGCTGCTGATCGGTGGCGCTGGAGGCGGGGTCGGCGTGTTCGCCGTCCAACTCGCTCGCCTCGCCGGCGCGCGAGTCATCGGGACCGGATCGGCCGCCTCGGCCGACGCCCTGCGGGCACTGGGAGCCGAGCCGGAAACCTACGGCGAGAGCCTGGCCGACCGACTCCGCGAGCTGGCTCCCGACGGCATCACCGCGGCCATGGACCTGCACGGCACCGACACGATCGCGGTGGCACGCGAGCTCGGCGTACCGGACGCCCGCATGGCCACGATCGCCGCCGCTGTGGACGGCGTCACGCCGGCCAACGGCGCCAACGCCGCCCCCGGCGCCATCGAGAAGATCGCCCGTCTGGCCGCGGAGGGCCGACTCCGCGTGCCGATCGCCGCGACCTTCCCCGTCAACGAGGTCCGCGCCGCCGTCGAGCTGCAGGCAGGCCGGCACGTGCACGGCAAGGTCGTAATCGACCTCGCATGAGAACCAGGACCAGAGCCGCGAGCACCCCGGGTGATCCAGACCACATCAACCCAACCGTCTGGTAACGGCCTTCATCATCATCGTCGGCGCGATGGCGGTCGTCTTCGACGCCACCATCGTCAGCGTCGCCGTCCACGACCTGACCACCGACCTCCACGCGTCGCTGAGCACGATCCAGTGGGTGAGCACCGGCTACCTGCTCGCGATGTTCGTCACGATCCCCGTGACCGGCTGGTCGCAGACCGCACTCGGTGGCAAGACCCTATGGCTGATCTCGCTGGCGACGTTCCTGCTCGGCTCTGTCCTGTGCGCCATGGCATGGGACGCCCCCAGCCTGATCGTTTTCCGGGTGGTCCAGGGCATCGGCGGCGGCGTCATGCTGCCACTGATGACTACGCTCATCATGCAGGCGGCGGGCGGTCGCAACGTCGGTCGGGTGATGGCTGCGATCACGTTGCCGACCACGCTGGGCCCGATCCTCGGACCGGTAATCGGTGGGGTCATCCTTGCCGTCGCCGGCTGGCGCTGGCTCTTCTTCGTCAACGTTCCCTTCTGCGTGCTCGGTTTGTGGCTGGCCCGCCGCAACCTGCCCTCCGAAACACCCAGACGACGCGTCCGCCTCGATGTGATCGGCCTCGCACTCGTCTCCCCGGGAATCACCGCGGCATCTACGGCCTCTCCCAGGTGGCGGGCAGTGGCGGGTTCGCCAGCAGCCGTGTCTTGGTCCCGCTCGTCGTCGGCGTGGTCCTCCTGGTCGCCTTTGTCTCGCTCCTGGTGCGAGGCTTCGGAATGGGCGTGGCGATCATCCCGCTGCTCGGGGCATCCTTCATCGGCCTGGAGCACGCGGTCGTACTCCAGCACGCCTCAACCGAGGGACACGGACTGGACGGCCACGGTTTCGGCAACGCCTTCTGGTGGGCCATCGCCTTCACCACCGTGGCCGCCCCGTGTGCCTCCTGCTCCCCGGCCAGGGCATCCCTTCGCGCTCCACGGTGCGTTCGAGGCCTACCCCCACCGCCCCGAGTCGCCACCCACCAAGTCGGTAGCGGGGTTGCGAAACGCCGAGGGCCGGTACGTGTGGCCGCTCACAAGTCCCACTCCGACCGCTCGCCAAGCAAGCCGACGACGGTGGGCTCCCCTCAATAGCCCGAGCCGCTGGCCAATCGGGAGACCTCGACATGTACGACGCTACCTTCGCGCGCCCTGACCTGACCAAGTTCGCTCGCCTCGACGCGCTCGGGCTTGAGGTCACCGGCCAGCGGCTCGAATCGGACCGTGCTGTGCTCGCCTGCCGCGTCGTGGCGCCGGATCAGCGGTGCCGGCGGTGCGGCTGCGAAGGCACACCACGCGACACGGTGACCCGACGCCTGGCGCACGAGCCCCTCGGCTGGCGACCCACCACCTTGGTCGTCTCGATCCGCCGCTACCGATGCACCGGCTGCGGGCACGTGTGGCGCCAAGACACCTCGACGGCGGCCGAACCACGGGCCAAGCTGTCCCGGCGTGGACTGCGCTGGGCACTCGAGGCGATCGTGTGCCAACACCTCACGATCGCCCGGGTAGCCGAGGGGCTCGGGGTCGCGTGGAACACCGCCAACGACGCCGTCCTGGCCGAAGGCAACCGAATGCTGATCAACGACACCACTGTATTGACCACGAGCGTTGTCGACAGCGCAGGTGTTCCCTGCGGGCCGTTCACGAGTGTGCTCCACCTGCAGGGTTGGAGCCGGTTGGAGATCGTTCCCCGCCGCGCGGGTGATCGTTCCCCAGGCCGTGTCGGTACGTCAGCCAGGGGTGAGGTGGGTGACTCCGACGAGGAAGTTGCCCTTCAGGCGGATGTCGGCGGTCCAGCCCAGGGCGGTGAGGTCGTGGGTGAGGGTGTCGGGGTCGTGGAAGATCTTCACGATGCGGTACCGGCTGCCGTCGTCGAGCCGGCGTACTGTGGCGGCGACTTCCTCGCGTGCGGCCTCGGCGGGCCCTTCGTCGACGAAGACCACCCGGCCGTGCGGCTCGACTGCAGCGGCGACGGTCTCCCAGAACCCGGCGAAGCGGGAGTGCGGGACGTGGGAGAGCCAGAAGGCGAAGAAGACGGTGTCGTAGCGGCGTTGCGGCTGCCAGGTGAAGATGTCGGCCTGTTCGAAGTGCACGTGAGAGGTTCCGGCTCTGGTGCGTGCGATGCCGAGCACCTCGGGGGAGGAGTCGAGAGCGGTCACGGTTTGTGCTCGTGCGGCGAGTGACGGGGTCCACTGGCCGGTTCCGCAGGCCAGCTCGAGTACGTCTCCTGTGATCGGGAGGCCGTCCGTGACCGACAGCAGGTTCTGCAGGTCGTGGCGGTTGTCGTAGACCCGGTCGTATTCGCCTGCGCGGGCCCGGTAGTAGGCGGTCTGCTCTGCCAGAAGGGCGGCGTCATCCTTGGCCATGGTCCGAACCTAGCCGTCCTTGTTGCGTCTGTCCCCGGGAGTCGCGCGGGACGCACAGAGCACGAGGAAGGGCGGCAGGCCGGCGCGCTGCGGCTGTGCGGTGGTGATGCGGGTGCGCGAGGTCGTCGCCATCGCCGAAGCCGGTGGCTGGACCCCCGCGCAGGTGGCGCTCGCATGGCTACGCTCACGGCCCGGCACCGTCATCGCGCTGCTCGGCGCCACCAGCGAGCAGCAACTGACTACGAACCTCGGCGCCATCGACGTCACCCTCGACGACGAGGCCCTGCGCCGGCTCGACGAGATCAGCGCCCCCGAACTCAGCTTCCCCCATGACGTCATGGCAGGAGAGGACATGATCGGCCTCACCTACGGCGATCAGTGGCGGCAGGTCACCGACCGCCGCCGTGCTTCCCGCCGTCCCGTCAGCGACAACGACCGATACGCCTGACGGCCGCTGATACCGCACATGCGAGCCACGACCGCAGGAGCCAGCCGCCCCATGCGTACGCATACTCATCGTATTTGAGCGTCACGCTCTGCTGTGAAGTGGCGGCTATTACGCGTATCTCCTCCACCTACCCACAGCAGACTGCCGCCCGGGGTCAGCACCCTGTTCACGGCTGTGAGCGCGGCATCGAGGTCGGGCACGTTGTTCAGGGACAGTCCGGCGGTTACCCAGTCGACCGAGCCGGTGGAGACCGTGGCCAGGCTGCAGCCGTCGTCGATGGCGAAGACCGCGCCGCTTGGCCGGCGTCGCTCTGTCTGCTGCGCGTGCTGGATCATCCGCGGTGAGGGGTCGATGCCGCGTACGGACGCTCCGCGGGCCGCGACGGCGCGGGCGATGAGTCCTTCTCCGCATCCGAGGTCAAGTACGTGCTGATCCGTGAGGTGCCCGGGGAGATGCTCGAGCAGGATGTCGCGCGCGAAGTCGTGCATGGCGGAGCCGGACTGCAGTTGCTGCGCGTACCAGTCGGCGATGGTCTCCCAGGAGTCGGCCATCAAAGCCCGGACGCTACTCCACGGCTCCGGGACGCGCCATCGACCTGCGGATCAGCGCTTCCCACCTGCGCGGAAGCTGATTCCTGGCCTGCTCCTCCGTGACGGCGGCGGAGTGGTCCCAGAGTTGCGTGTGGTCCGTCTGCGCCCCGGCAATTGCGCAGGCACCGGCGCCGAATCTTTCCGGCAGGTGAGCGTGTAGTGACGGGAGTGTGGTCTCGAGCGGTCGGTATCCGCATGGGCATCTGTCGCTAAGAGGCCGCACGGATAGGGCAGTTTCAGGGGCGTCGGGTTGGGCGGTTGTCCCAGCGGTGAGCGGTCCAGGCGCGGCGGATGAGGCTACGTACGGTGATGACGGCGTCTGCGAGGTTAAAGAAGGCGTTGATGACGTGGAGACGGCGTTCGTAGCAGCGGGCGAGCCGATGGAAGGCGTTCTGCCAGGCGTGGGTGCGCTCGACGTGCCAGCGCTGAGTGGCCTGCAAGGGCGCCTTCTCGCCTTTGTGGGCGATCTGGCCGCGGAGGCCGCGTTCGTCGAGGACTGCACGCGTTTTGGCCGAGTCGTAGCCGGCATCCAGGTGCACGGTGATGTCGTCGGGCAGCGGGCCGAGGTCGTTCAGGAGGTCCAGGGTGGGAGCGAGCAACGGGGAATCGTGGCAGTTAGCCCCGGCCAGGACCCGGCCCAGGGGGATGCCGTAACCATCCGTCATGGCTGAGCGTTTCATCCCCCGTTTGCCTCGGTCGACGGGCGAGCGTCCGGCGGCTTCCCCGCCTCCGGGGGCCTTTGTGATCGACCCGTCGATGGCGATCTGCTCCAGCACGAGACCGACGATTCGGTCGTAGGCGTTCAGGACGATCTCCCTGAGCTGGGCGAAGGCGCCGAGCCGGATCCACTCGTCGCGACGGCCCCGGATCGTGGTGGCTGAGCAGGTGGAATCGGCGATGGCTTGGTAGGAGCAGCCGAAACGCAGCACCTGCAGCAGTTTGTCGAAGACGATCCGGTCGCTGACCCGGCGGCGGTGGCAGCCCAGCGGGTGGGCCGGATCGTAGACCGGCCGCACCGGCAGCAGGGTCGCGAATTGGTCCCAAAGCGGTTCGGTTAGCCCTGAGGGAAGCGCAGGCACAGGTCTCCCAGTGATCACAGAATGCCATCACTGCAGTTCCATGAGGATGTCGGCGCGGGTGTAGTAGTCGGCCACGGGGAGACGGTCGCGGGTGATCCTGACGAACCCCGCGTCCTCGTAGAGGTGAAGGGCGGGGGCCAGCTTGCTGTTCGTGCCGAGGAACAGCCGGGCCCCACCGAGTGCCCGGGCGCGGTCGATCGCTGCGGCTATGAGTCGGCGGCCGATGCCGCGTCCTTGCGCGGCGGGAGCCACGGCCATCTTCGCCAGCTCGAACACGGCGTCCGGATAGGCCAGAAGTGCGACGCACCCAACTACAGTGCCGCTGCCCGACTCGCGCGCCATGAGCACGTCGCCGCCCGGGCCCACGATGCGGCCGAACGGATCTCCGAGAACGGCCCGGTCCTCTTCCTGCAGGGTGAACAGGCGCGAGATCCACTCCTCGTTCAGCGCGTAGAACGCGTCGGCGTCACTCTGTGAGCCGATCGAGGAGACCATGGTCGGGGCAGAGGTGTGCGGCATGAGAAGGGTTCCCTTTCCGGTGTGGCTTCCCGTAGCCTCCGGCTTCACTCACCCATATGTCCAATACACACCTTGACCTCTATCAATAAGCTCGAACTATGGATCAGCGAATCGAGCTCCGTCATCTGCGGTACTTTCTGGCTGTGGCTGAGGAACTGCACTTCGGCCGCGCCGCCCAGCGGCTGCACATCGCCCAGCCCGCCCTGTCCCAGCAGATCAGGCAGCTTGAGAAGATCGTCGGCGTTGAGCTGTTCCGGCGGACCTCTCGAAGTGTCCGCCTCACAGAGGCGGGAGCGGCGTTCCAGCCAAGGGCCCGGAACCTTCTGGACCGTCTGGCGGCCGACCTCGACGAGGCCGGGCGTGTCGGCCGAGGTGAGGCCGGCCGTCTGGATGTCGCCTTCATCACCTCCGCCACCGCGATCGTCAGCGAACACCTCCGTGCATTCTCCTGCCGCCGCCCGGACGTCCAGGTGAAACTTCACGACGGTTTCACCACCGACGTCCTGGCGGCTCTGGAGCGGGGTACGGCCGACGTCGGGATCGTGCGGGACGCCGAGGAGCGCGACGACATCGACCTTTCCCTGCTGGCATCGGAACGGTTCGTCGCCGTCATCCCCACAGAGCACCCCGCCGCAAGAGGTGACCGTGTAGAAGCAAGGGCGCTGGCCGCTGACCCGCTGATCCTGTTCCCGCGTTCAGCAGGAACTCACGCGTTCGACATGAACACGCAGCCGTTGCGGAACGCCGGCATCGACGTCCAGGTCGCGCAGGAGTGCTCGAACTGGCACACCATCATCATGTTCGTCGCGGCCGGCCTCGGCGTCAGCATCGCCCCCTACAGCGTCACGACGCTGCTCCCCGCAGGCGCCCGCAGGCTCGAACTCGACGGGCCTCCCACAGTGAGCCGGATCTTCATGGCCACCCGCCGAGGAGACGACCGTCCTCTCCTGCAAGCCTTCATCGCAGCATCTGAGTCCATGACAGTCCATGACCACGACCGGACGATGAGCGTGCGCTGACTTGCGGAGCGAGCACCTCCAAGCAAGGGCCACTCGAAGGCGTACCGTGCGCAGCCTCATCCGCCGGGCCTGGAGCACCCACCGCTGCAACAACAGCCCAAGCCGACGACCCCGAAACCGCCCCTATCCGCGCAGCCTCTAACTGTCATGGATTTTAGGCGCGTTGCCCGTAGGGCACTACGAGACGGCGAAGTTCCGCCAGGACATCCCCTACCTCACCAGCGCCTGGACCAGAAGCTACAAAAGTCATCCGCTCGCACAACGAAGGGATCAACGGGCGTCTGAAGAGCGGCGACCTGGACATCGGCAACCCCAAACACCGCCCCGCTCCCGGCCGCGTCGCCCAGACCCTCCTCGTCGCCATCCTCGTCACCGCCGGCAACCTCGACATCCTCGAAACCTGGCTCCACCAGCGAACCGGCCGGCAGCTCACCGACACCGACTACGACAGCCTCCCGCGGCAGATCACTGAGCAGGATGAGCAGCCTCCGCCCACCGGACGTCCGCCGCCGACAGGACACCACCCGAGCGGATAACCCCCACAGCGAACCCGCCGGCCCCGCCCCCGGCGGGGCGTCAGGCATGCCCTGCCCAGGGCATCGGAGCCGCGACAGACCACTGCCACGCAGCACCACCGCCACACACCACCCCGAACACCGTCGAACAGGCCCCGGAAACGACGAAGATCCCAACCGATCATGAAGATCAGCGGGATCTCGTCAACCGAGCTTGAGCCATCTCAAGAACGGCCCCCTGCCCTCCACAGGGAGTGTGCCTGCCAGAGTGGTCCCTGTTGGCGCTGGCGAATCAGTCTCCGTGACGCAGAGTCTGGCTGCACGGCATCGACGGCTGGGCGCGGAAGCCGCTTGGCTGACCGCGAAGCAGGAGCAGGCGCTCAGGGGGCACTCTCCACTCCTTGCGTCGCTATGCGCTCTCCGGCTCGGCGGGTGCCAGCGTGTTCTCGCCGGCCAGAACGGACAGGAGGCGCAGTTTGGTGGCTGCCTCGCTGCCGGGGTCGGCGGTGAAGACGACGATTCGGACGTCGGAGCCGTGCGCGGAGAGCACATCGCAGTCGAGTTCGATCGGCCCGACCTGCGGGTGATCGATCGTCTTGCGTGCGGTCTTGTGGTGGCCCACGGCGCCACTGGCCCACAGGCGGGCGAATTCCTCGCTCCTGCTGCGCAGCTCATTGATCATCTCTTTGAGTTCGCGGTCGGCCGGGTAGCGTCCGGCGACATCCCGCAGGTCTGCCACCAGGGACGCCTTGTGTTCGTCCGGGTAGGGGTGGCGTACGGAGACGACTTCTTCGACAAAGGTCATCCAGACGATGTTCGCGGTCCGCCCGCGTCGCCCCCGCCAGTCGACCCCCGTCAGGGCGGGCCACAGGTCGTTGTGGTCGAGGTGAGTCCAGGCCGCGTCGAAGACCGCGATCGGCGCGTCGCCCAGGCGATCAATCAGCCGCTGCACGCTCGGTCCGATCCGCTGTGGCACCAGGCCGTCGCGGTCGGAGGCGAGCCCGGCCAGGCGGCAAGCCAGCTCGTACTCGGCCGGCGAGAGCCGCAACGCCTCGGCCAGCGCCCGCAGCACGGGCCCGCTGGGGTGCGCACGGCCCTGCTCGATGCGCTTGATGTAGTCGGACGAGATCAGCGCCAGCTCGGCAACTTCCTCGCGGCGCAGTCCCGCGGTGCGGCGGGCGCCCGACTGAGGCGGCAGTCCCACATCACTGGGTTGGAGCCGTGCCCGCCAGGAACGCAGCAGGACGGCCAGCGTCGGAGTCTCGTTCATGACTCCATTGTCGGCCCTTAACCTCGCGCTTTCATGAGGTGGCCTGTCCA
>Ga0307516_10010723_pt1 | contig 10041 bp, 7 predicted proteins | sample 19_EM_MG_FD_203310 | JGI IMG/M metagenome (GOLD analysis project Ga0307516, IMG submission 203310) | Populus trichocarpa ectomycorrhiza microbial communities from riparian zone in the Pacific Northwest, United States - 19_EM | ecosystem: Host-associated > Plants > Roots > Unclassified | place...
GTGGCGTCGTAGCAGGCCACGCCGGACAGCGTGCCGGCCTCGATGGCCAGAAAGCAGCTGACGGGCCGGTTCCCGAGTGCGGCCTGAGCTTCGCTGGCCCAGCCGTCGCTGAACTCGCGCAGCATCCAGTCGACCACCCAGCGGTGCTCCGGCCCGATCGGCTTGCGGATCGTGATGCCGTGGGCGGCTTGCGCCGACACACTGGCGTGAAGGTCCGGCAAGTCGTACAGCTTGACCAGCATGTCGGGCATCGGGGTCTCCTGAGTCGGCGAAGGGCCGCGCCCCGAGGCGATTCACCCCTCTTGGGGCGGACGACCCGAAGGGTTGGCCTGGGGGTCACATTGTGGCGAAGGGCCGCTTTGGGGCTTGGGGTCGGGCGATCCGAAAGGTTGGCCTTGCGGCCACGTGCAGGAGAAACAAAGTGCACCCCGGCACCAGGGTGGTACTTCCACACGAACGGGATATGCCGAGCAGGTACACTCGTTCCCTTGGCGGCCGACTTCGCTTTCCTTCATTCCGAAGTCTTTTCTTCGTCTGGCTTGGTTCTCAAGCTCGGCATTGCTCGCAGCCAGGATCGCACCGCGTGCCGCAGCGTACGAGACGACGCTGACGCCGCCGGTTGTCGAGTGCCGCCGTTGAATGATGCTGCCGGGCGGCTCCGCTGGAGCGAGTCCGCCCACGATCTGATCGCCTCCTGCCCGCACCTGTGCGCCGGGCCTGGGGCTGCACATGCCGGTGGCTTGCCTGCGGGCCACCTTGTCCTCTACCCGCGGCACGATGGCGCTGAGCCCGCGACGTGCGCCGCCGCGCCACTGACCCACACTTTCAAGGAGTTACGACCATGGCCAAAGAAGACCTGATTGAAATGCACGGAATGGTGACCGAGGTGCTGCCTGACTCGCGCTTCCGCGTCACGCTGGACAACGGCCACACCCTGGTGGCCTACACCGCGGGCAAGATGCGCAAGCATCACATCCGCATCCTCGCCGGCGACGCCGTGTCGCTTGAACTGTCGCCTTACGACCTGAGCAAGGGCCGCATCACGTTCCGCCACATCGAGCGGCGCGGCCCCTCTACGGCAGCGCCGAAGCGCCGCACGCATTGAGAGTCACAGCCCCGCGTGCCACCTGCCGGCCCCGCGCCGGGAGGCCCGGGCGAAGCGGGGCGAGTCAACGCCGGCAACTGCCCGGCGGCTGACTCAAGGCGAGGCGGGCATTCCCCCTGGAAATGCAGCGTCCCGGAAACCGTCGCTGCCGCTGGTTGCCGCCGGGGCATTGAAACCCAGACGCTCCGACAAACGCCGGCTCAGCACGGCCAGCGGCGTGCGCACCGCCAGCAGCTTCTGCGGCGTCATGCGGTGCTTGGGGCCTACCACGCACATCGACGCAAGCACCTGCCCGGTATAGGCAAACACCGGCATCGCAACACAGCGCAGGCCTTCGCGCTGTTCCTCGTCGTCGATGGCATACCCGGCTGAACGCACGCGGCGCAGTTCGGCTTCGAAGGCATCCGGCGTGGTGATGGTCTTGGACGTGAGCCGGTCCATGGGATTGCGGGCCAATGCGGCCATTACGTCGGCGCGCGGCAGCCAAGCCGCCAGGGCCTTGCCCGACGCCGTGCAATGCAGCGGGCGCGGGCCGCGCAGCTCGGCCGGCAGCGGGCGTACCGGCCCATCCAGTTCGCGCTTGGCGGCAATGGTCACCGTGCTGTTGGCCCAGATGGCTACGCTGCTGCCCTCGCCGGTGGCGCGGGTCAATTCTTCGAGCAGCGGGTGGGCGATCTCGCCCAGTTGTTCGGCACTCCAGGTGCGGCCGGTCAGCTGGAACAGCTTCTGCGTCAATTCATAGGCGCGCGAGCGTTCCTGCTGGCGCAGGTAGCCTGTGCGCACGAGTGTCTGCATCAAGTGGTGGGCTGTGCTGCGATGCAGGCCCAGGCGCCGAGCGGTTTCTGCCAGTGCGATGGGCCGGCCGGCCTCCGCCACGGTTTGCAATACGGCCAAGCCACGTTCGAGCGACCGATGGGTTGCTGCCACCGGATTGACATCGATCTGAGTGGGAGAAGGTGCGTCGGGCGCCATGTCATTAGTCATCGGACTGTCTCATCATTTGGAACTGCGTGAACATGGAGGGCTCACTCCATCAACCACATAGACTAACAGCGCGTATTCATTGGAACAAGAACCGTTAACGGCACGAAACATAACTTCGCAGTCAACTCGTCAGCAGCATGACACTCCATCGGCACTGCGAACAGGTGTGCCGTGCAAACTGCACACAACAGTGAATTGACTCATGAGTTATGGTCATCAATGCTGCCGGGCCGTCACTGGGGGGTGGCTGCAATCGTGTGACGAATGTTCGTCAGCTTTGCGTCAGCAATGCGTCAGCGTCGTGTCAGTGAGAGGCCGAGGGAAGCTGGTTCTTTGCTACCGGATGGCAATTGCTCATTCAATGAACAGGGTTTACCCATCAATGCAGGTCTGTATGGTTTTGATGTGAGCAGTCAAGACTCGCGTTGACTGATGCAGGGTGCCCGTGCGGCCGCCGCGGGTGCGTTGGCGAGTGCGCTGTCAATGCGGTCCGTTCGAAGCCTTGGCCGGCCCGTGGTCCCCACGCGGTCGCGCCCGCCATGCTTGGCGGCATACGGGCGATTTTTTCCGCGGACCGGTGTCACTCGTGCGAGCAATCCGAGCACGTCGATGCCCTGCGAACGCCCAGGGCCGACTCGGCCTGCAGCGCCCGGGCGATGCGCAGCCGGTGGTCCGGGTGTGATCCGGCCGAGGCCCGGGCGGCCGGCGACTGCCGCGCGGCCAGGAACTGCAGCAGGCTGGACATCGAATGCGGAGGGTAGCCGGCCCGCTGCAGCCCTTGCACCGCCAGTGCATCGGCCTGCAGTTCGTGGGCATGCATGAGCTCGCGCACGCGGTGGCCGGGGTCGTCATCCGAGGACCAGACCTGCGGCATGGCGCGGGCCTGTGCCACCTGGAGCGCGGTGCAAGCTTGTTGCAGGCCGTGCTTGAGCACCACGTGGGCGATCTCGTGGGCCAGCGCCGCGGCGATCAGCGGCTCTGGCAGGTGCGGTGCATCCAGCCCCCGGCTGATGACCACCGTGCCCGTGTGCATGGCGTGCGCATTGATGGCCCCGGAGCCATAGCCGGCGAGTTGCCAGTGCAGGTCTTCGCCGGCCTCGTCGCTCTGGGTCCGGACCAGGCGGTCGAACACGTCCTGTACCCGCGGGCTGGGCGTGTAGATGCCGTACTGGGTCTGCAGCTCGCGCAACTGCGCCCGGTCCTGTGCCGCCAGTTGGGTGTGGCGCAATGAATCGTCCATGCAGGACCGGCCTTGGGCCAGGCTGGAGGTACCGGTCCAGCACCCCCACAAGCTCATGATCACGCCCAGAAACTGCCGCATGGGGTCCTCTTTGCTTTGAGTGCTGTGCCGACCGCTCGCAGGTTCTCTCACCACTGCCAGGAGGGTGGTAACCGTTTGCGCGGGGCTGGGGCATCACGGTGGAGTCACTGTAGGTGGCGCAGTGCGCGGCGTTGCCGGGATAAGAGGGGCCGCAGCGACGCAGATTCGGGCTGCGTGTCTGCACCGATGCGTTCGTAAAGCCCGCTGTGCGAGCATGCCAGGTACCCCCTTCATGCCTACCCCGACCCCAACGAACGGAGACGACCCATGTCCTTGTTTTCACTCGAAGGAAAAGTGGCGGTGATCACCGGCTCTTCGCGCGGCATCGGCCGGGCCATTGCCGAGCGCATGGCCGAACACGGCGCGCGCGTGGTGATCTCCTCGCGCAAGCTGGAGGCGTGCGCCGAAGTGGCCGGCGCCATCGAGGCCCGCCATGGCAGCGGCACGGCGCTGGCGGTGCCGGCCAACATCTCGTCCAAGGAGGAGTTGAAGCAATTGATCGAGACCACGATGCAGCGCCTGGGCCGCATCGACGTGCTGGTCTGCAATGCGGCCACGAACCCGCATTACGGCCCGCTGGCCGGCATCGACGACCAGCAGTTCCGCAAGATCCTGGAGAACAACGTCATTGCCAACCACTGGCTGATCGGCTTCGCGGCGCCGCAGATGATCGAGCGGCGTGACGGCGCCATCATCATCGTGTCGTCGATCGGCGGGCTGCGCGGTTCCTCGGTGATCGGCGCTTACAACATTTCCAAGGCCGCAGACTTTCAGCTGGCCCGTAACCTGGCGGTGGAATACGGCCCGCACAATGTGCGCGTCAACTGCATTGCGCCGGGGCTGGTGCGGACCGACTTTGCGCGCGCCTTGTGGGAGAACCCAGACACCTTGCGGCACGTGACCTCGACCACGCCGCTGCGCCGCATCGGCGAGCCGGACGAGATTGCCGGCGCGGCCCTCCTGCTGGCCTCGAAGGCGGGGTCGTTCATCACCGGGCAGAGCATCGTCGTCGACGGCGGCGCGACTATTTGAAACCACCCCGAAGCGTCCTGCGGCCGCCTCCCCTCAAGGGGCACACCAGCGGACCGGCGAAGCCGGATCCGCGGTGTCTGCTTGGTCATACCTGCTGCATGCAGGCTTGTCCGCAGTAGCGACGGCGTTCAATCCGCCGTGAGCACCACCTGCATCTCGAAGGTGGCCGGCTTGCCGGCGCCTTCGAAGCGCCACTTGCCCAGCGACTCCAGCACCGACGCATTCAGCATCTTGGCCTTGGCCGGGGTGGTTTCGACGATATTGCTTTCGGTCACGTTGCCCTCGCCGTCGATGGTGAGGCGGGCCTTGAACACACCGCGGTCCACGCCTTTGCGCACGGCGTCGGCCGGGAAATCCACCGGGATCTTCTTCACAACCTTGGGCGTGGTCGATTGTGCAAACGCGCCAGCGGCAGCCAGGCCGGCGGCCAGGGCCAGGAGGGTGAGGGTGCGGTTCATCGGGTTTCTTCTTTTGCGGGACAAGGGGCGATAAGAGGCAAGGGCGGGGGCCAAGTCAGGAGCCACGTCAGTGAGCGGCCTGCGTGCCGGGCAGGCGGAAGAACTCGACGGTGGACACCAGGCGCTGGGCGTTGGCCTTCAGCGATGCCGCGGTGGCGGCGATCTGTTCCACCAGCGAGGCGTTCTGCTGCGTGCTGTCGTCCAGCTCGGTGACGCTGCGGTTCACCGAGCTCATGCCGGCGGCCTGCTCCTGGCCGGCAATGGAAACCTCCTGGATCAGCTGGCGCACGCTCATGACCTCGGCCACGATGCCCTTGATGCGCTCGCCGACCTCGGCCACCGTGCTGGTGCCATCGGCCACGCGTTCGGCGCTGTCGTCGATGAGCTGCTTGATCTCGCGCGCCGCGGCGCTGGCCCGGGCCGCCAGCGTGCGTACCTCGCCGGCCACCACCGCAAAGCCGCGGCCCTGCTCGCCGGCACGGGCGGCCTCCACCGCGGCATTCAGCGCCAGGATGTTGGTCTGGAACGCGATGCTGTCGATCACGCTGATGATGTCGCGGATGCGCGAGCTGGAGCCCGAGATGCGCGTCATGGTCTCGACCAGCTTGTCCACGGCGGTGCCGCCATGCATCACGGCCTCGCGGGCGCGGCCGGCCACTTCGGACGCCTGGTGCGACTTGGCGCTGCTGCCGGCCGCGGTGGTGGAGATCTGCTCCACTGCGGTGGCGGTCTGCTGCAGGTTGCTGGCCGAGCGCTCGGTGCGCATCGACAGCTCGGCGTTGCCATGTGCCAGCTCATCGGAGCTGGCGGCCACGTCGCGGGCGGCGCGCAGCACGTCGTCGATAACCTTGCGCAGGTGCTGCTGCATCTCGTCCATGGAGCGCAGCAGGCCGGCGATCTCGTCGCGGCCGTGGCTCCGGATGCGGGTGCTGAGGTCACCGGCCTGGATGCGGCGGGCCACCTCGGTGGCCTGCCACAAGGGGCCGGTGATGCTGCGCGAGAGGGCCGCGGCGGCACACACCGCCAGCACCAGCCCCAGCGCGCCGGCAGCGACCATGATGTTCACGGTCAGCCGCGCCGTGGCGCCGCCGTCGCTGGCCCGTTGTTCGGTTTGCAGGCCCACGGCCGTGGTCAGTTCGTCCAGGGCTTTTTCATAGCGGGCCTGCAAGGGGCGCAGCTCGATCAGCAGCAGGCTGCGGGCCTGGTCCTGGTTGCCGGCGTCGAGTGCGGCGATGAAGGTGCCGGTGACCTGGGCGAACTCGCCATGCGCACGACGCACCGCCTCCATCAACGGGTCGCTGCCCGGTTCGGCCAGCTGCCTGATCTGGGCGTCGCTGTCGTCCAGGGCCCGGGTCAGGCTGTCCTTGAGCTTCTTCAACTGGCCGGCGCTGTCGGTCAGCAGCATCTCGCGGCTGGCGCGCGCCACGGTGCCGGTGCGCTGCTGCAGCGCTTGTGCCGCCCGCAGCCGCACGAGGTCGGTGTGGGCGGTGGCCTCCAGGTCGCGGGCCAGGCGGCTGGCGCTGGTGGCGCCATACCCGGCCAGGCCAACGATCAGCACGATCAGCACGCCGAACGCCAGGTTCAGGCGCAGGCCGATCTTCAGATCGGACAGTCGATTCATTGTTGTTTCCTCCAGGTCGAAAGCGAGGGTGGCCGGGGGATAACCCGGCCCCATGGACGCCGCACCGGTAAGAGTGGCGTGACAGCAAGCGCTTTCGGCAGACCCGGCGCCAACTTGAGGGCTCGCTTGCAAGAGATCGCTGGGCGCCAGGAAGCCCGCGACTCCGCCTGGTCCTTATGGCTGGATTGCAATGCGCGTGAACCCGCGGCATTGTGGGTAGTTCGCCACACGGTATGCCCATTGGGCGCGTCAATGCGGTGGCTTTGCTTGCGTAAAGATGATTCCTTTCCGCAGGCTGACCCAGTCATTCAGGATGCTGGCAATTTTCAATTGACTCAGTTCATTGTCGGAATACAAAACACGTGCCACCCCGCTGCTTGCTCAATAAGGGTGCCAAATTCTCCTGATGTGGGGCGTCTTCATAGGGAATTGCAGTGAGATGGTGCGCAATTCTGGTCATTCATTGCAATCGCGGTGCGTGAGCGGGTGATTGAGTACTGAGGGGCTGACGGTCATTGGGCAGTCCCTCAATTCAGGGGATGACAAATGCGGGGGTTTTCGATAGGGAGATTTTTCTAATTGCTTCCTAGCATGCCCGTGGCCGCAGAGGCGCTACCCGCGCAATGACGGCTAACCCTTATTCATCCACAAGGAATAAAAGATGCTTCGTATTCGATTGACGGTGGCTTGCGGTCTGATGTCTGCGTGCTTGATCAGCGCCAGCCATGCCGCGCCTTTTGACAGCCACCCGGCCGTGCAGCGTGCGCTCGGCAACTTGAAGCCCGCCGTCGGCGTGGCTGCATTGGACAGTGATGACGACGCCTTCGAAGCCCGCCAGGTCGTGCTCGACCCCAGCGGTTCCGAACACGTGCGCTTCGATCGTCGCCACAAGGGCTTGCGTGTGATCGGTGGCGACGTGGTGGTGCACTCGGCAGCTGGTGGTGCACTGCGCGCGCAGTCACGCACGCTGCAGAGCCGCCTGCAGGTGGACACCACGGCCCGCGTCGATGAAGACGCGGTCCGCCAGTACGCGGCATCGCTGTTCGGCGGTGTGCCCAGCGGGGCCATCAAGTCGGAACTGGTGGTCTATGCCCGCGACACGCAGCCGGTGCTGGCCTGGGAAGTGCAAATTGCTGGCGAACGCTTCGACCGCACGCCCAGCGAAGCCCACGTGATCATTGACGCCAGCTCGATGCAGCTGCTGGACCGCTGGGACGATATCCACACCGCGGCGTCCGCCGGCACCGGCAAGAGCCTGCTGTCGGGCACCGTGAGCCTGACCACCGACAGCCAGACCAGCAACTACGCGCTGCGCGACCCCGGCCGCGGTTCGCACTACGTCAACAACATGAAGAACGGCACCAGCGGCAACGGCACGCTGTTCACCGACACCGACAACGTGTGGGGCACCTCGGCCACGTCCGACACCGCCACCGTGGCGGTGGATGCCATGTACGGCCAGAACAAGACCTTCGACTACTACAAGGCCAAGCACGGCCGCAACGGCATTGCCAACGACGGCCGCGGCGGCTACAGCCGGGTGCATTACAGCTCGGGCTACGTCAATGCCTTCTGGAGCGACAGCTGCTTCTGCATGACCTACGGCGACGGCGATGGCTCGACCTACCTGCCGCTGGTGGCCATGGACGTGGCCGGCCACGAAATGACCCACGGCGTCACGGCCAACAGCGCCAAGCTGATCTACTCGGGTCAGTCCGGCGGCCTGAACGAAGCCACGTCCGACATCTTCGGCACGCTGGTGGAGTTCTACGCGGCCAATTCGGCTGTGCCGGGCAGCACGCCCAATTACCTGATCGGCGAGCGCATCTACGCCAGCCAGAAGACCACGGTGACGCCCACCAAGGCCTTGCGCTACATGTTCAAGCCCAGCCTGGACGGCAAGTCGCCGGACTGCTACACCTCGACCATCGGGTCGCTGGACGTGCACTACTCGTCCGGCGTGGCGAACCACTTCTTCTACCTGCTGGCCGAAGGCACGGCCGTTCCGGCGGGCTTCAGCCTGACGGCGTCGCAACTGGTGTGCAACGGCAATACCGCGTTGACCGCCCTGGGGCGCGACACGGCGGCAGCCATCTACTACCGGGCCCTGACGGTGTACATGACCTCCAGCACCACCTACGCCGGTGCCCGCACGGCCACGCTGAATGCTGCGAAGGACTTGTACGGCGCCAGCTCGACCCAGTACGCCGCGGTGGCGGCGGCCTGGTCGGCGGTCAGCGTGAACTGAGCGGACTCCAATGAACTGAGTGCCTGCCCTCGGGGCAGGGATGCACGGCGCCGGGTTACGCCCTGGCGTCGTGCTTGGCATTGCTAAGCAATCAAGGCGGTGTGAAATTGAGGTCGTGTGAACGCCTCAGGATTGGCCCAAACTCAACCTACCGGGGTGTCGGACGTCCGGTCGGCGACTGTGAACGGTTTGGAAGAGGCGATGCGCTGATGATCCAAAACGGGCAAGAGTTGCGCCTTTACTACACTCCCCGACACCTATGCGCCCTGCGCTGCGTGAGCATCGTGGCGGCACCTCTTCGCCAACTTGCTAAAGGCTGCACGTTCCATGTTGCAAAGTCGAGCAGCTTCACTGATGTTGCCGTTGGTCTGCGCGAGCGCGTGTTCGACGAAGCGGCGTTCTACCTCACGCACTGCGCGCAACTTCTCCTCGCGCAGCCGGTTGCGATCGATTCCCGTGCCTCGGCGTTCTTCACCAGCTAACGCAAAGGAGCATTTCAGCAAATCTTGCGTGTCAATGATCTGACCGGTGCTCAACAAGTGGGCTCGCAACAGAACATGCTCAAGGTCGCGCACATTCCCGGGCCACGAGTGAGCGCAAAGCAAGTTAAGGGCTGCAGGCGAAACGGTCTTGGGGTCTCCACCCTCCGAACGTGCCGCCTTGGCGAGCAGATGTGGAACCAACAGCGCAATATCGTCTACGCGCTCGCGCAGCGGCGGTAGCTCAATCGACAGCACATCCAATCGGAACAACAGATCAGTGCGGAACTCGCCCCTATCGACAAGTCGACGCAGATTGACGTTGGACGCGGCGATGACTCGCACATTCGCATAACGGCGCTGCTCCTCCCCCACCGAACGAAACGATGAGTCTTGCAGGAAGCGCAGCAAGATCACTTGGCCACGCGGCGAAAGCGCCTCGACTTCATCTAAGAACAAGGTTCCGCCTTCTGCTTCTCGAACCAAACCAGCGCGCGCGCGGCTGGCGCCGGTGAAAGCACCTTTGGCGTGACCGAACAATTCGCTCTCGATCAATGCGTCGGGTAGCGCGCCGCAATTCACAGGAATGAAGGCAGCGCCGCTGCGATCACTCAGGTAGTGCACGGCGTGCGCGGCAAACTCCTTGCCGGTACCGGTCTCCCCAATGATCATGACGGGAGCCTTGGAACGCGCAAATCGACGGATCAGCGCAACGACTCCCTGGAACGCCGACGACGCGCCAACGAAATTATTCAGTAGCCTGGTATCAAGGCTGCGGTCGGTCACGCTTGGG
>Ga0307516_10010725_pt1 | contig 10040 bp, 11 predicted proteins | sample 19_EM_MG_FD_203310 | JGI IMG/M metagenome (GOLD analysis project Ga0307516, IMG submission 203310) | Populus trichocarpa ectomycorrhiza microbial communities from riparian zone in the Pacific Northwest, United States - 19_EM | ecosystem: Host-associated > Plants > Roots > Unclassified | place...
TTTCTCTTGGAGGAACTGGCTCGGACTTCCGTGCAAAACCACCGCTTCGTCCCTGAAGTTCGTTCTTATAACATTGACCGCTCACCACCGCTTCATTTCTTACGGAGCCTAATCGTAACAAACTCACTGTTGAGCAGGCGCAGTTCTATTCTAGTCTACTGCCATACTGCCCTACACTTACCTTAGGGTGAGGGTGGTTGCTTGAGGTAGTAGTGGAAGAGAGAAGAGAAGCGTGTGGATTAGCATGGGTACATACGTCTATTTATACGGAATGCATAATGCGCACGGACCTGTTTGGTCGTGCTTGGCACCTTAAGGGTGCGGGTATAATCAGGCTGCCGGAATGGCGCCACGATGCACCGGGCCGCTTACTAAGAGCGCCCTACTAATAAGGCTGCCATAAAGGCGCCACACGTACGGACACTAAGTGAGGTCCGTCGGACTCCGACTCCGAACATAGTCCGGTCGGGTTACGGACTCCGAGTAGAACTCTCCGAGTTCAACACTCACGGGACTGGTAGGTTTCGATTGGACTAGACCGGCCACCTGGAAAGGTAAGGTTAAACTTAAACTGGCTCGGCGTGGCACTCTATTTTCCGATAAGTGTGCTTCCATCTAGGTTCTGCGTTCCATCGGAATCCACCCACAACTACGGAACACCGTGCTTTGTACATTGATATTGAGTGCCCGTGAGGATGAAAATCTACCGAGAGGTTCACTCAATATCTCGTCGGGTCTTCGGTCCACCTACCGATCACTTCCCGTCTTTGACCAAAACCCTCTTCCCCTCCCTGGACTAGTTGGCCAGTTGCGTCGAGGTGAGGCGCCGTGACCCTTGATGTTCCTGAACCCGCAATCTTGATTGTTTAATGATACATGATGAGCCACTTCCGTTCACAGGCAGATCAGTGGGGGTGCCGGCCTTGGCACCTGGTCTATAAGAGTTAGGGTCAGCCACCAGAACCCCTAGACCACAGCTCTCTCCTCGACCTTACCGCCTACCAGGGAACCCGCAGCATGCAGCAGTCTTATCAGTTTACCTCCAACGACGCCGACATCATCCTCCGTACACCCGAACCCAGACTCTTCCGGGTTCACAAGACCATTCTCTCAATCGCGTCGTCGGTATTCAGAGACATGCTAGCGGTCCCGCAGTCACTGCCCGAGTCGACCAAGGAGGGTGAATGCAGTCTCCCAGTCGTCGACGTACACGATTCCGCCGAGGACCTCGAAGTTCTCCTCCGAATGATTTATCCCGTCGCGTTCCCTCCGATCAACGACCTTGATGCCCTCTCTAACGCCTTCGTCATCCTTGACAAATACCACACCGAGGGACTTCAAGAGCGGCTCAAACCCCTTCTCATCTCATCCACTTTCCTCGCTGCCGACCCCATGCGCGTCTACGCTATCGCGTGTCGCTGGGGGTTTAGAACAGAAGCGGCGATAGCCGCTCCCTATGCCTCGGCGATCGGAATCTCCACATTCACTTGCGTGGACGATATGCGATACATCTCAGGCCTTGACTACCACCGTATAGCGCTCCTTGCTCAGGAGCGCAGAGAAATCGGCCGAGGAGAAGTCCTCAACAAACCCGCCACATGCAGGTATTGCCCACAATCCTTCTACGATAACTTCCGGCCCAGGCTCGTGGAGAGGTTGTTAGTCGGGAATGAGATGTTCCACGATTTCGGGGCGTGTATGGAGGTGTGCTTTGACGTGGTAAAAGAGACGGAAAACAAGCATGGACTAGCGAATTGTACACATGGAAGATCCCATCTCGAACAGTTTGTGATTTCGCTGGCGAAGTCCTTGCAGAACATACCCACCAGCCAGAATACAGCTGCGTGACCACTCTGTAGAGGACTGCGACTATTCCGTGATATACATTTCACTTTGCCCTCCTTTTTCCTACCCCGATTGTATCCTGTACGCGTGAAGTGTTGGGGGATTCTGTTTGATTCAGTATTGTGTAATTTTAATGGCTTCTATTCTTGCGCCTCCATCACCACCGGCTTATTTCCCATTGGCCAATTAACCTGCTGCAATAACGGATCAGCTTGTTGGGTAAAGTTCAATTGGGGGCGCAACTTAAAGAAGAAAAAAACGAGCGTAAGGTTGAGGAAAGGTGAGAATGACTGGGGAAGCGAGAAAAAGAGTGTTCTGGAGTTGGGCTATTGTGTATGAAGATTTCAGATGGGGAGCAGCGGGATGGGAGTCCCACGATTCGAGGCCGCGAGCGTGACTTGTTCTCCTGGGGTTTTGTTATGCAACCCTCTTCCGCGGCTACTCGGTTGCATCTGGAGAGCTCCAAGTCGTATATTGGAATTCGTAACTCGGTTTTCGGGACGAGTATGCGTAACGTATGTGGCATTCCGAATGTCATCCGCACGCGCCACTGACGACCAAACTATCATTTTTAACCTTTTGTGTTTGAATAGTAGTTTGTTTTCTACCGACCAGAGAGCGCCGTTCGCGTTCTACGCCGACGTTCGCGTTATCTCTGGCGAAATTATCTCTCTGGCGGCAAAACCTCGAGGCTAGGCGCGCACATTCCATCCCTCGTTGCGTGCCGTAAAGTAGCCGGTGTCCTCGTGACCTATAGCCTACAAAACCCAGCCACACTTTTGCCCTGGGGACTATCCGTCATTCACCATGAGCTCCGACAAAGCCTACGATTTCGACGACGCAGACATCATCCTTCGTACCCCTCGGTCAAAGGGTTTCCGCGTTCACAGAAGTATACTCTCCGTCGCGTCGCCAGTTCTTCGAAATCTCGTGGCGGAAGTTCCAAAGCTCTCCACAGAAGACGAGGACAAGGGTGTGCTCCCGGAGATTGATGTGGAAGATTCTCCCGAGGATATGGACCTTTTCCTACGCCTCATATATCCCGTCGTCCTGCCTCCAAAGTTCGAAGACTTCGATTCTTTGTCGAGAGCATTCACGATCCTCCAGAAGTACCAGGTTGAAGGAGTCCAAGAGCTCTTGAAGCCGATCCTCACATCGTCCCCTCTCCTTACCTCCGATCCAGTACGCGTGTACGCGATGGCGTGTCGTCTGGGCTTCAAAGAGGAAGCAGAGACGGCTGCCCCGCTCGCTGCCACCCTGGATTTCACTACCACGATTCGCGCGGAGGACCTTCGCAAGATGAGCGCTGTGGATTACCACCGCCTCGTAGTCCTCTCCAAGGAGCGGCTCAAGAAAAGCAGGAGCGATATCTTCGCCGCCCCCCTACAATGCCCAAACTGTCCCCAGGCCTTCTACAACACGTTTCGCCAAAAGCTCACGGAGAAATTAGCCACGGCCGATGGGGAGAAGTTCTACAATACCATGGAGTGTCTGGATATTTGCTTTACTGTTTCCAAAGAATGCGGAGCCTACGGTTGCTCTGGGGCTGGCGGGACGGTCCACTTCGAGAAGTTTGTTTTTGCGTTGGTGAAGGAGCTGCAGAAGCCTCCCACCTGCATTTACTAATAACAACGACCGTGAGTGATTTACTCCTTCTATCAGGTGGGGTAGCTCAACTGACGCTGACCAGCGTACCACCGCCGGTGACAAGAGGGTGTGAGTGGTCACCTTCAGTGAGGGGGTCGTATACAGTACGGTGACTACCGCACACCACCCCTGTGGAAGTAGCGACATTACCTGTAAAAGCTCTTTGTACAATACACGTTTTGTGCATCCTTCGTTTATCTTAGATCCGTTCCTGGATTGGGAGGCGTTGTAACCGTGGGAACATGTATCTCGGCAACAGCGCCCAACCCAGCGAACGGCGGCAACTCTCCTGCCATCATGATAGGCATTTCTCCCGGCCACGAATTTGGTTCCTATGTAAGGTGTAGGACCGACGGGCGACCGAGCCCTGGACGGTGAGGGCGCAGCAAGAGCCAGCGTCAAAAAAATGTAGGAACCTCCGGGCAGACTACACCCCAAAAAGTGGCACGGTGTGGACCCCAACACCTTGCCGGTCTACGACAGGTAGATGCTTTGGATCCATCATTTTGGCAGTATTCCCGCTGGGCTATACCCCGTCGCAATCCTCGTGGATCTTTCATTCTGCCTCTCCCATGCACTCGAGTACCCTGGATGCGTCCAGCCTCTTCTGCTCGCGTACGTATACAAATCCCCTTCATGGTGACAGACTCCCCTTTTGGTGAGGGCAAACAAGAGTCAACAAATCACCGCGAAATCTTCGTTTTGCATGACACATCCACCGCAGAAATTTTCGACAAGACCCAGAACTCAATTACGTCCCAGATATAAGGCAGGCGCCCGATTCGATTCCACGAGCGCCAGCACCCCCCTGACCCCCGCCACACTTTAGCCACCGACGCTTTACGCACTCAAGTTCAGGCCCAATGTCCACCTACCAGTTCACAGCAGACGATGCCGACATCGTCCTTCGCACCATACGGTGTGAAGTCCCTCGCGAGTTCCGTGTCCATAAAACCATCCTCTCTATCGTATCACCCGTGTTCAAGGACATGTTCAACATTCCACAACCCGCTTCGTCAGCGGTTCCCACCGAGACTACCATCCCGGTGATCGACGTCGACGATACTCCAGAGGACCTGGAGAATTTCCTACACATGATCTACCCCTTCGGATTCCCCACAGCACCCACCCTCGACGCAATATCGCGCGTCCTGGTTATACTTGACAAGTATCAGGTTCAGGGTGCATCGATGCGCCCCCTCAGGTCCCTACTTGTGTCCCCCGAGTTCCTCAAGAACGACCCGGTTCGGGTCTATTCCATCGCATGTAGCTGGAAGCTCAAAGAAGAAGCGGATCTGGCCGCTCCTTACACCACCTCCCGTGATATCCTGGCCCATATCCGCGAGGAAGATGTCCGACGGATGACGAGCATGGAGTACCACCGTATCCTCATCCTTGGCAGGGACCGGCGATCGAAAGGCCAGAACCATATCCGCAATGTCCCCGTGGTCTGCAATGGCTGTCACAACCACAAGAAATTTTACGCCGCGTTCCGGCAGAGGCTTTCCGAAGATTTCAGCGTCGATCACAACACCTTCTATGATCGTGGAACATGCGTTCTCCGGTGTTTTGAGATAGCGATGGAGATAGAGGAGGAAGTGGGGGCGACGGGATGCGGTGCGGGACGATATTCTCACCTGGGGATGTTCATCCATTGTCTGGCGGATAGACTGAGTGGTCAGTAAGATGGTCACCGAAACTTTGTTTGATCGAAGGTATCGTCCTGTCCATTCCTCGATATATCCTGCGCACTAAACCCAGACCAGCAACACGGACCCACTACAGAAACAATCTTTTAATCTACCCCCTGTTGAACTTACCGTTGAAGAAATATTTCGTTCCTTGGACCATAAACGCGAACGAACGTCCTGTTTTGCACTTGCGCGTTCTCCCTGATATACGAGGCGCCGTGTCTATTCCTATCCCGAGCGGTACCAGCAATATTTCCGCTGCGCCTCCACCGGGTTCTTCTCGGGCGCCCGTCCGGCGGCGATGCGATACCTTTGAATGATTACGTGTGTCCTGGCGTCTCGCTTTTGTTAAAATCGCGAGCAATCGTCCCCGGGAAATAAACTACCTCTTCGACGATCTGAGATGCTCCTTTCATCGTTGACCATCCTCATCACAGTACTCCCCCTCGTAGTATTTGGTGGGGAGTTCCCGACCTACGACGGCGTTGTCGGTGGAGTGCCACCCGACGTACAAATTAACCAAGAGGTCGGCCAAGAGGTCCTAGAGACCCCAGCAGGGGACGCTGTCACCCAAGCTGGCTCCCTGAGATATGTCGAAAACAGTGGCGTCTGCGGTGAGTACCCTCCCCTGATTCCATCACCACCCTGCATGCTCACATCCGGATAGAAACAACCCCCGGCGTGTACTCAGCTTCAGGCTATGGGGACATAACCCCCACGCAGCACTTGTTCTTCTGGTTCTTTGCAGCACGCAACGCCCCGGACACAGCACCGCTAACAATTTGGTTGAATGGTGGGGTGAGTCGCTTTCCTATCTGAATCCGGTCGGCAAGTCCTCAATATCTCAAAGCCCGGAAGCTCTTCTATGATTGGCCTTTTCCAGGAACACGGTCCCTGTTTGATCAACAACGATAGCAGCACAATTCGGTTGAACCCTCAATCGTGGAACCAGAACTCCAACATGTAGGTGTTTCATCTTCCACGTTCCATTCGCTTGTCCCACCCATCCTTGTGTACAGGTTGTACCTTGATCAACCCGTGGGCGTCGGTTTTTCGAATGGTGATACCACCACGAAATCGGCCGCGGAGGCTGCCCAAGGCGTGTGGAACGTGAGTTATTTATAGACCGAGACCCCTCATGGGCGCAGTTTTTAACCATTCTTGATCAACATTCAGTTCCTCCAAATCTTCTTCTCGGATGATAAGTTCAGCAAATACAAGACGAGAGAATTCGCTCTCTGGACCGAGTCGTATGGTGGTCATTATGGTCCCGTGATGGCGGCGTGAGCATATCCCCCGTCCGGTTGGCAATCCACATCATCTAATGTCGTCCTAGGTACTTCCTGGATCAAAACGCCGCCATCGCTGCGGGGAAAATCTCCGGTATTCACATTAACCTGCAGGTTCTCGGTGTTGGAAATGGCCTCACTGTATGCTCCCTCGTGACTTGGCTGATGATGAGCACTATACCCACCGTGTCTTGATCTAGGATCCCATCACTCAATATCCTGGATACATCTCCTACGCAAAGACAAACCCCTACCACCAACTGGTGACAGACTCAACAATCAAAGCGGTCAACAACTCTTATTATTCGTCCGGCGGGTGCAGAGACCAGGTTCGGGGAGTTTCTCCCCTTTCTTTGGCTCGATTAACTCGAATTTAGATCCTCGGTTGCGCCAATACTGGAACCAACGCCGCTTGCAGTCAGGCTCAGAACAACTGCAATGCCCAAATCCTTGGTCCCCTTCATGGCCAATGGGATGTCTATTATGTCCCCGACCTCGACCCCTCGGAATATCCCCCAGATTTCACTCACTGGTTGAACAACCACAAGAGCAAGCTCGGTGCTGAGAAAACATGGGCTCCCAGCAGTAACGCTGTCTATCAAAACTTCTTCAGCACCGGTTAGTATGGTCACGGAGTGCCCCCCGTCCTACACACTGATGTGTCTCATGGCGATAGGAGACTGGATGAGGACTAGCCGGCCGCACTTGGAAAAGGTCATCAACGCTGGGGTCCGCACTGCCATCTACGATGGTGATGCAGACTACGTTTGCAACTACCAGGGTGTTGAGAACATGGTCAACGCCCTGCAACACAAGTACAATTCGCAGTACGCTTCTACCCCCTGGACGACATGGAAGGTCAGTGGGGTCACGGTCGGACAGTTTAAGAACGCCGGATCCTTCTCCTATGTCCGAGTCTACCGGTTCGTACTCCGGTTCGAGGCTTCCCCATTTAAGCTCACCTCGTTGCTTCCAGGGCTGGTCATCTGGTCCCTGCTTACACCGTCGGAAAATTACCATATGGGCTGCACGCCTTGACTATGTTCAACCAGGCAATGGCTGGGAAACCGATCTCCTCGACGGAATTGTAGCGGCTGACTTGTAGAAATAAAGTGTACTTTTGGTCGTCATTCAGATCGATGTGCAAAATGTCCTTGTACACAGAAGAGCAACTCAGGGTCGCTCCTGGGCGACACGTGGCGATAACGTTCGACCTGGATGTTCGCCCGTATGCGCGCTTTGGGGGTCCTTTCAGCGCAGGCTTGCATGCTTTCAACCACGTGACTGGACCAACGAGTGAGCGTGAGAATCTCGATCAAGTAACTGTACAGTTCCAGCCACAGTCGATCGTGCGACGAAACCCTCCACACCACTACCTCACCCTCCCGGATTCCGTCGATTTCGAGTACAAAATGGTGAGGACTACCCCTAGGACCCCAGAAGATGTCACTCTGATCGCGGCTCTAGACAAAGCGCACACGAAAGGTCGGCGTGACCGGAAAGTACGGCACTGTGAGCGCCCGTCTTTTGGTGATCTACGTTCGGGGTTCGTGGACTAAGGGACTCGTAGCGTTACGGCGCCTCCCTGCGGAAGCAAGTTAAAAAGGTGTGTTGCGCATTGGTAGTGCCGTTCCGGTTACTGACGACGTGTCTAGATGGAGATTACTCAACATGCGCGATATACCTGTACCTTCTGCGGCAAGGTACGTTGATCATCATCGCCAAGTATTACCCCGCGGGGGGCATTTAACGGGTTTGCCGTTTAGGACTCCGTAAAGAGGATAGCCGTTGGTATCTGGTCGTGTAAGGCGTGCAAGAAGACCATCGCAGGTGGTGCTTGGACGGTGTCCACAACCGCTGCTGCTACCGTTCGCAGGTACGCCGAGTTTTTTTTTTTTTTTTTTGAATCAGCTTAACACCGACCAATTACAGTACGGTTCGTCGTCTGCGGGAAATCACGGAGGCTTAGACAACCTTCTCGTTCTCGTCATCCATCCTCTTCCACGCATTGTTCATATGTCGTTATGAAATCCAACTCAAGCACCTCATAATATGTGTACACTTGTGATTTTACTTCCTTCCCTGACTCGGGGGGAAAACCGTCTCATCCTTTGATCAACGCCTCAAGTATTAGTTTGATCCCCCAAGCACCGGGATCTGGAAGTTTTTCCTTCTTCAGCGATTCGCTCTCGAGATATGCGCTCCTGCCCGCCTTTGCCTCGACATCTTTTGTTTCTTCTGTTGCCCCCGCTGCAGCGCCAACCGCTTCGACTAGGTTCTCCCCTGATACGAAACTCTCGACGAAAGCACTCAAGGGGTCGACAAGCGTCCTTGAGGGTCTGCGTGCACGGGTATAAGCATACAACCCGTTGAGCGCGGAATCAAGCGCTCCACCCCAATCTATCGCCTCTGCTGAGGAAGAATGGAGTCCCCGGGCAAGAGCAGAAAAGAATATACTTGAAGGGTTTTTAGAAATTTTGTGGCCGTCGGAGAGATAGGACCCACGAGAATAAAGCACCGCTTGTCCCGCCCATTTGTTCCTCCGCGACTTGAGAAATCGTGATTAAAGAGGAGACGATGTCCTCCCCCGAGATCTTGCCTTCCCTGACGGCCTGCAAGACCGCAGTTGCGCCGCCTTTGAGAGTCAACCCACAATCACCGTCCCCGGCGATGGTGTCCATTCTGGTGATCTCTGGTTCCGCTTCGATGAGGGCGTTACAGGCGTTCTCAACAGCAGAGATGAATGCGGAGGGGTCTGGGGCCTTCAGGGGACCCTTTGATTTGTTGGTGGCAGAGACTGCACTGGGTACATCGGATGGGAATTGAACCCCGGCGGGCGGGGAGCGGGAGGACCATTTCCAACCAGGGGCTTCGGTGGGTTCGTCGAGGAGAGAAATAATCAGGTCCCTCGTCTGTTGCTCCTCTGGCAGAAGGAGGAGAGTGATGGAGAACCCCGGCATGTTTAGGCTAGTCTTTGTTATGGTGGGTCTTCAGCTCGTAAGTTGCCACCAGAGAATCTCAACCGTACCATGAAAGTTCCGGAGATGAGTCTTTCAACTGAAAGGCTTTTGGTCTTTAGTTGGCGCGCAACTTCCCCGGAAATGCTTCCGAGCTCGAGTTCGCTGAGTCCTCCGAGGTTGTTCACCAAAACGACGACTCGGTCCTTATTCTTGCCAAGGAAAGGGACGAAGGCCCTGTCGCTATCTTCGGTGGATATGATCATCGTAATGAGCTGGTCGATGAGTTTATCCATTGGCGGGACCGGGGATACGCGTCTGTTTCCCGCTTCGTTGTGAATTCCCATACCGATTTCGATTTCGTTCTCGGGGAGGTGAGATTCGGATGTGGCGGTACCGGGGACCTGAGAAATGACGATGAGACGGTGAGACTACGAATGGAAGGACCTATGCGGACATGGCAATGCTCAAGTCCAACTCCGACTGTACCGAGGTTCTTGGCGACAGTTTCGGCTATGTTATAGACTTCGTCGAGAGGTGCGCCTCGCCTCGCCGACGCACCGGCAATCTTGTAAACGAGAACGGTGCCAGCAAGGCCGCTGTGTGTTCGG
>Ga0307516_10010726_pt1 | contig 10040 bp, 5 predicted proteins | sample 19_EM_MG_FD_203310 | JGI IMG/M metagenome (GOLD analysis project Ga0307516, IMG submission 203310) | Populus trichocarpa ectomycorrhiza microbial communities from riparian zone in the Pacific Northwest, United States - 19_EM | ecosystem: Host-associated > Plants > Roots > Unclassified | place...
ATAAAGAGGGGACCCTATGGCGCGCGGTGATCTATTGCATCGATTGGGAAGGGTTGCAAAAGACGGGTACGCTGGATGGCAACCTGCTGAATACCATCGATGACGATACCTGCATACAAGGCACCCGGCCTGAATATGTCCAGTATAATAAAAAATGGTATGTAGCTACGGCTGATTACGGGGAGAAAAAAAACGAGGTGAGGCTCTACGACCCGGCTGTGCTGAAAGGAGCGGGAAAAACATCGGACAAGGGAGTGCTGTATAAAAAATTTACCTGTACGCCCTGGGTGCAAAACCTGAACTGGATAGCGGACAAAGGCCAGCTTTTGTTGATCCAGAATCAAGTGGAAGGCAGAAGATGGCGATTTACCTATGTAGACCTGGCAAAATCCATCGCATCCGGCAAACAGGAGGTGATCAAAGTAGTCGATATTGACAGAGTCGATGAACTGGAAGGATTTACTTTTTTAAAAGACTATAATAAAGGATTCGCGGTTAACTCATCACGCAGGAATAATGTGAATGCGATGAGTATTACCTGGTAACAATCACAATTTAAGCACCACTTAAAACTGAACGTATGGAACGAAAAGCTATGGGACGGATCGCTATTTTATTAGCTGCTTTACTGGGGTTGATCCAGCCCGGTACACATGCGGAGGAGAATCGCCGGCCGACCCTGGAAAAGCATAAGCTCTTACAGGTATCCGGTACTGTCACCGATGAAAAGGATCAGCCGATATTGGGTGTAAGCGTCATGGTGAAGAACAGTAAGAGAGGAGTGACGACGGATACAAGAGGTCAATTTACGATCGACGCGGCGGAAGGCAGCACCCTGGTGTTTTCCGCAACGGGATATGTCCCGCAGGAATTAGAAGCAAGGCCGGAAATACGTATACGCCTGAAAGAAGACGGCAAGACCCTGGAAGAAGTGTATGTGGGCTATCAGCGCCTCAGAAAGAGCGATGTCACCGGCTCCATCTCCAGCGTAAAGGCCAGCGAGCTCAACCTGAGTGCGCCGACCATCAGCCAGGCCCTGGTAGGAAAGGTTGCAGGGGTACAGATCTCGCAGGTGAGCGGCGCTCCGTACTCCGGCGCTAAGATCCGCGTGCGCGGCGTGGGTTCCATCAATGCAAGCTCGGAACCTTTATATGTAATAGACGGCTACCCGATCGGGGGGAATATCTCACAGGGACAGGGCAATGGCGGCAATGCCACCAATGGATATAATCCTGCAACGGCGGGCAATGATGTGTTTATCAATCCCGAAGATATCGAGTCCATAGAGATCCTGAAAGACGCTGCTTCGGCTGCTATCTATGGCTCAAGGGCCTCCGGGGGCGTCGTACTGATCACCACCAACCGTGGTAAGCCGGGTAAGAACAAGCTCGTATACGACTACCAGCTTAGCAGCCAGCAACTGGCTAAAAAAGTCAAGATGTTAAATGCAAGCCAGTTCACGGATCTTTTTGTGAATGGCAGGAATGCCAACTATAAGGATATCCTTGTTTCCAAGGGGATCGCATGGAACGATGCATTTTATTCCGACGATAACGCGACACGTGTGGTAAAAGCAGGACAAACGGCTACCGGTTGTTCCGTTTGTATCATAAAAGATCTCTACGATTTCCCTTCGCAAAAGATAATCCAGCCGAAATATAACACCGACTGGCAGGATGTCCTCTACGGCAACGCGCTTGTTCAACGGCATAACCTGACCTTTTCAGGAGGCAGCACCGGTACCCGGTACCTGATCAGCGGGGGATACCTGGATCAGCCCGGGATCTTGAACAGCACCTATCAGAAAAGGATCAACCTGAGAGCGAATATAGATGCGGACCTTTCTGAAAAACTAAAGGTTGCATCCAGCGTTTTTGTAACCGATGTGGACAACCGTGAAGTACAGGAAGGACGTTTTAACCAGGGGCCCATTTTAGGAGCATTAGTATACATGCCTATTTTCCCTGCTTACAATGCCGATGGGAGTCTCGCCCTTGCCAATACAGGTGCAGGCGCACAGACCGATGGTTTTGCCTACGCGTTCCAGGGTATTGAGAATCCATTGGCTTTGGCGCAAAGGGTAAAGCTTACAAGGAAAGGAACAAGGACGACTTTCATTGCCAATGCTACCTATGAAGCCGTGAAAAATCTTTTTTTCAGAGTCAATCTTGGGGGACAAATGTACTCGGAAAAATATGAATATTATTATCCGACCAATTTGAGCAGCGGGATCAATCCTGCGGGCTCATCCCAGTCGATCTTGGCCGCTAATGCGGCCGCGCAGTTCCTGAATATTCAGGACAGGCTGGCGGAGTATACGGTAAATTATAAGAAGCAGGCGGGCAAGCACAGCTTCGATGCATTGGCCGGGTACACGGCACAGAAAACAACGACGGATGTCGTTGCTGTAGCGGCTAAAGATTTTACCAATGACCTGGTGCCGGAAATAACGGCGGTTGGCTCTACGGCAGGTGATTTCTCTATATTACCCAATACCGGTAAATCGACGACGACCCTGATCTCCTACCTGGGAAGGATCATCTACAATTATGACCGGCGCTATTTTTTAATGGGATCCTACCGGCAGGATGCTTCCTCCCGTTTCGGACCTTTGAACCGTTGGGGGAAATTCGGTGCGGTGGCCGCTGGATGGACTGTTTCGAATGAGTCGTTCTATCACGATCTATTGGGAGCGCGTTCAAGTTTAAAATTGCGGGCCAGTTGGGGATTGACGGGTAACAACAATATCGGTAATTACAAATATGAACAGGACCTGACGGGTACAGGTGGAGAAGTGATAGGGAATACCGTCTATAATTCTACCTGGGCCGGGGGTATCGCGGATCCGAAACTGGGTTGGGAATCGACGTCTCAATATAATTTCGGGGCGGATGCCGTCGTGTTGAACAACCGCTTGTCCGTCATTGTCAATTATTACATCAGCAAATCTTATAACCTGCTATACAATCAGAATATCTCTTCCTTGTCCGGGACGACCTCCATTCTCACCAATCTCCGGAATTCCAATATCCGGAACAGTGGATTTGATCTGCAACTGGATATCAAAGCCATTCAGTCAAGGGATTTCAATGTGAACTTTAGCGGGAACATCACCGCCAATAAGAACAAGGTGGTAAGTCTCGGCGGGGCCAGCGAGATCCAGACCAACGGCGCGGAAAGGAGCTATATCACACACGTAACGAGGGTAGGGGACCCCGTAGGTTCTTTCTATGGAGTTAAAGTCGGCGGAATGGTAAGAGAGAAAGATATGGCCGGTGTAAATGCCGACCAGGCTGTATATAAAGCCAATGGGAACAAATTCCCCGCAGGGTATAAATTGCAGGCGTTCCCCATTTCCACTTTTTCCACGACGCCTTTGAATCCCGGGGACCTGTATTTCAAAGATAAGAATGGGGACGGGCTGATCACCGATGCCGATAAGGATATTATCGGAACGCCCTATCCCAAGTTCACTTATGGATTTGGGTTTAACCTGACCTATAAGATCTTTGATTTCTCCGCCTCCTTCAACGGTTCCTATGGCAACCAGGTGGTCGACGGACAGGATTATTATATCCGGAATATGGAAGGCTCCGGCAATCAGTATTCGATCATAGATCAACGCTACCGGAGCGAAGCCCAACCCGGTAACGGACATGAATACCGATCGTCACGCGGAGGCTCCCAGAGCAACAGCACGCGACTATCCGACTATTATGTGCAGGACGGGTCTTACTTCCGGTGTACGGGTATCACTTTTGGAGCGAACCTTAATTCGATCCCCTTTACAAAGAAGGTCGGCATCAATGGGTTGAGATGGTATGTTTCCGTGGATAATGTATTCACCGTGACTAAATACCTGGGATACAACCCGGAGGTGGATTTTAATAATGGTTCTAATCTTACGCCGGGCGTCGATTATGGAAAATATCCATTGGCGCGTTCCTTTAACACAGGCGTAAAAGTTCAATTTTAATCTGTCAACATAAAAAATTATTTATGCGAAACCTCCTTTCAATACTATCGATACTATTGTTATTAACGGGGCTCAGTGGTTGCAAGAAGTCCTTTTTAGAACAGACCAATCCCAATGCCGTATCGGTGGATAATGCTTATAAGACGGAGACCGATATTACCACCGGCGTCTATGGTGTATACCAGGCATTGAGAAGTGCTAACTGCGTGGGCGAAGGCGCGCAACTGTGGACGGACGACCGCGCCGATGATATCAACACGACTGACAATCAATCCAACAACGGCGAACCCTTTCAATTCAGCGCTTTTTCCCTGGTGCCCAGCAACAGTTATCTGCTCCTGCACTGGTCGGCATTATACACGCCCATTTCGAGAGCCAACCTGATCCTGTCCATCATCGATAAGATCTCTTTCGCCAGTGAGACCACGAAGCCGCAGTTGATCGCGGAACTGAAATTTATCCGGGCGTATATGTATTTCAACCTGGTGAAGGAATTCGGGGATGTGCCGCTGGTCACGGAAAGGGTGAGCCTGCCGGAACAGGTCACCGCATTGACGGTGCGTGTAAAACGGGAGGATGTGTATGCCCAGATCGTAAAGGACCTGAAAGATGCGGCCGGTAGTAATTTACCGGTCGTGCAGACGGCGGCTAATAAGGGCCGGGTATCGCTGCAGGCCGTCAATGGCCTGCTGGGACAAGTGTACCTGACGATGGCAACCAACCTGGATGCGTCCAAGGCAACGGAGAATTTGAACAATGCAAAGACCTATCTGCTGGCCTGTTACAACCAAAAGACCTTTACCAATCTTTCCGACATTCCTTTTACAGACGTATTCGATGTCAGTAAGAAATCGACCAATGCTGAGATCATTTTCCAGATCGTTTATAAACAGGGCGATCCCGTTCTTTCCTCCGCGCTGGCGAAAAACAACCAGGCAAAGGGTGAAACCATCAATTCCTTGTTCCCTTCCCAAGGTACGGGCGGTCTTTTTACGAAAGACCTGCTGAATGAATTCGAGACGGGCGATCTGCGAACCAATTTTTCCGTAAAATTTGCGGCAGGCACGAATGCTTATTTTATCACCAGGTTCAGGGACGCCAGCACGACGGCGGGGACCCTGGGTTACGGAGGCAATGACTGGATCCTCCTGCGCTATGCCGATATTATTTTGAACCTGGCGGAAGTAAGCATGTATCTGAATGACAACGCGACCGCGATCAGCTATCTCAATATGGTGCGTGCCAGGGCTGCCCGGCCGGATTATACGACGATGATGGCGGACCCTGTCTATGCGGCAAAATATCCCAGTTTAAAACTAGCCATCCTGCATGAGAGAAGGATCGAGCTGGCTTTCGAACATCATCGCTGGCATGATCTTACCCGGTTTTTCAACCCGACGGAACTTGCCGCCTTCTTCAATGCGAAGAGCCAGGCTAATTTCGATAACTCACCATTGACGAATTGCACTACCAAAGATTTTTACTTTCCGATCCCTTTCAATGAAACTAAGTTAAACCCGGCGAAAATGCCCCAAAACCCAGGCTATTGATCGTTGATCTATGTAAATCACTACTGGCGGAGGGTAACACCTTCGCCAGTTTTGTTAGAGGGCAGGCCGGCCGGAGGCGCCCATTTTTTATAAAAGAAAGAAAGGATGCATGCGGTGAAGACGCCTTCGATCGTATGATAGCCCGAGTCAACCCAAAATACAATGCCGGGCATTTTAAAAGTGGCTACCTCTATCATTCCACCCTGGAGGCCATCCCAGAAGAATCCTATTAAAGCCCCGAATACAATGGCCGTTTTAGTCAGCCCCCAATTATATTTTCTGGATGCATATTCGAAATAAACAGGCAGGAAATAGGCCTGGAAAGCGATATAAAGAACAAAGGCAAGGAAGATCAAAGGAATAATATAGGTCTCCCGCTGAATGCCGCCGATGTGCTCCTTGAAGAAGCCACCCATGATCATTTCGTGGAAGACATAACCCAGGTTAAAAATGATGACAAAAGTAATAATGCCCCCTGCCAGGAAATATTTTTTCATACATGCAAGTGTTTTGCCCCTTGAAGAAGCTGGTTAATGAATAGTTACCCTATGTCAACTGAGCCTTCATAATCAGGACAGGACACCCAAAATTATTTTTGAGTTAATTGACTGATAGTTCAGAACACCCGGCAAATTTTTATAATTTGCAAGTGTAAATGTCCGACGCACAAGAAAAAAGATGTTTGGCTATGGTAGCGGTGGGGGATGCGCAAGCTTTCCGTTACCTGTATGATCAATTTGCCAATAAGGTATATACCATGGCCATTTCTTATTTAAAGTCGCCCCTGGAGGCACAGGATGTAGTACAGGATATTTTCCTGAAAGTCTGGGAAAAAAGGAGCGATCTGCCTGCGATCGATAGCTTTCCAGCCTGGCTTCACGTCATGACCCGCAATCACCTGATCAATCGATTGCAGAAAAAAATACCCGCAAATTTCCAGCAGGAACTCCCCAAACAGGAACTTCCTGAAGACAGCCTGCTTCCGGCCGAGCAACTGGATCTGAAGGAGATGTCCGTTCTTATTCAGCAGGCCGTGAATACTTTGTCCCCCCGTCAGCAACAGATCTATCACCTGAGCCGGGAAAAGGGGATGACGCTCAACCAGATCGCATCCGACCTGGGCATCAGTTACGAGACGATCCGGGAGCATATGAATAGTGCCCTGAAAAACATACGGGTTTATTTAAAGGAACATTATGGGGAAATGAGCCTGTTCCTCTGGATTCTGATCCAATCTTAAGAAATAATTATCTTTTTTCTCTTTTGATCCCCCCCTTCCCTTTCATTTCCTGTCTTATTATAGTAGAACTGGTATTATGACACCTGAAACGTTTAAAGAATTATTGGCGCAATACAAAGCAGGCAACCTGACCGTGGCACAGCGACAACTGCTATCGGACCTATTGCATTCGCCTGACGATCGCGCAGAACTGGAGAAGGTGTTCGCCGAAGATTTTAGCCGGCCTGATTCAGGAGGGGCGGCTGATCCGGAGACCCTTGAATTGATCTACCAGCATATCCGTTTGGGCATAGACGAGCAGCCCAGGGTCAGAAAAATGTATACATGGAGACGTGCCGCAATCGCTGCAGCTATTGTTGGTCTTGTCACCTTGACCGGCCTGTTGTGGGTGAAGAGTAACAGGTCTCCCGATAAAAGCATCGCGGAGACCTTTTATAAAAATGATGTAAAGCCAGGAGGCAATCATGCGGTGCTGACCCTGGCCAATGGCGCGCAGATCCTGCTGGATAGCGCCGGTAAAGGGAACCTGGCGGTCCAGGGAGGAGCCCGGGTCACCAAACTGAAAGAAGGAAGCCTTTCCTACGATGCCATCGGAAAAGACCTGTCCGCTGTTTATCACAATACGGTCAGTACGCCGATAGGAGGCCAATACCAGGTCACCCTCGCCGACGGTACGCAGGTATGGCTGAATGCTTTGTCCACGCTTAAATTCCCTACATCCTTCCAGGGATCTGCCAGGACGGTGGAATTGACAGGAGAGGCCTATTTCGAAGTGGCGGCCAATAAGGATCAGCCTTTTCATGTACATGTGAACGGGATGAATGTGGAAGTATTAGGTACTCATTTTAACGTAAATGCCTACACGGATGAGACCTCTGTCAGGACAACCTTATTAGAGGGCGCGGTCCGATTAGTGAAAGGCGGTTCCCATATCCTGCTGGCGCCGGGCGAGCAGGGACAGACGAGCGAGGCATCTGGCTTTACGCTGATAAAGAACGCGGATACCGAGCAGGCCGTAGCCTGGAAGAATGGTTATTTCAGCTTTGAAGGAGCGGATGTGCATACGATCATGCGCCAGATCTCCCGGTGGTACAATGTAGACGTCCAATTTGAAGCACCGCCGGCCGATGAACATTTTCACGGAAAGATCTCCCGTAATGTAAACGTATCGGAAGTATTGAATGTGCTGGCGGCCAGTGGCATTAATTTCAAAATAGAAGGCAACAAGATCATCTTAAAATAAAACCCGCCCGGGCCCTGAATCCCGGCAGTTCAATTCCTGCTTAACCGTTCCCATCCTATTTGCCAAGAGACATAGACATTTTTAACTCACCAAAGCTAACAGACGTATGAGATTATCTGCCGTTATTCTTATGGGCTGCCTGCACCTGAGCGCAGCCGTATTCGGACAGGAGAAGGAGATCAACCTGTCCGTAAAAAATGAAAGCCTGGAAAAGGTGTTCACCCAGTTGGAAAAACAAAGCGGCTACAGTTTGTTTTACAAGATCGAACTGATCAAATCCCTGCCAAGGGTCACGGTGGACATCCGCCATGCTACGATCAAACAAGCCATGGACCTTTGTCTTCAAAATGAGCCATTGACCTATTCCATTATCAAGAAGACCGTGGTGATCAGTCCGAAGGTCACGATTAATTATACCGCGCCCAATACCCAGGGCAGGCAGGCATTTATTGTCAGGGGGAAGGTGGTGGATAAGAAAGGACTTGGGCTTCCATCGGTGACCGTTGCGCTAAAAGATACCCGGTACGCATGGACCACCGGCCAGGAGGGTACTTTCACGGCTGCGCTGTTACAGGATGCGGCCGATGCGAATAAGGAGTTGGTGCTGATCTTTTCCAGCGTAGGGTATGCCCGGAAAGAAGTGAATGTTGGCGGCATCACGACACAGATGATCATTATCATGCAGGAGAGCGTCAATACTTTGGATGAGATCCAGACCACCGCTTATTCAAAAACTTCCAAACGATTCAATACGGGAGATATTACTACGGTGACCTCGGAAGAGATCGCGAGGAACCCTGTGTCCAATGTACTGCAGGCCTTACAGGGCAGGGTACCGGGCATGTTTGTGAGCGAGCAGACTGGGGCGCCCAACGGAGCTTTCAAAGTACAGATCAGGAGCCTTAATACGCTGTCCGGAGGTGCACAAACCTCTCCGAATATCGTTACCTATGGTGGACAGCCTTTATACATTATTGACGGAGTGGAATATCCTGCGGGGTCCAGTCTCCCGATGGCTAACGGCGTTGCCGGCGTACAGGCGCAGATCTATGGGAATGCCCTGAACTATATCGATCCCTCGCAGATCGAATCGATCAATGTATTGAAAGGGGCGGATGCCACTTCGATTTATGGCTCGCGGGGAGCCTTCGGAGTGATCCTCATCACTACCAAAAAAGCCGCAGCCGGAAAGCCTTCCCTCAACCTGAGCGTTTATCATGGGATCTCCGAGTTGGGTTCCTCTCCCAAGCTGATGAACACGAAGGAGTATCTGGCCATGCGCCGCGACGCCTTTGCCCAGGACAGCGTGAAGCCCGGTCCCCTCGATTATGATCTCAACGGCACCTGGGATACAACGAAGTTCACCGATTGGCAGAAGTTCTTCCTGGGCGGCCATGCTCCGACCACCAGGGCCAATGCGACTTATACAGGCGGCAGTGCGAACAGCAGCTTTCTGATAGGCGCTAATTATAATACCCTGGGCAACGTGGAATTCAGCAATGGATCCGTGCGGTCGGGCGGCCTTAATTTCAATATGAATACCAGCACGAACGACAAAAAATTTGTCATGTCCTTGTCCGGCAGTTATGCGACGAATACGGACGATATGGTCTCTGTGGATTATACCGGGACTAGCGGTACGCTGGCAGCCCCTGACGCACCGGATCTGTACCTGCCGAATGGCAAGCTGAACTGGTCGACTGGCAGTAATCCTGCTGCCTATCTCAATTCGATCTATAAAAATGTCACCGACAACCTGCTGGCCAATACAACGCTGACGTATACGCCTGTCAAAGGATTGATCTTTACCGCCTCGGGCGGATATAGCCTGCTTTCCGCGAAAGAGTTCAACGGTAAGCCATCCTCTGTTTTTAACCCGGCCACCTTTGTGACCGCCAATACCTCGAGCAGTATCAATACCTACAGCATCCGTACGATCAGCGCGGATCCCCGGGTAGAATTCCTGCACACCTGGGGTAAGGGACGACTCGACCTGATAGCGGGCGGCAGCCTGAGGGACAGGGTGAACAC
>Ga0307516_10010727_pt1 | contig 10037 bp, 10 predicted proteins | sample 19_EM_MG_FD_203310 | JGI IMG/M metagenome (GOLD analysis project Ga0307516, IMG submission 203310) | Populus trichocarpa ectomycorrhiza microbial communities from riparian zone in the Pacific Northwest, United States - 19_EM | ecosystem: Host-associated > Plants > Roots > Unclassified | place...
ATTCATGATGTATGCCAACTACTGAGACTTTCTAAATTGTGGTTGTGGGGATCGAGAAGGTTGAGTGAGGGCATCATGGGCAGTTGTACCTGGGTGTACGGAAACTTTTGGCCTAGTACTTTAGTTAGACGTAATCTCAATTTCCAAACGATTCCCATCCGTCCATTTGCTCATGTCACCCATTTGCTGCCAATAGGCTGGCTATTTACTTGGATACTGGTGGAAAGATGTTGTTCATTAGTGACACGCATTCTTGCCTCATGGCCTCCTGCCATTGTCTGAGTAGGTTGCAGGTCATGTATAAATCGGACCCCATATTCGTAATTGGTAGGTCTGAATCAACTATAAGTGCGCTGATCGGATTCTGCGCGCCGACCGGATTCCGAGCGCCTTCTATCTTGTACAACAATTGGTTCCATGGCTTGCGCGCTGCAAGAAGTTGCTTGTCCTTGTACCTCATAGATCGAGTGTGGGCACAGAATGCGTGCTTTTGTCCTTTTCCTTCTTTCTCTTGTTTGCGTTCTTCCGCTCAGCTGGCTTTTCACTGCTCATGGCCTTTTCCGGCAACGCGTGAGTCTTCATCAAACTTGACGTCCGAAAATTAAATAATTCGTTAGGACTCCATATCCAACAGGCGCCAGATACCGGTGGCGTTGCGGAAATAGCTTGTCATCCGGCATCGTTTGGCGTGTGCACCCATCTTGTTGTCCACTCTGAGATCCTTGGCTATAAGCTTGTATGCAACACGACAGAAACGCTGTAGATGTTGCAGTGGAGGCTTGACGATATCTAATTTGTGCGCGCCGACGACCTGATTCTGCGCGCCGACGACCGGATTGCGCTGACGACCGGATTCTGCACACCGACGACCGGATTCTGCACGCCGATGACCGGATTGGGCTGACGACCGGATTGCGCTGACGACCGGATTCTGCATGTCTTTACAAAATACCCACGGAAACCAAAACAACGGGAATCACACAGGCAATAATGGGAAGCGGCAGAGTCGGTTCGGCTGCTGTAACGGGCAATGCCGGCTGGGCTCCCGGTAGCGGGACGGGGGACGGAAACGAGAACCGAGGGTGGCCGGCGAGCGAGACGGCGCGCGGTGAGCGAGGCGATGACAGGGGCGAGGAGAACTGGGAGCGAGGACTGCCGGCGAGCGAGCGACGCGCGCGGCGAGCGAGGCGGAGGTCGGCGTGCAGCGCGCTGACGGCGTGCCGCGAACGGGACAAGTCACGGGTGGACGACGGGAAACGTGCAGACAAGGAAACTAGGTAAAACAAGTTGTTGCGTGGAATGGAAAAGGAGAAGAAAGAGAAAAGACAAAGAAAGGTGGGCGACGGCTCCTTCTAAGGATATCCGTCGCCCTCAACGACATCACATTCCATCCTCCCGCATTCCACCTTCCCGCATTGCATGTTCCGATCGCCAATACTACACTTCCGGACCGAACTGGCACACGCCGTGACTGCAGCACCAAGCGCGCTTAACACAGCCATATTGCAATTCACCGCTCTCGTTCTTACACCTATACTTCAAAAAGCTACCGGCGAAGCTTTAGACGACTAAGATGAAGATGATGGCCTTTCGGGGCTGGTAGTCCCTCCACCTCTCTCACTTCGCAACCCGAAACCGAAGACCGTCCTGAGGGACAGGCAACTGTAGGCCTCTTGCACAAGTTTACTCGCTGTTCCCTGCCCACCGCACCTGACCAGCTCTGTGGATCATCAACTCCGCATAGCCACCCACACTTCCTCAGCATGCACGGCGTGTGTTCAAAGGCACGACGGGTTCAGCGCACACGTTCTCGGCGGATGCATCCTCGGCAGGCTCAGCAGACACGGTTTCGGCAAGCTCCAGGTTCGGTGCACGTGCTCTCTGAAGGCACGTTCTCGACAGGCTTGGTATCAGCAGCCTCAGTAAGGGTCCTCAAAGATGCTGGCGGAGGGGTTGGTTGGGAATTAGCGTCGTGGAGTATGCAAGATAGTAGAACCAATCAAAAGCTCATAACCAGCGGTTAACTCTGAGGGACTGGTTGAGAGATGGTTGGATGGAGCCTGGATATCGTCCGCGCCCACGGAGCTAAGTACAATAACAAAAGCCCGTAAAGAAAGATTGCCATTTGGTAACGGGGGTGTCTGTTGTAGATTTTGTAGATTTTGTAGATTTTGGGACTTGTTCTAGAACACCATGTGATTTTCGATAAGATAACATAGACTTCTAAAATGCTCGGGCGTCATACGAAATAGAGCTCGGAATTTGCGACTGTTGTTGCGATGGTAGAGGGAATCAAACCACCAATGCAGAGCACCGAAGGGGGTCTCGGGGTTCTGCCGTAGTCTCCAATAACGTTTCTGTTGTAATCTATCGAAAATGAAGTCGAGAATTTGCAATCCGCGCACAGTCGTGTTGATCGTTTGAAGCACGCGTTTTTTCCGTCATACGCGGGGCATGGTGTTAGTGGTTTGATAGTTTTTGAACTTCACTTGTAGCTTCTCCAGTTTGCTATCTATCTACGAGTTTCCTTCATTTTTGCCCTATTAATCCTTATCACGGCATCCGAGGTTAGCATACACTCATTTTCCATCCATCCAACCAACGATTTGGCTGGTTGGCAGTTGGCATGTGGTGGCCCAATCGTCAGCCAATCACACTGCATTCCCACACTTCAGCTTCCGCTAATGCACGCTATTCCCAACCAACAGCTCCTCCAGCAACTTTGACGACCCTTAGTGGGCACAGAGCGCAAGCAAGGGGAAACTTCCTGTTGAACCGGTGGGTTTAGGCCGAAGAAGTAAGTGACTGGGGGTAGTGCGTAAATGCATAGGCTGTATGTGGTTGCAGAGCTGTTCGCTATATTACTGATGATGAAAATGATGTTGGTGCGGAATTCTGTTGGAGGAAGGAGGTCGGAGACCGCATGCGCTAGTCAATCTGGCGCTGACTAATCGCAGCGCAGGCCTTGGGTGCGCCAAGACCGCCAAGTGTGTCGCTAACCAATTTCAAAAGTGGGACTCTTATCCGGGTTTATAGATACGGTATTTGGTCGTTTGGGAAGCTGTGCTGCGCTGTGTGTGAATTAACCGCTGTTTTACGGTATTTGCACTTGCGTGACCCCCTAACGCACTGTCCAGCGTTCAATCGTGATCAGACTTCAAAATTCGGTGGACCTATCCATTTTTTATTTTGTTTATTCATACTCGCATGCGGCCTATATAGATCATGGCGGCGTACATTTTGCACGGTTTTCCCGTCCGCAGTCCGGCTCGTTGCAAGCTCCCCTTGTGCCCTCCCCTGGCCCTGCCGAAAGGTTATTGCGCACCAAGGAAATAGACAAAGGAAAAAGACAGAAGGAAACCCCCCCGCCCGTCCCCTACTCCTCCCCCGCCGATGTCATGAAGGGTGGGGTGGGTAGGAACAGCAGCTCAGCCCCGGCACCCAGCGCCTCCGCCTCCACCCTGCGCTCCTCTTCCCGCTCGCGGCGCTCCCGGAGCTCCCATTCCGACACCTCGCTCCTTGCGTCGGCTTCCTCTTCCACAGGCGGCACTATTCTTCGCACGTCTGTTGTCGTGAGGGAGTCCAGTAGCACCTGACTGCACCTCTGGTCGGCGAAGAGCCCGTGCGCCCTCCACCGCCGCTTCCCTCTCCCTGTCTCCTTGTACACCTCCCCCCACAAGGTCTTTTGCTGCTCCTTCCACCTCGGCCACCCCTTGAGGTGGTCCCTCGTCTGTGTTGGGTACCGGCACCACCAGCACTGGGCTGTTGGGCGAGCCTTTGCCCAGTGTAGGTACTGTCCCGTCTGGCAGTGCCCCGTCCTCAGCTGGTAGAGCCTCGAGGCGAGCCTCTTGGTGCTCCCAGCAACCGTACCGTCCGGCCTCTGGCTTTTCGGCATTTGAATTTCTTCTTGGATGTCCGGCCTACAGCCCACTGTCGGGCCGACGCCCTCTTCTTCTCGGCGATCTCCCGCTTGATGTTTGCGAGCGACCTGGGAAGCAGCATCGAGCGCGCCTCCGCTCGGTCCGAGTAGGAAAACATTCCACCCCACGGGCATCAGGCACGTCCGCTGCAAGTGTCGCCCACTCGTCCGCTTTCTCGTTGCCTGCCACACCCTGGTGTGCGGTGGACCTATCCGTGTGCATAGGACCTTACATTCGTATGTAGCATCTGTTTGGCGCCCCGGTATGTTCCGAGACATTTAACTAACTAAGCCCAAGCACATATGTGATGAGCTGAGCGGGCGGCGCGGACCGCTCAACCGATAGGCTCAACGTTATCGGCCGGAAGGGCGCCGAGGGCGAGAATCACGGGAGAGAAAAAAGTGGGGACGAACCGTCCGCAAAACGTGGAGAGAAGTATGCATGATGTCTGACGAAGAAAGAACGGCCGCTCGCCGGCGGCAAACATTCCTCCGCCAAGTCGCCGAGCCGCCAAGATGCCAATCCCCCAGGTCTTGGCTTTCCTCCAATGACAACATACTTCTTCTACTTACTCTCCTGTCCTCTAGTTGCTCACCCCCTCACCTCACAAAGATCAAGCGTTTTACACAAGCAACGACTCTCCTGCGATACACAATCAGCATCCTCCAGCTCCTTCTTGCTAGTGTTCCAACCGTAATCACCTTTCCCTTCGGCAGATCTCCACAAAGATCGTCGCGTCCCTCCCTCCAGAAGGTATGCGCACACGTCTTAACTGCCCAACTGAGTCCCCCTTCCTCGACGCTGTCTATTGGGCACTGATACGGCGCGTGCGGACTCAGGAACCTTACCCCTCCGTGTTGACAAGTCGCAGCTCACCGAGCATGCCTCGATCGGTCGCCAGTGAGGCCGTACGACGAAAGTTTACGGGGAACATCATCTTCTACCGCGAGCAGTATCGTTACCGCCAGCGGGTCTTCCTGCCCCGCAACATTAATGCCGTCCTCAATTGGAACGGGACTGCGCACGATCAGAGCTTCAACGACGACCAACAAGCTGGGCCTGCGAGCCGGTTAAGGAGCCGTACCGCTCTCAGAAAGCGACAGCCGCGCGGGGAACAGATCGCGGAGATTTACAACAGGCTACAGCCAGTCAAGGCCAACAGTAAAGACGAAGGGAGACTCAAGATCAATATCGTTGGGATAAAGCGCACGCCGACCGACCTTGGGAGTAACGGTGCCTCGTCTACACGTAACGTCCTTCTACTTCGGCTTGCTGTGGTTGGAGTACTGATGGTCCGGGGAAGAGACAGCGTCGAGCGGGGTGTCGTTCCGGTGCCGTGTCAAATTGATGGTGTGGAATCTCCATGATGGCGAAGTGCCGCGTGGCGCCGGGCCACTGTACTGTGAGACAGAGCTGTGCACCGTCACGTACGACAGCGGCAACTCGGCCACAGTAGATATGGACGACTGGTTCGTTCTTGGGGTCAGCAAGTTACGCACAATAATCCGATACGACGATAAGACAGACCTCAGGGTCGCCGATAGCTACCGTTACGAGCTCGTACTAACCTCCGTCGATGCCTCCGCCACATGGCCGCCCTTTCATACGGGAGATCTCAGCTCTCGACAGGACGCTAGTGGCCTCGAAGTCGTCATCCAGATGGATGTAAAGGGTCTCATAGTCCCTAGAACGTGCCAGCTCGAAGCTTTCTTCAGGCCACCTGCACTTGCCAAGGACAATCTCCAACTGAGCGTATTGGTGGAGTGTGGTTGGCGGAATCCGGGGAAACGACTTCTGTTACGGCAAAACCCCCAAAGACTGGCGGCCCCGAGCCTGGAGGGGAAGAATCTCGAAACAACGTTGGATATTGATGCCTCGGTCTTGACTTGCTACACCTTCATTGCGGATGTCAAGCACGGACAAGCCGCGTTCGGCGCGCCGGATTCGAAGGGCCAGCAGGTGTTCACTGTTCCCGGATACGCATGCTGCATGTGTGATGGACGGCAGTTCCGCGATGTCAAGTACTTGCACTTTCATTTCATCACTGCCCACGCGCTGTTCCACTTCACGGTCGAGTCCAGGAAGCCACAGCCGGGATTGCGCAGCGGACGCCAGTACGCCGACTTGTATATTCAAGTTGTCGTAGATTTAGCCAAGGAGACGACACATAGCACGGCTAGTGACGACACCCCGGACCCCAGAATAATGGCCTGGGTTAGGCCGGCCAGACAATTTGATATCAACAAGATTATGAAGGGCGATTGGACTTGGCTGAACGAGAAGAAGGGTAGCGCCACTGGATCCAATCGCCAAGGTACAGGGCCCGACTCCCCGGAACCGATGGTAATGGCTAGGAAGTTCGACTGGAACGATATACGTGATGTGACCCAGAGGGGAAAGAAAAGGTTTCTGGTGACGAAGCCACGGCATACGGAGAAGGGATTGGTCTACGTTCGAACCGCATCCAAGCGATACATTGAAGTCGGGGAGGTGTTGAGTGACAGCGACGATGACGTTGATGAGGACTGGCTGCTTCGAAAACACGAAGAGGTGTGTACAAATCATCTCGTAGTTGGGGCAGCTCCACGGGGATAGCAGTGTGGGGTGTTGGCAAATCTCGAATTCTCCAAAGTTGGCGTTTGACATGGATGAACTCCTATCGTTGGCCAACTGCAGCTTGTCAGCAGATCGTCGCAACTCCTGGCAGGCTTGAGAAGTTGATCATTGATTATTTTTATCTTTTTGGAGTCCCGCTTGCTGCTGCTTACTGACCCTACATCTTAGACAATATGCGACTATGAAGATATATCTGCGACCGAGCACGACTTTATGAAGTTGTGGGATATGCATATGTCCGAAGAACGGTAAGCTCCTCCGCCTGTGTTGTGTTTCGGTGGCTCTTCTGACCAAACCATTCTGGCTGGTGGCGGGGGGTGAACAGAATCCCGAGCATGTCCCACCTCGGCCCTTCGGTGTACCGCTTCGCGATGAAGAACAAAGAGGTTCTTTGCAGTGGGCCGCTTTTAATGGAGTTTTGGAAGCACTGCTTGAATCTGATCCAACACCGCACCATTGACGCCGAGTGCCTGCGCATGGTAATGGTGGCTGTAAAGGGCGGTAAGGACAAGTGGTCGTCAGTAGGAGAGACCAAATGCGGTATCGGACTTAAAGAGGAGTATGCAGCGGATGGACTGGAGCCTTTACCATCAACGCCACCGGTTGCAGGTCGAAGGAGTCCCAGCATCTTGCGAATTCCTGGAGGTCCAGCGCGCGATGATCCAACCGACGCTGGTGAAGAGTCGCCACAGACAAGCCAGCCCAACCAAGCCCAGAAAGGGAAGGAACCCGCAGAGAACGAACCGGTAGCAAAAGCGACGCCTGCCTTTGGCATCTGCACTTGCAGAGGATCGTGGGATCGGACGCAAATGGTGCTCTGCCGCGGAAAGGTGAGATTTTCCAGTATCAGCCACCCCAACCGTCAAGCATACTAACCTTGGCCGGCAGAGGTGTCCCACGCGGTGGTTTCACCGTTCGTGCTACAATGTCGAACGGTGGTGTCTGAACTGGACGTGCCCAAACTGCTTGCAGGAGGGTCAGCTGGATTGCAGCTAGGAGAAGGAGTATCAGCCTCCGTTGCTCTTTAAGGGAAGAGCGCAGAAGATTTTTATGCTTTCCTGCGTCTGACTGCCGTCTGTTCCATGCTTTCTGAAGGCTCGCCGGTTTTCGTTTTGTTCGGATGCGGTTTCGACCGGCACCGCTTCTTCTCCGGGCGAAAAGCACCTGACGGCGGTCCTCTCTGTTTGCTGTTCCTGTAATGCTCATCCAGTGTGCAAATAAGCACCATTTTGCTAGTTGTGGCAGTTATCGGGTTGCTTTTTCCCCCCCTTTGTCCGGGTTTGTGGTGCTAGCATCAGGTTTTTTTTTTCGTTTAATAATACTCGCATTCGACCTATTCAGATCATGGCGGCGTACATTTTTGCGCGGTTTTCCTGTCCGCAGTCCGCGCGGTGGCGGCGTTGCAAGCTCCCCCTCTGCCCTCCGCCCAGGCCTGTCCCAAGAGAGAGTAGGTGTGCCCAACGAAAATAACAAAAGGAAGAACCAACGAAACGCGCGACCCGTCTCCTAAGCCTCGCCTGCCGCCGCCATGAATGAGGGGGTGGGAAGGAATAGCGGAAGATCCTCCCCGTCAAGCGCTAGCATCAGGTGTGTAGATGACAAAAGTTTTTTGTTCGCCTTTCTGACCTGCCGCCTTTCTGTCCTGGTTCTGGCCCTGTGTATTTGCAACCTGTGTATATTACGAACTCGAAGGGAACCATTGGTTGCGGGTGCTGGTAGAAATAACGTTGGCTTCCTCCGCGAACCTCAAGGCTGGACGGTGCACTCGGAGGGAGGGGGTTTTTTTTTTCTCGGAGACGGTTCGGACTTGCAGTTCCGCTCACGCTTGGCCAAAGTTGTTCAATATCTCCAAGTAAACCGGGAGCTGTCTTCTGCGCGGCCGGTGAACGCATGAGTCCCAGCGAAAGGTCGGTCCGTACTCGCGACCGCGTCAATCCATCCAACCACCATCCATCTATCCATCTATCCATACCTCCTCCTCCGGCGGCAGCAGTAGTAGTGGGCGGTCGTCGTCCTCAGCGATCAGAATGACTGTTTGTCGGGACGTTGAAGGGACACCAGAAGCTGTTGCCCACGCCAGTGGGACCGCCAGCCCTCCTTCACAATCGGGTATCTCCCGTGGTGGGGTGGGGTCGGTTCGATTCCGTTAGCCGTACGTGTGTATGCGGTTCTGCCGGGAAGTGAAAGAATAATAGACCCCCCTCCCTGCCGTACATATGATTTGCGGTAAACTTCCTCAATGTCAGAAATATGGGTTGAGGTCCAGCCTAGGCTTGACGAGGCCGCGGCGCTCAGTTGCGTCCGGAAGGCATCAGGTGGCGGAGGTGGCAATTCGCCACTGGTGACGCGGCAAGCCGCCACCGGCGACATCTACACCGGAGGGGGCAAGTTGCCACCCTGGGTATCTGGACGAGTCAGTGATGTGTAATGGGCTTGCTTCTGCATGTATATATAGAGAGCGGTCCTCCCGCTATGGTGAAAAAGATAAAGCAACGGAGTTCCTACACACCCTATCACTCGAATATGTTGACACTCAACAATGCGGCGAGGTATTGCATAGTCTGCCACACGCGTCCCTCCTGCCGTCCGTGTCTCGGCCCGCGGAACAGGGGATCAGTGTTTTATTATTATTATTCATCAATCGTGCGCCACCTATGTGTGGATGATGGCGATAAACAGACTGTCCGGCTACTGGCCACAACCCGAACCCCCGGCCTCGAACTCTGAAGCTCCCCTTTGCTCCGCCCAGGCCTAACAAATGGCATGAGTTGCCTCAGCTATTATGGCTAGGAGTCAAGCCAGCAGTCAACTGCTGCCAATGAGCCCGCAACCCCAGGGGAGCAGCACCACGGAACACCAGAGTTTGGTGAAGTACGTACCTCCTCCATGGAAAGAGAGAAACCAAGGCTGCGAACGCAGCTATGTAGTTTCAGCACCACCTAGCGGTGAAAAAAAAAATGAAAAGAAAAGAAAGCAAAAAAATACAAGTCTTTTCTTTTACGGGAATTGACCCCCGGTCTGGCCGGTTAATGCTCTGTTTGAGAGCGGCCGATGCTATCCCTATCCCATAACGGATTTGGTAATGTCAATTATACTCGGGCGGTCATAAAGGTAGTTACTAAGCCGCAGACGCTGCGGTGCTGACATAACTGGATCGGCAAAGCGTGTACTCCCGTTCTAAAGTAGTCGACAGCTCTTTCCCGGTAGATAGTCCCACCGTTTTCTTGCTTCCTGGTGGGTCGCTTGCCAGCTTGGCTAATAAGACGTCCGGCCCGCCTTAGGGGTGGTACGGGGGTCAGGGTTGATCTTCAAAAGTCGGTTGTAATATTTAAGGCGGCCAACACACTTTCTCACTCGCAAGCACCGGAGGCGTATGTGTTGCAATATCTCACTCGTTCTGCTTTGTCACGTGTAGAATCACGTCATATACGTGTATTCAGACTTTTCACTTTTCCTGCCTTTCTCTCTAAGACAAGACAATACACACAAGACTTCATCGTT
>Ga0307516_10010728_pt1 | contig 10037 bp, 7 predicted proteins | sample 19_EM_MG_FD_203310 | JGI IMG/M metagenome (GOLD analysis project Ga0307516, IMG submission 203310) | Populus trichocarpa ectomycorrhiza microbial communities from riparian zone in the Pacific Northwest, United States - 19_EM | ecosystem: Host-associated > Plants > Roots > Unclassified | place...
GTGGGTTGCGCCGGCGGCACTGTTGTGGGTTCCGCAGTGCCCCCGCCGTGAATTCCTCCGCGCCACCACATATCCAATCTATCCCACTGAACATAGGAAATAGGTGTGACAGCGCTACTTTTAACAGGGTTGACTAATGTCTTTTGAGGCTTTGCAAATGGCGGACTTGGATGGCGGCGGTGACCCCCTGATCTTCTACGACTCGAATGAATCATGGCCCAAGTTTCTGAAATTACACAGACGGGGACCGAGTTGGCGAGCATTTATTCATAGCGGATCACTCGCTTGTGATTTAAAGCCTCGATATTGTGGAGCTTTCCAGTATCATCTCCTTGATCACGGATCTTTCTAATCATATCTGATCTAGACTGGTGGTTCGCATGCTTGTGTGTTCGTATAGGAGACGGACGATGGCCAGAGTTTCGTGGCGACATAACCAAGCTCTGGCGCGGTGCGGGTATGGTTGGCCAGACAGACCGAGCTCTGACGCCAAATGACGTCACGCGGACTTGCCCATCTCAGAAACCTGCAATGACAACAATCCGCTTGATAAAACCAAGCTCATTTCCGTGGCCTGCCATACTTTGTCAATTCGCCTCAAAAAAATATCCGAAATGTTCTCCTGGCTTGGTTTCGGCCGCCCGAAGACGCAGAATGGAGAGCCCGACCTCGAAACCACACCTCTTCTCGACCCCGAGTCCGGCGCGGAAACGAAGCTGCAAACTCGCGTCTACGAGAAGCTGCACACCTATCTCCTGCTGCGCGCCCTCTCGAAGGGATATCTACCGTCGACTGCGCAGTCGTGTGCCCACCTTCGCTCGCTCCTCTCCGTTGATGTGCTCAACCCGTCGAACACATACCTTACCCCTGCGGGCAGGAAGCTAGTACGCGACATCCGCCAGTGGATCACAGCGCTGATATCCGTCCTCGAGAAGAAGAACGGCAGGGACCAGCTACAGGAGTTTCTGTGGTGTACACAGCGGGCACGGATGGGCTTTGATAGCGGAGAGCTCGTGGACGCTGCTGCGCATGTTGCTGGCGGAGTCGGAGGAAGCGTGGCGGACATGACCACCGGCTTCGATGCGCTGCACACCGTCGCAGATCTACTCATGACGAATGCCGACTTTCGGCAGTTGATGGCGGACGTGACGGTTATCGGACGGCAGGTACTTGCGGATACGGCGATTGTGGGCGGCCAGGCTGTCCAGACTGCTGGCGAAACAATCAGGCCAACGGAAGCGGAGCTCGAGGGTATCAATGACGTCATTCCTGCCGATGCGAAAGAGCCGACGGGATACGAGGCCCAGAATGGGGACGCGGGAAAGGTGCCCGCTATGGAGGTGGGGGGGGTGTTGATTGAGGGAGTGACAAAGACTGCGGAAGCTGCGGTCGAGAGTGCGCAGAGGGGATTGCAGGATGAGGGCCATGGCAGCGCGTTGCTGGATCGCATGAAGATGGTGGTGATGAGGTTGCGCGGAAGGGATGATTATACCCAATCCGTGAACATCATCTCGGTTCTTCTAAGGCGTTATGCTCTCATCTACTCTCGATCGCTCACTACCGCCGCTGAGACTGTAGCTAGTGGAGTCGAGACGAACAGCACATTGGACAGAGCGGTTGGCGAGTTTTGGAGCCTGATAACCTCATTTGGCGACGCGACGGAGTGGGACGAGCTCCAACAGCAATGGCATCGCCTCCTCCGACACCTCAACAATGATAATGAATTCGAGAAGTTCATGGAGGAGATCGGTGGGACTATCGAGGATATCCTTACCGATCCATCTCTCCTTGAACCTGGAAATCTCGAGAAGAAATTGCGCCGCCTGCGTGACCTTGCAGGAGGAATCGGCACAGATTCGACGGCAGCCGAAGACTTGAATCTGCTTCTATCGCAAGCCGAAATAACACTCATCTCGGCGCTCAACGACACTGATATCGCAGTTCTTATATCCACTTCGAAATCTATCTTCCGCAATGTCTGGCCTACGCCGTACACACTCAACCCCGCGCTTATGTCGGACTTTACGCACGTGCTGTTCCCGCTCGCCTTGCAAATGATCCAGTATATACCGCTTGTTCGGCTTACCGTATCTACACCTGAGATTGACCTTCTCATCGAAAATCTCATTCTCGAACCGGGCGACACCATTAACCACTCATCATTCTTCCCCCACACATTCCGGTTGGAGACGCAAAACGATTTCGAGCTACGGAAAGGGCAGCACCGCTACACGTCGGATGCCACCTCCCTTGCCACCATCAAGTTCAATGGCCTGACAGCCCGAGCCGACGAGGTCGGCTACTGGATCAAGACGCATACGGGGATCTGGCGGTTCTGGGACGAAGGCATTGTGAGCGTGGTGCTTGATGGAAAGGGCGTGGACGTGGCGTTGGACGTCGAGTTTGGGCGCGACAGGATCGAGAACCTTATTGCGCTCCGCGCGGCAAAGATCGTGATCCACAAGTTCAACTACAAGATTTCGAAATCCCGCTTCCGGTGGCTCGCATGGCCTTTCAAGCCCATTCTCAAACCAATCTTGAAACGGATCATTCGAAAACAGATGGAGCAGAACATCGCCGAACTGTGCCACTTTATCAATCGGGAGATGGTGTTCGCCAGGGAGAGACTGAGAGCCACGCGGGTTGCACGGCCTTCCAGTGTGTACCGGTTCCTCAAAGCGGTGTGTGCTAGACTCCAGGCGTCGCCGAATGAGGATATAGATGTTGCGGTGGGTATCGCGAGCTCTAAGGCAGAGAACAAAGTGTTTGAGAATCAGTATACTCCAGGCAGTATCGTTAAGGTCTGGGAGGAGCACGGCGAGAGGGTATCAGATGTAGTGGATGTGGGGGCCGAGGGTGGATGGAAAAACGCTGTTTTTGCCAGGTGACTTTAGTCGTCTGCGAAGATACCGTTTTGTTGGGATTTTCTTTGATTGGTTTGTTCTCTGCCGCGTCTGTATTTCTTGTAGTGATATCACTCAATTGCTGGATGTATGAGAATAATAGGAGGAGCTGTTTCTTTGCAAATTGAGTGTCTTGCCTAAGCCATTGTGCATTTAAGGATGAACCCCGATGCGGGTTGTTGCATCATCTAGTATCACATCTATCCGCCTTAGAACCACACACTCCCGCAGTTCACAGCTCACCTCCTGAGCTTCCACCCTCTCCCCTAGCCCACAATGCCCGCAATTTGGCTTCTCACCATCCCCCTGCTCCTAATTCTCTTCATCACTCCCTTTGTCAATGCCGACTGTGTTCCCTGCCGCTATGGCGCCTCAACTGTCGTGTGCCCGCAAAAGGACGGTGTTGACCCCGCGAACGCCATGACCGACTTCGCCTGCCTCTGCAGCCGCCGCACCGAATACGAGAGCACGCTCGCCAGATGCCTCGGGAACCCGGATCTCCCGTCCATCTGCGACAGCCAAGACGAGGGGGAGTACAATCGTATCCGTGCCGCGTGCGAGGAACGGGAGACCACGATCAGGAATGATCCGACGACTACTGGGGGTGATGGTGGCGGCGGCGGAGGTGGGGGAGGGGGAGGGGGAGGAGGGGGAGTTCAGACTCAGACGGCTACCGCGACGGTGGTGAATACACCCAGAACCACGGCGAGCATCGGAGACGGCGGAGGGATCACAACCACCTTCGTCAGCACTGTCGACGGCGGCGGCGCCGAGACGTTTACCGTTACGTATTACACCTCCGAAAGCCATGACGATGGAGCCACGGCCACTGCTACGGCCACCGCACCGGGGAATACGCCGCCAAGGAGCAGCGGTGGGTCCATGACATTGCGCGGCACCGGTCTCGCGACTGGAGGACCCGAAGGGCTGGAAGGGAGCGGGTCCCCGAGGAATGTTGGCGTCATCATCGGTGCGGCTTTTGGCGGCGTCGCTGGGTTCCTCGTGGCCGGTATTGCCATTGTCGAATTGAGGAGACGGTTGAGGATGAGGAGGGCGAATCGGCTGGTCGCGCTGGAATTGAGGGAGGCGCTTGGAGGCGGTGACGCTGGGAGATACCGCGGCGATGGGCCGGCGGAGTTGCCGTCGGATGGGAGGGTGGAATTGCCTGGTTAAGTAGTGATGACTTGCGGAAGGATGCAGTCAGAAGGCGCAGCGAGCGGCAATGCTGAGGTGGAAAGAGTGAGTCTAGGCATAATTCATCCTTAACTCTTTCCCTTGACCTCTACCTTACTAACCACGTCGCAGTAAAAAGGAAGGGAATTGATGTGTGCGTGCGGATAACAATGTCGACAACTGTGGATCGTTACTCGTGTACACTGCCGCTGTTCCGTTGTGCTTTCGGCTGTACCGAGTACGCTTCTGGAATACGGATGCCATCGTCCATCTTTCCAACTGTTTAATCTAAAGACTCTTTCAATAACTGCGTACCTCCGGTCTATTGGATCATCGTGATGAAAATTGCTGAAACGTGTGGGTCAGACTGGCTCTCTGACTCCAGAGTGTCTTATGATCTAGAAGTTGGGCACAAATTGATAGTTCGTAGATCATGTAACATCACCTTTCTCCTCCGTGCGACGTGGTGGAGCTGCTTAAAATAGGCCACAGGCCTTCTACTATTGGCCCAATATTCGGCGGATTCGCGCCTTTGTTAGCCAGGGTGCGATTCTGCAGCCAATACATAGCCGCCGGATTGACGCATGTAGGCACCCCCTACGACAGTACAAAATCCGTGGCAGTCCCATCTGTCGCGTCAAACCTGATAATCGAATCCTCACCAACTCTTCATCTAACGTTGATCCGATCAAGTATTTGCTTGTCATGGAAGCCGCCGGCCTCGGCCTCGGTGTCGTCGGCGTTGCCGCGCAACTCTACATCTCAGCCCTACGCGGGTACGAACTCCTCGACGCAGCATCCAGCGTCGCCACAGACATGGGCAAATTTACGTGGCGCCTACGGACCGAACAGGCACGGCTCAAGAAATGGGGCTCAACATGGAATATCGGCGATGCGGAGAGACGCCAGGAGCAAAAGATCAGTGACGAAACCTATCGGCTCATCGTAGTCACGTTGGCGCGACTCACGGGGGTGCTGCTCGATGTCGAGAAGTTGCAGGCGTACTATGGCATCTCTGTTGTCGGCACTGGTGGGAAACGGAAGGCCATTATGAAGAAGATTGCGGCCGCCTTCGGCCGAGGAAAGCCGCCGCAGATTCCGAATCTGCAGCAGAATATCGACGCTCTAGAGAATCAGTCGTTTATTGGGGATGACATAAAACATCCTGCTATTGCACAGGAGATGGTGAAGCTCGGAGAGACAGCGGCTGCCGTAAAGGGGGCGCTCCCAGCGATGGCGAAGATCAAGTGGGCCGTGTCCGATAAGGAGAAGAGTGAAAGACTCGTGCACGATGTAAGGGAATATAACGATGCACTGTATGAGATTTTACCATTGCCGTCGAAGTTCGCGACCATCGAAAGTAAGATAAATTACAAAGCCTTTTCTGTACCGTTTCCTCGCAATACGGCTTTCACCGGGAGGGAAGATGCGCTGAACCAGTTGCATCGGGAGTTGATGAAGGATGAGCCAGCACGAGTTGCCTTGCATGGAATGGGGGGTGTTGGGTGAGATGCTTCTTTACCCCCGTAGAATATATACAAGGGCTGACAAAGCATGGAAGGAAAACTCAATTGATGGTAGAATACGTTCACAATTACCGTAGCCAGTTCTCGTCGATATACTGGGTCCGGGCCTCACGAACCACGACTCTCCGCGCCGACTTTGCCGAAATCGCTCTTACCGCTGGCCTCGCCCGCGATGTGACCGGGCCCGGAATGCAGCAGGCAGCCATCACGAAGGTCAAAGAATGGCTCGATGCCCGCGAGTCCGGCAAATGGCTCATCGTCTTTGACAACGGTGACGACGTGTTCGAGTCGCCGTTGGATTCGGAGGATGATCGGGGCACGTCGTTGCTCAAGCAGATTGCAAAGTTGTTGCCGGACCGGGGATGTTGCGTGATCACCACAAGGGACAAGCGGACGCTGAAAACGAGGGTTGCAAAGGTTGGCATCGAGTTGGGCCTCATGTCGGAGGAGGAAGCGAAGACGCTCTTCTTCGACCGTTGGAAAGGGCTGGATCACTTCCGAATGTCTGACGAGGAACGGAAAGTGGCAGCCATAATCGCGAAGCTCGGTTTCCTGCCACTCGCAGTTGACCAAGCCGCGGCATACATCCACGAAACCAACATCTCGTTGGATGAATTCATTTCCCGAGTGGACTCGGAACCGGAACAGAGACTGCAACAGTCAAGCGTGGATGCAGACCAATACTCCGCTAGCGTAGCTAAAACGTGGGAACTCTCTATCAGATTCATCGACGATAAGTTCCCCGTCGCCGGCCAACTCTTTCGGCTGCTGGCATTCTTTGATAATGAAACATTCAGTGAGAAGGTCATACGCACCGGTCTTTTTAGGCGGGCGAAGCCAGGGGATGCCGATCGAACGCTCATGTTTCCCGATCCGCCCGAGATGGTGGGGGACAAGTTCATAACGCTTGAAGACGAGCAAGATTTTGGGAAGGCACTTGACGCCTTAGATGCGCTATCACTCGCGCGAAGGAATGCCGCGGGGAAGATGGTATGGGTGCACGAATTGGTGCACCAGTGGGTGCGATTCCGGATGGACAAGATCGATCGCTTCTTCTGGGGCGTCGCTGCGGTCGAAACGATCGGGCATGCCGGGGATTTTGGAACCATGCCGAAGAGTGGTTCTGCAGATGCCACATTCCATTTGTTGTACGAGAGCGCCAGGCAGATTGACGACATCCATGCGACCCAGATATGCTCGAATAGAACCCTGGGCGTTCTATTCGAAGCTCCGGATTATTTCATCGCTTCCAAGAAAATAAAAAAAGCCGTCCTATCGATGCTGGATAAGTTTATCGCGGTGGGAAGCACGGAAACGTGTGGGGCCCTTCTCACCCTGTGCGTCATCAAGATCCTCTACCAATCCGACCACGTCTCTTCCGCCTCCGAGAAATATTCGGATCTCTGGACCTCCACCCTAGACACCCTCTACAACGCCGCCGCCCTGATAGACTGGAATACCCCCAGCGGTCCCAGTGAGCGCATGCTCGAGCAATTCCACGATACCTTCCAGCTGCGCGACCGTGAGGAAGAATCCCTCCAATTCCTGACCATCATTCTCGCCAGCATCCGCAAACAATGCAACCAAAGCGCACCGGAGGCCGTGAAGGCCCGCACCGGCGGGATCCACGCCGTCATTGGTCGCCTCCTGATGGACGAAGGTGAGCACCGCAAAGCCGCCCTGGTGCTCCGCTCCGCCATCAGGCTCCTGCAAGAAACGGGCCTAACGGCCGACGCCGACCTCGGGCTGCGAGAGAGCATCGAGCACCTGGCGGACTGCCTCGGCGCCCTCGGACGGCCGCAGACGCAGCAGCTCGCGGCGCAATTCCGAAAGAGTGCGGGGGGCAAATTCCACAACGTCGACGCGCTGATCCGGGCGCTCGAGATCGACGGCAAGCGTGCGCAGGCCGAGGGCATGTACGCGCGCAAGTGTCTCCACGCCGCCAGCGTGATCCGGAAGTTCTCCGCCGGCGGCAGCTACGCTAGCACCGGCTACGGCGACGCGGGCGGGAAACTAGCCCTCAGCATCGCCGCCAGCGGCGAGTGGGACTTTGCAGCGGCGCTACTGTCGTACCGACTGGCGGACTACGAGCTCGACGTCGCCGCGTGGGCGCAGCGGGACACGGCCGCTCCCGTGCCGCCGGGCAGGATCCTGAGCTGGGCGAAGTGGAGGGAAACCGTCGGAGAGCTCTGTCGGTGTCTCGAGGAGGGAGGGACGGCCAGCAGCGACCACGCCAGTCTTGCCCGCGACCGCGCGATGGAGCTGTACGGGAAGGTCACCGCCGCATCCTCGAGGGGGTATTGGGTCGGCCTCGAGGACGTGGTTGCAAGGGAGGAGGTCGTGGGACCGCTTGCGGGCGCGAGGACGATCGTGCACGATCAGTTTCCAGTCGACAAGGTCAACGAGAGAGTCGAGAAGATGGTCGAGGATGTCGAGACGTGGTTGCGTTCGCTGCAGGACGGCCAGGACGACGAAGACGCAGAGTTCTACCTCGAGATCGAGGCCGAGATGATGCAGGAGGAGCCGTTCCAGTTGGTGGAAAAGTTGGTGGGCGATGATACTGTGAGGGCTCGCGTGGAGTTGGAACTGCGCGATATCTCGCAGCAACTGACAGAGGCACTGGCATAGAGAGAGACATGTATTCAGAGGACGTATAAACATCTCAAGTGAAGACTATTTGTATATAGATATATATTCCCAAGCAGCCGTACCAGAGGGGGCTATCGAGAATACAATCAACAAGTGGACATGCCTCCGAAAGCAAGTTCCTCCCGACATGCTCAAAAGAAATCCCCCCCCTCCGATGAACAATAATCGAAATACGCGTCAACGGTAGAGCTCTAGCTTCGATACCGTGCGCCAGAAGGCGAGAGAAGGACTATTTCTTCGCCTTCTTGCCCGTAGGGGCCTGCTCCTTCTTCAGCACCGCCAATACGACGGCCGGCCACTCATTGCTCGCGTCCTTCAAGTCGTTGCCACGACCCCACTCAATGTTCGCCAAGACGGGGAGTTCCAGCTCATCGTCGGCCTATCAATCGTCAGGGTCAGTCCAATATGGGAGAATCTCTTAGAGGGAGCTCTACCTTCTTCTTGTACAGCTTGTGTATCGCGGTAAGCACGTCATAGACGCTAACTCCAACCTTGGAGGAAGGTGACGCCCGAGCTGTTATGTGGATGCCGGTGGAGAAGAACACATGAAGCTTGCGAACCTTTGGATTAGAGATGGGAACCTCCTTCATCGCTTTCGCGTCGTCTAATGCTCCGGGACTTGTGTTCATCTTCCTGCAAGGCACACATAATCCGTGTTAGGTCTTGTTTTCGTTCTCCCAATTCGATCCAATACGGGGAACGATCAGCGCCACACTTACCAGTTCAGCCTGGATACCTCCTTGGATATCACCAGGTCCTTGTCCTCACCGAGGAATGCCTCTGGACCGGTCCGTCAGTTGGTGAAGTGGATGGTCAATGGGTGGGTGCCAGCACTCACTCAATTCATCAGGCTTCAGCACGTCGGTCACCGATGAACTGCTGCGACGATGCTTCTTTTCCGTCGGACTTGAGGGCATGGCGGCGACAACATCCTTGGCTTCGGTGGTGGCGGGAGCTGTTTCTGCTGGTACGTCTACGGCGGTGGCGGCCTTTGCCTTTGCGTTCTTCTTAGAAGGCATTCTGAGATGGAGATCTGAGATAGAGGTGGGTGGGTGTGGGACTGGAAAATAAGATGCGAGTGGTCTGATGGATTAGTTGTATGTTCGAAGAGCAGAAAAAAGATACGTACTTCGTCAGGATTGAGGGTGAAGAGAGGGGGGAATTGACAATGGGGGGTGGACGGTGTTTGGTATAAAAGGGAATTCGGCAACACTCAATGGGCCATTGGAATGGAATCCCAGGGAAGCCAGTCCCCCCCTCCAAAGTCCCCCCCTCTAAAGTCCCCCCCTCCAAAGTCCCCCCCTCCAAAGTCCCCCTCCAAAGTCCCCCCTCCAAAGTCCCCCAATGGTGGCGCCCCAAGCCGTCCCCCCCCATGGTGGTGCCCCAAGCCGTTCCCCCCATGGTAGTGCCCCAAGCCGCTCCCCCCAAATGCTCATCCCTCCATGGCCCGTCAAGCGGCCGTTCACCTCTTGCAACACATGATGGGGGTATGCGTCGACTCCCGTGCCATTGTGGGGGGGGATTCGGGCTGATGGTGGGAAAAGCCAACATCCAAGCAGTTTGTTCGACGGCGGAATGCAGTCCGTGCCCATCAAGGCAGTTGGCCGCTAGCGAACCCACACTCGCTGCACGGGTCGTGTGACAAAATGCGGGGTAGTCTCCCCCCCCCTACATGGTCGCAGTATGTAGAGTACTTGAGCTGCAAAAACCTGTTCCCAGCCCCCCCCCCCCCCCCCGTATCCAGTAAATTCAAGCTGATCCAATCTGGCGATCGCTCGCAGTTGCA
>Ga0307516_10010730_pt1 | contig 10037 bp, 17 predicted proteins | sample 19_EM_MG_FD_203310 | JGI IMG/M metagenome (GOLD analysis project Ga0307516, IMG submission 203310) | Populus trichocarpa ectomycorrhiza microbial communities from riparian zone in the Pacific Northwest, United States - 19_EM | ecosystem: Host-associated > Plants > Roots > Unclassified | place...
TCTCCTTGGGTTTTATACTATACTGTACCATTACGACCGAAGGTTCAGTCACAGGTCACAGCCAAAAAAATCGCTCACCGAAAATGTTTTTCTCTTGAATTTTCAGATTTTTTTTGTATTTTTTTTTGGTCAAAATTTTCCAAATGTGTGAACCTACAGTCGTAATGATACAGTAAAGCGTGGTCTTTCAGTCCGAGTGACTTTTTCTTCCCTCGGCCGATGTGCCTCTTGAACATTCCTACCACGTCGGGGAAACAAACCATATAAATTAGTGGAATTGAAGAGTAAACACCTTAACTAGGCCGTCGCGCCTCTGACCGTCAGATAAATAACCAGTTCTATTTGGAAATCATGGAGGAAAAAAGGGCCTGACCGGGAATTGAACCCGGGACCTCCTCGAGCTGTTCGGAATATTGGCACCCTAACAAGGAATCATACTACTAGACCATCAGGCCAGGTGAAAATTGATGGTAAAATGTATTCATATATAAAAAGAGGGCCGAGGTCCTGTAGCTATTTAAATCGAGTCAAGATATTGCGGAGGGGAACAGGCATACGGCTTCGGGGAGTTCCTTCAGGGGTTGGCTGGCTAATGTTGCTACCTCGTCGGAAAGTCATGTCGTTCATAGTCCATCGGGATGTCGTCGTCGCCCGAGGTGTAGAAGAAGCTGGCTTGGGACTGTTTTCCTTATTCATATCCGGTTTTGAGGTTCGCCCAAGAGTTATTGACTTTCGAGTGGAAGCAACCGAAGCGCTATGCCGAACAGGGAGACGGGGAGGAGAAACGGTCCGGCTGAGAGGGCTAGGGGTCTTTGACAGGGAGAAAGATTGATGGATTGGAGACGGAGACGGAGGAAGACTGGTCCCAACCCTGTCGAGCTTGGGATCGAGGAGCGAGCGTGAAGGTGTTGGCAGATAAGGCCCTAGAGTCGTCGCTTGCTTATCCTCAGTTACCAGCTTCGATGCGCGGTAGATTGTGCGCGTGCGTAGAGGACGTCGAAGGTGGGAGATGGTTGATTGTGCAAGAGGCGGGGATGGAGGATTGAGCACAAGTGGTTTGATCTTGAAGTTCTCAGGCTTTTCGGGCAAGGAGGCAAATCTGACATTCTTACAGCTCTTCAGGATGCTTCGGACGCCTTTCGGGGAGGACGGTCTGTTCGGAGGTGTTGATGGCGGTGTTGAAGGTAGGGCTGCCGCCGGAACTGGACTTGGCGGAGAACAAGGGGAGGTAGCGCAGTTCTGGAGAGTTATCGCGATGCTAGATGAGGTCAGGTTGTTGGCAGCGGAAAGAAGATTTGAGGGAGGGGTTTCATCCCGAAGAGAAAGCTCTGAGTGAGTGGAGAGATCCATCTTACCGATAATTTCGTCGGGTTGAGTTCCAAACTCAGTGAGGAGGGAGACAGCAAAAGCCCAGTCATCGTCTTCGCTGTCGATTTGTTCTGAAGGTGATGCGAAACTCATGGCGGATACAGGAGATTCGACGACTTGAGAATCGCCATGAGTTGACTGTGGTGGATACGTACACTTTGATTTGAGGGTAGCAATCATATCTTCCAAGCCCAGAGACGAGTCGTCGTCTCCAAGAGGACTTTGGAACTTTGGCGAATATGCAGACGGAGAACCCATGAAGGCTGAGGGGATACTGGGGTATGAGCTCTGGGCGATGGTGTGGTTGGGGCCTGTGATGAATAAGGGAGGGAGCAAATCTTTGCCTCGGCGCGCGGCGAGGGGAATGGAAGGATCGCTTTGAGGATGCTCGGAAGGATCCAGGACCAGGGGAAGGGCGGTATGAGAATCGGAAACGATCAGGGACGGTGGATGGATCTTGTGCTTCTGCTGGTCGAGCGTGGCGACGGAATGGTCAACGTGTTGGAGACCATTCTTAAAGAAAGAATTGAGGTCTTGTAGTTCGAGCATTATGTCGACAATCTCTGGATCCATTGTGGTGGCAGGGACCTGAAGAGACCAACGTTTCGGCTTTCCATCAGCAGTGAGAGTGATTTCGCGTTTGAAGACCAGAGCCTCGCGATATGATGGGTTATGGAGTGGGGAGCGCGGCGCGGCGGAGTTGGCAGGGGGTTGGCGGGAACGGCGAGGGTTTCTGGCAGACTTAAGGGCGGCTCGGAAATCATCCGGAGAATGGAGAGAGCCTTCAGGACGCCAGGTGTCGCTTCTTGAGGGTCGGATGCCACCCCAGGGAATGTCTTCGGAGGTGCTAGAAAGCCGACTGTCTCTCTGTGGCGGGTGACGGTGAGGATAGTAGGAGGGCGAAGAAAAATGAACGGACCATCCAGCCAAGGAGACACAGGGGCTCGTCCATCGATTTGGCAAAGCGCGGCGGGGTGGCGATGGAGGGGATGAGGGTCAAACCGGTAGGAGACTCGGATCGCCAGTCGAACAAAGGCAGGTGGGGGCGCATGGGGCGGACGGGGAAGGGAGGGACGGGGAGGGATTCATCGAACAGAACGGACGGGATGGACGACAGCGACTCTTGGAGGAGCTGGGGAACGTCGGGGTCGATGAGGTCGAGGACGTCGAGGGAGGAGGTGGAGGCCATCTTCAACGAGTCTGACCGGCGCGACGCATGTTATACACGGCGGCTGACGTCGACTTCGTCATCCTCCCACCATGTCCCAGGCCAGACAGCCAGCGCTCGTTCCGACCAACAACGTCACCACCACCGACGGAATCACCGTCCGCGCTCGAATAGACCCCACCCTCACCGTCGACGATGTCGTCCGCCAACTCTGTCTCAACCTCAAAATCAAGGACCCCCCCGTCAACTATGCTCTCCGAGATGATGCAGACGAGCTCGTCACTAACGATAATCTCAGGAAAAAGATCAAGGGAAAAGTCAATCTCAAGTGAGTCCTTCCATTCATGCCCACCGTCGCGACCGCTACACTCCTCAGGCTCGTCAACTCCCCCGTCCGCGAAGCCCATGAAACGGCAGACAAGCTTAGCCAGAGAAACGAGAAAACTATCAAGATGACTCTCTTTTCCCTCCAGAAATTCATCCGTGTCCGTCGCACCGATCCTCCCCATTCCCGTTCCTGACCGTGTGCCAGGAGGACCAATTTGCGCAACACTTCATAAACCAGAACGGGCTCGACGAGCTAGTCCAGATCATCTATACATCCAATGGCAACACCCTAGCCGTATGTGTTAATCCTATTCTCGTCTACGCTCCTTCAAGTCCCACTCCTCAGTACGCTTTGGCTGCCATGCAAAACCTCATGGAGCTTGACTATGGCTGGTCAAGCCTCGATGACAACTTCATATTCAAAATCGTCCAAATATTGTCTTCCCCTCACTCCTTGATCAACGTCTGTCGCCCAGCGACTGCCATCTTAAAGAAGCTCGTCGAGGCCGATGCCTCAAGTGCCCCTGGGCCTGTCCTGCCCAGCTCCAGCAAGGGTCCTCCTCCCGCGCCCCCAGGCTCAGTCTACCGTTACGGATTCCAGGTCGTTTTCGAGCAGATGCGCAAGGAAACAGCCCTACTTGAGACCGTAGTCAATCGACTCGGCAGCGCCGACACCGCAATGGTTCAGCATAGGTATCTTTCACGATATGAATTGAGCGTATGCTTTGTTCTCTGACTATTTCTCCTCAGCATGATGCTCATCAATTCCCTATTGTCTCATGCCAGCGATATCCACTGGGAGGAGTTCATCTCAGAACTTGAGCGGTTGAACGTCAGGAAAGCTGTCATTGTAAGCAACTCTGTCACCCTACAGTACATGCATTCATTGGCTCTACTAATAGCGCCTCATGGCTTTGCACATCATGGAAGACTTGACCTCCTGTATTTTGGATTTCCAAGCAAACATAGTCGGCATCACCTACCGCAAGAAAACCACCTTGGTCGATCCCGAAGGCGAACCCTCTCATGCTGCTGCTTTAGATAATATCTGGTCCGACTCCCAGTTGGAAGTGGAGGTCGACGAAGAGGGGTCGCATTCGAAGTGGCGTCAGTTAGGTTTCGACTCAGAGGATATGGTTCAGGAGTTTAGCGAAGTCGGCGTGCTGGGGTTGGACTGTTTGGTATTCATTTCCGCCTTTTTGAAGGCTTCTTGCTCATGCCGCAAACTCTAGAAAAAGTTTGTGGAGACGAACTCGAATTTTCGAAATGTGCGGCTTCAAGATGGGCGTCGACTAAACTGACTTTGGTCTTCTTTTTTTCCAGCTTATACTCGAGCGGTTAAGCCGGCCCCCAGACCGTAGATGTCCCATCGCGCGAGCGTCGAACGAAGTCGTAGAACTTCTGTCTGAGCATTGGGCCATTTTTGCTCCTGGCTGTAAGTTACTCGTAAATTTTAATGTTTGCGCTCGAAAATGACGACTGTTTTTGCTACTTAGATTCTACATCTACCACCTTCCAACCCTTTTTCCTTGATTTCTACAAAGTTCATTCCCTCGCGACCCATTTTTTCCTCCGCATGTGGACTGAGAGTGGTGCGGCTGCGGGTGACTTTACCCGAGTGGTTGCCTTGGTCCGCAGTCAGTACGTCCTTCCTTCTCCTCGGCCTGTGACCTTTTTTATTAGTGGTCTGCACAGAGTGAAATATGCCTTGCGCAGTGAGAACGTGCGCCCATGGCATGATGTTGAGCACGAATTCAATGAACGTGAATATCGATCTGTTCGGGACCGCCAAATGAAGGAGTTGGAACTAGAGGATGATCTACTGAGTAAGGTACCAGTACGGTAAGTGGTGGGATTCAAATATATCTCCGACCTTGAACCTTACACGAGCACCAGAAATTTGCGCGCCAAACTATATAAAGAATCCTACGAATTTGTACGGCAACAGAGGATACAATGTCTGCTCCAGGGAGCATGGTTCGTGAACGCCTTGCCGAACTCTTCTCCTCGCGAGACGATTCGCCGTCCCAGTCGTCCTTGGCGCTTCATGAGATTAGTGAGTCCATAGCCGTCTCTTCACGCCCAGTCCCGAGATGTTAATCGTGTTTTTTTAAAGGATAATGGTCTCAAGTATTTGCATTATGTGGATTCCGCCGTCAAATTTCCTGTTCGGGACGGTCTCGAAGATCTACCCGAACGTATCGACGTGTCCATGATCAGTGAGATCGCCACCGGCACTTGTGCTCCTCCACCCAACGTACTCCGGGATCAAAGCGATCTACCACCGATATCGTCCCTCATCCCCTCCCCTCTTTCTTTCTCGCTCTTGAGTGCACATGAAGGCTCCCTGGCAGATCAGATCGCCCCCGACCAATCCCGTTGGGCAGACTGGACGGATGGACTGAACATGCTTCGCCGGGACGGTGGTCACGTTGCATCCAAAGAAACAGCTGGATTTGTCCAGGCTCTTACGGAGATTGGACTCAAAATCAAGCTTTTAGGTACGCGAGGAGAATATTTTTTCGAGGCGCGTGCTAATCAGTGCTTATTAAATCCGTCCAGACCTTTCAGGAGAGAGGGTCGACATACCCAGCGGTCTTATTTCTGGACCGCCACCCACTAACAACGACTTTTTCTTTGCTGACCTGATGTAAATTGGAGACGGTGTGTTTCGGGGGAATCGACTCTATCATTATACCTGGCCGAGTCTGAATGGATGTAGAGTACAGTGTAGATATGCAGTTGATGCAGTGAGTGAAGTAAAAATGCCAGGGTGTGAGGAGGTTGGGTTGCAATGCATATCGGGGCCAAATGGTTATTCTAGGGGAATGGATGAGAAAAACGGGGGTTGAACCCGAGAGCAAAAAGTCGTATGGAGGTCAGTATAAAATATGGATGAAGGTCTTCAGTGCCTCCCATTAATCGTAGGTTTGGAGTCAGAAGCCATGGCGAGGTACTCCTCGCCGGCTTTGAAGAAAGGGACGAAGATTGCTTCAGCATCACGGAAATCGTTATGAACAACGTTCACAAGGAAAGACGTTTCCATGAGTTCAGAGATCAGTTTCCGAGAAGGAGAATCGGGCTCATATAGTCCCGCCCATTGGAAACCAAGCTCGTAAGCTTCATCCTAAGTGAGACGAGAAAGCAGTCCATCAACATCGTCGCCTTACTAAGTAAGAACAACGAACCTTCCATGCCATGAAACTGACGGCCTCGACAATCGTGGGTTGAATGATCTCCTTACCCGGGAAGACTCCCCAAGTCACCGCATTTGGCCCATCGGAATGAGTGTTCGTTTGGAGATCGCCGCGATTATTAATCACGTAGTACGTGATACTGCTGTCCCGCTCGATATGCTTCAGGAGAAGCGAGAGAAGGGTAGGGTTCACGAAAAACTCGAGGTAGGCCTAAAGCGATGTCAAAAATCCAAGGCCGAACGGGAGAACAAAGTGAAAGGCTTCACCTTTTGGTAAACGTAACCGTTGCTGGGACCCCATCCGAACACCGCGTGGTCACTTCGCGCACCGTCCACTGCTGGTTGGGAGTTGATGGTCAGGAAGCCATATCTATTCATCTTGGCAAGTTTCTCCGAGATCACGGATGTTTCTGTAGCCAGGGCTTGATCGGACCAAGGAAGTGCCGCTAAATCACCGACACAGAAACGAGAAAACAGGGATGAGATGTCAGAAACCGTCTGCGGGTGATCCCAGAGTCTGTAAGCATCCTCTTTCTGGACGTGATTTAAGCAAAGGAAAGAAGGACCAGGTAAAGGAACAGACCGTCTGTTTTATCCAGACACCATAACCATCGAGTTCACCGTAGGCTGGACTCCTAGAGTCCCCGAACCGTCCATTGGGGTACTCGTCCCAGTTCTCTGTTCGCGAAATGTATGACTTGGTCCGGTTTGCCCAAAAGATGGGTCGGATGGTTTCTTGCCGTCTGTTTGGTGTGAGTGACTGGATTAAGAAGTTAGTAGACTTGAATGATATGAACAAATGAATGCTCCGCACCTGTCTCCAAGGTAAGGGCTTAATAGTCTCTACTCGGGGAACTAGGTTCAGTTCCTCCAACAACATTTTGGTACCCCTTTCCAAGTTCATGGTATAAAAGTGAAGACCGCGAATGCCGAGATTCGAATCCAATATCTTCCTGCACATATCCGCGACGAGTTTTGTCCCAATGGCGCGGACCTTTTCGTCGTCGTTCTTGTAGGGTTCGAGGGCGTCTCGGAAGGACTGGGGAATAATCGTCTTCGCAAGACTGGTGGCACGCTGAAAACCGTTCCATGTTTGGATTGGGGCGACGCCTGGGACGATGGGGATGGTGATGCCGGCAGCGCGAACGGCCTTTATCCAGTCGAGGAAAATTTCGACGTCGTAGAACATCTGCGTAAAGATGAAATTGACCCCGGCGTCGATCTTCTCCTTCAGGTATTTCATTTCGAGGTCACGTTCCTCCGGGGGGAGTAGCTGGTGCTGGGGGAATCCGGCGACAGCTATGTCGAAATAGTCGCCATATTCACGGCGAATATGACGCACGAGGTCGATACCGTAGGTGAATCCGCCATCTACTGCTTCCCAGTCGTCCTTGCCCACGGGTGGATCACCGCGGAGAGCAAGCACATTTCGGCAGCCGTGACGCTTTGCCTCCTGTAGTATCAGATGCGTTAGAAAGATACCCGCGTGCGAGCCTGATCACATACTCTGAGAGCGATGTCAACCTTCTCCTCGGGCATGTTGGTACAGGTGAGATGCATGCAGGTCTCGATTCCGATCAAGCTCTGGCAGGTCTTCACCATCTCGGAGGTCAGATCGGACGTTCGTCCACCTGCATTCCTGTGGGTAGCTATCAGCCGAGGTCCTTCACCGTGTGCACATGACTCACCAAGTGATGTCTATAAATTCTGGACCCAACGCCCTCATGCGCTCTATGCGATCTAACAGGTTTTGCAAGCCCTTGGAGCTGATGAGCATGTTGCCAAGGGCAGAACAATAGGTTTGGCACCTGGGCAGTCCGAGGGGGAAAGTACTCAAACGACCACCAGATTTTGTCTTCCCTCGCCGAGTCTTGGATTTTCTGACTGATTTTCATGTCGTCTCGTGGGGGTATGAGATGGAGAGAGGAAAGGAGGAAAAGGGAAGGAAAGAAGTCGGAACACAATTAAGGGGGAGAACACAAATGATATTTATCCAGGTAAACAAGAACCACTTTACGTTTTCAGCCTGGAAAACGTGCAGATCGACACACGTAAAACGGGATTACTACGGGAATACATAGGCTAATCATTAATCGATCAAGGTCCATCCACTAAAAACATGATACAAGTTGTGAAGACTGCAACAGAAACGACGCCAACGATGATCAGGTGTGGGCTTGGAGGTGGGATCAAGCGGGTCCGTTATTATCACAGGGAGTCATAAACTCACTTTGCTGCGACAAGGAAAGGTCTCATCTCTCCGACATCTTGACATCCACTCTGGTATTCCCAGGCACCGCCTAGGATGGCAGCGAGAGCGGCAGCCACTTCAACAACAGCGAGCGGGAGGCTGCTGTTGGGATTTTCGTGCGAAGGAGGACCATCTGGGTCCGGAACAAGGCGAACGCGGAGCAAGAGCGAGGAAGAAAGGAGAGAAAGCAAAAGTGCGAGCTTCAGATGCGACAATAGATTTCGCTCGAGCATGCAAAAGTCTCTGGCATTGCTGACTGCGTTGGGGACGATGAGGGTCATGGTTGAGTCGGGGAGAAGCGCATCGTCCGACGTCGCCAAAGTGCGCACATCGGACAATCGGAGTCGGGACGGACCAAGGTCAGCTGGCTTTGCGTTCCATGCACGTGACCCGGACGCGTTGCATCTTGTTTGGTTCCAGTTCGACTTGAGCTCTACCCTCTTACAGAATGGGCTTTCTTAAACGGATCTTTTCAATTGGAAGCAAGAAAAACAAGAAACGCCCACAGATCGTTCATAATGTCGACGCAAAACTCAGGGCACTCGAGGAGGAAGAACACGAAGCGGCCATCGGTCGGCTACTTCGGGCGTCCTCCGCTCGATATAAAGTCGTTTCTGAAGTTGACTATGCTTCACTGCCGCCCCTGCGTAAGTGCCCTCAACCGTCCCAGAAGACTTGCCCTTACACCCCTCCTTCGTAGCCCATCCAATCAACGAGGTGATCCAGCCTCCATCCGCTTCTACCGCTAGCCTCGCAAGCAGCACCATCAGCCAAAAGGGTACGTATACCGTCACAGTACACGGGCGCACAAGAAATGCCCCCGCAGAATTTAACAACGCCAACCGCGATTGTAGCAATGATGACATGAACGCCCAGTCTATTACAGTACCCAATGAAACCTCACACCTCCTTGGCCTGCGTTCAGACCCATCCGTCATCAGTCTCCTTGAGATGTATGATGAACACGGGCGGATAGCTTCAGATGCATTCTCCAATAGCCCTCCATCCCAGCGACCCGAAGGGCGCGCCCAGACCCGTCGAACCGGTTCCACCTTGCGCCAATTGCTTGGAAACCCAACAAGCTCAACTTCGAAAGATGCAAACGACTCTGGCCTGGGCGATATTTCGTGGGCTGAACGATTCCTTGCGTTTGTATCATCTGTGCTTTCTCACACTCGCGTACTCATGATCCTCTCTGATAGCGAGAACACGAGTATATCCTCTTCGTCCTCTTCAGACCCTCAGACCCCAATTACCCCAAACACACATTACCATCCCGACGCCTCGCAGCGCGACAAGAGCCACAACGACTGTTCCCTCTCTACATCTCACGATATTTCTATAGGCACGCAGGATAACCCTGCTATCTCCTCGATGGAAGTAGAACTTAGCATGTCGGAGTCACTCCGCTTGAACGACAGATTTTTCGATGACTACCACAGCCCAGAACCTGCGACACCTCAGAAGGCATCCCAAATTTTCGGTTTTCTGACAGAAAGACGACGCTCCCGGTCCACGGACCTGGGAGAGCAAACATCGCCGAATCCCCCAAGTGCCTTTAGCATATCAGATCATGGTTCTCCCAGAGAGCATTCTCACTTCTCAGATGAATCAGTCGATGCCACTTGCGTTCCTTCTACAGTCATGGCTTGCCTCGATACTTCCGCATCGTCTGCAACAGACGAATATCTTTCGTATCAATCCTCTACGATACCTACGTTCCAGTT
>Ga0307516_10010731_pt1 | contig 10036 bp, 7 predicted proteins | sample 19_EM_MG_FD_203310 | JGI IMG/M metagenome (GOLD analysis project Ga0307516, IMG submission 203310) | Populus trichocarpa ectomycorrhiza microbial communities from riparian zone in the Pacific Northwest, United States - 19_EM | ecosystem: Host-associated > Plants > Roots > Unclassified | place...
ACAAGTAGGTGACGAAGAGGATTGGTGCTGCTGGGGAGCCTTGGGGAACACCGGTGTCTACAGGGTTTTCGTCTCCGATCTCACCGTCCAGCACCAGTTTGACCCGCCGGTCTGACATGAAGCTCATCGTCCACCGGATAAGGTCTGCCTCTAGCCCCAGTTCTTCCATCCGCTTTCCCAAGAAGGTTTTGTCGACATTGTTGAACGCCGACTTGACATCCATGAACAGAGCACCTGCTATCTTCTTCTGTTCCCACGCTTGTTGGGTGCGATTCATCATAATGGCAACCGCGTACGTGACGCCAGAGTGGGGAAATAGAAGTGGGGGATCTTTCGTTCTGTTTTAAATAATTATCGAATACCACAATGAAGTTCTGAGCCACTCGAACGACCAGTATCCATACGCCCTGTGTCTTCTCATCTTATACAGCATCCAAAGTGCGCTCTCGGTCTGGGGGGGCTCCTATCACCCACCTCTATCCTCATCGCTGATCGGTGCTCTTTCAACACTATGAACATGGTGAGTCCTGGCCTGACGCGTTCCGCTTCTGCCTTGGTCGTCTTCTCGTCCTCCTGGATCAGCTAAGCATCGAATGCCTCCGGCTCATCAAGCAGGACTATCGTCTCCGTTCTGCGAGTGTATTACAGCGTATTCTAAAGCCTCTTTCCAATTATCGGTGCTGCCCTACCACCTCTTTGGCCTGACCACCCGCGGGTAGACTGAGCAGCCGTAGCCGATACCGCCGTTGGCGGTTCTCCAGCTGGGCTGCTGCCGGCCACTGTCCGGCTCCATTGCTACTGCCCCCAAGTTGGTCGTCCGAAAGCACCCTGTGATCATAGCTCGAGCCTGCTGTGAGTTCGCCCAGCACTGTGTAGCTATATGATATCGCCACCAGTTCGCTCTCTGTTGGGATGATTTCCTCGTCGGCGTCGCCAACGTGGCGGTGGGACGGTGGTGGTGGGATGTTCGTCATCAAGCGTCCCCGAATGTCACCGCTGGGTCACCCTGCACAATCGAGCCCGTTTACCTTCTGTTCATTCTCCGCCGTCATATTTTCGCCGTTGACGTCAATTCTGTGCCTCCCAATTGTCCGCCACGCGTCCCCGCCATCACCGCCCACGTAGCTACTCACCACCACCGCACCCATATCCTCCCCACCCGCAATTCTCTCGCTCTTGTCCCATTACTCCATCTGCCACCATCCCCAACCTGCTTTATCTCTGGCACCCCCGCTGCCGATGAATACACCTTCCTCCCCCGCGGCTCCTTCGCCAAGCCAGGTCGAGCGCCATTCTCCAAACCCACGAAACATGCCGAAGGACCGCCCCAGAGTACGCCATGCGTACGAATTGTGTCGGCGACGGAAGAGAAAGGCATGCTGTTTGCTTCGCGCTCCTTTTTTTCGTTTCACCTTAATTTTAGCTGGCTAACGATTCTATAACCAAGTAAAGTACGATGGCCAAAAGTTCGCATCTCTCCCTTCCCTCTCGCTACGTGTGCCAAAAAAAATGTACCATGTACATCCCTGGGAGGTGTCAAGGTTATCCTCTACGTCTATGTAGGAAACTGGCGCTGTTTAAATGTTGCGCCGACTCTTTGGCTGTCTGACCTTGGACTGACTCGAGAAGCGCAATACCTCGTTATTATGCAGCAGCATCTCTCCTCGTCCGAGGGAGATAGGGTTGATTGGGATGTGGCACTGATTGATAGGTACGGACCCAGAAGATCGTCGATATGAGTGCATGCGAACAATCTTCGTTTGCACCCTCTTGTAGGCGTCGTCACCCTTGTGCTTCTGTCTGCAGCCCTTACTGGCTAAATGCTTCTCAGGTGCATTCAGGGTCACGATCTATGAGTCTAGATGCTCCCAGGAATGTCTGGTGACATTGGTACAAGTGCCGCAGCAATTGCTGTGAACTGAAGAATACATCTCTGTAACTTGACAAGTTAAGGTCCAATCTTCTTCAAACAACTGACATTTTTTTTTTGTTATTCATTACTCGCAACCGACCCATGTGGATCATGGCGAGGCCGTACTATGGGGGAACATGGGTCAAGTTTCCCGTCCTCGACCTTGTTCTGCCCGTTCCACAGCGAGGTTGGCTATGGTCTCGTGGGTGTATTGGTATTGAACGCTTTCGCTCTCACTTACACCTCACTACCCAGGCCCTAGCCGGGTGTAGTCATTGTGGTATTTCATTGTCGAAGGGCGGCATTGGTTTTCCATGCCAGAGGCCCGGTGGGGGAGTTTTGGTTTCACTGCAGTCGCCTTCCGGCTCCCATATACACCCACTGCCAGATAGCTTTCGCTTCCACTTGTTCCCCAACTCCCACATAAGGCTGATTGACCCGCCGCTTGCAGAAGGCTGCTGACTACTCCCAAGACCCCTCCCCTAGCGTGAAGCTCAGATGTTGGCCACCACAAGAAATCCTATCCCCTGGTCAAGTTTTTGACGAGTCTGCTGGTGTTGAACCTTCCCAGACTCTCTCCGCCCCCAGCACGTATTACCCCGTCATAGCGGGCGTCGGCTGTCACGTCCGATTCCAGGACAGCAGAGCTGCCAACGAGGGACTCGACATGGTGGTTCCAGCGCGTACCGGCTAGTGGGTGTAGGCTCCGAGCGGCCATACGAACTAATGTTCAGATGCGCGGTCGATGCAGTGGTTCCCTAATGTTGCGCTTTCGCTCCCACCTACACTCGTTGTCGCACCTTTCGCGCGTACCCACCAGGCTGGGGTGCTTTGTTGGTCATCCCAAGACCGCTCAATTTTTATCTCGGAGCTGGAGAGCTCTTTAGCCTCGAGCTTGAGGGATCTGCTCAGTTTTCATATACCTGGAGCTGGGTACTCTGATACTTTTACCGGTGTCTCAGGCCCCCCAGCAAGACTTACTGTCTTGTAGCGTGCTGCTCCAGCAGGTGGAGGTTGCCCTTAGGGTTCCATTGGGGGCCGTTTGCCACAGGTAGAGCCCGAGTGGCGTCAACGGACGACTAGGAGTTCCCCCAGGTGTCATTCTCAAAAACAACCCCAAAAACAACCATCGAGCAGTCGGGCGAGTTTAAGGGCTTCCCAGGCCCTCAAACAACTGACAGATGGTCTGGCTCCCCTCATATACCCACCGGACCCGTTCCGCCTCGCGCGTCCTGCACAACCGCTTGTGAGTTAAATTGTACCCAGAAAAAGTTGACATTTTTGCTGGTATACGGCAACTAGTAGCTTTTAGTATGGGTCTCGTGGAGGATAACCTTGACACCTCCCAGGGATGTGACCAGACCCTCACCCGAGGCTGCCACTCATCCCCTTTCCCATTGGTAACCTTGAGTTACCACCTGGCTGCTGTTGGGTCGGTAATACTCCTCTCTTTCTGAGCACGCCCAGCTCGTGACTTTCACTCATGAAATCTCACTCGGCCTCAATCCTCAGATTGAGTCCGGCAAGTCATACTATGTTACACCCTAGTATAATGGGCTAACAGCTCAACGAGAATATAATTGATATTTGGCGCAGAACGTTGATGGTGTCTCCAGTGACACTCTCCAAACGTCGACACTCTCGCGAATGTCACCTCACAATGCCATCGGTCTCGCGAATACCACTCTCTAAACATCGACGGTCTCGCGAATGCCACCTCGCAACATCATCGGTCTCGCGAATACCACCTTGCAATGTCGTTGGTCTCGTGAATACCACCTCGCAATGTCGTTGGTCTCGCGAATGCCACCTCGCAACATTGTCGGACTCACGAATACCACCTTGCAACGGCGTCGGTTCCATGAATACCACGCTGCAATGGTGTCGGTCACTCGAATGACACACTCGTCCACGACAACAGCGCTGACAGCGCCGACGTCAATGGCGCCAGCAGCACCGGATGACAACGGCGCAGACAGGGTCAGACCAGTTACAGCCTGACACCTACTAAAAGGAATTGGGAAGTACAAGGAGTGCGAGAGTCTAGGCGGGAGGCAAGAGTGGAAGTAGGACCTTGGCGGCCAAAGTGGTTTGCCAAGGACTACTCAGCGGTCGCAAAGCGGAACCCATGTGTGTGACACTGTGGTTGTCTCGTAAACCGGAGTGTGGGTTGAATCAAAGGTAACCAGGCTACTTTCGATAATTCACAACGGAATAATCTTAGATCTTGTGTGTGGGTTCGGGGGTGGTGTGTATTCGATACTCATGCTGATTTCCCCCTGTGTTTTGGGACGGGAAATCTTCTTTCTTTATACACAGGGGACAAGCATAAGAAGTTGTGAGTCGGAGTCGTATTCCTCCGAGGTGTGCGAACCCCAGTCGGAAACGTGGGGTGATTCATTGGTCATGATCAGGTGATAAGGATGAGAGCGGGGTCTGAGCGGTACCGTAGAATTCCCTCAGTTCTAGACTTGAGTTCATCCTGCAGCTTATCGGGATCGGGGAGGCAAGTCGTGGCAAACGCCCACGTATTACGGTGCGTTATGACTTTAGCTCCGCATCCATCTAGTTGCCTCTTGGCCGCCTCTCCGGAGCTAATCCATACGTCCTGTTCTCTCAGCCGTATCCTTTAACCCGGTTCCTTATTCCCGCCTTGACTCTCTGAATCGGGACCCCCGACTCGTTGTTCCTAGCTATCTCCGTGTGTGGTTCTTTCAGGTGTAACAGTGTGACCCATAGAAGCTATGGGAACGACGAGGTTTGCAGCAGCACCATATCTTGCCGTTGGTACTGGCCAGGATGAGCACGCTCTGGGCCTAGGCCCACATTCACCTTGACTTTGACTGGTGCATACGTGAGTGAATTCCCGAAGACAAAGAGTACAGATCGTTATGCGCTTCTGCGCGCTGAAGAAGGAAAGGAATTGGTATGTGCTTACGCGGCGCTAAAGACAAAGAGAGCGGATTGGTATGCGCTTGCGCGGTGCCGAAGACAAAGAGTACGGATCGGTATGCGCTTGTGCGCGCTGAAGAAGGAAAGGAATTGGTATGCGCTTGCGCGGCGCCAAAGGCAAAGAGTACGGATTGGTATGCGCTTGCACGGCGCCGAAGACAAAGAGTACGGATAGGTATGTGCTTGCGCAGCGCCGAAGACAAAGAGTACGGATCGGTATGCGCTTGTGCGCGCTGAAGAAGGAAAGAAATTGGTATGCGCTTGCACGGCGCTGAAGACAAAGAGTACGGATTGGTATGTGCTTGCGCAGCGCCGAAGATAAAGAGTACGGATTGGTATGCCCTTGCGCGGCGCTGAAAACAAAGAGAAGGAATCGGCCTGTGCGCTGAGAAAGAAGAGAAGGAATTGGCATACGCGCAGCACTGAGGAAAAAAGAGCAGGAATTGGATGTGTGGCGCGTCAAGGACAAAGAGTGGGATCGGTATGCGCTTACACGGCTCTCCATTCCTGAAGACAAGGTCAAAGGATAGAGCACAGTGGCAGTACAAGAGGGTTCCGCTCTTATAGACCTCTGGCGCACCGCGGAAAGGAGAGGGACGACAGAGAGAGAACCTGTAACGACACCCCTTAGACTATTCTGCTGTGACTTATTGAAAACCTAACTAAGATATAGATTCTACCGTGACTCCGGTGACGTGTCAGCACCCCAGTCTCACACTATAGTCTAAGGCAAAAAAGTCACCTTTTCAACAAACAACCCTTTCCCAACCAGCAAACATGTCGGTCACCGGAGCCGCATCCTCCACCATTGACATGCTATGTCTTAAGTACCCCCGAAACATCAAAAACGTCTACAATGACACCAATCCGGAAAACAACAGCATTGAGATATGGGAACCTGTGAGCTGTCTGCGCCAACTTGCACATCAACATCAGCTGGCGCAGACTGACCTGCAGTCATCAGCAAAAACTCGAAAAATGCTCCCGGTGCTCCCAGTGCTTCTGTAAGCTTTATTAAGCTTTATTAAGCTTCTGTAAGAGAGAAGTTATATTTTGCTCCCGTAAGGATTTGGAAAAAAATAATCTCTTTTATTTCAACTAAAACACCGAGAAAGGAAATTTAAAATTTGTGTCTCACTTCGAAAAAAAGCAATATACCTCAACTTTTCATTTTTTTGCTGATGGTGGCTCCATCACATCTGTGGAGGAAAGTTTGATCAGAACGACCGCTGCATCCATTCGATCGAGTGAAGTTACCAAACTCTGTTCCAAGGCCTACGATACATATACGAGCAGGCAAAAGCAGATGTCAGTCTCACACGAATGGATGCAAACCGAATTGATGCTGGTCGCCAACGCCCCGCAGCAGTTCACTGTGGAAGTCTGGCAAGTGATTCTTACACGCAACGACAAAGCAGACCAACAGGCAATGTATCAAACAATACAAACCACTCACATCAACGATGCGCTTGCATTCCTACAAATGGCGGACTTGCAACGAAACCAAGAAAAGACTACGAACCAAGGTCGACTCTACCCAAGCAGCCCTCCGTCAGGTTGCTGAAACAGGACAACCCAAGAGAAGGACTTTACCAAGCTACTTACAAGCAGCACCTGCAGCTATGACCCCAAGAAGAATCAGACTGCCCGTTATCCCTATGGGGGAAGCTGAACCCCCTCAGGATCAACCAACTGCATTGAGGACGCTGGAGGATATACGGCAAGCTGAGGAGAATACGGATGAACATCTTGCGTGGATTCTATCTGAAACCATCGCCAACACGCGGTCGGCACAAGTAATCCAGATGACCAACCCGTGTGCTTCGACAGGTCTGCCAGCACCCCGGGTGGCACGCTTAAAGCTAGAAAATCCTACCAAGTTTGACGGGAAACCAAAAATGACATTCCACACCTGGTGGGACTCAGTCCGGGACTATAACAGATTTTACCTGGAAATCAGTGGGATACAGCAAATTGCGTGGATAGGAACCCTCTTGACAGAGAGAAGCAAAGGAATGGCACCAAGCACAACGAAGGCTAGTAGGAGATGCTGATACCTGGAACGCCTACTCCGAAGTCCTACAGGATGAGTGTTACACCCAAAATACTACAGGGCCGGAATTCGGATACGGACCAGGCAGGGAGGTATCGGAAACTCGTCACACGGTCTTAGGACGGCATCCTGAGACCGGGCAACCGACACTGTCGGGTCTCAGCTCGGGTCAACCGACTCTGCGGCACCAGGAGGTTCCTGGGCCAACTACTGGCGCAGACTGGGAAAGCACAAGCACTGCCGAGGAGGAAGACAACCTTGGTGGTCATCATAAGGACAAGCAATCGGAAGGAAACGGGAACGCAAGGAGTTGCGAGTCTAGGTCGCGGAATAGGAGCGGGGTTGTTTCCAGAGGTACGGCCCAGAGGAACAACACCACGAGTCGAGAATCGCTGTATCGTCACAGACGGCTCGAAGGCCCGAGGCGATACAGCTGCACTCCATGGTCGGGAGACATGAGGGATCATGCTACCACTCGCATCCTTGTCACTCACACCTGATTATGGCGATGAACTCTGGTCTCTGCCAGCGCTCGACAGCGTGAGCGTATCCCCACTCATCCGAGATGCTTACAACGATGATGAGGCAGGGCACACACTGCACCAGGGTGAGGACGTCGAGTTGAACGAATACTGGAGCGGAGGCTTGTCCGCAAGCCGATCCTCTAGTGCTGGGTAGCCCCCAGACCAAGTACCGGCTCATGATTCGGGAAAGTGCAAACGCCGCTACTGGACCACACCTCAGGAACAGTTCGAGAATCTGTAGGGAGCGATATGGAGCGGAGCTATACCTTGGTGCCCATTGCGGCCGAGAAGGATTAGCTGGTACGGTTGAGGGCTCGTTGCTGGTGGCTCCGGTCGAGTAACGAAATCAACCGCACACACAACCCAATCGCATCACCCAATCACGACAAGAGGACTTAAGGAGAGGCACCTGCTCTGGACACTCTCGGGAAGATACGGGAAAAGCACTACTGTCTGACCCAATCGAGAGTTATCCTCTTTACACTGATGAAATCTAGTGCCAAGGTGAAGAGTTTTCACGTCACGGTGCCGGGTAATTTCCCCGCAGCACGTGACCTCGCCGAGCCGAATACTTATACGACTCCTTGCCGCGGGTGAAGGAGAAGAAACATCATCAATCGGAATCATCAATCATCAACGGACCACCTACCAGTCACCCAGACATCAAGTCAACGACCTTTCCTCCTACGAGTGATCCGACAAGTGATCGTACGAGCAATCCTACGAGCGATTCTACGAGCGATACTACGAGCGCTCCCACAAGCGCCGTAAACGAGACGACAGTTGATCCGGAAGGAGATGGAAGGATACGCGAGGAGCTCGAGAGTCTAGGCGGAAAATAGCCCGGAGTTAGAACCTTAGGGCCGTGGCAGTCCTAAGGGACATTTTCTCTGGTCGGGCTGGAAATGCAACTATGCAGAGAGATAGAAGGGCCTGGCTGTCGAGCCAGATAAACCCTCTACTTCTGATGGGCCGGTAATCACCTCATTGAGGGATATACACGATGCGGGCATCAGTCGGCTTATCGTCAGTACCGACCAGGACGAGTAGCTCTGGGCTTGGGCCCACGTCCACCTTGGCTGGTACGTGTACGAGCGTATTCCATACCTTATCTTACCTGTGAGGCAGTTGTCGCGCGAGTTGTTTGGCATACGCCAGGCAATACGAGCAAGCCGCCAGGCCCGTCTCGAACCGAAACGATATACGCAACCCATCAGGCGAGCCGCCGGGTATACGTCGAACGATCCGCCAAAGCGATACGAGCAAACCGCCAGGCAAGACGCTGGGCCCGTCTGAACCGAACCATCCACCGAAGCGCGGATACACCTAAGCGCCGCAAGCGGGACGACAGTTGATCTGGAAGGAGACGGATGGATACGTGAGGAGCTCGAGAGTCTAGGCGGGAGATAGCCGGGAGTTAGAACCTTAGGGCCGTGGCGGTCCTAAGGGATTTTTCTCCGGTCGGGCTGGAAACGCAACTATGCAGAGAGATAGAAGGGCCTGGCCGTCGAGCCAGATAAACCCTCTACTTCTGATGGGCCGGTAATCACCTCATTGAGGGATATACACGGTGCGGGCATCAGTCGGCTTATCGTCAGTACCGACCAGGACGAGTAGCTCTGGGCTTGGGCCCACGCCCACCTTGGCTGGTGTGTGTGCGAGCGTATTCCATACCTTATCTTACCTGTGAGGCAGATGTTGCGCGAGTCATTTGGCATACGCCGGGCAATACGAGCAAGCCGCCAGACCTGTCTCGAACCGAAACGATATACGTAACCCACCGGGCGAGCCGCCGAGCATGCGTCGAACGATCCGCCAAAGCTAAACGAGCGAACCGCTGGGCAAGACAATGGGCCCGTCTCAACCGAACCATCCACTGAAGCGCGGATACGCCTAAGCGCCGCAAGTGGGACGACAGTTGATCGGGAAGGAGACTGATGGATACGTGAGGAGCTCGAGAGTCTAGGCGGGAGATAGCCCGGAGTTAGAACCTTAGGGCCGTGGCGGTCCTAAGGGATTTTTCTCCGGTCGGGCTGGAATCGCAACTATGCAGAGAGATAGAAGGGCCTGGCCGTCGAACCAGATAAACCCTCTACTTCTGATGGGCCGGTAATCACCACATTGAGGGATATACGCGGTGCAGGCATCAGTCAGCTTATCGTCAGTACCGACCAGGACAAGTAGCTCTGGGCTTGGGCCCAGGCCCACCATGGCTGGTGTGTGTGCGAGCGTATTCCTGTCGTTATCTTACCCGTGAGGTAGTTGTCGCGCGAGCCGTTTGGCAAGCACCGAATGTGTCGAACGATCCGCCGAACCGGACCGATACGAGCGAGCCGCAGGGCAAGATGTCACGAACCTCGCGCGACAGGCTCCTAAGCGCCGCGGCCGGGGCCGCCGTCACCCTTGCAGCCCTATGGCTCGCCCTCATCACAGCTGCCGTGGTCACGGTCATCCTTCGCGCTTAGTCCACCTCGGCCGATCTCCGACATATCGCGCCGGTAGCGATATTCCCCGACCGCTGGCCGGTCCAGACCTCTTCCTTTGTTTCTTCTATGTTGCCTACGCGTCATTCTCGTCTTTGCCGTTTCCTATTGA
>Ga0307516_10010732_pt1 | contig 10036 bp, 8 predicted proteins | sample 19_EM_MG_FD_203310 | JGI IMG/M metagenome (GOLD analysis project Ga0307516, IMG submission 203310) | Populus trichocarpa ectomycorrhiza microbial communities from riparian zone in the Pacific Northwest, United States - 19_EM | ecosystem: Host-associated > Plants > Roots > Unclassified | place...
CCCATCGCGGTGGCGATGTCCTGAAGGCTCGTGCCCGCGAATCCGCGCTCGGCGAAGAGACGAGCGGCCTCAGCGAAGATCTGATCCTCGACCAGCCCTCGACGGGACGTCGTGCGCGACGGCTGACCCCCCGCGCCCTCGGCGTCCGCGACCTTCCGCGTCCTCGCGACCTTCACTTTCTTCCGATCATCTTCCACCGTCGAATGCTAACGCCTGCGTAGAACTTTCCGGCACACCGGGCGGCCGACATGCGAAGACCCGGCCACCTGGTGCGCCACTCCATGAGTTGGTGTCATCTTGGAATATCTGACTCGGTAGTAAATTCCGCGTCGAGGGAACACGCCGGGAAGGACCAGGACGATGCCAGCGGTGTTCACACCGGCGCCCTAACGTCGCGCCCTGCCCGCGCGGCCTCCGCTGCGGGCAGGGCCCGGCCCCTATGGGCGCGGGAGTTCCCGTGCCACCACCTGCTCGAAAGTCGCCGGCGCGCGTCCGAGCAGGTGCGTTAGCACGTTCACGTTGCCGCGGAAGCCGTGCTCGTCGTAGTGGGCGAAGGTGGAGATCATGTCGGCGGCCGCCATCGGCTGCCGGCGCGCCGCGGGTGGAAGCGGCGCTTCCGTCGGGGACACCGCTTCGGGACGCAGTTCCACGCCACGGTGAACGCCGACAGCCGTCATCATGTTCGCGATTGTGGTCAGCGGCCCGGCGAGCTCGTAGGTCGCATAGTCGTGGTCGTCCTCGGCCAGCACACGCGCCCCGACGTCCGCCAGGTCGGCCAGGTCCAGCACCGCCAGTGGCACGTCGAAGTCGAAGGGCACAGCCACGACACCGGGCTCGCGGTGCGCGAACATCGCGATCACCACTTGCGCGAACATCGACGGCTGCAGGATCGTCCACCGCACACCGCTGTCGCGCACGGCAGCCTCGGCGCGTGCTTTCCGCATGTGGTTCCGCAGCGCAGGAGTGAACGGGTGCAGCACGGAGTGGTAGACGAATCGCTTCACCCCGGCCTCGGCCGCCGCTCGCACCGCGTTGATCACCAGTTCGTCCTCTCGCTGATCCAGCGCGGGAGGAATGGCGTAAACGGCTCGCGCTCCGGCGAAGGCCTGCCACAGCGACGAATCGTCGTCGAAATCCGCGCGCAGGACGGACCGCACACCGTGTGCCTTCAGGGCCCGCCCGCCCTCGGCACTGTGCGAGACGGCCGCGAAGTCGGCACCGTCGAGCATCAATCGGTCGATCAGATACCGTCCGGCGATTCCGGAGGCACCCACCACCACGATGTCACTCACTGTGACTGGGCATCAGGCACCGGATGCTTCCGGTGCGATGTTCTTGTTGAACCGGAAGATGTTCGTCGGGTCCCACTTGGTCTTGATCTCGACGAGCCGACGGTACTTCTCGGGCGAGCCCCACGCGCCCTTGCGCCAGCCCGGCCCCAGATCGGTGGTGAGATTGATGTAGCAGTTGGTCAGCAGGTGCGGCCGGAGGTCCGCGTACAGCTGGTCGGCCCAGGTCATGAACTTCTCGTCATCGGCCGGGTCGTCGCACTGCGTAGCGACCTCCCACAGCCACGACGCGTCGGCGCGGGAGAACGAGGTCGACGACTCGTCGAAGTCCTCGGACATCGCACCACCCAGCGCCCAGAAATTCTGCACCGAACTCGGCGCGGGCGGGTTGGTGCGCGGAGGCGCGACGTCCGCGTGCTTCACCGCGATGGCGATGACCTCGTCGGTCATCTCACTCAGGTACGCACCCTTGGTGTAGACCCGCCGGCCCAGTGGCGCGATGACATCCAGCATCTTGTTCGCGATCGGCCACGGCATGGGCGCGACCGCGACGGCTGCGGCGTTGCCGAGTGCCGCCAGGTCGGCGATGGTCGACTCGGCCTGTTCCGGCATGCCGGTGTGTACCACGATCAACATGAGCGCGTTCGCACCGTGCATCTCCGCGGGCACCGGCGGCAGCGGTGGGCATTGCGTCAGCGCGCCGATCACCTGGAGCTCGCGCGGCGCCGTGCGCATGTACGACCGTAGACCCTCCAGCACGCCCGCCGCCTGCTGTAGCGGGAACGGGATGAACCCCGCCCGCACGGTCTCCGGAATCGGCCTGGCCTGGAATTCGAAATGCGTCACCACGCCGAAGTTGCCGCCGCCACCGCGCAGCGCCCAGAACAGGTCGTGGTTCTCGTCCTCGGAGGCGCGGACCTTACGCCCGTCCGCGGTCACCATGTCGCAGGCCACCAGGTTGTCGACCGTCGCCCCGTAACGGCGCATGTTGTAACCGATGCCGCCGCCGAGGGTGAGGCCCGCGACCCCGGTTGTGCTGATGGTGCCGGAGGGAACGACGAGACCATGCTCGGCAAGCGCGGGATCCATCTCGCCGAGCAGCACACCCGACCCGATCCGGGCCCGGCCGATAGCGGCGTCGACCTCGATCTCCTTGAAGTTCGACAAGTCGAGCACCAGAGCTCCGTCCGGCATCGCCGTGCCGTCGATGCCGTGCCCACCCGACTTCACGGCCAGGGGAACACCCGCTTCGGCCGCGTACCGCACGGCGGTCACCACATCGTCCACGTCCGCGGCACGGGCGATCAGGCCGGGAGTCCAGTGCCCCGTCCGGGCGGTGTAAATGGCGCGCACCTCGGTGTATCCAGGGTCGCCTTGCCGATACAGCTGACCACGGAAATCAGCGGGAAAATCACGGAACGAAGACCGGGCGGTTGCCGACATCGGAGACTCCTAGAAGAAAGTCATCGTTGATCAATCAGACCTCAAGAAGAGCAGGTCTCGTGCTTGACCTACATCGCCACCGACGATAGCCACGGGTCGACCTGTGGTCAACGTAGACGTCAAATCTTCGTCCAGCTCGTTAGGGTCCGACGGGACGCTCCCCGCCGGCCCGGAAGCCGGCGCCGCCGGCAACCTGACACTCATTGTATCATCAACTACGACAAAGATTTGACACACGCGTCGAATGGCGATTAACGTCCGTCACACGGCGGGCGTCGCCTCGCCAGGAACCGATCTGACAAAGGGGTCACCGAGATGGCAGAGACATCGACTGCGCCCGCCCTCGAGAACGCTCTTGTCAAGAAGGCAGCCGCGGTAGCACCGGAACTGAACGAGCGGGCCGCCGAGGGACAACGACTCGGCCGCCTTCCCGACGAGACGATCAAGTTGCTGGACGGGTCCGGGCTCCTCAAGGTGCTCGCGCCGCGGTCTCGAGGCGGCCACCAGGCCTCACTGCAGACCTTCAACAGCGTGATGGAAGAGCTCGCCCGCGGCGACGGGTCCGCAGCGTGGGTATTCAGCATCTACGCCGGCAACCTGTACATGCTGGCCGCGTTCTCCGATCAGGCGAACACGGAGGTTTACGCCAACGAGCACCCGAAGCTGGCACAAGTCTTCTCCCCCACCGGACAAGCGGTCCCCACCGAGGGTGGATACCGAGTGTCCGGCACCTGGCGATTCTGCACGGGCCAGCACCACGCACAGTGGGCGATCTTCCTGGCCCTGATCATGGACGGCGACAAGGCGCCGGAGCCGGCGATGTTCCTGGTCCCCAAGGAAGACTGCTCGGTGATCGACGACTGGCAGGTGTCAGGGCTGGCCGGGACCGGCTCGAACTCGATCAAAGTGGAGGACAGGTTCGTCCCCGCACATCGGGTGAGTCGCCCGACGGCCCCAGCGCTCGGAAACCCGCCGTCGGCGGACCACGCCGATCCGTTCTACCAGATCCCGACGATCCCCTTCTTTCAGGCGGGCAGCGTCGGGGCACCGCTCGGGCTCGCGACCGAGGCCCTGAGCCTGTTTCGGGCACGCGTCGGCAAGCGTGGCATCGCCTACACCAATTACGCCCGCGCCGCCGACGCGCCCATCACACACTTCCAGCTCGTAGAAGCGACGATGAAGCTCGACGAGGCGCGCTTCCATGCCAGGCGAGCCGCGGACACGGTCCGGAAATTCGGCGACGGCCCGGTCGAGCTCGAGGAGCGGGTGCGCATCCGTGCCGATCTGGCCTGGACCGTCAATCATTGCCGCGATGTCGTCGACATCGTGCAGCGCGCCTCCGGAGGCAGCGCCATCCAACTGCGGGACCCACTGCAGCGGATCGTCCGCGACATCCTGGCACTGTCCGTGCACGCGTTCCTCGTTCAGTCGACCAGCGCCGAGGTCTACGGCCGGGTGCTCGCCGGCCTCGACCCGGGCACAGATCTCTTCTGAGCCATCCCGTGTGGACACCGACGGCGGTGGGGACCTGTGGACATCGCGCCTGGCTCCCCATCGCGCGTCCGGAGGTTACTCGCCCAGTCTCAGCCGGTCGATCCAGGCCACGACCATGGTGCGGGAATGGAAGCCGAGCTTGGTGAGAATGTGCTGAACGTGCGATTCCACGGTTCGGGGCGACAGCACCAGCTCCGCGGCGATGTCCCGGTTGCTCATCCCCCGGGCGATCAGCTCGGCCACGTTCATCTCCCGCCGGGTCAACTGGGCGGGATCGTCCCGCACCGACACAGTGCCTTCCGGCTTCACCGTCGGCCCGGGCCGTCCGGAGATCTCGTCGAGGATCTGGGCGAGTGACTCGGATTCGCCCTGCCGGAAGGCCTCCTCGAAGGCCGCATCGCCCACGCCCTTACGAGCGATCTCCTCCACTTCGCCTTGGATGGCAAGCTGGTCGAACAGATAGGGCATCATGCGATGAGGCCCGGTCTGCCAGATGGCGTCGGCCGAGCCGAGCAGGCGTGCCGCTCTCGGCAACGCGCCGGATCGTGCTGCCACCCACGCCAGTCCGTCGAGGCAAAGGGCGACACCGAGCCCGTGGCTCAGCTGCCGGAAGATCTCGATAGCGTCGAGAAACCGGCCCGTCGCCACGTCATGGTCGTCGCCACGGCACCGCAGCAGGCCATTGATCCACAACGCCGAGCCGCGCCACAACTGCGAGCCCTCACGCTTGAGGAAGCTCAACGCCTCCTCCGCGAGGTCATCGGCCCGAGGGTCGTTGAGCGCGAACGCCATGGCGGACGCGTAGAACAGAGCCTCACCCGTGATGGCCGGATCACCGACCTCGCGTCCGCATGCGGCCGCGGCCTCGGCATGGGCCAGCGCCGCGCTGACGTCGCCGAGCAGAAAGTCGGCCATGATCGGACAGAGGCTCAAGGCCGCATCGATCCTGGGCAGGGACAGCGCCGCCGCCAGTTCACGGCATTCGGCCATCGTCCGCACCGCGCTGTCCACCTCAGCCAACAACACCTCGATGTAGGCGCAGACCCACAGAGCCTCGGCTCGCTCCTCCGACGGGTCCGGACTGTGCTCGAGGGCCTTGCGCAACCACTGATAACCCTCCAGCACCACTCCCGGCGACGCCCAGTACATCCGCAGGCAGGCGGCGATACGAAGGGCCACCCGCGGCTCGCCGAGCTCGAAAAGACACGAGTGCAGCGCCAGCCGGATGTTCGCGTGACTGAGCGCGACCTCCTGGAACCAGTCGATCTCACGCGGGCTGAAGCAGTCGACCGGTCCCCGCTCTGCCAGCGCGGCAAAATACCGCATGTGACGAGACCGGAACTCTTTGGTCTCGCCCAGCGCCGTGAGGCACTCCCAGCCGAACTCGCGGACCGACTCCAGCGTGGAAAACCTCGCCCTCCGGCCTACCGCGGCTGTCCGTCGTACGATGGATTTATCGACCAGGCCGGCCAGCAGGTCGAAGATCTCGCTCCGGGACAGCCGGTCGTCTGAGCAGACGCCCTCCACCGCAGCCAGGTCGAACTCACCGGCGAAGACCGAGAGCCGCGCCCACAACAGCTGTTCCTTGGGCGAGCACAGGTCGAAACTCCAGCCGATGGTGGCCTTCAGCGTGCGGTGGCGCGGCAGGGCGGAGGTCCGCCCGGAGGTCAGCACCTCAAGCGTCCGCTCGACCCGCGCCAGGATCTCCTCCACCGGGTAGGCCCGAACCCGTGCCGCAGCCAGTTCTATGGCCAGCGGGATCCCGTCCAGCCGACGGCAGAGCTCGGCCACCGATCGCTGGAACCCCGGTCCGTCCGGCAGCTCGGGCACCACGGCCGCCGCCCGGTCGAGAAAAAGTTCGACGGCTTCGGACACCGCCTGATGGCTGCCGGCCCGGCCGAACGCGCCCGCCGGGGGCAGGGACAGGGCTGGCACCTCGAAGAGACGCTCACCGTCGCTGCCGAGCACGTGACGGCTCGTGGTCAGCACGCGAAGCGCTGGAGCCGCCGCCAGCAGGCTGTCCAGGAGAGTGACGACCGGCTTGATCAGGTGCTCGCAGTTGTCGACCACCAGGAGCAGGTTCTTGTCGCGCAGGTGCCGGACGAGGCTGTCGACGGGACCGCTGGCCACGTCCTTGAGCCCGAGAACCGTCGCCACCTCGACCGGCAGGAGGTCACCATCGCTCAGCTCGGCGAGCTCAACCAACCAGACTCCATCGGGGAACACCCGGTGCACGTTGCCGGCGACGCGGCGGGCGAGCCTGGTCTTGCCCACGCCCCCCGGGCCGGTCAGCGTGACCAGGCGCCCAGCGGACAGCAGGGCTCGCACCCGCGCCGCCTCCTGCTCCCGCCCGATGAAGCTCGTCATCTCGGCCGGCAGGTTCCCCACCAACCGTGCACCCATGTGACGACGGTAACACCGGAGAAGTACTCCGAAGCGTTCCCCCGAGCCCGGGGTTTCCAACACGTCTCGTCGCGGTTACCCGCTCCTTCTCGCCCAAGATGCCAACTAAGACGCCTTCGCCGCACGAAACACCCAAATCGGACCGTCGGGACTCAACTTCAACGCGGACGATAAAGATTTGACTCACATGACCAACTGAGATGTAGAGTCGTCGCATGCCTGCCGTGCATGAGGTCAGCAGAGGCACCGTGACCCTGTATGTCGAAGGTTTCACCGTCGGACGAAACCAAGTGTCATGACCGTCGTACGCAGCGCCGCACCTGTGCCGCTGGTCGACGTTCGGGCCCGCGGCCGGGTCCGTGGGACGGTCGGGCTGCTCGGGCCGGCCTTCGTCGCCTCCGTCGCCTACGTCGACCCCGGCAACTTCGCCACCAACTTCGCCGGTGGGGCCGAACACGGCTATCAGCTCGTGTGGGTGATCGTGCTGGCGAACCTGATGGCCGTCCTGGTGCAGTACCTGACCGCCAAGGCCGGCCTGGCCACCGGGCGCAGCCTGCCCGCACTGTGCCGCGAACGTTACGGCCGGCGTACCAATGTCATGCTGTGGATCCAGGCGGAGATCGTCGCGATGGCCACCGACCTCGCCGAGTTCGTCGGGGCCGCGATCGGCCTGAACCTGGTCTTCGGGATGCCATTGCTGCCCGCCGGGATAGTCACCGCAGTGGTCGCGTTCGCTGTGCTGGCCCTGCAACAGCGCGGCTACCGGCCGTTCGAACTGGCCGTCATCGCGCTGCTCATGCTGGTGGGAGCCGGTTTCATCTACCTGTTCCTCGCCGTGGGCGGCCAGGACTATGGCCAACTGGCCGCCGGTGTCGTGCCGAGCATAGGCGGCGGCGACTCCCTCAGCCTGGTTGTCGGCATCATCGGGGCCACTGTCATGCCACACGTCGTCTACCTGCACTCGGCGTTGCACACCAACCGGATCGGCGCCGCCGATGCCGGGGAGCGGCGCGTGCTGCTGCGCTACAACGTCTGGGACTGCGTCGTGGGGCTCAGCGCGGCCGGGCTGGTCAACCTCGCCATGCTGTGCATCGCGGCCGCACTGTTCCACCACCCCGGCCTGACCGGCATCAGCGACCTCAGTGCCGTGCACGAACACCTGGGCAGACTGGTCGGCGGCGGCGCCGCGCTGGCGTTCGGCGTCGCGCTGATCGCATCCGGCCTGTCTTCCTCCAGCGTGGGCACCTACGCCGGGCAGGTGGTGATGGCCGGGTTCATGAACTGGCGAATCCCGCTGCTGGCTCGCCGCGCGCTGACCATGGCACCCTCGCTGGTGGTGCTCGCGCTCGCGACCAACCCCACCCAGGCGCTGGTCTACTCTCAGGTGGTGCTGTCCTTCGGCATCCCGTTCGCGCTGGTGCCACTGCTGTCGGTAACCCGCGATCGCGGGGTGATGACCGAACTGACCAACCGCCGGGTCACCACCGCGCTGATGCTCATCGTCACGATCGTCATCTCTGGGCTCAACGCCTACCTGGTGGTGCACACAGTCGCCGGCCTGTTCTGACCGCGCGGCCATTCCGGAAGAGTGTCAGCCGGCTTGCGCACCGTCGTCGGCGATCATGCAGCCCGCGAACTGATCGAGGAGCTCGGTCATCTCACGCTCGGCACGACGGGCGGCCGGCTCGTCTTGGTCGCTGGTTGCCTTTCTGATCTCCCAGAGCGTTGCCGAGATCATGCGCTGCAGGAGCGCCGGCTCGGATGAGCGGTCAGGCGTCGGCATCATGGTCGCCTACCTCGGGGTCGGAGGATCGCGCGGCGCTTTCCACAGGTCACGGCGCCGGAGTGGATATGGATCGACTCTGTCACGCCAAACGACCAGGTCACACAGTCGTGACTACTGAAATCGGTACTGAACGTGGTACTGAGTGCGGTCCTCAGTAGGGCCCACTCGGGTCGTCGACCACTACTCCGGCAGGCGGCGGCTATGTGCTCTCGGTGCGTGCGCCGACCCGTAGGCCGTCGAAGACGTAACCGATGTGCCGGCGCCAGGCGTTGTCGTCGGTGTGCGGGTGCGTTCGCACGATGCCGGAATTCGCCAGGAAGATCGCGGTCAGGTCGGCGGGACGGAAGTCGTCGCGCAGGCTGCCGTCCGCCTGTGCCGCCTCGAGCAGGATCGCCGCATGCCGGCTGGCGGTGTCGCAGAGGTCGGTCAGTTCCTGTGAGCCGGGGTAGCGGCGGGCGATGATGTCGTCGAGGACGAGGCAGCCGGCCTGAAATTCGAGCAGGCCGGTCACATAGCTCCGGAATCGCGTCCACGGGTCGGGCTGGGTCTGCGCCTCGGCGGCGATCCTGGCGAACTCGTCCGCGGCGAGGATCGGGACCACCGCGTCGATGAGCGCCTCCCGGCTGCCGAAGCGGTTGTACAGCGTGCCGTTGCTGACGCCCGCGGTCCGTGCGACCTCGTCCAGCGGGGCGCCCAGGCCCTGGGCCTGGAACACCTGGATCGCGGCGTCGGTGAGCTTCCTGACGTTCTCGCGTGCGTCGCGCCGCAGTGCCATGACCAGCCCCCACCCATAAGTTGACCCATGTCCCAAGTTGCTGTTACGGTCACCCGCAGAACTTGGGACTCCTGTCAACTTATCATGTGGGGTGCGCAGCATGTCGAAAACCATCGCGATCTTCGGTGCCGGAACCGGCCTCGGCCTCGCCACCGCCCGCCGGTTCGGCCGCGAGGGCTACCGCGTCGCCCTGGTCGGCCGCCGCCGTGCAGCCCTGGACACCCTCGTGGCCGACCTGAGCGCCGACGGCATCGACGCGGCCGCCTTTCCCGCCGACCTCGGCCACACCGCGCAGATCCCGGCGCTGCTTTCAGCGATCACCGAGCGGTACGGCCCGATCGACGTGATCCAGTACGCACCGATCAGCACCATGGCGTTCATCCCGGCCGCGGACCTGACGACCGAGGTCATGCAGGGCTTCATCGACCTGTACCTGCTCACCCCGATCCAGATCGTCCGCGCGGTCCTGCCCGGAATGATCGAGCGCGGCTTCGGGGGCATCCTCTACGGCCAGGGCGGCACGGCGGTCAACGCCGCACCGTTCGCGAGCGGGTTCGGCCCGGCGATGGCCGGGGCCCGTAACTACGTGCACAGCCTGCACGGCGAGGTCGCCGACAAGGGCGTCTACGCCGGCGCGCTCACGGTCAACGGCATGATCACCGGCAGCGCCGCCGAGCAAGCCATCACGTCCGGCGAACTCACCCTCAGCCTGCCCGAAGGCGTCGTCATCCCCACCGTCGACCCCGCCGACCTCGCCGACGGCCTGTGGGAACTGCTCGCCAAGCGCGATCGCGTCGAGGCCACCTACCCGCAGGCCGGGACCAAATGATGAAAGCGCCCGCGCTG
>Ga0307516_10010733_pt1 | contig 10035 bp, 12 predicted proteins | sample 19_EM_MG_FD_203310 | JGI IMG/M metagenome (GOLD analysis project Ga0307516, IMG submission 203310) | Populus trichocarpa ectomycorrhiza microbial communities from riparian zone in the Pacific Northwest, United States - 19_EM | ecosystem: Host-associated > Plants > Roots > Unclassified | place...
GCCACACATTATGGTTTAAATGCGCTAGAAAGACTTGAACATCCTGAAATCATTCCAGCTAAATTTGTCTAAACAAATATTACTACCAGAGTAAAGACACAAGGCACATCTACCATTATGCCCCTCACACCCCTCAATTCCAGGCCAAGTAAAGACAGATGCCAGGCTCTAAACCTGGACAGACTTCATCCCATTTGCAAAATTGCAGGTTGGACAGGGCAACCATCAGACAAAAGAGGCAGCGCCGTTGGCTATAATAACACAATCATTATCAACTTTTCGTTTCTTTGTTTTTTTATATAAAAAATTAAACTGAAATTCATTTTCCCAGAATCTGAACCTGTCCAATTAATTGAGGTGTCCCTCCAACATTCAACAAGAGCTGTTCGCTATGAATAATGCTAGGGGAACTTAAATCTTCAGAGATTTTCTTACTAAATGACATGGTATTTACTATATAGGAAGGTGTTTCTAATCATGGAATGTACAAATTCACATTTAATGGAAAATTTATAATAATGGATTGAGTGGTTAACAAAACAACAATTACAAGATGCCATGTCATTTAGTAAAGAAGTTTGCAACAACAAAAAAATGAGTACCCCTAGCATTACTCTTCCACTATAAAGACAAGGAATCATGGACAAGCTTAATAAAAGATGCAAAATGCCAAGAACTAGTTTCTCAATTATGACCAAGAAGCACCCTATTGCATAATAGTGCCAGCCAGAAAAATGAGTGCGAGTGCGCGCGTGCATTTGTGTGTGTGTGAGAGGAGGGGGGGGGGGCACTGAAAATGAGCATACTTTGGACCAAACAGAGGGATCGTTAGCCATAGAAGCTTCAATTAACTGCTGAAGTGCACCACGCTTGCTTGAGGTAGGGCTTTCATCATTACCATTGCATATCTAGAAACAAAAGGGAGGTGAGTATTCATTGAGAGGCTTTATCAATTATTTCTATTAAACTAACTATGTTACTATATATAAGCATTTTTAATGGAAAATTAATTATCAATAAGGAAACTGTTGATGTTAAATATCTCACCAGATGAAGAATTTGAGGAATGCTAGGACCAGTGTCAGCCAAAGAATTAATCTTCACAGCTGCAGGTTTATGATTATTAAGGTCCAACTCAGAAAGAACATTATTGTCATGCCCATAGCCTTCAGCAGCACGTAGAGGTTCAGAACTCATCAATCCATTAATGTCCATACCTGGGGTCAACAGCCCTTCAAAGTTAAGGCCATTGTCCATGTTTTCCAGCCGGCCAGGCCGGGATCCCAAGTTCAGACCGGTAGAACCAACCACATAATTCGAATCCCTATTTTTTGAACTATAGACATCAGTATTAGAACTAGTCTCAAAATTCTGATACAAGTTCTCAGTTTCATCAGGAGCTGCTTGGCCAATACTTCCCGATATCAGGGTTGATTCTTGGGTAGAACTCCACTTCCTGCCGCCATCACTATCAACAGAACCACCAGAATACCTTCCAAAATAGTGACTCTTCTTTGATGCACCAATATATCCTTCTTCTGATGATGTTCCAACAACATCAGATGGGTCATAAGAGGACTTAGATCGCTGTCGCTCTTTCTTGCTCTGCACAAAGTTCATTAGGTCCACTTCAATACGAGGAGTGTACTGTTTAAGGGCTCGTCGCAAGGAATTTTGTTCTTCAACCGATAAACTAAGAATGAAATTGAGGACAGCTATGGAATCAAAGTGTGAATAGACCGATATAATGCAAGTAATAGCAGCTTCCTTGAGCTTAGTATTTTTATCATGTACTAACGGTGTCAGCTTAGCAAGCCATAACTTCAAAATGCCAGTATTCCCAGAGCCTTCAGAGTTCATTGCATGCTTGTTAAATGAACTGAGGGCAAACTCAATAACAGCCAATTTGGCTTTTGGTGACCTCTGCTCATCTAGTGAACGGAGCAATGCTGGTAAAAGAATATCAACCCCATAAGTTTTGCTGACAATTTCCAAAGTTGTGGAGCAAGGTTGCCTGACTAGCTCCTTTGGGTCAATTAATCGGGAGAAAACATGGGGTAAGATCCGTTCCATGTAACTCTCAAATGGCTTTCGGCAAGATGGAATAATATCTGCAAGTGTCGAGAGAGCTGCTTGTGCAACTTTATGATGCGGATCATCCAGATGCTGGAAAAACAACTTCATTACCTTCTCAAAATTCTGAATTACTTCTTGAACACCTTTTGGGCCTTGCTGCAGCAAAGAATGGAGGTAATTGAAAGCAGCAACCCTAGCATTCCAGTCAGAACTTGGACTAAGTCCCTCGCTCAATGCGTCGCTGAGAGATGCTGGACCTTCTACATAACTTGACACCTCTCCAAGTGAGAGTTGACTATCATCAAAACTCTTTCGCCTGCCCGCAGACATTCGTCCAGCCACATGCTTTCTCAAAAGTGGTCTCTGGAAGTTGGGGATGTGACTGCTATGTGAATCCCTGTAGTTTAAATCTTTGTAAGGCGTGTCCATATACTGCCTGTCTACATGTGGGTTCGCAAATCGCCTAGGTTCCCTAATGTCATTGTCCTCTTCAACTGAACCTCTTTCAGAAATCCTCTTTGTTGAATATGATGAAAATGTTGGCAAAGACTCGGCTGCCATATTATTCCGATATGATAGCTTAGCAGAATCTTTGGAAGCTTGAATTTGGGTAATAATATCAGACAAGACCAAGCCACCATTGCGGTTACTGCCTTTACCAATACCAGAAGCAGTTGATTCTGCTGTCAAAGAGTTTGTGAGATGATTAGAGGCAGGAACAGATGCAGGGAATGGTGGATCACGAGATGATGGAGGGTCAACTCCTGCACTAGGGGCAATAAGAGAGAAATTTAGCCGTTCACAAAACAATGTGAAGCTACAGTCCTCAATCATTTTGAAATTGAGTATTCTTTTTTAGAATGATTTATTGTTGAATTAAAGAAAAGGCTTGTATACTGATAATGACAAATAATTTATGAGATTGAGGAAGAAAATTGACAGGCAAAGTCATTTGATACCTAGATCCAAACTTGATGAACGGAGAGCTGAAGGATTTTGTTTGTCGGATAATTCCAAACCTCTAAGCATGCTTTCAATTGCAGTGACCTTCTGCTTACTAGCGTGCAACACACTTTCCAGACTACGTTCAGTACCTTTACCAAGGGACTTTGCTTGTGAGAGCAAAAGACCAGAAGACAGAGATGTCCCAGAGGATAAACTTGAAGTTCTATCCATTGCAACAATAGCCGAAGTTCCATATCCAGGTACATGTGAAGCCGCAGATGCCTGAGGGGTAAATGATGTTTGAGCACTTCTATCACGGATGGAAGGAGATGCATGTCTCCTGTGCAAGCCTCCATCCTCTTCGTTAACAATCTGTTCCAAAAAATAAAGAACACATAAGGAAAATATGATCTAATCAGTGAAGTTATTAAGATAAATGCATTGGGTACACAAGAATATACCCGTTGAATAACAGGATCAAAGGACATAAATAAACGACGGGAACGCTCTGGCCAAGTTTTTGCAAACATTCTGTAGCACATCCTTGCAGTTGAGCGCACCTGCCAAGTTACATATATCAGGCACACTTCCAGAGCCTTCACAGACACATACTAAGAATTAATGGAAAATAAGGTGAAAAACAAAATAAGAAAAAGAAGTACAAACAACAGATGCATCATACAGAGGAACTGTATGGAAGAAACTTTCCTTATTTTATGACATTTAACAACTCATCAAAGTTGATCATATAATATACATAGAACACTCATCCACTTCAAATCATTTTTTTCTTGGGTGTTGGAGCCTTACAGAGAAAACCAATGATTGAGAGAATAAAAGAAAAGTCCATAGACCAATAAAATACATCTCATGCTGAAATATATAGTATCATGATGAACCAAAGGAGATTGGCTAGAAGGAAGCTACACATACAAAACAACTGACTTCATCTCAAGCCAAGATTCATGCTCTTGCAATCCAAAATTCCTTCCATGGCAGCATTAACAAAGATTATTCTAGAATCAAGATACAGTTCTGATCATTATTCCACCTAGATGAAACTTTCTACGTTCTTCCTCACATTCATTGAGAGAAAGATGCATTCATAGTTTCAGAAACACTGCCAAGTCTTACCCTAACAGAGAAATGCAGCAAAGATCTAGTATTTAAAGGAAGACAGGACCATACAAGTATCAGTAATATACAAGAGATGCTCCATGAAAGAAGACAAGGGAAAAGAAAGTAACTAGTGAATATGGCAGAAAAGATTAGGCCAAAGTAGGAAATCAGGGGAAAATAAGTGCAAAACTTGGCAGGCCAAGGAAGCCAAAAACAGAAAAGAACATGTAAAATGGTTGCTTCACACTGTGCACCCTCAAAACTGTGATTAGTCCTCTCACACAAAATGCTCCACACCAGACATAGCAGAGCCACATTCCATACAGGTCCATTTCTATGCTCTCCATGCCTCACATCCCAAGCAAGCACACAAAATTGCAGTAAAGTTAATTACTTATCCTGCCATCTTCAACATCTCAAGTCTTTTGGGTCTAGCAACCATCTCCAACTTGACCCAGTTATTGTGCGGGAGAAAAAACCCAATTACTCCTACCATTTGACAGCTCCACCTGATGTAAGCTCCTCGATACAGCCATGGATGTTAAAATTAAATGATTTGAACAATTCCTTCTCTTAGAGATGCTTGTTGTTAGCTAATTGAAATTATATCCTACCAGATGTATATTTACCCTCAGCCATTTGTGGTCTGCACTTTACATCATTTTGAAACTAAACTTCCACCTCTCTGAAGTTAGATTAGGCCAGTATCCACACAGTCCCTTCAATATATTTTCCTTTTTACTCATTCACAAAAAAATAGTTGAGAAAAACTTCATCAGAACACAGTTTTTGCTTGTTGAAGCATGAAAGGCAAAGCAAAATCATAACGCAATAGCCTGACAAAACTGACAGACACGACAAACATACATGCATGCACAACATCAAAGATCTGAACACACATACCTCGCTCATTGCGTCTGCAACACAACATCTTATCAGATCTTCATAGAGATCAGCAGATCGCTGTATTTCAGGAGCATCGGGCCAATGTTCAAGTATCAATAGTGCATATTCGCAACATCTGCAATCCAAAGAGAGACATAATAGTGACCAAAATCAATTATATCCTAGACAAAAAATCGAATGCCAGACTTGGAGAACAAGTCGCATTGCCTTACCTTGCACGGAGTACTGCAGCGCGGTCATTCTTTGCACAATCAGCTATGCGAGGAAGCACACGAGCAACTTTACAGTTACGCAACATCTGAGAAGCCAAAAAGGAAACTATGAGGGAGTAGCATTTAAAAGAATTTTTTTGCACGTAATAATAAAAATCCATTACCGTTTTTATGCAGTTATCTGCAGATTCTGCAATTACAAGTACAGTAATCACAACGAGCTTGAAAAGGGCCTGATTATCATAGCACAGAATTAACAGAACTCTTTGAGCATATTAGATTTGCAACAATCAGTGAAATAAAAATGAAAGTAACTTACAGGAATGAACATCTCGGCACATGCCTCAAAATCTCCCAACAGATCCTTCGATAAAAAGCATAATAGATGGCAAGCCTTGAAAACACAAACACACACACACACACACTTAGCAACTATAAACCTTGAACTGGTGGATGAGGAGCTAATCTCTAAAGGAAGAGACCAAAAGAAGAAATCTATAAACCACCATCTACAGCAGAAGAAAATGCTGGCTGACCTGCTTCACAACGCTAGACCTTCGATCAGATAACTGTGTGTTTAGAGGGCCAACAAATTGCTTCAGAAGCCCCCGAAAACATGGGTAATCAGTAGCACCTGATATGAAGAAATCATTAACATCCCTTTCTTGAGGAAATTATTAAAAAAAAAACCTCAGTCTGTGTACTTTAGCATCCTCGAATGATCGGCAGAAGGGATTTTCCAACAATTTCAATCATTCAATTGCACATTCTACTAATTATAAGAAATAAGAAGATTTAACAGAATATCATAGATCAGGCTAACAATAATCTGATAGCATAATACTTTGGCAGGGAAAGAAGGATACAAGGAGAAAAAAGAAGGGCTACCTCCCAAAACAAGGCCTTCAACTCTCTGCATGGCAGCTATGCGGATAGTCCAATCCTTTTCAGGAACAAGGGTAGCCGCAATCTTCTCAAATTCCCTAATTAGCTCCTTTTCTGAGTAAACTTTAATTGGCTCTATGGGTTTCTCGGTGACATCACTCTCCGCTGCATAATGTGAAATAGCAACCATAGTGAACAACAATAATTCATGCTATAACAGTTTTCCTTACTTCGCCAAACAAGGACACTAGCTACAGTGTAGCTTGTATCAATATATACACAATTTTTTGCAACATCAAGACTTGAATTAAAGAAATTTTTTAATACCACAAAATATTTAAAAACAAATTAAAGATTTCATTTGATGCAATTATAGCGGATTCCAAGAATAAGAAATTAGAAAAAAAAATCTACAGGAATAAAAAAGAAATAAGTAAACAAATTCCTCGTTGGCCAAACAAATTAATCGACCATTTGCAACAACATGAGGATGAAAATGAAGGGAACGTGGCAGAGGATCATGGGATTCATTCATAAAAATAAAAAACTTGTAGTAATTTTTACTGATAATCAAGAAAATCTTCATCCTAATGTTTATAATAATTCCTAAACTAAAGATACAACTAATTTTGATCAAACAGGTGAAGTGGCTTTGATACAATTGTTGTGAAGACTTTTGTCGAGATATAATAAAAGGCTCCATGCAAACACAAAGGCACAAAATAGCTATTTGGAAGCTGTTTCAAGCAAATTTAAGTTTTCCAACTTATTCTAAGTAGAGGAGGGGATGAACATTAATTCTACACTCAATGTTCGAAATTGATGTGCTCCCTGGGGATGTTAAAGTTATTAATTTACCATGATTGGAGAAAGAAAAAAACAGAAAATGGAGGACAGAAAGTATTAAATAACACAGAATCAAACGTACCATAATAATGTCTAGGATATCTTAACATCCACAGTATTTTAGATAAAAGAATGCTAACCTCCAAAAAGAGATATCTCCCTCGTGGAACTTTTGGCTTTTGGACTGCTTTTCTTGGAATGAAGGCTTGTGGGCTTCATCTCAACAGGAGCAAAGTTACCGCCAAGTCCATCTGAAGGGCGTACTTGTGGTTCAATCCTCTCTAGTCTGGCATTGATATCTTTCATCTGCAGTTATGTATTGTACTACCACGTTAAAAATAAAGCTATAGCTTCCTTTCTTTGGCAGGCAGTGGTAAGACATTCATTAATCAGAGAATAATTTCAATGAGTACTACATTACATCTAGATATGGTGGACATGAGCACTAAAGACCAAACTAGCCTACATTTGAAGATCCTAGCACCTAATAATATAGAAGAGGGAACTGCAGATTGGTTTTTGCTAAATCTTCACCATGGAATTAGGAAGATGATGGCGATGAAGCTCGTCACGGAATTGGGGCCCGGCCTGTGAGTACATCTCCTGAAAGACGAATAGTCGGATTAATGCGACTGAAAAGCAATGAAAAATAGTTAAGCTCGCAGAAACAATAACATGGGAACGACAATGCAACAACTTCCACTGACCTCGATGCATAATATAGCTGCTTCCCTAACACCAGGATTCGGGTCATTCAACATCTGCAAAATCTGGTTGAAGAAATTTTTCAATAATTAATTTATCTCCACCCAAAGAACTATTTATGCAAATGGTGTAAGTTTGGAAAATCAGAAATGTTTTGGATCATACAGGAGGTAGAATAGCCCGCTGAAGAGGAAGCTCAGTAGATGCAAAAAGATTAATTGCAGATGTTACTGTTCGAGCAAACTCTTCCCGAACTCTCCAGCTTCTGTGTGTCCAGGCAAATGAGCCAGCTCTCTCAACAATGATTGTAGGCGAAGAAACCTGAATCACAAACACATATTGATATAACCCCATATTTAATGTTTGTCCATTCTCTTTGCACACACAAACATGCAACTCATGAGCATGGTGTCATTGACTCCTAAAGGAATTAGAGGCAAGAAAAAAATATAACAAATTCCACCCAAACATATACTCAATCAACACCAATCAAATACATTGCCACTACCCCGTGTCTAAATTATAAAGATTTTACAAGTCCTGTACTATTGTCCCTGCTGAGCTACAAAATTCAAGCGACCATCTACAACTACAACTACAACTGAGTGTTTGTGTTCTTTCACTAAAATTAACAATGTATACGGAGGCCATTATCAAGATAAGTTATGCACAAAGAAACTCGGTCTAATTTTTAGAGAAGATTCGAGCCGCTCTACAAGGACAAGATGAAAAAGTATCTCTACCACAAAGAGAATGAACCGGTGCTTTTAGATCCCAGATTATTCATATTCTTCCAATGTCAACCTAAATTAATGCATGGTATTATGCTATTACGATTTCAACCCAAGGATAAAACAGTAATTCAATTGAGATCAATGAAAGAGAGTAATCAATCGTAATGACTTTTGATTCAAATTATTTAATTCTACTCAGAACAAATTCAGTAAATCTTTCTTTCAAAGTGAAAGATTAATTAAAACCAACAAAAATAACTAACAGTTTACTATTAAAAAAAACATAATTAATTCTCTTAACTAGATAAAAAGTATCAAATTAATTACAGTTTAAACTTTTAACTAAATAAATAAAAATCCAACCATTTGTGTGTGTGCGCGTGTATAAAAACATTTCAAATTTGAAAAAAAAAAGTGAAAAGTAAGAAAAACCTCCATGAGAGTGAGCAAGAGGCGTCGAGCGGCGTCACGAACGGGCTGTTTACCGTCACCTAGGCGTTCAACAACAGCAGGAACAAGCGCATTGAAATGCAACTTAAAGTAGTCACCAGACAAAACAGCAGCAGAAGCCAACGCCTGTAAAGCACCTTGAGAAACCTTGAAATTGTTGTCTTTCAAAAGATCCAAGCAGCAATCGACAAGCGACGTCGTTTCGGACGAACTCAAACTCTTTCTACAAGCTTCAAGAAGTTGGTGTAGCCTCTCGACTCCTGCCATCCTCTCCTTCGTGTCCTTCGCGCGCGCCAGTTCCAGCGCCTCCTCCATTTTGAAGTCTCTTGATTGTCGGATCTGGTGCGGTTCGCTCAGATCTGACGACGAATTAACTGAATTTAACTTAATTTAGTTAATTAATGAGGATTAAACAAGATTAGCGAAGAGGCTGTGTTGGTGACAGCGAAGTAAAGAGAGGAAGATTTAGCGGAGGAGAAAGTGGTGGTTTAGAGAGAGTGAAGTAAAGTGGCTCCGCTGCTTTGACAGGCGGAGTAGGAGGAGATAGTGCGACGCTTTTTTTTTCTTTTCTTTTCTTTTTTCTCCCTGTCTCTCTCTCTCTCTAACTATAAAATGGTGGGGGTTGGAGTGGTTGCGGTTTTGCCACCAGTTTTGTGGTTAATTTACGGAATGTACCACTGTGGGTTGGAGGAGTGGTTAGGGTGTGTTTGGCAACAAATTCTGAATTTTTAAAATATTTTTTTATTAATTTAAAGTGCTAATATTAAAAATAAATTTTAAAAATATATATATTATTTTAATACATTTCTAAATAAAAAATATTTTAAAAAACAATCACTATCACAATACTAAACACTACTTTAATGCAATGAGAGGAAACAAGATAGATAATAAATCTATTGTTTATAGATTCTAGGTATTATTAAACCCGGTCTAATTTAGTGAGTTAACTTGGTGATTTTTGACATGAAATTAAAGCCTTGTTTATTTACTGAAAAGTGTTTTTTAAATGGTTTTTTAGAAAATAAATTTCTAAAAAATGAATTATTTTTCAATATTTAGTAGTGTTATAAAAAAATGAGTTAGAAAGACTTTCTAATGTTTAGCTAGGTCATGAAAAATGAGTTTAAAAATAACGTATTAATATTTTGAATTTT
>Ga0307516_10010735_pt1 | contig 10034 bp, 11 predicted proteins | sample 19_EM_MG_FD_203310 | JGI IMG/M metagenome (GOLD analysis project Ga0307516, IMG submission 203310) | Populus trichocarpa ectomycorrhiza microbial communities from riparian zone in the Pacific Northwest, United States - 19_EM | ecosystem: Host-associated > Plants > Roots > Unclassified | place...
TCTGGTATCCCGACGTCTGACGTTTGATTTGGAATAGGCTCACTAACCAGTACTTGGCTTTGATCGCGTTCAGTATGGATCACCTTTTGCAAATCCGCTGTTTTCCCATTGCCCTGACTGTGGTAAAATACCCAGCGTTGCTCTACTACGACTACGGGTTGACCGTTAACCGTGAACGTCGCCTGTTTTGGTCACGGCAGGGTCTCAAGCAGTGGGGATCGCTCCTGTTCTTCCTCAACCGATACTGTGGTGTCATTGGGCATGCCCCAGTCTTCATCCAGACGTTTGCCCCGCCTAGGCTCCGTATGTCCACCTTCTGCGGCCACCTGCAGTTCTACCACCAAATCTTAGCGATCGCAATGCAAACAATTGTCGGATGTATGTCCCTCCATACTCCCAGCACGCCACGTATCCTCAGAAACTGAACGCACCTCCGAGCAGTTACTTTCATCACGAGGACTTATGCCTTGTATGATAGAAGCTGTACCGTGCTCGTCGGGTTAACATCTCTGGCTCTCGCTGCCATTGCGGTCGGTGGTGTGAGTCGTGACCGCCCAAAATCTACCTATCCCCTCACTGAAATTAACCGAGCTGGTCTAGTACATGGTGACCCAAGGTGAAAAACTCGGCATCGGTCCAGGACTTCCCAAGGGGTCCCTCGGTTGCCCAGCGGGTCTCTCGTGGTCTCAGTGAGTCAATTTGAATGTTTCTGATACCCGCCGTTTCTCACCCTCAATCGCCAGGGCATGGCGTGAGTGTTCCCGTGTTGTCAGCCTTCGTTCTTTGTGCTTACGAGTCCACCTAAGGTCTGGCAGTGGCCTGGTGCGGTGTCATGATATTCGATCTCGTTGTGGTCGTGATGACACTCATGAGGACGATACAAATCAACCGGAGGAGCGGAAAGGACCGGACGCTCACCCATGTACTGATCCGAGACGGTAAGGGCACTCCGTGAGACCATTCTGATGATACTGAGCTGCCCGTCAGGTGTCGTATACTTCGGGTCCGCCTTATTCCCCATGCCTAAGTGGTACAGGACGCTAAAGAATGGTACACAGAGTGATTAGCCTTGCGACTATGTCGAACATTGTCACATTCTTGGTATGTGCCTCCTTGGCTATTTTCAGGGACATGGGCTGATTTTGATGGTGAAGCGCGGATCCGTGAGTTGCCACCTCGGCGATTGCATTCAGATCCTGACGTCGTCGTCAAGGAAATAACGCGCGGCGTTGCAACCACAATGACGAACGTGTAAGCAGATCAATGTCATCAAGGGTATCACAAGTGCCACTGATATGTTTGTTCGCAAGGTTGGCATGCGTCTTGGTCTCTCGTCTAATGTTGAATCTTCGAGACCCAAGAGAGCGTTCTGCTGCTCGTGTGAAGGCCACATCAACCGCAGCCACCAGTTCTACTCTAGCGTCGACGACGATGTTACTTCACACACTGACGAACGTCGAGGATGTGACTGAACCCTCGATCTACGATCCCCGGAACCACCAAGGAGGTTCGTTTTCTGACGCCATTTCCTGTGGCCATTGCGGGGATTTCTGATTTCTTCCATTGAACAGATGTAGAGATGGTTCCAATCGTGGACGGTGGTAAGAGGGCACGTCCTGTCGGCGCATGAACTTTTCTTCGCTGGGTTGTGGATTGAGATGGGTACACTGGTGTATTTTACGATCTCGTGTAGTAATATTTCCCTCGCATACTGCCCTGTACATTACCCTAATCGATTCCCATGGTGGGACGAGCGGCGTCTCGGACGGTGTCGGTGATTTCGATTAGTTCCGATGTGCTACTCGGCCGCAGACCTGTCAATCGAAGGCAATCTACATGGGTATCCGGCTTGAAAAAGGAAACACTCTTTCTGGGGGAGGAAAGAACGTCAGGTCCACGCAAAGTTCACCGTCACGTGCTGGCCAGGGTTGAGTCGTCACGCGTCACACACCGTGACGAGACGCGTTTCTCATTCTCACAACGATCGACTCGCGATGAGTGTATCTGCCGCGGCCCCTCCTGTGCTCTTGCCAGAACTGCTCCATGACTCGCCTCATTTCGTGCTAGATACCATTGTCAACATCTCGAACAACTCTGTGGAACACTGCGTCGATGCTATGGAAGGATTCCTCACCGGCTGGGCCGAGAAACGCGCGGACAGGCTGAAGGATTCAGGAGGAGACGACTGGGACAGCAAGCAAGAAATCGAACAGGGGATTGTTGCGTTCCAGACTCTGTTGGAATCGCATATGGACATCGCCCTCGACTTTTTCGAAGTCTGGTGCATGCGGAACATCTTCACCATTCCGGCAGAACTGCCAGTTGTGGTTCCCCATCAGGCCGGGTTGGTATTGGACCAACCAGCCGGCGGGGAGCAGGACCTTCTCTCTGATATCGACGATCTCCGGAGGCAGATACAGGTCGTGTGTACACCGTTCCTCTCCTTCCAAGTTGGCGTGCTCACATACTTTTAGCAACGGAAGCTCAGAAACACGTACAAGAAGGCGCTGCGGATATCCGTAGTGCGAAGGACGGCGAGCGAGCGGGCGTTGGACCGACTGACCGGAATCCTCGACCGTGCGAACCTCCGAGCACCAGAACAGATTGGGCAATTATTCGAGGGTATCTCGGGATCGGATCGGGTCCTGGTTGGTGCGAATCGGAGAGTCGGGGTATCGGCGGCGGGGAAGCGCGAATGGGAGGCGGACAGGCTTGGATACGGACGCTGGGCCGCCATTGAATCGATCAACAAGGGACTCGGAGGCCGAATTCAGAGTCTGGCAATCGGACCTGCTATCGAAGCCAGCGCCGAAATTGGGTCTTCTAGAGACCTCGATTTAATAAAATAAAGATGAACTGGTTTCTCGGTGCGTGTCACTTCCCTCTTTCAGCAATTCAACCACCCGCCTCATCCTTCTTATATTCCACCTGTTGCCCTCCATCTCCCCTTCGTCTCGTCTTTCTTTCCCCCCCTCTTGCCTCCCCACCACCAACACCCCCCCTCATCTCTACCGTACACGTCCACTCCCACCCCATATGTCCACCACCCAGTCTCAGACCCCTCCTCCAACCACAGCGTCCCCTCCACTTCCAACCACCCTTCAAGATCAATTTCCACCCAACAGCCCGCTTTCAAAGGTTTCGAATCCCCTATCGCGTACGCGTCGGATCGCCCTCGCGGTTTCACCTCTTTTATTCACCCTGCCCTTCAACTAGCCCGACCGTCTCCGTTTAATCGCTCTTCACAATCTTCGCCATCCCGCACAATCGCAAATGATTCTCCTGATGATTTTCAAACAAACGCGGCGTCATTCATCGCTTCCACTCCTTCGGCTCAGTCAGATTCTACCACTCCCCCAAACGTCTATATCAACGGATTGCCCCCGAACTTCCCAGAAGAACAGTTGTACAACATGACCAAGGAGTTTGGCACCGTCCTCAGCGTCAGGACTTTTACTAGACACGTCTCCGAACGCCCTACGTGAGCACCTTCGTCGGCAACGCCGATTATTTGACCCTGACTGTGGCCCTCCCAGCGGTTATGGCTTCGTTTTGTTCCAGTCCGTAGATTCTGCTCAGCGGTGCATCGAGACCCTCCGCAAGTACAGAAATTTGCATCCCTCCTTATCTAAGGTTTTTGTTTCCGTCTGTTTGCTCATCACGCTGCTGATGCGGCACCGCAGCAAGTCCACAAGATCCCCGGAACACCTTACGCCAAGGTACAAGCGCCCGAGGTCAACACACCCTCGAAGAAAGGTAAGCTCCCTCCGCTCGTACCCATCGAAGGCCCGCGCTCATTCCAATCAGACTCGTTTAAGGCAAGAATGGAGCAATTCAAGGACGAAGCATCAACCAACTTGTACATCGAGGGGTACGCATCAGCTCTCTCGCCTCCTCGCCACACGCTGAACGATTATTCAGTCTTCCCCTCACCATCGACGAGGCTGTCAGTGCTTCGGGAATCACTAGTGTCGTTTGAGCTAATGTGATGTTCGGTCAGACCTTGGCAGCTCTGATGGTACCTCACAAGATCATGAGTAGCCGACTCTTTCAGACTCGCCTCAGCAACCCCCCGCGAACTATTGCCTTCGTCAGGTATGACCACTCTACCACATGGTGTTGCCAATCTCATGCGCCCCACAGACTCGAAACGCGAACCGCCGCTGAGGAGACCATTGAACGCCTCCACGGAAGAATGGTTCGCGGGTGGAACGACCCTGGCTGTCGTATCTCGGTCAGGTTTGCAGACACCGCTGAACAGCGAGAACTTCGTGTGCGTGCAAGTTCGTTATCCTTCCGTGCCGCTCTAACCCATATACACAATAGCGACAAGAACGCTTACTTCAGGGAGACCAGTCCCCCGCCAGGCTGACCATGGCACAGGCGGCGCTACTTAACATACAAGGGTCCCAGGCTTTGTCTCAACGGAACCAGCGATTCCCCGACGCAAATTTTGGCAGCCCCGGTCCTATCCAGACGAATGTCGCCACAAACCCGTACATTTCAAACGTTACGCGGGAGTCTTTCGGCCGTCACTCCGACCACCTGAACGGCGCCTCTCGTAACAGGCGTACTGGAAATCACGTTTCCACAGCGGCTAAAGCGCGCAGCGGGTACACTCCAGCTGAAGAACTTTATCTCGCAATGCACGCGCAGCGGGTTCAGGCTCGTGGGGTCCCCAGCCACCTTGGCGGCAACGAGCTGCCGTCCCCCCAGATTAACCTCTCGGGGATGGCTGGTGCCAACCAGACCACTGAACGTGCCTCCGATTTTACGACCCCCGCACCGGAGCCATTTCCAGCGGTCCGCGATTATAGTTACGGTGGTCAAGATTCCGGGATGTACGACGCGAGGGGCCTCACTTCTGACCTCGGCGGACTCTCTATCTCTCGATTTCAGCCCCTAGGACGATCCTCCCCGACCACAATCACTCCCCATCTGTCCAATACAAACGACCGTTTACGCCCCTCTCAGGCTTTCAACAACTCCTCTAATCCCTACGAAAACGTGTTTGACGATAAGAAATTTACTGGTGGGCGCGTCGGCGTGTTTAAGCCCAATGTAACCACGAAGGGAACCGACAATGTTTCCGACAATCGCTCGACCTACGCCGAAAAACAAGACAACACGGATTCCCCGCTTGCTTCCCCTGCTTTGACATATTCGTCCCATGGTAGGACACCCTCCACACTCAGCCCTGCGACACCGTTCTTTGGCACGTTCTCCGGCGGCGAAGGGTTTGAAGGCCTTCCTGCGGTAGGATCAAACTTCAAGGGCAAGGAACGCGATGCTACAAATGTGGCGGGTTCTGTATTGGAAGAGTGTTGATCGCACTTCCTGACGGCGCCTACTTCTCCGCTCTCCGAATGTTATCCGCTTGTTGGTTCGTTAGCTCGTACCTTAGTCTCACCGTAGTTTTTCCCCTCGTACCGACGCCTCTTATCCTTGTACTAAACCAGCCGTGTGTACCCAAAGAAGATATGTGTTTTGAATCGAGCCTGATTCCAGCGTTACATCTCGTCGACTTGCGACCGCTCTGAGAGGCTGCAGCCTCCCGTCGCGTCGCTTGTCAGGCTCACGTGATCGATCGCCTTCACGTTCACGCTCCGATATGATGTCAACCAACTCAACGATCCACGAGACAGTGCAGAGGCTCAACTCTGAACTTGAGAACGCCGATCTACTGCTCCTAAGATCTAAACCAAAGTTCATCTCCAAGAAGACCCACGATGGCCAGGAATGGCCGACCTCTAATGACGGTCCCGCTGCCCTCCTACCTGCCGCGTTAGCAGCCAACGTAGAGTTTCAAAAGGCGAGTGAAATCCTGTGCTGCTCGTGCTACTTGTATCTCAAGACGTGTTACCCCACTCAGAAGTTCCTGCGGAACCTCAAGTTCAGGTACCTTGAACAAGCTGCAAAGAAGAAGTACGTCGTTGAGATCATGAGCGAGGAAGGACCAGCTATCTCAGCTGCGGATAACGAGGAACTGAAGGCGAAGAACGAGGAGAAGAAGAGGGCCCTCAGGGATGTGAAGGATAAGCTTAGCGAAAAGCAAAAGGACACTCGCGATCTGGCTCCGTTAGTCGAAGAAGGTTTGCTCCCTCGCTGCCCCCCCCCTGGTACAAGGCCCCGATGCATGACCTTCTGGTTTCAGATTACGAGAAAGCCAAGACGGTCATAGCAGAAACCTCCTCCCTCTCCCAACAGATCCTGGATGCACGGTTGGCACTCACGAGGTCCAAACAACGACACCCAGAACCGAGGTTGACGGTATCCTCGGCGACGGCTCAACTCGATTCGCAGATTATGAAGATGCAAGAATCTTCGGACGAGCTACAGGGGGTGAACGCGGGGGTATTTGCCGTAAAGGAGGAGATCAAGGTGAAGTCGAAGCAGGTCGAGGCTCTTCGGAGTCAACGAGCGGAAGTTGAGAAGATCCGGAGTAGCAAGGTGGATGAAGTTGAGGACCCCAGGTATGCTGGGCTATACGATTGGTATGTTCAATATCGGTCTTCGTTCCATGAAGGTCAAAACTCACCCTGGCATAGGTACACTGCCGCGATCGCTCTCCACCAGTCAATCCTCGGCTTGGAAGCCTTCCACCTGGAATCCGAGAACGAGCTACAGTTGGTATACAGGATAACCTCAACCCCGGAACCTCTTGAACTGAAGGTAAAACTACTGTTCGTGCCAAATACGCGGCAGCTCGCAGACGCAGAGGTCATGGGGATCGATGAGGATCTGAGCCATCTTGTGGATCTGCACGTTCGGTCGAACGACGCCCCAGGGCTGCTAGTAGCGGTGATCGCACGAGCTCGGGAGTGCTGTGGCAGCACGCACTAGATCGTCACGATGTGTTGTGTGTTGTACTTGTAATGGTTCCAGGCGTGATGATAGACCGACCCCAGTAGATACACCGCATAGCCGCACGACCTAAGGATCACCCGCGGGAGTTGCTTTACCTCGTGACAAAAAACGACTGAAGAGCTTCTAAGTAGATCTCTAAAAAGTTTGACAAGAGTGGGATTCGAACCCACGCCACAATTTCTGTGATGAGAAACCCGATAATATCAGGCAAACGAGGGGTTTTATCCCCGATCGCTTGAGTCACACGCCTTGGACCGCTCGGCCATCTTGCCTACGAAGGGAACCCCAAAATATTGCATACCTCCTGTGACATGTGGAAACTCCTACCTAAAGAGAGCCGAGGCTGGATTCCAGCCTACTCTTCCAGTGGACAATCTTACGCTTCGCGCGGATTTGCACCTATGAGAACATAATCTGATTCTGCATCACCGCGGCGCGTTCGTGACCAAAGAAATGTTATAAAAGCAGTCTACCGGCCCATCGGGGTATTGGGATGCACTCCCGCACGTTTTCAATGCCGGTCATCCACCCAATCAGCCTCTCGAACCCGAGTCCAAATCCTCCGTGAGGTGCCCCACCGTACACGCGAAGGTCTCTATACCAATTGTAATCCCGTTTGTCCAACCCGTGACGTTCCATCGCCTTGTCCAATAGGTCAACCCGTTCCTCCCTCAGTGACCCACCAACGAGCTCCCCAAGATGAGGCATGAGAAGGTCAAAGCAGGCAGCTGTTTTACCATCATCATTTGTTCGCATGTAGAAAGGTTTCATATCGGACGGGTAATCCGCGACGAAAACGGGACCCTTAACGACCTTGTCCGATAGCCAGCGTTCGTGTTCGCTTTGGAGTGGTTTGCCCCACGTTGGCTCGAACTCGAATTTCGACTTGTCCTTCTCTAGTTCCTTCACAGCCTCCGTGTACGACATACGGGCCCAGGGTGTCGCTCCCCTGGTCTCCAGGACCCCTTGTTTTCTTTCCGTATCCCCGCTGTCCCACAGAGCATCCAGATCCTTCACCAACCCTGGGTGATTCAAGACATGTTTGACCGAATCTTCGACGATATCGCAGACGTCTCCGACTCGGTCAACGAATCCCCATTCGGCCTCCAGCATCCAAAACTCGCTCAAGTGGCGGTTTGTTTGACTCCGTTCGGCACGGAAACAGGGAGATAGAGTGTAAACCCGAGGGATGGCGTGCGCAAAAACCTCGAGGTGTAATTGCGAAGATACCGTCAGGTATGCGGTCCTGTCAAAGAATTCCGTAGGAGGGATGGATGAACCTGCCCTGTGCGCGACAGGTGACAGTTTGAAGGTCTCTCCAGCACCCTCACAGTCGTTGCCGGTTATGATGGGTGTATGCACGTGCGTAAACCCTTCACGCTGAGAGCTTGTCAGAGCTGCGATCATCCCCGCGAAGAGGCCAGCCTTACCCGAAAGTACTCGTGAACGGCATCCACCGCGCACTGTCTGACGCGTAGCATGGATGCAACGGAGTCCACACGCGGTCGCAGGTGAACGTGGTCTCGCAAGTGTTCTGTTGAGAGCGCTTGCTTCTGGATTGGGTATAGCTGTACGAACAGGTTGGTCCGTGGTTTCCCCCCACACATCGAGTTGCGGATTCACCTCTGGATCACAGGCCCCCACAACCTCGCATTTATCCACTTGTAACTCCTTCTCCTGTCCTTTTCCTTGGCTCTGCACGAGCCTGCCAGTAAGGCGGACGCTGCAGCCGTTCGTCAACCTGGCTCAATATGTCAGCGAGAGACACATCCAAGAAAAGAAAGGTATCACGGACGCGAGTGCGTCATCGGGACTTAATACAGCCTGCAGTCCCTCCGGACAACTCCCGTCATTCACAGACGCAAACGCAACCCGTTTTTGTTTTCGGACGGACTTGATGTGGCCGGTTACGGAGAGTATCGCCTGAGGTTCAGGCTTCTGAGCAAGGATCTGGCGGATTGTCGGCGGAAGCCTCCGTGAGCTCGTTGATGCAAAGCGGCGGAAGAGCATTTCGATCACCCGTTGATGCGGGAGTCCGTGTGTATCCCGTGGCCGGGCTAGTAATAATTACCTATTTCTGGCTATGGGATTCTGCGTAAACGGAGAGAGTAGTTAAGGATACATTATAATACTGGTCGAGTGCAGATGCGGAGGGGTAGTCAACACGTAGAGAGGACAACAGACGGATGAGAACGAGGACATACACGACAACTTGACACGGATATTGGGTGTGTTCTGATACGCTTCAAAGCGAAGTAAATGCGTTACAAAGGACAAGCGGGGAGGCGGCCTTGAGAGAGGCTGGAGTGAAATAGAATGATACCCAGAAAGATTCGAAAATACAAGGGTCCCCCACCACAATGGCGTGGTGATATAAGTCCCAAACAACCCTGACACCCTCACTCCTCCATATTGAATAAGTCGTCGACGTCTGCGGGAGCAGCTTTGCTAAGAGGACTCAACAAACCGGCGCCGTTTGCAAACCCGCGTGAACTGGGAATACGATTGCTAGTGGGATAGGGTCCGGTGGGAATTCGTGACGAATAAGACAGCCTGGTGACCGTGGCGTCAAGGTTGCCGCCTTTCCGTGGGCTCGACGCCAGCTCTCCCCAGTCGCCACCGATGGTGCCGAACCCAGGTGTCTTCGGTGGACTGAAGGCACTTGGTGTGTTTGGGGACATGGTAGGAGGAAGTGCGTGTATCCTCGAATAACCCGCTGCCAGGCCTTGAGGCAAGCTCTGGCCCGGTTCGTGGGACTGGAGGGCGCGTGTGGAAGGTGAGAGTGTCACGTTCTTATCCTCCCTACCCTCTCCACGGAACCCAGGAATGGGCCTACCGGGAACATCGTCCGCAGTGTGTGGTTCGTGCTGTCCAAGTTCGTACATCTGGTTCGAAAGAGCGGATACTCGCGACGGGGAGAGGGCGGAACCGTCGAGGCCGGCGGAATACGACAGTGGTGGGTTGGTAGAAGCGCTGTATGAGTTCGGGTGCAGCGCTGGAGGAGGGCGAAGGGTGGGACGCTGCTGGGATCCCTTGTTGCCGAGGTACCTGTGCATGCCGGATAAAAATGCTGCGGACGCGTTCGAAGGGGCAAGTGCGTCCTCCAGGGTAGGACCTCCGAATGTAGAATTGGATGTGAAGGAGCTCGGCGTGCCATTTCCCAACCC
>Ga0307516_10010737_pt1 | contig 10033 bp, 15 predicted proteins | sample 19_EM_MG_FD_203310 | JGI IMG/M metagenome (GOLD analysis project Ga0307516, IMG submission 203310) | Populus trichocarpa ectomycorrhiza microbial communities from riparian zone in the Pacific Northwest, United States - 19_EM | ecosystem: Host-associated > Plants > Roots > Unclassified | place...
AGGCAAGACCTTCATTGAGAATTGGTTTGAGGTGTGGTAAATGCATCCCATACTCCTCGAGTGCAGTCATAAAGCACTTCCAATGTGGAATGACATTTCCAATTACAATATCTCTTTTACTTATCGCTCTGACTTGATCGCTCTTGACTCATCCCATATGGCATACTTACTGCACTCTCAGTCAGCCTGACTGCGGACTTTCTCCTATTTCTCTCATGATTACTCATCTTGACTCATTACCTATAACATCTTATCTCAGATTGACTTGGTCTGTGCGCCAGACCCATTAGTATATAAACCTTCTGTACAAACTGTATTCTTTAGCTTTGACCTAGGCTAATAACCTATTCCTTGCCCATTGATCCACTCTCAAACTAAGTGCTCTTGCAAGAGACTTAGCTCAGCTGAACCAATATCAGTGACTACCATATAGCGGAGCTCTGAAGATACTTGCGACCATCTGTATAGTGGGGCTCAAGCAGAACAAGTGACCGATCATATAGCGGGGCTCATGTGATTTAGGCAACCAGTTTGCATGCCTACAAAGACAGAACAGAAGATGTGATTAGGGAATAGTAAAGCCGTTACACAAGGTCAAAGCTTTCACTACTGCCAGCTTATTCAAGCTTCAGCACCCACCATTATGTCCTTATTCCCATATGAACTCATACCGATCGAATCAATCCTCAAATCTGAAACCCAGACACCAATCACAGTGACAGACATGAGTCAATCCGGCACCTTACCACTGGCACCTGGAATGGAACATGTAGAACCAGAACAAGCTTCATCCACTCCACCAGCAAACCCCATACAGCCAATTACAGTCAATGCCACTCAGAAAGAGGTAAAGATGAACACACCGACCCCCTTCACAGGAGACAGAAAGAAACTTGAAGAGTTTCTGATCGAAACTGATATGTACCTCACCATGAATGAGGATACATACAACAACAACAGCCGACAGATTATATTCATCTTGTCCTTTATGAAGGATGGAACAGCAGGGTCATAGAAACAGTCACTTTGGACACAGGCTAGAGAGAACAACAATCTAGGAACCTGGGACGAGTTCAAAAGGGTGTTGAAAGAATCATTCTCCACCTCTGACAAAGAAGGTGATGCAGTCACGAAAATAGAAACAGAGACCATGTCTGGCCAGACAGCTGATAAATACATTGAATGATTCAAAATCTACGCGGCCGAGAGCAAGGTCACGCAAGACAGACCATTAGTAGAATGGTTCATGAAAGGGCTGAATACCCCTCTCCTCCATAGGATTCTAAACCTCGAGAATCCACTGACAATGATCCAAGGCTGGTACACCACAGCCTCGAAAATGGACAACCAATGGAGGAGAGGAAGAGCAATTGTCAACAGATTGAAAGGAGGAAATGACATGAAGAGAAGGGGACTGCGCCTCCCCAACCACCCTCCCAGATACACGCCACCTACCAGAGACCCTTATGCGATGGATGTGGACAGATTGTCCATCCAAGAACAGGCTGATCATATGAAGAAAGGCCTTTGCTTTGTATGCCATCTACCAAGGCATAGAGCAAGCGATCATGGATCAGGAGAATCCGGACCACCTCCCACACACAGAAGGCAGTACGCACCACCACAGACACCCCTGATACCAACATCTTACCCCGCCACTTTAAAGAAAGCTGATGGAGCGTATGCTCACATCAAAACAATTCACAGGAATTTGTCAGAAGAAGAAAAGAGAAAACTGACTGATTCTCTTGAGGAATCGGGTTTTTGAAGAAATGGCCTGCCTCGACATCAGCAACCATTCCCATGATTATTCCTATCTCCCCTGTACTAGTAGCTGATATCAATAAGAAGTCGTTCAGTGTTTCTTTATTGGAATCCGGAGAAAAGAAATGCTGACAGAAGATCTGAAACAAACGCCCTGATAGACTCAGGAGCAGGAGGAACTTTCATCAACAAAAAGTTTGCTCAACAGAATGGGATCGCCTTAATCCAAATAGAAAAACCGATCCAAGCCTTTAACATGGATAGAACAAAGAACAACACAGGAACAATTGAGCATTGCGCATGGCTCAAGATACAAATGGGAAAGAAGAAGATTAGTACCAGATTCCTTGCCACAGGACTGGGAAAGGAAAAAATGATTTTGGGACTTCCATGGCTGAAGCAGTACAACCCAAAGATAGACTGGAATACTGGAACTATCGACATTGACTCGATACAGGTGAAAACCACCTTTGACAGAATGCTTCTGAGAAGCATAGAACTAGCAAGAATGGAAGTCATTACACCATGACCCAGACCTACCATAGAAGAGGTATTCAAAGAAACAGACCATTTACCAACAAACGAACCTCTTCTAGATGATGGACCTATTCTACAGAGCCTTCTTAAAACAGAAGAAGAACTCAAGATCAATTTGATGAAGACATATCTCGATGATGAAGATGAAGTCTGGATAAAAGCAAAGACCTCGATATCCCAAGAATTAGTGCATAAAATGATCGATGACGAAGCCAAGGTCGAACTTCCCAAAGTTTATGCTGAATATAGAACAGTGTTCGAGAAAGAAGCCTCTGAATGAATGCCAGAACACAAACCTTGGGATCACGTGATTGATCTGAAACCCAACTTCATCTCAAAAGACTGCAAAGTCTATCCCTTATCACCCAAAGAACAAAAGGAACAAGACAAGTTCCTTGAAGAAAACCTCAGAAAAGAGTATATCAGACCCTTGAAATTGCTGATGGCATCACCCTTCTTCTTTGTCTCCAAGAAAGACTCACAGAAACTGAGACTATGCCAAGATTATAGATGCCTAAATGAAGGAACGATCAAGAATGCATACCCTCTGCCAAGGGTAGACAAACTGCTGGACAAGCTCAAGGGAGCCAAGTATTTCACAAAACTGGATCTCCAATGGGGATATAACAATGTTAGAATCAAGATAGGTGACGAATAGAAGGCAGCATTCAAGATGAACAAAGGGCTCTTCGAACCCCTAGTAATGTTATTTGAATTATGCAACTCCCTGGCAACCCTTCAAAACATGATGAATGACATATTCCTAATGGAAACCAATGAAGGATAGATCCTCATCTACATCGACGACATCCTGATCTTCTCAAAAGAAAAAGAAGATTTCCAGAAACTGACCCTACAAGTTTTGAAGAAACTCCAAGACAATGATCTATTTGTGAATCTAGATAAGTGCAGCTTCGAAGTGAAAGAAGTTGACTATCTAGGAATGATCATTAGCAAAAACCAGATCAAAATGGATCTGGCAAAATTGAAAGGAATCAGAGACTGGCTGACCCCAATAACAGTGAAACAAGTCCAATCCTTTCTAGAATTTGGAAACTTTTATAGGAAATTCATCGGACACTATGCAGATATCATGCAACCCCTGAACAACCTGATAAAGAATGATTTGATTTGGAATTGGACAGACGCTTGTCAAGAAGTATTTGAGAAATTAAAAGAAGAATTCCAGAAAGCACCAGTGCTTCTGATGCCTGATTCAACAAAACCATTTGTCATCGAATCTGATGCCTCTAAGTTCGCCACCAGGGCAGTTATATGACAAAAGGACATGAATGGAGACTACCACCCCTGTGGATATATATCTCACTCTTTCGACACAACACAACGAAACTATGAAATATACAACTGAGAACTCATGGGCATAGTCCATGCCCTTGAAACATGGTGACACTACCTCCAAGGATCCCCTTTCTCCATAGTGATTCTATCTGATCACAAAAACCTCATGTACTTCAGAACTGCCCAGAAGTTGAACAGACGACAGGCTCGATGAAGCCTATTCCTGTCAGAGTTTGATCTGAAACTCATCCACACCCCTGGATCTAGAATGATCCAATCTGACATCCTCTCTTGATGACCCGACCACATCACTGATGAAATCGACAATGATGACACCATTGTCCTACCTGATGACATATTCATCAAGATGATTGATCTAGAATTACAAGACAAGATCAAAAATGAAACTGCAAAAGATGATTTCTTTGTGAAAGCACTACAAGCCATGAAAGAAAATGGCCCACTATCAATCAGATCTTCTTTGAAAGAATGGAAGATTAAAAAAGGAATGTTATTCTTCAAAAATAGGTGGTATATCCCACCTCATGAAGAATTATGACGAGAAGTGGCGAAAAGATATCATGACTCCCTACCCAGAGGACACCCAGGACACTTTAAAACCCTGGAGTTAATACAACACTACTATTGATGGCCAGGAATGACAGTTTTTGTCAAAAACTATGTCGCAGGATGCGCAATTTGTCAACAAATGAAGATCAACACACACCCGTCTTCATCCGGTTTAATACCAATCAAAGGACAAAAGGATGCGAAACCCTTTTCACAAGTCACCTGTAACTTCATCACAGACCTACCCGAAAGTGATGGATTTGACAGTCTCATGGTCATGGTAGACCATGGATTTACAAAGGAGGTAATTTCTATCCCCTGCAACAAGATGATTGATGCCATGCTCATGGCACAAAACTACATTGATCATGTGTACTGATGCTTTGGACTCCTCAACTCATTCCTATCTGACCGTGGCCCACAATTTTCCTCACGAGTCTTCAGAAAAATGGCCCAACTCCTAGGAATTAAAACACTCAGAAGCACGGCATATTACCCTCAGACCGATGGAGAAACAGAAAGGGTCAACCAGGAGCTCAAAATCTATTTTCAAATCTTCTGCTCCAATAACCCCAAAATGTGGAAACTGCTCAACTCCTTCATGGAGTTCAGTCACAATCAAAAGATCCACTCCATCACAAAACAGACCCCATTCTACCTCATGATAGGGTATGAACCCAAAGATATCCCCTTGGCGTTTGATAGGACAAATGCCCTGACTGCAGAACAATGAGTGAAAACCCTCCATGAGGCAAGAAATGAGGCTGCTGTGGCACATGAACTGGTGAGACAGAAGATGGCAGAAAGGTCTACACGAGGCTTTACCCCATTCAAAAAAAGAGAACAAGTATGGCTAGATGGCCCCAAAACAAGAAGGACACTTCATGATAACAGAAGTCTTGGGACCAGTCACCTATCACTTAAAACTCCTGAACCAATGGCAAATCCACGACATCTTTCACGCATCACTCTTATCACCTTATCGCGAGACTGAGACCCATGGCCCCAACTTCATAAAACCACCCCCTGACCTTGTCAAAGGTGAAGAAGAATATGAAATAGAAGTGATCATGAGCCACAAGACATGGGATCAAGGATACTGGTATCTTGTCAAATGGAAAGGATACCCCATTAGTGACAACACATGGGAATCTGCGAGCAGCTTTAAAAACACTCAAGAAATCCTGACTGAATACCAACTCATTCACCATCTCCTCTGATCACCCCTCATCCTCTACCATGTCCTTTTCATCCTCCAACTACAGAATTGCCTCCTCTCTCTCCACCAGATCCACTGTAGATCCTGAACAGCAATGAACCCGTCTCAAACAGATTCTTGAACTCAAAGACCTCCAACCAATCATTATTGATTGCCTGACCAATCCCGTCAACAAGTACATCACAAACAACATCTTCTCCTCCCTCACCCTCCTACAACAACACTGACTCATGGCCCAACAGATCAAAAGACAATTGGACAAGGACACCAATCTCCTCATTGAAAGAAAAGATGATGCCCCCCTTTATCACATCCTTTTCCCCGACGCCCCCCATCTGAAACAGACACAATGAAAACAGAACCCTGCCTTCTCCCAAACCCCATTGGCAAGATTCTCCCCCATGAACAGACCCCCGACCCCCATCATAAAACCCACTATCACTGTAATATATGTGCCCACTACAATATACAACCCAAAAAGAAAACCTGTCATTGACCTCAGTGACGACCCAGATCACCTCATTGAACAAAACTCTTCTACCATTTTCCAACTCTCTAAAAAGAAATTGAAGATGCACAACTGCACCATCTGTCAAAAGACTGGACATAATGAAGTCCAATGCAGCTGGTATTGCTGTGAATACTGCAACCTTATCAGAGTAGGACACCTACCAATTGAATGTCCAGTCTTTTTAGCTGCTCCTGTCATCCCCATCCCTTCGACCTCCACCCATCCACCCAGACCAACTCCTCCCCCTTCCTATTTTAGTAACCACACCAGATACCTCAACCGAATCATCCCCAGTGACATCCCTCATAACGCATATGACAACAGTCATTTCAACGGAGACCACGTTGAGGATGACACCTACTGTGACGACTGGTGCCCCGAAGCCGAACATAACATGGATACTTGAGGTTTGAACCCAGTGGCTTCAAACATAGAAGGGGGGTAATGTTACAACTTTTTCTTACTCTGAACTATTACAATATCTCTTTTACTTATCGCTCTGACTTGATTGCTCTCAACTCATCCCATATGACATACTTACTGCACTCTCAGTCAGTCTGACTGTGGACTTTCTCCTTATAGACTATTTCTCTCATGATTACTCATCTTGACTCATTACCTATAACATCTTATCTCAGATTGACTTGATCTGTGTGCCAGACTCATTAATATATAAACCTTCTGTACAAACTGTATTCTTTAGCTTTGACCTAGGCTAATAACCTATTCCTTGCCCATTGATTCACTCTCAAACTAAGTGCTCTTGCAAGAGACTTAGCTCAGCTGAACCAATATCAGTGACTACCATATAGCGGAGCTCTGAAGATACTTGCGACCATCTGTATAGTGGGGCTCAAGCAGAACAAGTGACTGACCATATAGCGGGGCTCATGTGATTTAGGCAACCAGTTTGCACGCCTACAAAGACAGAACAGAAGATGTGACTAGGGAATAGTAAAGCCATTACACTCTTGTTAGCTAGGGACATCTGAATGATATCCCTTTTCTACACAGATTAGAATTGCTTTAGCCCAGCGAATAGGACCATAGTATTTACCTGTAGTACGAGAAGCAATTGGTCAATAGCAGACCATTCTGGATTGGTAATCTTCAGATGAACAACATCTCTCTCCACCAAAAGGAACCGGTCAATGGCCTAAGTGGTCAAAGTGGGAGAGATTTAATCAGAATAACACATACTGGTCGCAGCATATGGAATCTCTTGAGCATAGCATAAACCGAGCCCCACTGAGTCTTTACATCACAAAGCAACTGTAACTCAGAAATCTTCATATCACCAAACCATCTTCTTTCATTTCTGAGCTTGATCATATCGTTGAAGCAGTCAAGATGCTGGCCCAAAGCGTGAATGAAACGCACAATATTACACACAAGAGCAATAATGTTGCGGACTCCATCCTGCGAATCGACAGGATCAGCGAAGTCATCAAAATTGTCTGAATACTCAGTGGTCAATGCCTTTGCAATCATGTGTCCAGTAGTATTGGCAGTGTTGTGCTCAATACAGATGAGATGATTATCCACAGTGTCATAGTCAATCTGGCAGGGGTTGAGATGTGCTTCCATCACCTGCATCATCGTGGTATTTGACAATCCACAGTGTCATAGTCAATCTTTCAATGGCCCATCTAAATGGATTGTTAGCAGGGGGGTAATGCGAAGGGGAGTGGTATTCATACATTTTCTGTAACCCCGGCCTGATTGGTGATGTTCAAAGTTATCCTTGTGAGTCGCTCACCATCATGAGTCCCCTTGACACAGTGGAAGGCAAGTAGCACACTATTCAGCTGCAGCTCCTCCATAGTCTTGTTCTTGCCCATCCAATACACTGTTATTGTGAAGTAGAGATAGCATGTTTTGCTCAACCACAGGTTGGCAGTAAAGCTGATTTGCCCAAGGGAACTCTATTGTAAACAAAAAAGGTGAACACCTACCAATGAATCAATGAAAAACCTGCTTACTGCTAGTTCCTCCTTCAGCATGTTGTAATACTCTTTGAAGTGTCTCATAATAGATGTCCGAATCTGGGTTCAGTGAGGTATATTCTTGTCTTCAAGCCCTTCCTGCAAGCAGAGAAGAAGGTTGTGGAACTCGCGACCCTCGACGATGTAGATAGACTGGATAACAGGGATGAGACTTTGAAGGAAAGGTTAGGAAGTGTTTTACTTGATCATCTGCTACAATCCATTGCACAAGCACCTCGAGAAACACATCAGGAGAGAAGGGGGCACGGGGTTGCAAGGAGGCCAGCTGTTGGCACCCGTCTATTTCTTGGGGTTGAAGATACCTCATCCAGCCCTTTTTTTTACATGTTGCTACGTATACAGCAAGATGAAGACGGTGTAGGTGATTCCACAGGGTGGAAGTGGTCGATGTGAGAGAATATGATACCCCGTGTATTTGAAATATTGAGCTAGACATATAAATAAGAAAGACAACCAGACTCATGGGCAAAGGCTGCACAGTTGTCTCAAAGTCATGATGCCACATTGATCAGCTGCATTTTCCTCAAGGAAGAAGTGGTTGATATCCACCACATCCCTTGAAGAGCCTTTACATGCCAGAAGATCAACTGGCTGGGCTTGAACCAAAGGCAATAGAGTGGAGTTCGCTGTTGCTACATTAGAGTGAACGGCAGAGGTGTCCTTGTGTTCTACCAAGGTAAAATCGAATTCTTTGCCTGATTCAGGAACATTGACGATAGCTGCCTGATGATGGCAACAGCGACTGCGAGACTGGAAAGAGGCACAGGAATGGGAAGAACCATGAGGCTGGGGTTGGGATTGAGAAGGTGTGGCTTGTAGTGTTTACAGGTTGCGTGACCAGTTATAACTGGTAAATGACTGCAGTCATTTGCAGTCGCAGTCATTTGCGGTCACAGTCGTGGCTGGTTATAAGCAGTTGCAGTTGCAGTCATGGCAATTCCTGAAGCCTCTGTGACCGATGATGACCGGTCATTTGATAGACCATGTGAAACCCTTCAAAACGAGGTATAGAACATCCAAAACAGCCAAGAATTGACAAAGATATAACCAAAAACATTAATTCATAACATTTTGCTCAAGTCTTGATAAGATTTCTTGATTTCTTGTGTATGGAAATGGCTAGTAACAAGATATTTTATAATTATAAACAATTAATTACCTATTAGATTGTATATTTATCAAGTTTGTATAACCCACATGATGGACAACAAGCCTTGAAATGCTGAAAATGAGCCAACATGTACTCAATCTATTGTTTTGGTTGTATTTCAGTCAATTCTTGACTGTTTTGGATGTTCTAGAGCTCGTTTTGAAGGGAATTATATTCACTATCAAATGACCAGTCACAACCGGTCGCGCCTGGTCCAGTCATGATCAGTTGCAGTTCTGATCAGTCATGACCAGTCACAGTTACAGTCATGGCTTTTTGGAGCCAGCAGTCATTTGACCAGTCACAGTCATGGCCGATTTGGGCAAATGACCCGACCTGACCTGATCTGTAAACACTAGCGGCTTGCTGGAGTAGTGGTGTAAAGCGAGAAGGCATTGTGAGAATAATGAGGAAGGGGTAGGTGGTGGCCAATGGTTACACAGAAAATGAAAAGGATTTTATTCCTAAGGGACAATTAAAAGCTGAATCCTGAGCTAGCTGACGTGATAACATACATCCCACATTCAAACAGGTTGAGCTGTCTTTTTTTTTTTTTTTATCATCAACTTATATAGCGGTGTACTCTAAACAGTCCGCTCGGTATAGTAAACTACACCTATTTATCCCTGACGGGCATGAAGGAGACTCCGAATTTGCTAGAATTACCCTTCGAGCGGGGGTTGATGGGTCTGTGAATCACAGACACGTTAACATGTGCGGTCGTTAATGCGGCCAGGCGATGAGAGAAGCGTCCACGCAATCCTCTTTTGAAGAGCTCGTGGCCTATGGGAACAGATCTGGGAGGGAGCGCCCTATCTCCCAACGGGCTCTTTCGAGCTCACGACTTAGCCTTTCGGGTACGCGTGCTGGTGGGGGCACCTTTAGCCCAGCGCGCGACCGTCCTGGTTCTGTGGTCCACAGTTTGACTGTAGGCTGGACTATCCACAAACGCATATGCAGTGGGATTGTCCATGATG
>Ga0307516_10010739_pt1 | contig 10033 bp, 9 predicted proteins | sample 19_EM_MG_FD_203310 | JGI IMG/M metagenome (GOLD analysis project Ga0307516, IMG submission 203310) | Populus trichocarpa ectomycorrhiza microbial communities from riparian zone in the Pacific Northwest, United States - 19_EM | ecosystem: Host-associated > Plants > Roots > Unclassified | place...
CCTTCTCGGTCAGCCAGCCGGCGAAGTATTCGGTGCCCATGTCCTGCCCGCCGAAGAGCAGCACGCCGAGGCCGAACACGATCGCGATGCCGACGTAGACAGCCGACCACCCGGCCGCCTCGCGCAACGTCGGGATGTGCGCCCGCCGGACATGGAAGTAGAAGTCGAAGACGACCAGCCCGATCAGCGCGGCAACGGTCAGCGACCAGACCAGGCCGGACACCTGCATGACGACACGCTCCATGGGGGTCTCGGTCGATCGGCGTGATCCATCCTAGTCAGGAACGCGGCTTCGTCGTGGCGTCGGTTACGGCGGCCTTCACCTGCGAATCGGTGAGGAACAACGCGCCGGTCAGATCGGCGCCGCGCAGGTCCGTGCCGCGCAGGTCGGCGCCCGTGAAGTCGGCCGTACGCAGGTCGGCGCCGCTGAGATCCGCGCCGATCAGCAGTGCCCCGCGCAGGCTGGCGCCGCGCAGGTCGGCACCGGACATCCGGCGGCCGATGAGGTTCGCGCCGCGGTGATCGGCGCGACGCCCGCCGACGCCGGCCCGGGCCAACTCGCTTGCCTGCTGCAACAGCGGATTGACCCGGCGCCGGTGTGCATCGAGGTCCAGCGCGAGCAGTTCTTCGGGCGTACCCATGGTGAGCGCGGCGGTCTCATCGAGCGCGGCCCGCAGCCGGGGGTGAAGTCTTCGCGCCGCTGCCAGGTCGAGCGCCTGTGTCACGTACCAGATCAGCTCGTGCAGTTGCCGCATGACCGGCAGCACCGCGAACATCTGCCCGGCTATGCCGGGCGTGCCCCGCCACTCCCGAGCGCCGAACGTCACCTGGGTGACCTGCTGCCCCGCGCCGAAGCAGTCGAAGACGACGCAGCCGCGGAACCCGCTCTCGGGCAACCGGTCATGGATCCCACACCGGAAGTCGTCGGCAAGATTCGGGCAGGGCCGCCCGGCCGGCTTGTCGATGGCGAAATCGGCGGACCGGGCGAACGCGGGCGCGACGCAGCACAGCCCGGCACATCGGCCGCAGTCCGCCCGGAGGCGATCGGATCCGGGGTATTCATGCACGGCCCGACCGTATACGAGGCCGCGTTTCGCCCACCAAGTCCGACATTCCAGTTACCTATCGTCACCTAGCAACATGACCGAAAGTAACCTGACGGCGCCGTCACGCTCATCCAACCAGGTAGCAAGCGAGCCCGTCCGTACGGGTGACTACGTTCGGTAAAGGTAACTACGCTGCGTTGGTCAATCCCCATCTTGAGGAGACCTTGCTGATGCGTGCACGAAAGACGGCGATTCTCGCGGCGATCGGCTGCGTCGCCGCCCTCGGCCTGGCCACCCCCGCGGCCGCCGCCGACGCGGCGCCGACCATCTCGGCGCCGGCGAGCCGCACCGGCTACGGACCCATCACCATCACCGGTACGGCCCCGGCGGGCGCAACGGTCGCACTGTACGAATCGGCGTACATCTTCAACGACTACTACGCGGCGCCGAACTACAGCAGCGGCGGCTACGTGACGACCACGGCGACCAGTTCGGGCCAGTACACGCTGACCCGCATACTCGACTCCGGCTTCCGCTTCTATGTGGTGGCGAACGGCGTCGAGTCCAAGCGCATCTCGGTCGCGATGGGCATCGTCCCGGCCATGACGCTGACCGCCTCGAACGGCACGGTCTCGGTCAACGTCACCGCCGACCCCAGCCAGCCGGGCCTGTCGGTGCACATCCAGCGCGGCGCGAGCGGCGTCTGGACGAACGTCGCGGGCGGCTACACCGCCGACCCGGGCGCGGTCTACGCCACAACGCTGAACAGCCAGGGCTCGGGCACGAAGTACTACCGCGCGGTGATCGACGCGGACGCGGACAACAACCTGCTGGCGGGCCAGACCGAAACGGTCTCGCTCGACGTGGGCAGCGGCAGTGGCAGCGGCGGCGGGGCAACCCCGACAACGCCGACCACCGCCACCCCCAAGGCCGGCGACGTCCAGTTCTCCAAGATCCAGTACGACTCGCCGGGCAAGGACACGGGCAGCAACACCAGCCTGAACAACGAGTACGTCCGCCTCACGAACAAGACCAACGCGACAATCAACCTCAAGGGCTGGACAATCCGCGACGCCGGCGGGCACATCTACACGTACACGACCGACTACAAGTTGGCCGCGGGCAAGTACACGTACCTGCACACCGGCAAGGGCACGAACGGCCAGCACCGCTACTGGAAGCGGACCGGCTACGTGTGGAACAACTCGGGCGACACGGCCTACCTGAGGACCGGAACAGGCAAGTCGATCGACTCCTGCAAGTGGACCAGCGACAAGAACATCACGTACTGCTGAGCCCACTGCGAACCCCGCCGGAAGCCCCGTGCTAGCGTTACGGAGTCGACGCGGGGTGGAGCAGCTCGGTAGCTCGCTGGGCTCATAACCCAGAGGTCGCAGGTTCAAATCCTGTCCCCGCTACAACAGAAGTACAGGTCAGAAGCCCTTCACCCACACGGGTGAAGGGCTTCTGCGTATTCCGTGGTCGCATGGTGGTCGCAGACGAAAAAGCATGAGCCCTCGCGCTTACCCCACCGTTCGAAGGTCATGGATTTAGTGGCGAATCCTGGCCGGGGCGTGTGATATGGGGGCGCTCGGTTGTCCGGTGATGCGGTTGAGCCCGTGCCGGTCGCGGGGTTTGCTTGGGTTCGCTTGAACTGGGCATGCGGGCGGTTTCCTGTGGGGGAGTCTGGGTTGGCATCTTTTGTGCCGCTGTGGGGTGGAGCGGTGCGAGCGAACCTGAGGCGGGGAGTTCAGGCTGTGGCGGAACGGGTGGTCTGGACTGCCGAGAAGGTCCGCGAGCTGGGTTTGGTGACGAGCTTGGAGACGGCCGGGCAGATTCTTGGTATCGGCCGTAGCAAGGCGTACGAGATGGCGCGTCACGACGAGTTCCCGGTGCCGCTGATGCGGGTCGGGCGCAAGTACACGGTGTCGGTCACCGCGATTCTGAAGTATTTGGGCGTCGAATAGAGTCGGCCGCGCAACCTGGGATCGCTATGGGGCCCGGACCGACCGCTCGGTCAGCTCGGCGCATGCTTGCGTAAGCCCCGGCGAAGTGCGGCTGATGCGGAGCATGGGTGACTATAGTGTTACGATTGCTCCATGTCGAGGCGCACCGCGATGATCGCGATCAGCCCCACCACGAGTGAGCAGTGGGGCATGATCACCGCGGGTCAAGCCCGCGAACTCGGCGTCTCGCGTCAGGACCTCAAACGGCTGATCGACGATGGCACGCTTGTCGTCGCAGATCAGGCAACGCGGGTGTACCGGCTGTCGGGGGCTCCCGAAGATCCCGAGCGGGATCCGCTGCGTGCGGCCTGGCTGCAACTCGGTGGTGCCAAGGCCTGGCACGAGCGCACCAGCGGCATCCCGGACGCTGTCATCGGCCACCGCAGCGCGGCGCACCTGCGAGGACTCGGTGACTTGATACCGCATGAGCACGAGTTCTACACCGCCACACGGCTGCGGCCTCGTCGCATGGACATCAAGGTCCGGGTGCGCTCGCACCTTGATCCCAGTGCCTGGGAGCTTTGGGACGGGCTGCCGACGAGCACCGTGCCGGCAATCATCGAGGACCTGCTCGCCGACGGCGAGGACGAATCAGCCGTCGCGCAAGTCATACGGGACGCCCTCAGCCTCGGCCTAGTGGATCGAGGCGCGCTCGACACCATCGTTGCGCCTCACGCAATCGCCTACGGTCACACCGATCCAGGGACTTTTACTCAACTGCTAGTCGGTGAAGGATCGACGCGATGACCGGGCCGGCCTTCCGGTATACGACACCGACGGCATTCCGGAGCGCGCTCAAAGAGCGTTTCGGGCAGATCGCGCGCACCGACCGGCGCTACCGGCTCGACGAGCTTCAGCGCCCGGAAAGCTTCGTCGTCCCAGACGTGACCGGCTGGGCCGCCCGCTACCCGAAAGTCGCAGCCGAGGCACCCGGCCCAGCCCCCGACTTCGCTGCAGCCGCAGCCCTGGCAAGCAAGATCTTCGATCCCATCCTCGGCAGAACGGCCATCGGCCGCTGGAGTCCCTCATCGCGGAGCTGGGCGCCGGATTGATCTGGACACCGTGAGCATGAGAAAGCCGCAGCCTCCATCGAGCGGCCATGCACTACCTTCAGCATCGCGAGCCCGAGCCGCGATTCGCTGGCATGGAGCTGACGCGTTGGTCCACTGAACTCGCGCGCGGACACCAGTCATCTGTGTGGCAGGTGGAAGCTGAGGAATCGCGCATCGGGGACTTCCTGGTATGCCGTGAGTGCGAGCGCAGCGGCCAGGAGAGCGAAGTCGAGATCATCGCGCTCGGCCAGCCCTTGCCCGTGCACCGCGTCGCCGATCGGGCATTCTGGGAAATCCCAGTCCGTAAGTCGGCGCCTCCATCGCCGGGCCCGGTCGCACGTGCGACGCACGAGCTGCGGTCGCGACTGACCAAATAGCAGCGGCAAGCCCTCATCCAGCAACTCCAGAACGAGTAAGGCGGCCTTGGCGAGATCGGCAAGCCCTGGCTGGTCGGGGTCGCTGGCACGGGATGGCTTTGATAACCAATGTGGATGGTGGTGGCTGGGGGCGTCTTTTAAGGCGTTGTAAGGGGTTGCGGGATTTGGTGGCCTGTGTCGGGGTGGGGTGGGCGTAAGGTCGCATCGACATTTGTCGCGATCTGATGGGGGTCAGTCTTGCCGGGCTGGCGCGACGCTGTGTGCAGCGCACTGGATTTCTGGATCAGCAAAGAAGGCGGTGACCGCAGGAACGTCGGGTTGAGCAAGATCGGGCCAGCCAGGCAAGCCGGTGACGGCTGGTACGCGTTGGACGGCCGTGAAATGCGGGTCGACCTTGATCAGGTCGAGGCTTTGCGGCTGGCCGGCGGGCAGCGACCGCAGGCTGGCGAGGGTTACCAGGTGCTCGAGGTCGAACAGCAAGCCTCGGTGACCGAGGATGAGCGGGCGGCCGCCGAGCAGGCCGACCGGCTCGACCTGCCCGCCCGGGCCACCCGACGAGATGCCTTGCAGGACGCCTTGACCGCGCGGGCTCCGCAGAACGTGTCGTTGCATGAGCGGTACGAGAAGACGCAGGCGACGTTCGATCGGCTTCGCATGGATGCCGAGGGGGAGCTGATACGAGCTGCTCGAGTGGTTGCCACGACGCTGGCCCGGATGCGCACCAGCAAAGCCTGGTGGCCGGCCGGCGCATTGATCAGCCGGGTTCTCGCCGACTACCACCAGGAGCGCGGTGAGCGAACGGGAATTGTGACACCGTACGGTGACCAGGTCGACGCAACCCTGGAGGCGGTACGGGACCAGGAGCTGTCGACCGGTGCCGTCACCGAGGTCGGCACCGCGCACCGCTTTCCGGGCCGTGAGTTTCCGATCGTGGTGTTCGACCTGGTGGAGGACGATCGCATCGCGCGTTGGATGTCGGCCGCCACCCTTTCTCGGGGCCCGTACGAGCGCGACGGCGTCCGTCTGTTCAACGTCGCGATCACCCGGGCGCAGGACCGCCTCTACATCATCGGAAGCCGGCGCCGGATCGACGAAGCCCCGGTCGGCAGCCCGCTGGCGCAGCTCGCGCTGCTGCTGCGTGACCGGCGGGCCCGTACGGTCCCCGCTGCCCGCCTGGTCGCCCCGACCGATGTCGACGCCGATGAACATTTCGGGCTCGGCGTGTTCGGCGCCGAACTTGCCGAAGTGCTGGCCCGGCATGTCCAGATCAGTGCGATTGACGACGAGGTCACCTTCCACGCCACGTTCGCCGAGCACCTGGCCGAGGCCGAGCGGTCGATCTGGCTGTGAGGTCAGAGGTCCACCATCCGTCCGGGTGGTGGGCCTCTGACGTGGTGGTCGCAGGCTGCAGGACCCTATTTGCTGCCGGTTGTGTTCTCGGGGAACAGTGTCTCCTGGCGTGTGCGCCGGTATCGGGCGCTTTTGCTGCGGGGTCCGTTCCCGACCAGGTCTACTGTTCCTTCTTCCCGCATGATGGTCAGCCAGCGGCGGACCGTCTGGTCGCTGAGTCCGGTCCGGACGGCTAGTTCGGTTCGTGAGAGCGTGTCTTCGCCGAGGGCGGCAAGCAGTGCCGGCCGGCGGTTTGCCCGGGGCGCGGTCCCGCTGGCGCGGGAAGCTGGGCGCGATCCCAGCCGGTAGTGCGCCCAGCGTCGGGTTCCGCTTTGGCTGACGAGTTCGCGGGCGACGAGATCTTGGAGTTCGACGGTTGCCACGCGGGAATCGACGCCGGTTGCGGCCCGGTAGGAGCGGTTGTCCAGTACCTCTTCTTCGCGGAGGATCGCCAGAGCAACGCACTGGCTGTCGGTGAGGCCGTGCTCGCCCAGGCCGGCGATCCAGCGGAGGGTCTCTTCGGACAGCAGGGTGTGATGGGGGAAGGTGACAATGAAGGACGAGACGCGGTCCTCGAATTGAGGCGGGCTCATGCCGGCGCTCAGGAGCGCGTCGAGCATCGCGCGGATGCCGGAGCCGCGGTTCTCGCAGACAGTCCGTGTTTCGCCGGGCAGCGGAACGTCTTCGAGCAGTTTTATCAGGGTGGCGTTGCGCGCCGAGGAGATCCCTTCCTCGCCAAGGCTGTCGACTGTGACCGGGCCGAACAGGCCACCGGGGCTCTTGATGGCGAGGCGGTCGGGGTACATCTCGACTTGGATTTGGGTACCTCTTGCGCTGCCTGACAAATCCCGGTGCACCAGTGCGTTGACGACCGCTTCGCGCAGTGCGGTCTCGGGATACTCCCAGATGTCCTGACGGCCCGCGCCGGTTACCACCGCCCGGCGCGACATGTTCCGGCGGATGGCGGCCAGAGCGTCGCGGGCCATTACCGGTATCGGGCCTTCGAGAGCGACGTTGTCCAGGAAACGCTGACCGGTGGCGGACTGCGCGCCGGTGGCGGTCGGGTAGTGGACAAAGGTCAGCATGAGCTGCGGGAATTGTTCCTGAGGGTAGGATCCGAGTGCCAGCAGGCCAGCGAGCGAGACCCCGTCTGTGCCGTCCGGTGCGGATACGAGGACCTTGGCCCGGCGCAGGACGGCGAGCCGGTCGAGGTCCTGGAACGCGTACGGCCTGCTGGTTCGCAGCCTCGCGATCAGGGCATCAACACCGGCCTGCGCCAGATCGCCGATCTCCGTGCCGGGTACTGCCTGCTCGTCATCTCGTGGTTGGCCTCTTGAGGACAGCACTATCTGGACTTCATAAGCCGACAGGCGCCGGTCGCCGTCGCTGACCCGGACGAAGCTGCCCTTGGTCATGCCCGCCCCGATGTAGAAGCACGGCCTACGGGCCGGATCAAGTTCGGGAATCTCAGCGACTACTACCCGCTCGCCCTCAAATTGGTGGATTTGTATGAGCGGCCGTATCGCGGGTTCCATCTCTGACGAGCACATCGACGCGAAGTCAGCGGCGAGTTTCGCTGGGTTTGGCAGGCCAACGGCCGCGAAGCTTCGACCTTCGTCGAGGCCCAGAATGACGACACCACCGCGCGTGTTGGAGAACGCGGACAGCGTCTCCCGAAGAGACTTCGGTAGTCCTCCGCTGCTGTTCTTCACCTCGACGTCGGCGATGTCCGCGCCGAGGACGCGCAGGTTCGCAACGATCTCGCCCAGCTCGGCGTCGAGCACCACAGCTCCTCGGTCATCCCCGTCATGCCAACTACATGCTAGCTAGCATGATAGCTAGCATGACGGTTCAGCGTTGACCTGACTCCCGCCCGAGATCCGCGCGGCGACTGCCCGCGCTGTTAGCGGGCGCGGTTGCCGAAGCCTGTTTCTCGGGCTGAGTGGCGGGCCTGGGCCTTGCCCTTTGCTGAGTTGGCGGCGAATCGGGCCGCTGCTCGGCGCACGTTCTCGGCTCGGGCCGTCAGGTCCGTCGTCGGCGTGTCGGACGGGTTGGATGCGGCTGTGGCTGGGCGGGCGGCCTCCGAGACCAGGTCGGCCACCCGGGCGGCCAGCTCGGCGGCCCTGGATGCCAGGTCCGGTTGGGCGAGTTGGGTTTCCTCCTCGGCCGCGGCCGCCTGCAGCGCCCGAGCCTCGTCGGCCGCCAGGCCGGGACGATAACCAGGCAGGCGTACGGTCGCCCCGCTGACCGACGCCGGATAGGGCTCGGCCGGCACGTGGCCGGCGTACGCCGCGGCCGCGTAGTCGGCCTGGGCCACGGCTGCGTACTCGTCTCGGACCGAGGCCGCGTAGTTCGCCTGGGCTGCGGTGACGTCGGGTTCGGCGGGAGCGGGAGTCGGGCGGTGGATTGGCAGGGAGCCCAGCAGTGTCACCGTCTGGCCCGCGCCGCCCTGGTAGTTGCTGAACTCCGGGCCGATCAGTAGGCGCGACAGCATCCGAGTCTGTGGCATCGACAGCCCGAGCTTTTCCACGTTGTCGACCCGGAAGCGGGCGATCGCGTGGCGCAGGTGGTTGGCCAGCCGGTCGGCGTCGCCGACCGTTGTCAGGTCGCCGCCCGCGAAGACCAGGGCCGGGAAGGTGCCCCCGATCGCGGCGCAGACCAGCTGGATCTGCGGCGCGCCGGCCGCTCGGCCCGGCGCCAGGGAGCCCGGCTGCACGCTCAGGTGCTGCGGCCACAGCCAGCGCAGCTCGCCGGAGGTGACCTCGTGGCCGTCGGCGGCGGTGTGCGCGTAGACCACGCGGCGGTCGGTGACCAGCACCGCGGTCATCTCGGGCAGTGTCCAGCGGGGTGGCGAGGCCACCTCGTCGAACGCGTACTCGGCGACCGCGCAGCGGCCCTGCCACAGGACGCGTTCGCCGCTCCGCAGCAGTCCGAAGACGTCGGGCCGGGCGTGTGGCGCGGTGGAGTCCGACGGCGCCGGTGGGGAGGCCACGGGCGGGGACAAGAAATGCCGGTCCAACATCCCTCGATTACATCGGGGCGATGACCGTGGGACAAGTCACAGGGAGCCGAAATTGTCGCATCGCGGAACGAAGGCACCCGCAGACGGATTCGCTTGAACCTTTGGGCGACGCGAGCCGTACTCGTGTCTAGGGTCGCGCGCTGAACAGTCCTTCCGGTGGGGCCGGAGATGGGACAGCGTCGATATCTGTCGCCGGTGTCTGCCCGGAAGTGAATCGATCGAGGTCGGTTTCGACCCGGCCCGGGAACCAGTCGCCCGCCGCGCGCCGGCTCAGCTCGGTGATCGGCGGTGGTGTGCGCCCGGCGAGTACGACCAGATTGCCGAAGCGGCGTCCGCGCAGCACCGCAGCGTCCGCGACCACGCACGCTTGCGGCAGTACGGCCCGGATTGTGGCGACCTGGCCGCGGGCGTAGCGCAGCGGCGGGCCGTCGGCGACGTTGGCGATGAGCCAGCCGCCCGGGCCGAGCACCCGGGCCACCTCGCGGATGAATTCCACCGAGGCCAGATGCGCCGGCGTGCGCGAGCCCGCGAAGACGTCGACCACCACCAGGTCGTACCCGGCGTCTCGCATGCCCGTGACGGCCTCGCGGGCGTCGCCGATCCGTACCCGGAGCTTGCTTTTGGGGTCCCACGGCAGTGCCGTGCGCACCAGGTCGACCAGCGGTCCGTCGATCTCCACCACCCGCTGCGGTGATCCGGGCCGGGTCGCCGCCACGTAGCGCGGCAGGGTCAGCGCTCCGCCGCCCAGGTGCAGCACCCGCAGCGGCGCCCCGGCCGGCGCGATCAGGTCGATGGCGGCGGCCATCCGCCGGATGTATTCGAACTCCAGGTAGGTCGGGTCCGCCAGGTCCACGTGCGACTGCGGCGCACCGTCCAGCAGCAGCGTCCACCCGGACGACCGGTCGGGATCGCCGACCAGCTCGGCCACGCCCGACCCGACGGTCTCGACCCGTCGCTCACCCCGCCTGCGCTGCGCCATGGCTGCAGAATATGTCGGTTGATCCGCCGAACGTTGCGGGTGAACATACGTGAAACCCTCCTGCGGGTCCGCGGGTTCGGTCCACACTGGGCCCGACCAACCAACGCGGAGGTGAGTGGTGTCGGGTACGGGGACCAGCGCGCTGGCCGAGATCATCGGCGG
>Ga0307516_10010740_pt1 | contig 10032 bp, 9 predicted proteins | sample 19_EM_MG_FD_203310 | JGI IMG/M metagenome (GOLD analysis project Ga0307516, IMG submission 203310) | Populus trichocarpa ectomycorrhiza microbial communities from riparian zone in the Pacific Northwest, United States - 19_EM | ecosystem: Host-associated > Plants > Roots > Unclassified | place...
TGGTTTTAGTTAAATGAGGAACAAAAACAAAAGGTTTAAAATGCATAAGTGCTCCTTCGTGCATATTCAGGGTCAATCGAAGATTTTTTTTATGTTGGTCTTAACCTTGTACATGCACACTGATTATTATTTTTTTTATTAGTTACTAGCTTATATTAAAATTCACATTAATTTTTTTTAAATTTTTTAATATAGAATATAAAATTCATCAGTATATATACTATACGTTAATTAAAAAAAATTGTGTTTTTTTAATATAAAATAATTTTTTTTATGTTTAATTTGAGATGAAAAATACTTTGAAATAATCTTTTTAAATTTATTATTTACAACAAATATAATCTATTTTTATATAAATTGTTTTCTAATTTTTTAATATATGATATTAAAACTTTAAATATTATTTTTTAAGTTAATGTAAATTAATCTATGTAATCTAGGACCCAGCCTGGATGCATAAAGTTTTGAGCCATATTTAATAAAGTTTTGAAGGTTGGAGACTTATACGCGAAGTGCATCATTGGCTGGGGGCTAATCCGCAGTTTTCACGTAATAATAATGATAATAATAATAGCAAAAACCTTACCGTCAACCTCCAGCAAGAACAACTGAAGACGACACGTGTTAATCACAGCTCACGGTTTCGTCGTCCTCGTCCTTCCTATTTCCTGTCCGAAGTTTTTGACCAGGTCCACCGCGTCCTTTACATCCGCAACAACTCTTGACACTCAGAAAATCACTTTCAAAAACCCTAATCACGGATAAAAATTCAAAACCCTTTTTTCCTCTCCAATGCAAAAAATAGAAACTAAAAAATCTCCTCCATTTTATACCCTCTCCAACAAACATTGCTCCTAATCTCCTAACACCGCCAAAATTATAGAAAACCTCCTCCTATGATTCCCAGGATTTGATAAAAGATCAAAATCCAAATCCAAGAATCCCTAATTTCAGCTTATTTTGATTCCAATTTGAAGGAACTATACTAGGGTTCAATGGATCGAAACCACATCGAATCAAATTCCTACAAATATCTAATAACAAACAAATCATCTTCATGGCTCGAAATCCGATTATTCTACGTAAGAGTAACTCCTTGCGTTATCGAAAGCGTACCCGACCACCTGACCATCCGCCATCTCCGTCGTTCAATCAGCACTCCACTCGAAATAAACGGCTCTAAAATCCCCTCCTCTGATTCCGCCTCCTTAACCCTCCGTCGCGACCGCCTCAACAAGGAATCATCGGAGGTCACGTATGTTAGCACGGACAGCGTGCGCGTCACCCGCGGGGTTGAATTTGAAGTATTAGATAACAAGGACATGGTTTTGTGTGGGTCGTTGGAGAGGATCGAAACGACATCGTGGGGGAATAATGGGGGTGTAGGGGGGTTGGAGAATGATGCGAAGACAGGGTGGAGTTTAGAATGCTGTGTGGCGGCTGGTGTTTTTGAAGGGAACTCGGTGTTTAAATTGGGGGTTTCGGCGCCGGTGATCGAGGTCTATATTGCTGGTTGCTGTGGAGGTGTGCCGGTGATTTTGACGAAGACCATTTTGGTTGGTCCCATGAAGAAACCGTCCAGGTATGCGATGCTCGATGCGATTCCAGAGGATGAGGAGTTGGATAATAGGAAGCAAAACGGTGTTATTAGTAATGGGTTGGTTAGACAACGCAAAGTTCAGGTAAATTAATCCTGTTGTCATTAATGCATCTCTCTTTGTTTGGATTTTTAATCAGAAATAGAATGATGGGAAATTTAATAGTTTTGTTTTAGAGAAGTTAATCGAGGAAATGCAAGTCTTTTGTTGTGTATTGGTTGTTATGTTGTAGGGAAGTGCGGTTGTGAATGTTGTAGGCTTTTTGTTTGATTGCCTTATCGTTGCTCAAGTTGGATTGAAGCTACGTGAGTTGAGTTAATTCTGATTATGATTTAATTTAAGTTTTGTATAATGCAGGTAATGTGGATTTTGATGTTGATTGTGTTGTTTTAAGTTGTAGTTCTGCAATGTGTCTGAGCACTGGAGCATTAGGTTTGCTGGTCCTTGTTCTAAACTGTGTCCAGTGAATGTAATTGTATGACGATTTTTTTCCCCTGAATCTATCTACGGTACCCACATTTTTTATTTCATGAGAAGTAGGTGCAGCCTCTTGAACCACTTGTTTATTTGGCGAGAGAGAGGAAGGCAGCTTCCATGTAACATGAGTGTCTCCCTTGAAATTATAACTACCTGTACAAGTCTATCAATTGATTACATTGTGGTGCAGCTTGGAGTTGGTCACAAATGATTTGTTGGATAATGTGCTCCTGTCTTCTTGAAATAAATCATGCAAATACGTGTTCCTCAAAGGAAGCAATTACGGTCTTCTAGATATTCAACTGTAGATCAGCTTTAAGAAGCTTAACAAACTCTTGCACAGGACAAATTGGAAAATTTTCTGATATATTGTGGACATCTTTTTTTCATGTGTTAATCAATGTGAATCCATGATGTGCATAGCTGCTTAGGTTGAATACAAGGACAAACATGAGCATGATTCAATATATATTGAGTGATTTTCTGATTATGTGTTTTAGAAAGGTTGTTGACACCTCAGTTTACTTGGAACAGCATCCCTTCGTCAGCAGTTTGTGCTATTTCAATTGTCTCATCAACATTGGGCTCTTGTGCAGATTACTGAAGCTGAAGATGATGATGGCTATGAATCAGATGAGAAAATTGGAAGCCAATACTACTCAGAAGACATGTATTATGGTGAGGATGGACAACTCTCATGGTTTAATGCTGGTGTGAGAGTTGGTGTTGGAATTGGCCTTGGGATGTGTCTTGGTGCTGGCATTGGTGTTGGACTGCTCATGCGTTCATATCAAGCAACTACGAGGAATTTTAGGAGGTTTTTATGAACCGGATATTCTGTCTAATAGCTTGTTACTGTGGATGAACAAAAACAGCTGGAAATATTTCAGAATGTAGAAGTACATCTGTAATATTGCTCAACAGACGAAGTCGAAGGAGATGGGGAACATATAAGGCAGGCTTGATCTGTTAAGTGTGAGTTTCGGTAAATGATACGGAACTTGTACAGTATTTTTGTTTGGTAGTTGTAAGATCTATATATCTTGACAAGGAGACCAGCTTAAAGTTCGTCATCTCATTCCTCTAGTTGCGTATAAGATCATGACTTGTGGTGGTCCAAATGGAAGTCGGATATAATGCAAATTTGCTTAAATATTTGGACTAGCAGAGCTTGGGAGTAGACTCTGGAGGGAATGACAGCCTCGATCTTCCGAAGAACCTGCAAGAGATATGCAGGCCTGCATGGGTTTTTGGTGGTGCCAGTGTGCCTCTATAAAAATGCATATAGTTTTCTGGGTCCTGTAGTGTATTTGTGTAGCTCTCTCTCTAATGTAAGTGTAACAGGTTTATTTTCTCTTGTTTCAAACTCAAACTACTGCGTCTCATTTTTGCATTTAATTAATTTGTTTAAAGCTGCTTGTTGCATTTCTGAAATAATGGGGAAGTGTTTTGACGACATCTCATATCGGAGTGCTGTTATTTCTGTGATCTGATTTTTGCTATCTTTGGAGGAACGTAGAAGCATTGAACCAGGTATTTATTTCCATTTACACCCGGGCTAAACCCATATGAAATGCTAGTTTTTCTTTTTATGCACTCGAGTATTCTCCCCCCAAGTGCACTTTCTTTTTATGTGAAAGGCCTTCGAAACCTGCTTTCACCAGTGGTGAAATGACAACCGACAGGGCGGGGAAGGTAAATTCTTCTGACAGTGGTTTTTCAAATTTTCACTTCCTCCTCTTGTAAGAAAGAAAAACTGCTAGTGGTTTAAAGAAAGCCGCCCAAACAGGGTAATAGCAATACTTCACCGTCTCTAATTAGCGACCTATGTTGTTGGTAGCGACTGGCAAAACCCTGGTCATGGTTACAGTTTTTTTTTCCCTTCCACGTGGGTATCCTTACTGAGAATAAATCTCTAATGGGTAATGATGGTCTTAAAAAAACACTAAGCCTAATTATGAAAACATAAACACTTTACTTATTTTCATTAATAAAAAAAAAATAAAATGAAGTGAGGGACTCGAAGTCATCGAAGCATTACTGCAGCTTTTCAAAACCCCAAGGACGAGGGGTCAGAAATAGTCTACTGCTCTAGACAAGCAAGGGTAGGGTAGGGGAAGGGACTTTTCACCATCTCCCTCCCATCCAAACCATAGGAAGCAAAAACAAACCAACAGAAAAAACGACACTCCATCAGCCTCTTTCTCTCACATTTCAGTTCACAAATAAGTAAATAAAAAAGAAGCTCTTTTCCCTCCTCCTCCATTGTACCCACCCAAAAAATGGCCAAATTCCTCACGTTAAACCCTAACTAGTACAAAAATTGTAAATGAGCGCCACGACTACCAGATCTTTAGCGACAATGTCACACCGCCGTAACACTAACACTCCTCCTCCTCCACAGCAACAGCAACAGCAACAACAACAACAACAACGTCTCCCTCTTGTTGTCACTCTCAACTGCATCGAAGATTTTGCCATCGAACAAGACTCCTTATCCGGCGTCGCTTTAATTGAACACGTCCCTCTCGGCCGCCTCTCCGATGGCAAGATCGAATCTGCCGCTGCCGTCCTCCTCCATTCACTCGCTTACCTCCCACGCGCCGCCCAACGCCGTCTCCGTCCTTACCAGCTCATCCTATGCCTGGGGTCGGCTGACCGAGCTGTCGACTCCGCTCTCGCTGCCGATTTAGGTCTCCGGCTTGTACACGTGGATACTTCTCGAGCCGAGGAGATCGCTGATACGGTTATGGCTTTGTTTCTAGGCTTGCTGCGCCGGACGCATTTGTTGTCAAGACATGCCTTATCAGCTTCCGGTTGGCTTGGCTCGCTGCAGCCGCTTTGTAGAGGAATGAGGAGGTGTAGAGGTTTGGTATTGGGCATTGTTGGTAGATCTGCATCAGCTAGATCTTTGGCTACTAGAAGCTTAGCTTTTAAAATGAGTGTGCTGTATTTTGATGTACACGAGGTACTTATTCACGCACTTTAGAATTTTCAGTTATTCAAGTTGCTTAGATAAGTGTTGATTTTGATGCCAAACAATGTCGTTTTTAGAATTTTTTTGTTGCTTGTGAATTAAATAGGAGAAAATTGTTAGATTTTTTTAATAGGATTGGCTGATGGGTTAGTAGAGCCATTTGAAGTTAAAAGAATTTTTTTGTTTTGTGGATGCAGTTGATTTATGGGCAGATCAGAAATGATCTTCATTGTGATGTTTTATGGGGTTTATGTGGAGATAATACATTTCGTGTCTGTAAATATTTCCAAATTAGTTGGTTATAAGGCACAAGTTGTTTTCTTATCTTTGTAATGAAAGAAAATAAAATCTTGGTTTAGCATACCCTGTTATATTTGATAAGCTTGGCATTTGGAAGATGCAATTTGGGTATGATTGAGAAACATTCTTTTAGAAGTTGATTAGTTGTGGGATTTGATGTTTTTTGAAGTGTTGCTACTCTCTAATTTAATGCATTGACTTGTTGTGCGCTCTTTTGCTTTTATTTTCCGGTGCTCAAGTTATTTGCATTTGCATTTGCTCTCCATTCACGTTTTTGCCTAAATTAAATAATGCAGGGGCCAGGAAAATTAACCAGGTCTTCTATTACATTTCCTTTAGCTGCTCGAAGAATGGATACTCTTAATGATTTACTGGCTGCAAGTGATCTTATTTCACTTCACTGTGCTTTAACTAATGAAACTGTTCAGATTATCAATGAAGAGTGCTTGCAACATATAAAGCCAGGCATATTACTCTCCTTACTCATTTTGAGAAGTTTGCAATGATTTACTTCCTGTTGATATTTATGTGGAAGGAACCTCTTTGCTTTCTTATAGGGGCATTTCTTGTGAATACGGGCAGCAGTCAGCTGCTGGATGATTGTGCTTTGAAGCAACTTCTGATTGATGGGACCTTGGCCGGTTGTGCCCTGGATGGTGCTGAAGGGCCACAGTGGATGGAAGCATGGGTATGTATGATTTATGAATTGGATTATGATGTTATTTTTAGGATATATACAAAAAGTTTAAATGGAGTATGTTATTTCTTGGAATCTATAACGTTTCATGGCCAATTTGAAATATCAGTTACTTCATAAAAAAATTAATAACATACTCTCCCCCTTCTAAATAACTTAGCAAGTTGGGTTGGGTAGGTTGATGGACACCCCTAGTTGTCTCTGTTTAGTATCATTTCAGTGGTAACTAAAATGCCGAGCGCTATAAAACATGCTCCTTCCAGTTTAATTCAAAAAAGTTGTGGGCCTGTATGATTTATATTGCCTGTTGCCCTATTTAATCACCCTTTTCCCCTGTTAGTCAATTTGTATTTTTTTTATTTATACCAGTAGCCTACAATGTTCAACTGCGATCGAATGCTCATGTGGCATTGCTGCTTAAAGCAAATGTCTTGATTCGTTTTGGCCTAAATCAACCATTGCTTTTCTGAATATACATGTTCCTCAGGAAAAAACTCTATCCTCGTCAAACTTTCCATTGCTAGAGTATGGATTGGAACAAAATCAAATTCTTTTTTTTTTTTGTAGTTTTAGATGGTAAAGGCCCTTATCGTTACACTTCCTGTTTAGATTTTAGTATGGTGAGCGGTAAGGGTTGAGGTCTCAAAGCACTGAGCATGGTCTTTGATTTTTGGTAATGTTTGGAAAAATGTGTGCTGTAGACTAAGATTTTATGTGAATGTTGTATGATATTTAACTCAGAATATAGCACCTCTGACTGAGTGATCCATCCCAAACTTTTGCTTCAGGTAAAAGAGATGCCCAATGTATTGATACTTCCACGCAGTGCAGATTACAGTGAAGAAGTGTGGATGGAGATAAGGGAAAAAGCTATCTCTATTCTGCAGTCATTCTTCTTTGATGGGATCGTACCAAAGAATGCTGTTTCTGATGAGGAAGGGGAAGAAAGTGAAATAGGTGATGAAAGTGAACAATTTCACAGGCAAGACAAAGAAAGTACTCTGCAGGATTCTGTTGGTGAGCAATTGACCGATGATATTCAGCTAACTCCAGAAACCTCTCGCAAAAAAGTCAGTGGTCAATCAATAGAATCTACCAGCCAAGCTCAGGGTTCTGGCATGTCTCAAAATACAACCACAAGATCTGATGAAAGACGCAGCCGATCAGGCAAGAAGGCAAAAAAAAGACATGGCCGTCAAAAACCTCGACAGAAATCAGACAATCCTTCTCAATTAGAGAAAGAAAGTACTTCACATCAAGAAGATGATACTGCTATGAGTGGCAGTGATCAAGTCTCCAGTTCTCGGTTTGCTTCCCCTGAAGACTCAAGGAGTAGGAAAACACCAATAGAATTAATGCAAGAATCAAGTTCAGGCCAGCTTTCAAGATCAGGCAAGAGGCTCAGTGGAAAGTCTGATGAGCTGCTCAAAGATGGGCACATTATAGCTTTATATGCAAGAGATCGCCCTGCACTCCATGTTTCCAGGCAAAGAGCTAAAGGAGGTGGTTGGTTCCTGGATGCTCTGTCAAATGTAACAAAAAGAGATCCTGCAGCCCAGTTCCTTGTTGTTTTCAGAAACAAGGTTTGTTTGGCAGGAATCATTCATGCCTTTACCACATTTTCCAACCAATTCATCATATTACGGTTGCTAGCATAATTGGATAGGTTAACTGTTGAGTTCGCTAATGTGTTTTTGTGGATGCATTTTTTTGCAGGACACAATTGGGTTGCGCTCTTTTGCTGCTGGTGGAAAGTTATTGCAGGTACTTTATATCTTGTAAGATTAAGTAGTTGGAGAGTGCTGCTGTACTGGTATGATAAGAAGTTACTGTTTATGGGCACTAATATCTGCTCAAGTTCTCATGGTGTACTAGTGTGATATGGTCGTGCTTCTACAACTAGCACTGTTCCTTTTCTTTTGCTGATAGGGCCTTCTTTACACACTTTGAGTTCTCGGAACATGTTTATAACTGGGGCATACTTAATCTTCGTATCTGTTTGTGGAGCATAGAATGTTTTTATGTATTGCTGCTTTACAGTGCATTGGTTTAGGGAAGTAGACATTTGCTGTGTGAAATCAGACTTTGGATTGATTATTTTGAGGGTTGCATGTTTTCAAAGAAGATGGAAGCTTATTATTGTTTAATCAGGCGCTCTTTTTGTTCTCAATTATGCTCTTCATTTGGAAAGCAAAATGAAAATTGTGCTTAGAGAATCTGCATCTATGATCTATGTCCTGTCATTCATTTTCCAGCATGATTGAATGGTAAATGCCTAACTTGCTAAAATTCAGGTATCTTGATGTAATTATTTGGTTGCTTGGGATTAAGGTCGAGTTCTATTTTGAAAATCGCAGATTAACAGGAGAATGGAATTTGTTTTCACCAGTCACAGTTTTGATGTTTGGGAGAGTTGGATGTTGGAAGGTTCTTTGGATGAATGCAGGCTGGTTAACTGTAGAAATCCTTTGGTACATTTCTCTCCTCTTTGTATTATGCTGCATGATAATTTTCCTCCAACTGTCTTAAACTCACTTGAGCTCCAATAAACAGAGATCTGTAATGGTTAATTATAGTCCCTCTAGCTAAAAAATAGTGGTGCTTAGATGGTTACTAAGATTAATTTTTCAGTAGGGCATCAACACACATGAAGCAGTGCATGGAATTTTGATAAATCCATCATTCTTAACTAGCTACCTGCCTTCCACCCTGCACTTGCACAGAGGAAATCCAATTCCTATTTACCTGTCCTCTCTCCTTTGAATTGCCTTAATTTGTGCAAAAAATTGCAGGCTATTTTGGATGCACGTGTCGAGATTCTGGCCGCCATAGCGGAAGATGATGGTGTTACTCGTTGGCTAGATTAGATTGTGATAGCAAGATTTGAGAAACCTAAACTTATTTTTTTGCCCATCTCACAATTCTTCTCAGCTACTCATTTTGTTTTCTCCTTAAGTTTGTTGTTTCCTCGAAACAATTTGTAAAAAGCATTCTTTTCTGTTTCCTTTTTTTTTTCCTTCTGGTTTTGTAAGTTATCAGTTATATATGCATCCATTACCCGCGGGATGTATGGCCCTCTTGCAGAAATGAATGTACTTCATAATTTATGAGAACTGTCCATTTTTTCGTCAAATGGATCGTTGTTTCTACCTCAATGAATTAATGAAATTCCATTGCAGTGTCCATTTTGTTGTTGTCGAAGCTAGTAGATGGTTGTCAACCACTGCTTTATCATCATCTCTACCTTTTATTGTAGCTGCGCTAGCGTCTGGGCTTGTGAAGTAACTGCTGATCAATAACAGAACTTCTAAATTCGCTAAGGTGGGCGTGCTTTGAATCACTGAATAAGTTCACAAGGCATTTCATCCTTCAATGATTCCAAAAATCCTTGACGGGAGAGAAGTCAGAATTTTTAAACAAGATCATAGTACAGGTGGTTGAGCAAGATTTTCTGCTTCACTTTCTTTGATAATGCTGTCTTAATAATTAAATGCACTCGTGTATTAAGCTAATGTCTATTTGCAGTAAGCACACCAAATTTTCTTTCAGGGTCAGTATACATAAAAACAGAGATGCTAATGGTTTTTTTTGCCTGTAAGTATCAAGCTTGGTGGCCTTGGGCGGTGAGGCTGCGCTAATTCTTCCCTAGTGATCTGCAAGATTTCAGTTTTGGAATGATAAAGCCGTAAAGGTAACGCTAGATCCAGCAGGTCCTTAATCTAATAAAGCAAGAATGTCCCATTGCTGCAGTTTGCAAAGGAAAGTTCACATGGTTTTTTGGAGCCCACAACTTGGCTTGAGAGAGGGGGAAACTATGGGGGACAGGAAAGCTTTTGCAATCGCCATTCGTATATACATACATAATGCTTCAACACCTCCAATCAATATCAGCTGATCTCGCACCGACCATTTACATGATCAAAATAATTGCTTAAAATTTCATACTCGTGTTTCGGATCTCTAGTCTTAATCAATACTGCTTG
>Ga0307516_10010741_pt1 | contig 10029 bp, 11 predicted proteins | sample 19_EM_MG_FD_203310 | JGI IMG/M metagenome (GOLD analysis project Ga0307516, IMG submission 203310) | Populus trichocarpa ectomycorrhiza microbial communities from riparian zone in the Pacific Northwest, United States - 19_EM | ecosystem: Host-associated > Plants > Roots > Unclassified | place...
CGCGCCGGCCGTGGGGGCCCCCCCCCCCGCGCCGCCCCCCCGCCCGGCCGCCTCCTTCCGAACTCCTGGAGACTGATCCCCACATGAACGCCGAAAAGCGCCTGACCAGCGAAGAGCTGGTGGAAGAGCTCCGCAGTGCGCTCGATGCCGCCAGCGGCTGGATCCCCGCCCTGGTGAGTCCCGAAGGGCCAGTCGGCGTGTCCAAGGAGGCAGCGCTGGAAGCCGTGGTCACGCGGCTGCAGGAGTTCGCGGAAGCGCCGACTATGCCGGAATCCGTTGCTCGCCAGCTCAAGAGCGCGGCCGACGCAGCCGACGCAGCCCTCGTCACTGAAGGCAGTGCGCAGTACGGGGCCTTGGGAGCCGCGTACGCGTACGTCCTCCAAGCGCGGCGCACAGCAAGCGAATGAGCTGGTCCTGATGAACACGACATCGGCTGCGCGCTTCCCATGGTTCTCACCGGTCCCGCCTACCAGACGACGCGAACAGGACCTTGAGGAGCCCGCCCGCGACGCCACTGCTGGCCACCGCAACGGCGATGTCGCGGATGACCACGAGCAACACCGATGCGACCAGACCTGCGGTGAGGACTGCGGCAACGCGTATGACCACGGCGCCGGGTCGGCCGCGCGGCTCGAGACTTGGAACGGTTCTCGTACATGGGCAGCCGTGTGTCGAGGCCTGCTCACGGAACACGATGTCTACGTGCCGGCCATGCGCGTCGACCACACCATGCACCGCGTCGTGGACATGCTGAAGTCGGGTCATCTCGCCCTCCTGGAGGAGAAGTTGGCTGGTCCGGCTGGAGGAGCCGTGACTCCAGGTGTAGGCGTGCTCTACGTCGACTTCTACGGTTGCCGTGTATCCGTCGGCCGGATACACGGACTTGGATACATGGAGGGGGCTCCACGTGGGGCAACGGCCGAATGTGCTGACTCCGGAGGAGTCGCCTCAGCACCGTCTTGGCTACATGATCCGAGAGCTGCGCGAGGCGCGCGGTCTGTCCATGCGGGAGCTGGCGACCAAGCTCTTCGTTTCGCACGCCAAGGTGCAGCGATGGGAGAACGGCGACCGCCCCCCGAAGGACAGGGGCGAGGTAGAGCTGATCGACCGGGGCCTGGGCGCCGGCGGGTTCCTGGTAGAGATGTGGCAGGAGCTCGGGCGGGGTGCCGCAGCCTCAGAGCATGTATCCGAATCGGCTGTCCATGTATCTGATACATCGCTGAGCCTGGCCACAGCGGTATCCCAGGCGGCAACGTCGGACGGTGAAGGGATCTTCCTCCCTGCACGTCTAGACGATGGAACGGTGGTGCTCGTGGCTCTCGACCGACGCGCAGTGTTGCGCGCTGGGATGGGGATCGGTACGGCAGCGGTTGCAGGCCTGCCCGTACCACCAGCCACCGTGGTAAGCGGGGCGGAGGATCCGTTCGGCTTTGCACGAAGCGCCACCGAGAACTGGACTGGCCTTCGGCTGTCCCGCCCTGTTCCTGACTACGGTGTCGACTGGCAGGCGCTGATTCCGGGCGGTCGATCCATGCTCGGCTCGCAGCTCTCGCTCCAGGTCCACCCCGCGCGTATCGAGGGGGGCCGGGTGATCGTGTCCATTCCCGACCAGCGGCGCGCCGAAGAGTTCTTGACCCGGCCGAACCGCAATCTGCTGGTCGGGGCGGTCGCTTCCGAGGGTGCCTCGCAGTTCTATGTCCTGGACGGACGCAGTGCGCGCGGCAGGCTCACAAAGAACGGCGGCGTGTATGAGGTCACCGCTCCGACCGCGTATGAGCTGGACGACCTAACGCAAGGCGTCCTGTGGGCGGTCGCGAACTACGACGACGCGCTGCAGGCTGATGACCAGGCTCTTGCCGAGACCCGCAGCGATCTCAAGGCGTACGAGCGGCTGTCCGCTTCCGCTGTCAGCCGGGAGGCCGCGCCGGGGTTGAACGACGTCGCCCATATGTGGCTGGGCTCGGACTTCTGCGCTCGCCATATTCTCCGGGCGTTGCCGGAGCTGCCGGAGGTGCCCGCTTTCTGGACCCGTGAGCAGCGGGGTGAGGAGGCCAGCGCATGGCTGATCTTCGATCACAAGTATCCGTACTTGCGGGAGACGACCAAGGCGCTCGGCAGTACGAGCACGCGCGCCTTCTGCATCCCGGAGGGTGTAGTCCGCTCCTCTCCTCGTCATGAGCGCATCCTGCTGTTCCTCGCCGTGGCGCTGATGGAGGCGATGGGGATCCACACCCAGTTCACGGCCGACCCCGCATACGAGAGTGTCGAGGGCTTCGTCGTAGCCCCCGACAAAGAAGCCGTCATCGCCAACTGGGTTCGGGGAGACGGAATGTGGCACGTCGATGTGACAGCCCGGTCCTCCGTCGTCCGCGAGTTCACGAACGCGGCGCAGGACGTCGGCGCCTCTTCGGTGACCGCGGCACCCACCGCTGCCGGACGGCTGCGCGCGCTCGCGCACTACCTCGATCTGCCCTGGTCCTGGATGATCCAGCGATGCGCCCAGCTCGCCCGGGCCGGATCATCCGGACTGATTCAGTCCCGCAGCCGGCTCGTTTCCGCGGCCGGCATCGACACCGCGTGCAAGTACGTGGGATCCCTCCCGGCCGACCACTGACTCGCGCACCACCAGCATGTCCACGAAGGAGACGGAGACCATGGCCGACAACGTCCGGCACATCGCGGTCATCTCGCTTGGCGGCACGATCGCGATGACCACGCAGACGGCCGGCGGCGCGACGCCGACGCTGTCGGCCGATGATCTCGTCTCCGCCGTACCGGGTCTCGCCGAGACCGGCATCCGAGTCCAGGTGCATGACTTCCGCCGCCTGCCCGGCGCCTCGCTGTCCTTCTCCGACCTATTCGAGCTCGCCGCGACGATCGAGGCGCTCGAGGTCGACGGCGTGGTCATCACCCAGGGGACGGACACGATCGAGGAGACCGCGTACCTGCTGGACCTCGTCACCACGGGGGACATGCCGATCGTGGTCACCGGCGCCATGCGCAACGCGAGCATGGCGGGAGCGGACGGCCCCGCGAACGTGCTGGCCGCGATCCGTACCGCAGCAAGCACCGAAGTGCGAGCCACGGGCTGCGTGGTGGTGTTCGGGGAGGAGATTCATGCCGCGCGCTGGGTCCGCAAGACTCACGCCACGAGCCCCACCGCGTTCACCTCGTACCCCGGGCCGATCGGCTACATCGCGGAAGACCGCGTACGGATCCTGGCCCGCCCCGACGCAGCCCCGACGGTCGCTCTCCAGGGCGCCACCGCTTCCGCCCGCACCACTGTCTTCACCGTCGGGCTCGGAGACGACGGCACGCTCCTCCAGGTCCTCGGCGACCACATTGACGGCCTGGTGGTCGCGGCGTTCGGGGCCGGCCACGTCCCGATGGCCTGCGTGGACGCCCTCACCGACCTCGCCAAGCGCATGCCGGTCGTTCTGACCACACGCACCGGATCCGGTCCTGTGCTCCGGCAGACCTACGGCTTCCCCGGCTCCGAGTCGGACCTGCTCGCCCGCGGCCTGATCTCCGGCAGCACGCTGGACCCGGTCAAGGCGCGCATTCTGCTGCACCTGCTTTTGATGACCGGCTCCACCAAGGACCAGATCACCCAGGCCTTCAGCACTGTCTCGTAACCGCCCCAACAGCCCCGGGACCCCACCTTGCACAGCTACGAACTCACCACCAGCCGGACCTTCGCCGTGAACTTCGACCACGGCGACGACTTCTTTCCGACGCTCGCCGACTTCTGCCGCCAGAACGGCGTGCGGCACGGCTACATTCCTATGTTCATCGCCGGCTTCGCCGAAGCGGAGATCGTCGGCGCGTGCGAGAAGCTCGAGAACCCCGAGGCTCCCGTGTGGAGCAAGGTCCACCTGACCGGCGTGGAGGCGATGGGGTGCGGAACACTCGCGTACGACGCGGCGACCGACACGGTCCTGCCGCACATCCACACCTCACTGGGTGAGAAGGCGCGATCGGCCGTCGCCCACACGAGCCATCTGCTCAGCGCCCGCGTGCAGTTCCTTGTCGAGATGCTCGTCGTCGAAGTCACCGCCCCCGTGATGACCCGCCCCAAGAACCCCGACCTCTACGACGTACCGCTGCTGACTTTCGAGGTTGAGGAATGACAGAGAAGACTGGAAATAGCACACCAGGTCAGGTGTATGTGATCGGCTCGGTGGGCTCCCACTTCGTGAAGATCGGCTATAGCAAGGCGCCGGAGAAGCGGCTTTGGTTCCTCCAAGTCGGGTCACCTGTCGAGTTGTTCGTCCTAACCAAATTCGAAGGCGATCAGGTTCTGGAGGCGGCGCTGCACCGCTACTTCCGTGCGAGCCATGTTCGCGGCGAGTGGTTCGATCTTGGCAGCGACCCGGTTGAATCCGTACGAGCAGCTGTGGGTCTTGGGCTCGTTGGCATGCGATCAACGACTGGAGTGGGGGCAGAACCTCGCGCCACCAGCTCCAACCCCTTCCGCCTACTGGATACACCCGAGTGGCACCTACAGGGCCTCGATCTAGACACCCGGTTCCCACCACTGCCTCGCGGCCGCGCCGAGGCCATTTATGCAGCACTTGGCATCGCCGCATCGACGGGCGGGCCAGCGGCCCATCCGCCTGAGGGATGCCCCGACTTCCGCGCCGGCCGACCCGCATACCTGGCTTCCCCTGACTTCGTCGTACGCGAGTCGAGCCAGGAAGCCCGTTCGTTCGACGAACGGTTCCCTGCGGCGCGCCCGTTGAGAGGAAAGGGGTTGTGACGGCACGTCACGTTTCCGTCCGACACGTCATCACCACCGGCCGTAGCGGGGCGCGTCGGGAGAGTAGGGTGTCGTCCGACTGGATCTACTTCAGTGCAGAAAAAAGCCCCCGGGACCTTAGGCAAGTCCGTGGGGGCTCTCGACCGGGGAACCCCGGTCCGGCGAACCACCTTCTATGGAAAGGCGGACGCATCATGCAGGGTACCCGTACCTGCTTGCGGACACACAACACCCCGCCGTGGTGCCAGCAACGCGTAAGCGTGGGCTGGTCCTTCGGCGGGGTGTTCGTGCTGTGCACGCCCGCTCGCCCCTCGAGTGAGGGGAGCGGCATGAGGTAAGTCCAGGGGCGGCTTGGCCGCCCGGGACGCCCAGCTCCCAGGTGATTAGCCGTCACCTCGGCTGGCGTCCATCTGCCACCGGAGGGCTTAGCAGGCCCCCCGAAGGGATTGCCCGACCGGTTCGCAGCCGGTCAAGCGGTTCAACTCTCGGTTCTCCCAGAACCCGAAGCGCCACGAGGGGCTTCGTCGTACCTGCTTCCGTAGAAGGAGGACGTCGTCATTCTGCACGACTCCGCGGGCTTTCGCCAGCCCGCTTATGCCTGTTTCATGCGCTTTTGTGCGCCCGCGACGTCCCGCCTGGTGCAATTTCACAGCCCGATTTGCCGGGTGTGTCCCGCAGTTCGGGACGTTTCCTCGATCTGGCGACCGCTCGCCGTCACACCGGGCGCGATCGCGACACCTGTAGCAGGTGTGCACCTTTCCAGCTCGGCTCCCATCGCGCCCGCATCCGGATTTGTTGTCCACAGGTCCGTTGCCGGTCGGCGAAGTCTGTCCACAGGTGACCTGGTCCAGGGTCGCCTGATGGATCATGTTCTGACGTCCTTCCGGGTGGGCCGGTGAGCGCCGTGGCGGCGTCGGCCGCCGCCTTGATCAGCCCGCGGGTCGGTGGTGTTCCGCGCCGTCGGCTGCGGTCGGTGCCCGCGCAGGCCGGCCCTTCACCGGTGCGTGGTCCGGCGCACCCGCTCGCCTTGGGTCGGGACGCCCGGGCCCGGCTGGGTGGTGCGGCGCGCGCTCTGTTGGACGCCGACGGTCTGGAGGGCATGTCGGACGCGGTCCGGCTGGCCGTGATCGTGCTGACGTCGCGGACGCCGTCGGCCTCGGGCGTCGTGGAGATCCGTACGCCGGAGCTGGGGCGGTGGCTGGGGCTGTCGGCGTCGTACGTCGCCTCCGAGGTGGTCCCGGCGCTGCGCCGCTCGGGGCTGGTCGACGTGGTCACGGCGCCGGGCGAGTTCGGCCAGGACGTCGGGCTGGAGTGCCGGGTCCTGCCGGTGTGGGCCGCGTACGGGGTGGTGGGGCATCCGCTGGCGCTCGCGAGGAAGGAACTGGCCACGCTGCTGCGGTTGTTGGAGGCGGTGATGGCGCCGGGCTGGACCCACCGGGACGGCACGGTGACTCCGGCCGGACTGCTCGGGTCGCGTACGGGCCGGGGTGCGGCGACCGACCGGCTCGCGCTGCTCCTGCTGGTGCTGGAGGCGCGGGAGACCGGGCGGGTGCGGCTGTGCGGCGGCACCGTGGACGCCAAGCGCGGCCGCGCGGCGGCGACGCTGGCCCGGCTGTTGGGCTGCACGGCGTCGGCGGGCGAGCGGATCCTGGAGCGGCTGGAGGACCGCGGTGTTGTGGCGCGGGTCCGGGTGCACACGGCGTCCGGGCTTCGTCACCGGACGCGGTTGGTGGTGCCGGCGGTCGCGGCCGCGCACGGCCGGGACGGTGTCGCCGCTGCCCGGGAGGCCCGTTCGCAGCCCCTCGTTCCCGATCTCGCAGACCCCGATCTTGCGGCAGGGCGAATTGAGTGCCCCGTCCCGAGCGCGGAGTTGCAGGTCAGCGGTGTACTGGTGGCGGATGAGGCGAATGTGGCAGATCCCGACCTGACGGCAGCCCTTCACACTGACCACTCTCCTGTGGCTCCTGATGCTTCTTCTCTCGCTCTCTCTGGTGGGTTTTCCGGCGAAGGCCGTGAGGGGGAAGGTGATCGGCCGGGGTGCGCGCGTGAGCGCGAGGACCAGGTCGTGGACGGCGAGGCCGTCGGCGTGCTGCGTCTGGTCGACGGCGAGACGGGCCCGCTGCGCGGGGAACAGCCGAAGACGTTCCCGGCAGTTGAGGTGGACGGTACGGCTGCGACTCCCGGTGGGGGAGTTCGGCTGACCGTCGTGGGCGGCGGCCAGCAGCAGGGGCGGGGGGTCGCTGTCCTGTCTGATTTTCGTCTGCGGGTGGCGTTGGCGCCGGTGGAGTGGCTGTGGTCGCAACTCAGCCGCGGGCAGCAGCAGGTCGCGGTGCGCTCGGTGGGCCGGGCCCTGGAGGTGCTGGAGGGCGTTTCCTGCCCGGAGTCGGCGCCGCGGCTGCTTGCGGCCCGGCTGACGGACCGTCTGCAGGAGGCCGACGGGGAGGCATTGGTGCGTGATCCGATGGGCTGGCTGCTGGGGCGCGGCCTGGTGCAGCGGCAGGCGTGCTCGGACCGGCGCTGCGACGACGGGATCCGGATCGACACCGGTGCCGATTGCGAGAACTGCGCCAACGTCCTGCACACCCGGCGCGCCTGGCGGCTGAAGGCCGCTGGCGAGGTCGACGCGGCGCTGCCCGGCGCCGATCGCGTGCAACGGCGGGCCGCTATCGAGGAGCGGCTGCGCCGGCGCACGGAGGACGCGCGGGTTCGCGCGGCGCGGGTCGAAGCCGAGGTGGAGTTGCGCCGGGCGGCGGTCGCGCGGCGGCGGGTGGCGGAGGATGCCGCTGAACAGCAGCGCCGGGCGGCTGCGTGCGCGGAGTGCGGGATGCCGGACGCGGCGGGACTGTGCCCGCAGTGCACGTACCGGCGGAGCACGGACCTCCTGGTGGGGGAGGCCGTAGACCTGGCCGTCGCGGTCCGCGCGGACCTGAACGATCCGGCGCAGGTCGCGGAGTTGACGGAGCAGTGTGAGGCCGACACCCGTGCCCTGATCGCTGCCGTGTGCCGGCGGAGCGGTACGGAGCTGACGTCGTACACGGCGGGGGAGACGGCTGAGCGGATCCGGGAGGAGCGCAGGGCGAGCGCATGGCGGCGGCTGTCGGCGAGCAGTGAGGCCCAGGAGGAGGCCGACGCCGTCTACGACATGATGCTGCGCCGCGGTCCGCGCGGGCACGAGGCGGCCCTGGCCGCGGCGGCGGAGGCGCGCGAGCGCACGGCCCGGCATCTGCTGGAGCAGAAGCTGGGACAACTACGGACACTCCGCATGCGGATGGCGGCAAGCCGAATGGCCAGGCAAGTCGGCTGATCGGTAGTAGGTGGAACCATCCCCGCGGGTTCGGGGAGCACGGTGGCGGCGAGTTCGGCGGTCGCGTGGGAGAGGGATCCCCAGCGCGTTAGAGAGCAACAAGCTCCCGCCACCACAACGGGTGCTCCGACATGATCAGGCGCATCGAGGGACTGTGGGCCAGCATGAACTGGCAGAAGTCTCGCCAGTCCTCATAGGGCTTGCCGGGAAACAAGTCGTGGCTTCCAGTTACGGGACTCGTTGTTCTGGTATGGGGAGACCGGAGGAGATCGAGGCCGTCCTGGCTGCGAAGTTCCAGGTGTTGTTGCCGCACCTGGACGAGCGACAGCGTCGGCTGGCCATAGGGGCGGAAGCGCTGTCGCTGGGGCATGGCGGGATCAGGCTCGTCGCTGCCGCGGCGGGGGTTCAAGAGGGTACGGTCTCGCGCGGAGCGGCTGAACTGGATTCTGGTCAGGCTGTGTTGGGGCGGGTCCGTCGTCCTGGTGGGGGCCGGAGGAAGGCTGTGGACCTCGATCCGGGGCTGCGGCCGGCGCTGCTTGCACTGGTCGAACCCGACGAGCGGGGCGACCCGATGTCGCCGCTGCGGTGGACGACGAAGTCGACCCGGAAGCTGGCGGCGGAGCTGACCCGGCAGGGCCACCGGGTCTCCGCCGACACGGTCGCCGGCCTGCTGCGGGAGGAAGGCTTCAGTCTCCAGGCCAACGCCAAGACCATCGAGGGCGCTCAGCACCCGGACCGCGACGCCCAGGCGCTACCTCAACGAGCAGGCACGAGACCACAGGGACGCCGGTGACCCGGTGATCAGCGTCGACAGCAAGAAGAAGGAGCTGATCGGCCACTACAAGAACGCCGGGCACCAATGGCGGCCCGCAGGACAGCCCGTGAAGGTCAAGACACACGACTTCCCCGGCCAGGCCGAGAAAGCGATTCCGTACGGAATCTATGACACGGCTGCGAACACCGGCTGGGTCAGTATCGGCACCGATCACGACACCGCGACGTTCGCCGTCGCCTCGATCCGGCGCTGGTGGCAGGCCCGCGGCCGGCACGACTACCCCCGCGCCCGCCGGCTGCTGATCACCGCCGACGGCGGAGGCTCCAACGGCTACCGGACCCGCGGCTGGAAGACCCAACTCGCCGGCCTCGCTGCCGAGACCGGTCTTGAGATCACGGTATGTCACCTGCCGCCCGGCACATCGAAGTGGAACAAGATCGAGCACCGGCTGTTCTCCCACATCACCATGAACTGGCGCGGCAGACCCCTGACCAGCCATGAAGTCATGCTCCAAACCATCGCCGCGACCACCAGCCGCACCGGCCTCATCGTCCATGCCGAACTCGACAGCGGCCAGTACCCCACCGGCGTCCACATCAGCGACGACGAGATCGCCGCCCTGCCTATCACCCGCCATCGCTTCCACGGCGACTGGAACTACACCCTTCACCCCCAGCGTCCGACGGACGCCGCGACCGCCGGCAGCACACCGGACGAGGCTCTGGCGGACAGACCGACTCGCCTTACGCGGCGTTCGCTCCAGGACCCGGAACTGACCGGGATGACCCGTCGGCAGCTCAGCGAACTCATCGCCTCGTTCACTCCAGCGATGGAGGTCCAACGTGAGCACGTGCTCCGCACACGTCGAGGCCACGAGCGCCTGGTGGCCCCTGGCGCAGGCGCCAAAGCTAAGCTCACCTCAGCCGACCGGGTCCTGGTCACCGTGCTCCACCTGCGAAAACTCGCGACCATGGACCTCCTGGGCCAGCTCTTCAACACCACCGCCATGACCATCAGCCGCGCAGCGAAAGACGTCCGCCCGCTCCTGGAAGCCCATGGTGTTCATCTCCCGGCCTCAACGGCCCGTTTCCGCACACAGGAAGACATCGCGAGGTTCCTCGACCCCGGCAAAACCAAGATCAAACCAACGTGTTGATTCCCGGCAAGCCCATAGAGCTCGTAACAGGATCA
>Ga0307516_10010743_pt1 | contig 10029 bp, 13 predicted proteins | sample 19_EM_MG_FD_203310 | JGI IMG/M metagenome (GOLD analysis project Ga0307516, IMG submission 203310) | Populus trichocarpa ectomycorrhiza microbial communities from riparian zone in the Pacific Northwest, United States - 19_EM | ecosystem: Host-associated > Plants > Roots > Unclassified | place...
TACCCAAATGAACCCGGGTGCAGATCGTTTGATACTTGTACGCGCACATCGGCTTGAGTTGATGGGGACAGTTTGCTGAATATGCCCGCAATAGCTCGCACAAGTGTGCCGCGGCCTCATGCACCTTCATGGGTCAGGTATTTTACATGGTTGCATCAGTCCGGTAGGCGAAACAAAGGGTTTGGTGAACCCGGCGCAAGCTGATGCTCAATCCGTCTAGCGCAACATCCTGATCACTCAGGACGGTCAGGCCTGTCTTGGAGACTTTGCAATCAGGGGGGTATCTACGGGGGACCGATCCTGGCACTATCAGCCGGAAACTCTCCGCTATGTGGCCCCGGAACATATCGAAGATAAAGGTGGTTTCTATTGGATAGCCAACCCTTCAAAGGAGAGCGATGTTTACTCCCTTGCGATGACTTCTTTCTCGGTATGTACGTTTGTTGGAAATCATCTACTTGATACAATCATTCCGCTACAATATCAGGTCCTCACAGGGGTATTACCCTATCATGGAAGTAATGTCAAGGACACGATCGCCGGCATTCGTGCTGGCAAACGACCACCCCGTCCAATAGACTCAAACCAGGGCTTATTATTGCAGGACCACGTTTGGGACGTAATCACCACCGGCTGGCACGACCAACTAAACCAACGATGCAAACTCTCCATTATTTTACATGCGTTTCAGCCACCCAGCCTGTAAGCTCGGCCCCATCACGACCACGCGACGGTCCAGACCTTTTCGCACGCTTGCTCATATATTTGTTATTCTTTGTACAAATGACCTCACGGACAAGTAGTATTAGTATATAAGACAAGAGCTATGTACTAGATACAGTAGGACCTAAGCCCCAACAGAGCTCGGTCCACTTTCTCTCGAGTGTTCCCCCTGTGGTCCGTCGAAACCCCTCCACGCTCCTCGAGTGATCGGCCGAAACCGATCACCTCGAAGACGTGAGGCCCGCCGGCTCACACAGCCGGCCGCGGCAGCTCGGGAAAATCCTCCCGCGAATCGCCTCTCTCTTCCAATTTCTGCAGAACGCGGAGTCAGAAATCCAGAGGGAGGTAAACGAACTGAATAGGGTGAGCTTCGCCACGTCTCCCTCCTCCGCAAGGTTAATATGGCCTACAGCATCTTGAGAATGATGCCATGTCGGATCGGAAGCGACTAAAATTGCTCAATAGGCTTTGTAAAACGTGTAGTCAACACCATGTGATCCCAACGTCCATGCATATCCCCGACTGTTCGGAAGACTCCGTGGGAGTCGAATGCGGGGGATTTGCCGACGTATCACAGGGTATGTACGAAGGGCGTCGGGTAGCCATCAAAGTTGTGCGCGCGTACGTCACCAGTGACCTGGACCTTATCCGCAGTGTGAGTGTTTCATCTATGTATGCCATTATATCCACCCAGATAAACGGGTTGCAGAGATTCTGCCGAGAGGCGGTTGCCTGGAAGCACCTCCGTCACCCCAACATCCTACCGCTGCTCGGGGTGACATTGAATGAATACCGATTCGCTTTGGTCTCCGATTGGATGGAACACGGGAACATCAACGAGTTTATCGAGAGGGACGACCACGTAAATCGCACCGAGCTTGTACGTTGTGACCTGATCTCACAACACCATTACTGATGCCTACCATTCAGTTGACCAGCGTTGCAAACGGGTTGAAGTACATGCACGCCCTCCGAATGGTACACGGAGATCTGAAAGGAGTGCGTTTCATCTCCTCCGAATGAAATAATTCCATATACTTACACCCCGAGCACCTTCGAAGGCAAACATACTGGTCAACAAGGACCGGCGAGCCTGCATCGCAGATTTCGGTCTGTCGACCATCGCTGGCATTGTAACTCGCGCTACCCCTGGACCCTCTCAGGCGTCGTTGAATTCAAACGACTCACTCATGTCATTCACTGGTGGCTGGACCCGCCGCTGGATGAGTCCTGAGCTCCTGGATCCGGAGAGGTTTGGGATGCCGGAATCGGAAGGGAATCGGCCGACCAGGCAGTCCGATTGCTATGCTCTCGGAATGGTCATCTACGAAGTATGTGCCCACCCGAGCGAATCTGTTGTTGTGAATAATTCACCAACACATGACCTAGGTCTTGTGCGGGCATCAGCCCTACCTCGAGATCCCGTCAGACATTCTAGCTGTCCATGCGATCATGGAAGGGGTCCGACCGATCAAACCGCAGAAGGCTAAACAACTTGGATTCAACGATGAACTATGGAGGACCGTCGAAATGTGTTGGCTGGAGGATCGCAATGGACGACCCGATGTAGGGGTTATTCATTCCTGCCTAAACGACGCCGCGGCGTTCTGGTACACGAGAGAGCTCTAGCTAACATCGTTTGCGACCCAGTGTTCACTTCTCACATCCCCCATCCGTGTCCCTTCTTATGTTTGCACACCACGCCCACGGTGGGACTATATATGTTCATCGAGTACTATCGGGACCCGATTCGGAGTCCGAGGGAGAGAGGTAAAATAGTGACCGGCGTGATGGCCACCCCAGCAGATTTTATTCGTGGCCCCTCCAACAGCTCGGACATCCTCCTCGGAGGGTTCGATGTTCCCACCACACAATTTAATCCCAACACCCGGCGTACCAGATATGGGGATACCGTTTCCTCCCTGAGCCTTGCTTGCCGGGCGGATTTCTCTTGCGAGAGGTATCGGGAGTCATCGTGAGTGGAGCCTGGTATCGTGGATAGCGAAGGTGTAGGACTACGGCGATACACAAGGGACGGCGGGCCAACAAGCGCGCTTCGGGAGAGCAGAGTTCACGGGTGGGGTGGGCGATGAACATATTGTTTCTCACGGGAAGATGGATCAACCCCAAGAACTCACGCCTAGAGGTTCGTCACCAGGGAGGTGATTAACCATACTTTGCTTCGATGACAATCGGTCACCGCGAACCGAAAGGTTTGCCTCACAGCTCTAGCGGCCTGCATCTCCAGCTACTGGGGACGTCGCAATAGTAGAAAGCACCATAGTGATCGATCAAATGGAATCGGCCCAACCTGGATCAGTAAGAGTGAACAGGGTACATCAGAACACTCAAGGCGGATGCTGGGGCCACGGAGGATCGCTGTTTAGTTGAGCCCACATGGCTATCAAGCCAACCACGAGCCCCGTTGTGTTTTAGATGTGGTTCTCTTCAATATAGCTTCAAGGGATGGGGAGTCTGAGATCTTGAAAGCTGAGAGCGCAGATTCGGTGGAATCGAGCGAGGGACGAAAAACGTCGCTTTCTATTCGTTCTGTCAACCTGCACGATTACTACATGATGTGTGAACTCATCCGTCGAAATAATGCAGATTCGGGACTAATGGTGAGCTGCGTCAGCATCCAGGAACAACAGGAACATGTCGGTGTCGGTCGGTTGAGAGAAGCGTGAGCGGTGTCAGCGGTGGCGGTAGGAAAGCTGGTTCGGTGGCACCGTACTGGGTGGGTTTCCTGAACGAGGTCGGTGGGAGTAGAGAGCTCTTCTACGTAACCGAGGCGATCGTTGGTGGCCAAGGAGCGGGTGGGGTTTGAAGTTGGACGTCGAGGGATGGGTGAAAGCGCGAGTCGTGGTCTGAGTTCCCTGAGGTCCAAGTCCTGGGCGAAACGGCGGGGCTGAGTGGGTATGCAGCATTCCACGCCTGGAAGGGAAACTGGGCTCTGGGACGGTGGTCGTGGTCGTTGGGAGGGTCGCCGGTGGTGGCAGCAGGAGGTTTGGTGGCTAGGTGAGTTCCAAAGCGAGGTCGGTGGGAGTGGCTGAAGCGGAGAGCTCTTCTATGAAACTGACGGGATCATTGGTGTTCAGAGAAGCGGATGAGTTTTGAAGGTGGTGTGGCTTCTTGAGCTACAAGTCCGACCGAATCTGAGCGGGACGAAACGGTGGGGTTGGGAGTGGGTCAATGTCCGCTGGGTGGTGCCGGATTGGACGGTGGTACGCAACATTCAGCTCATGCGAAACCTTGGACAGAACACGGACTTGAAGGCCTTGCGAAGAAGGGAAAGAGGAGGAAACCGGTCCCCGGGATGGTGATGATCCGGTGAGTCCCGATGCGTGGCCGATGCTCCCAGGCTCTACCCCAACATTTCCCTTCTCACCGTCGCGATCCTCCCCACCTGGACGAACAGCCACGTCCGATGCGGGCCCCGTCGATAGTGAGCTGCCAACACGGAGGAGCTACGCTAAGCCACCAGAACAGAAGGGTGAGGCTGACCGGAAACCTTGGGACTGAGACGGAATCATTGTTGGAGATGCCGGGGTGGGGGTAGCGGCGACGGGGGAGCGACGAACGACGGAGTTTCGGATAGCGACCGAGAGCATTGTTGACTTTGTGGGATTTTGCAGTGAGGGAAGAGCTTGACTCGTCCTCGAACCGGGCTACGCCTAGAATCTGTCCTCTCTTCAAACTCACCTCCATCCTCTCTCCTTCTCTCCTTTCCGCCCTCCCTTCATCCCTTCGTCGCCGGGCAAGCCTTATCGGTCGTGCGTATCCCAAATTCACAAAACAAATACCGGAAACTTACCATTTCCTCTCGCACTCTTGCATTCACCCGCGCAAACCCGGACTACTCCTCGGCCCATGAGGTCCCTGTCATCCTCCTCTGTCCTCTGAAAAGTTCTGTCCCTCTGGGATCGATCCGGGTGCGATATACTTAACTCCACCGTTTCACCTCGCGTAGATTTCATCCCGGTTTGTATCTCAAGGAACTCAAGGTTTACAAGCCAGTGCCAATGGTACTACGCCCCACGTCTTTACCCGCCCTAAGTCATAACTCATTCCCGACCCATACCTCTTCGTAGGCTACCGATGACCATGTCGGTTCCATAAAAGTGTTCCCCGCTTCCGCTCCACCCCAGTCTCCCGCCCTTCCCGCCGGCCTTGCACCAGAACCCGCCAAATATGACGTGACCGTGCCGGTTTCCACTCCACCATTGCTGCTGACACCGACCACGTCACTCCCGGAACGACCGCAGACGCAGACCTGTCGTTTCTGGAGGCTGATATCCCAAAGGACGAGGTTCACCACTAGACCCGACTCTACTCGATTTCGATGGGGGCGTTGGTATGGTACCATGTAATAACTCCGCAGGTTGACAGAACGAATAAAAATCGACAACCTCCATTGAATCGTCCGCAGGATATGGGCTCCCAAACTTTTCCTTGAAGCTACCTTGAGGAGAACGGCGGCCACCACATAAGGACCGATCGCCCATACTACGACCTTTCTGTGTACAGGATGGTGCAGGTAGGTTCACCGGAGGTCGGTGAAGCTCTCTGTCATCCAATTCTCGCCGAGATTTGAATAGTGGTGAGCTCGTTTCGGTGTACGATTTGCAAGGGAGAAAACAGACCGTGGGTTTCTGATGCGTCTCCCTTTACCTCTCTACTCGTTTGCTGTTCGTTTGAACTGACCTAACTACCGACAGCCATGGCCCTACAACTACGAGTTGTGTCTCTGTTCGGAGTGCAGATGCGCGCATTGGGGTGATCGAATTTGCCACCTCCGCACGGTGGTTCGCGACCCCATTACCAGTACGAAACCCCGAGCAGAGGTCAAAACCGTAAGCTGAGGACCCCGGAGCGGTGAGCTGAAAGGGGGGTAGTCAGCGTCCAGGGTTTGGCGAAACCTTACTGGCAGCCTCCCCTCATCCAAGTCGTAATTTACGTAACCGATTCAAATTTTGTGGCCAGAGCGAGGGAACAGCGTGGTTCCCACGAGGCAGTGGGTATACTCCACTCAACAGCGGGTTGTTCCTTCCTTTCCGTCACCGCTATCTTCCCGCTTGGACGAGCAGCCATGAGTTGGGCAGACCCTTCCAAGAGTGAGTCGTCTGCCTAGCTGAATTCGGGCATTGGAGACTGACCAACGGACGATTCAGTTGAGTTCCCCCCCCTCGGTTCCGAGGACCTCATTCGATTGGGGGAGGACTTGTTGCGCGTATATCCTATTTACCGCGAGCACAGGGATGACGCCCGGGGTGACGCATACATACCGTCGATCTCCAACCTGATATCGAGGGGTGAAAATTCTCCGACGGATTTGACCTCAGACGAAGCAACTGCGTTGGTGGAAAAGTTTCGTGAGGTACCTCTCTCCTGCAAAACTCCCTCTCTGTGCCTAACGCCTCTAGCGGTTAGGCCATACCGGGGTGGCTTTTTGCAGGTAACTATTCGGACCCGTGGACCAGACTTTTGGCCCACGCCCTCCTCCGTGGATCACGAATCTTCCCTGGCTTGGAACTGTGCGACAACCACCCGGAATACACTCCTGATGGATTCACAGACACCTGGAAGGGAGAATGTCACGGGAAGCCAGTGTGTGTTAAGGTGTTTCGGGGACAGTACCTGAAGGACCTGAGGGAGGTCGAACGGGTACAGTGACTGTTTTGTTCAATCGGAGGTGTACTCAGTTCGCTTCGTACCAGACATACCGTCGCGTGGTCGAAGGGAGCAAGCTCAATTCTCATCCAAATGTACTCCCCGTCATCCAAGTGTCGAAGGGACTGTTTCCACTTTGCATCATGAGTCCGTGGATGCCAGATGGGAACATCACTCAATATACCCAAATGAACCCGGGCGCCGATCGTCTGATACTCGTGCGCGCACATCGGCTTGAGCCGACAGGGACAATTTGCTGACTATGCCCGCAATAGCTTGCACAAGTGTGCCGCGGCCTCATGCACCTTCATGGGTCGGGTATTTTACATGGTTGCATCAGTCCGGTAGGCGAAACAAAGGGTTTGGTGAACCCGCAAGCTGATGCTCAATCCGCCTAGCACAACATCTTGATCACCCAGGACTGTCAGGCCTGTCTCGGAGACTTTGCAATCATGGGGGTGTCTACGGGGGACCGATCCCAGTACTACCAGCGAGAAACTTTCCGCTACGTGGCCCCGGAACGTATCGAAGATAACCTTGATTTCTATTGGATAGCCAACCCTTCAAAGGGGAGCGATGTTTACTCCTTTGCGATGACTTCTTTCTCGGTATGCACCTTGGTTGTAAACCATCTTACTACTTGATACAATCGCCCTGTTACAATCAGGTCCTCACAGGGATATTGCCCTATCATGGAAGTAATATCGAGGACACGATCGCCGATATTCGTGCTGGTAAACGACCATCCCGTCCAATAGACTCGAGCCAGGGTTTATTATTGCAGGACCCCATTTGGGATGTGATCTCAACCGGCTGGAACGATAAACCAAGACGACGATGCAAGCTCTCCGCTATGTATGGCACATTTTCGTCAACCACCCAACAGCGGCAACGCGGGAAAATCCTCCCACGGGTTGCTTCTTTCTTCCAGTTTCTGCAAGATTCAGAGCCAGAAACTCAGAAGCGTGTTAACGAAATGAATAAAGTATGCTTTCCTGTCCTCCTCCGCACCCCAGGCTGACACGAGTTGTAGCGTCTCGAAACCGACGCGATGTCGGATCGAGAGCGGCTAAAGTTGCTCAACGAGCTTTGCAAAACATGCAGCCGGCACCGCATGATTCCAAAGTCCATGCACATCCCAGACTGCTTGGAAGACTCCGTGGAAGCCGAATGCGGGGGCTTTGCTGACGTGTCACAAGGTACATACGAAGGGCGTCGGGTAGCAATCAAAGTTGTGCGTGCGTACATTACCAGTGACCTGGACCTTATCCGCAGTGTGAGTATTTCATCTACGTATGCTATTATATCCACCTGGATAAACGGTTTGCAGAGGTTCTGCCGGGAGGGGGTTGCCTGGAAGCACCTCCGGCACCCCAACATCTTACCGCTGCTCGGGGTGACATTGAATGAATACCGATTCGCTTTGGTCTCCGATTGGATGGAACACGGGAACATCAACGAGTTTATCGAGAGGGACGACCACGTAAACCGCACCGAGCTTGTACGTTGTGACCTGACCTCACAACACCATTGCTGATGGCCTACCTTTCAGTTGACCGGCGTTGCAAACGGGTTGAAGTACATGCACGACCTCCGGATGGTACACGGAGATCTGAAAGGAGTGCGTTTCATTCCTCCAAATGAAATAATTCCATATACTCACGCCCCGAGCATCTTCGAAGGCAAACATACTGGTCAACAAGGACCGGCGAGCCTGCATCGCAGATTTCGGTCTGTCGACCATCACCGGCATCGTAACTCGCGCTACCCCCGGGGCCTCTCAGGTGTCATTGATTTCGAATGACTCACTAATGTCATTCACTGGTGGTGGGACCCGCCGCTGGATGAGTCCTGAGCTCCTGGATCCGGAGAGGCTTGGGATGCCGGAATCGGAAGGGAATCGGCCGACCACGCAGTCCGATTGCTATGCTCTCGGGATGGTCATCTACGAAGTATGTGCGCGAGCGAATCCGTCATTGCGAACAGTTCACTGATGGTTATCATAACTCAGGTCTTGTGCGGACATCACCCCTACGTCGAGATCCCGTCAGACATTCTAGCTGTCAATGCGATCATGGAAGGGGTCCGACCGATCAAACCGCAGAAGGCTAAACAACTTGGATTCAACGATGAACTATGGAGGACCGTTGAACTGTGTTGGCTGGAGGACCGCAATGCACGACCCAATGTAGGGGATATTCATTCTTGCCTAAACGACGCCGCGGCGTTCTGGTATATGAGAGATTTCTAGCTCAGCCGAACTCGGTATCATCATTGACGACCCGACGTCTACTCGCCACATCCCCATCCAGATCGCTTCTTGTGTTTGTATACCACGTAGACAGCAGGACTACATGTGTTCATTGAGCAACATCAGGACCCAATTCGGAACTCGAGGAGAGGTATCCGCAGGCAGCGACATGGAGTGATCCCGGCGGTTTTGGGTGGCCCCTCTAACAGCTTGGAAATCCTCTTCGGAGGGCCCGACCCCCCACCACCGCATTGGTTTGGCCCAGATATTTGCCACACATATCCGGCGAATCGGGAGCCCGGGAGTCCCCCCTGAACGACTACTCCGGTCGGATTTCCCTTGCGAGAGGCGTCGGAGGTCACCGCAAGTGGAGCCCGGTGTGTGCATCCTGAGAGGTGTGCAATCGTGACGATACGCCAGGAACAGCAGCCCAACAGACGCGCTTTTGGGGAGGAGGGGTCACGGGCAAGGTGGGCTACGAACATTTCCGTTGACCTTTACAATGTCAACCGGCCACCGCGAGTCGAGAGGTTTCCTCCCACGGTGCGAGTGCGGAGACCAACTAGGCACTCGCGTATAGTGGGTGATTACGCTTGATATTGAGGACATGATCCTTACCGACAGGTTGACATCTCTAGTTATTGGGGAGTGACGTTGTCGTCGTAGAATGCGCGAGAGGCTCAGGTCAATCGGTCAGACATTAATCAGCGAGAGTGGAAAGCGGACAGCCGAACACCAAAGGTGGACGCCGTGGGCATAGGGAATCATGGTCCAGTCTGTTGGCCGCTGCAGCAGTCGGGTCAACAGATGAGGGGGATGAGTCGATGGATTAAGCGTTTGATAGTCCATACAAAGCGAACCACGTAGGTTCAAATGTCCAACACTCACCAACGCGACGTGAGTCGACTACAGATAGTGAGACACGCTCTTACTCGATCTCCGCCCCAACCTAGGAAAAGTCGTCAAATGTGTCTGCCACGGTGGTGACCCGACTTCAAGTTGTCCCGGTCCCATATCTGGCGTCCCATCCCTGAGCTTGGACCCACGCAAAGGCAATCTGACCAGCAGTCGCGTTACGCTTCTTCTTGATCTCGTTCGGACCGCCCACTGGCTTGAGGATGGTGGGGGCTCAGAGTCCGTCGGAAATTCGGCTGGACGATCTACTGCCTCGAACCAACTGGGCCACCCTGTACTGTCTCCAGGGTCTCGACACCCGACGTCAACAGGACGGGTGGACGAGTTGGACTCTTGTGCAAGTCCACGTCGCGGAACCGGGGCCACTGAACGAGGTGAGGAATATGCCCGATTCGACGAATTTACGGAGCGACTATCGGGCTTGCAATTTCAGCACGGAGAATGGAACGAGCTCCGCACCTGGGCCGATT
>Ga0307516_10010744_pt1 | contig 10029 bp, 11 predicted proteins | sample 19_EM_MG_FD_203310 | JGI IMG/M metagenome (GOLD analysis project Ga0307516, IMG submission 203310) | Populus trichocarpa ectomycorrhiza microbial communities from riparian zone in the Pacific Northwest, United States - 19_EM | ecosystem: Host-associated > Plants > Roots > Unclassified | place...
GTGAGTGCGCTGCGCGTGGCCGGCTCGTTCGACGATTGCCAGCGCCTGGTCAAGCAGGCATTCGGCGACGACGAACTGCGCGCACGCGTGCCGCTGTCGTCGGCCAACAGCATCAGCCTCGGACGCCTGCTGCCGCAGATGACGTACTACGCGCACGCCGCCCTGCAACACTGGCGCGCCAAAAGTACACTTTTAAACTTCGTGGTGCCCACCGGGAACCTCGGCAACGCGCTCGCCGCCGTGTTCGCGCGCGCCGCCGGACTGCCGCTCGGCCGCATCGCGCTCGCCACCAACGCGAATTTCACACTGCGCGACTTCTTCGGCGGCGCCGACTACGCGCCACGCGCGAGCGTCGCCACGCTCGCCAACGCGATGGACGTCGGCGCGCCGAGCAACTTCGAGCGCCTGCAATGGCTGTATCCCGAACCAGCGCGCCTACGCCGCGAATTCGCCGTCGACGCGATCGGCAACGCCGCTATCGAAGACACCATCCGCACGCGCCATCGCATGCATGGCGAAGTGCTGTGTCCGCACACCGCCACCGCCGTGCGCATGCTCGAAGCGCTGCGCCAGGAAGGCGCCCAAGGCGCATGGGCCGCCGTCGCCACCGCGCACGCCGCAAAATTCGACGGCATCGTCGAGCCGCTGATCGGCCGATCGGTCGACGTTCCACCCGCGCTCGCCGCCCTGCTGGCGCGACCGGCGCATGCCGAACCGCTGCCGTCCGAATACGCAGCCCTGCGCGAGCGCCTGCACGCGCAATAGTCCGGGCTTGGCGGACGGCAGCCACCGATGTATTATGCGCGGCTCGCGCCGGACCAGACCGACGCATGTGTACACGTGGGGCGGTAGCTCAGCTGGGAGAGCGCTGCGTTCGCAATGCAGAGGTCGAGGGTTCGATCCCCTTCCGCTCCACCAACTAACCCTCCAGCACCTCCCGGAATCGACGTCCGAAGCCACGGAAACCGCATAGTAGCGCGATTTCTGCGAAGTCAGGTGCCTGTCACCCACCGGCACCCTCTGGACTCCACCACCGCTCCCATGTACATCTAGGCGCACATCTCGGGCGCGGAGAACGTACACGTGGATAGCAAGAAGCTGACGGACTTCAGAGTCCGCGATGCAAAACCCCGCACCAAGGACTACATGCCGCCGCGACGGCGAGGGTCTGTTTCTGCACGTCGCGACCACGGGCGATAAATGGTGGCGCTATCGGTATACGCTGAACGGTAGAGCACGAAAAAGCGGACTGGGCGCCTACCCTGACGTGTCGCTGGCGCAAGCACGTGAAAAGCGTCGCGCGAAGTCCGAACTGATTGCCGCAGGAATCGATCCAGTAGAGCAGAAGAAGGCTGCGAAGTCTTCGCGCAACGCTGCACGGTCAGCCAAAGACAACACTTTCGAACAAGTCGCACGCGACTGGCACACGTCACGCGCGGAGTCTGGATGGTCAGCGAGCTACGCGAAGAAGACGCTGGAGAATCTTCAGCGCAACGCGTTCGCTGCAATCGGCAAGCGGCCGGTAGGTGAGATCACGCGCGCCGAGATCAAGGAACTGTTTCAGCGCGAGCGTCCTGGACGCGCCGGCAAGATGACCAAGCCGCCATTGGGCGAGGCGCATAAGCTGCGCCAGATCATGGACGCCGTGTTTCGCTACGCCGGCCTCGCTGAAATGACTGACGCAAACCCGGCACACGCACTCAAGGGCGTCTTGCCGGAAAAGAAAAAGGTATCCCACTACAGCGCAATCACCGAGCCGGGCCGCGTCGGCGATCTGCTCCGCGCGATCGACGGCTACTCCGGTTCCTACTCGGTTCTCTGCGCGCTCCGCATTGCGCCATACGTCTTCGTCAGGCCCACAGAGTTGCGGCACGCGCAGTGGACGCAATTCACCCTCGACGGCAAGCAACCCGAATGGCGGATACCCGGCAGCCGCATGAAAGCCGGTGTCGAGCACCGCGTGCCGCTTGCGCGCCAGGTGGTAGCGATCCTTTGCGACTTGCGTCGACTCACTGGCAGCGGCGCTCTACTGTTTCCGGGACTACGCTCGCCCACTCGACCAATCAGCGACAACACTATCAACGCGGCGCTCCGCACGCTTGGCTACTCCGGCGACGTGATGACCGGCCATGGGTTCCGTGGCATGGCATCGACGCTGCTCAACGAACAGGGCTGGAATCGCGACGCCATCGAGAGCCAACTAGCCCACGGCGAAAGAAGCAAAGTGCGTGCCGCGTACAACCATGCGACGTGGATGCCGGAACGCCGAAAAATGATGCAGGCGTGGGCGGATTATTTGGACAAGCTGCGCGCCGGCACGACCGGCAAAGCTGCCGCGCCGGGCTAAGAATCCGGTAACGACTCTCCGCCTGGCGCCAATGTTCGAACAAACTCCTGCATCTCTTCCCGAAGCTCTGCCAAGGCATCCTGTGCGACAGGAAGTGACTCTACGTAGCTTTGCCGCTCCTGCTCCGTACCAAATGTGTTTAGCAATCGAAACTCCTCGTCGGTGAGTTCGAAGTGACACGCAAATTTCTTTCCCGTTGGCTGATGAGTGAAAGATACTCCGACATCGCGGTTCCCCTGGTGAATGCGACCCTTTGCACTCATCCCAGTCAAGTCCATCATTTCCACTTTTCCCAACGCGTAGTTGTACTTCATGAGACGATAGACCTGACGCCAGCGCAACCCAGCGACAATTACCATCGTGATTTTATCGCTGGCGCACTCCGCTCGCGACCTCGGTTCGACGTTTGCCGGTGGCCTGAACTCGCGGACCGTAGATAGCAACCCGTGTTCGACCAAATGCCGCTCCCAGAAATTCAGTACGTTCGCTAGCAGTTCCACGAGATCGCGCCGCGTGCCGTCAGAAAGCGTCACAGCAACTGCCTTTACAGTTCCACGATACTCCCCCAGCTCGTCGAGATACATTGTGATGACGATCTCTTCAGATATGTCGGTGGCGGCTCGGACAAGAGGCGGACCGTGCGGCGTCTTCCGTGCTATTTCTCTGTGCTTGGATGCGTTTGTCACGTCACCGACTATCGCGTAGTCCGCACACTTGGATTCGGCCTCCGCTCTACTCAGACTGGCTGATCCTTCAAGGTGTTCGCGAAAATGGAACAGCGCCGATGCCGCTGCCAATGCAGACCGAACATCTCGGCTCTTGCCTGCCATGCCGTTTCTAACAGCATCTCGACATTCAATGAATGCCGCTACGACGTGCTCAGCGTAGTACGCCGCTAATTCTTCGCGCATCGACATACTCTCAATCCCATTTTTAGCACGACTTCGAGAGCATCTTAGTGCTTGATCCAATCAGTGCAAGAGAATGGTTTGCCGACTATCATCGCCGGTATGAGCATTGCGCCCGGCCCCTACGTCCCACATCTCTTTGGCGACAAGGTTGTCGCGATGCTAAAACGTCCCGGCCGATGGCTGAGCGCTGCCGTGAATCACTCGATTGCCTGGCCGCGTAGGGACATGATGCTGAAGTACAACGGTATTGAATTCTTCCTCCGCGGCATCAAACAGGGCGACCGCACGGCTGGTGCATGCATCTCAGTATTCATGGGTGAAAGCGACCTTCACGATGCACTCGCGGCAGTATACAAATTCGCGTCCATGCTAGGCTGGTACAAACAGGGCTTCGTCGAAATCACTGGTCACATTTCTGGAGGGCATGCAACACGATATGAGGGTCCTCGCGCACCCTTTGGTCCAGCCATCACGGCCGGAGACGCGACATTCAATTGCAACTACATGCCTATTGTGGTGGATGCTACTGCGGCTCGAGCCTTGGCATTCTGGCGCGAGGGGAAGTGGCTCGAACATCTACATGACGGGTATGCTTTCTTGAGTTTCTACAAAGTAATTGAGTCGCAGTTCACCGACGGCAGGAAAAGAGGCAGTTGGATAGATCAAGCGCTTCCAACGTTGCCAAGCGACGCAGTGACTCGGCTGCGAGAACTCACAAACCAAGGCGTGAAGAACCTGGGGATGCATATCTTCGAGAGCGGCAGGTGCGCCGTTGCACACGCCACGGTCGGCGAGAAAATCGTTGACCCTGACGTTCCAGCGGATCTCATTAGGCTTTCCAAAGACCTAGTCGTCATTCGCGATCTCGCGGAAAAATACATTCGAGAAGTGTTGCAGGTGCCAGACTCAAACGACGTGTACCACCGACATGATAGGCTCGCTCCACTCTATCCCCTGATGTCACAAGAGAACGTCGAAGCGCTTCAACGTGGAGGGACGTTGCCACGCCGGAGCATCGAGATGCACGGTATGCGCATTGCGGTAAATGTCTGGCCGAACGAACCACCGGAAAAGCTCAGAGAGCTTCGTCTTACCGTTAGCAGAATCAGGGACGGCCGCGTTTCGACTGTGGCAACAAACGAGGCAGGTACAATCCAGATACCATTCGGATTCGACTTTCCCCATCGGCGTGCGCATGCCATGGAAGGATTCCGATACGCAACGAAAGCACAAGGCGGAAACCTGAAAGACGCCATTGCGGTCAATGAATACCGCAAGGCCGTTCTGTGCAACCACATTGTCGAGATCACGCTGCCATCGGACGACAAGGTTAGTTGTGAAGTCGTTATACCAATCAACGTGGATATAGCCGCCACCCTAGAAACCTGGGATCAAGAGATCGAACGGATGCGCGGTCAAACAGAGTGAATCATGTGCTACTCAATGCCCGGCGGCGAAACGCCCAGAAGACGAGATCTAAGCTCTCGAATGAAGGAGATGGCCTGATAAGCAGCATCCCACGCAATACGGATGTTCATGGAGTTTAAGTCCGGCTTGGATCCCAGATCTATCGCCTTCTCATGCACCATTTCTTTGCGCATCTCGCGCAGGTTTTTAGCCTGATCGATCAAGGATTGATTCGTACATCCCAGTGCCACTAGGCGCTCCTCATAGAGCTTCCGATCCAGGCGCTGGGCTGCAGACATTCCCAATTTCTGATGCGCGACAATGAAAACTAAAGCTTCAAAGTGCATCGCTGAGAATGCAATGACAATCAGCGCCTGCTTCGACGCGAAGTTTCTTTTCGCGCCATCTTCCGTCATCGTCTTACCGTCCGCAGATATCGACCGACTTCCCTTCAACGCAAGTTCCATGGCTGAGTACGATTCCTCAGCCATCTCGTAAAAAGTATTGCAGTTCGTCAAGTAAGCCACAGGTAACGGTTCCAATTTCGCGGCGAGAATATCCCAAGGTCCACCGAGGTAGGAATTTTCCTACGCATCCACACTTCACTTCTTCACGACCGTGCGTCACGGCGACGCTTGACACAAGTGAGCTACCGAAAGTTTACGCTATGCGACAGAGCCACACTCGAGCCTTTCCATTGACGACAATTCAGCGCAGGCGCATTGTGACGCTGCTACGCAAGGGGAACAGCATGCCGCGTTCGCTCTACCGCAACACGTTGGGCATTCTCACTCAAGCTGCCTTCGCCTTCGCTCTCGCCGTGACATCCGCTTTTGCGGCAACGACTCTCACCGTTACGAGTACATCTGACGGCGGCCCAGGTTCGCTGCGCGCAATGGTTTCCGCATCATTGTCTGGCGACACCATTGTCTTCGACTGCTCGGCCGCGGCGCTGAACTGCCCCGCTACGATCACTCTCTCCAGCCAAGGCAACAATCAGGGCTTCCCTGGGCCAACGGCCTGGTTATCTCCGCAGAGGCGATCACCATCCAGGCCCCGGCGAGCGGTGGAGTGACGCTGCATGTAGCACATGGCACCACTAGCGCCACCGGTCTGCGTCATTTCTTCGTAGATTCCGACGCTTCGCGGAACATCGGCTTGCGGTTGGCTGGTAGCACGTGGCTTCGTGGGGTAAGAATGAGGGTAAGTGTGGTTACTTCGTAGTCAACTTTCGCACAACTACGCCATATTTGTGCAGGATTGCGAGTCCGGCTCGGCATGTTGAATCGAAGGTTGAGCGCAAGTACATCGCATGCAGATGCAAACGATCCAGCCTCGTTAAGCGCATGTCCGGCTGCGCTGAAGTCTTTGGCGGCGGCAAGGGGCGCGCGTTGCGCCCCTTGCCGAGTCGAACCGGACCTGCTCCGAGGTCAGGATAGTCAGTGTCCGTTGTTGCAGAAGATGTCGTAGCAATACACGACTTGCGGACCGCCGTTAAGCCAGCCCGCGACGTCGAACCAACTGAAGCTGGCACCCAGCGACGGCGGCCGAACCACTCGTTGTTCGTGATCGACCTCGAAGCCCTCATCGGTGAGCTGAGTCGTGTAGGCCGGGAGATCCACATTCACGGTGAAATTGTGGTAGATCTGCGTGACGCCGCCCCCCGTATTGGTTGAACTCCAGACCGTCACGTATTCGCCGGCACAAATCCCAGCATCTTGGGCGGCCGCGAGCGCGGCTTCCAATGTGGCTGGATCATTCGTAGCACGCAGGGCGCAGCCCGATTGACACCGGATGTCCGTCGTCGTGTTGGGCGTGCAGGCGGCCATGACAACTGCTGGGCTGGCTGCCAGCAGAGCCAGAGCACTCAGAATGAAGGTCATTTTGCGCATCGCAATTCTCCTTTGGTTTACTGAATGGCCACCTGCGAAAGCGGCCCGCGGACGATGGTCCGCAGTTGAATATCGTGAAGCGGAAAAAAAGATGATCATGTTGCCCGCGACTTGCGGCTTCGCCATGGAAACCGACTCGCATGGAATGCCGGACGTCGTTGCACACCTCATCTTTTACCCGTGACTGGTCCAGCTCGTCAGGTGAGTGGTGCGATACGCCGGCGCAGATTGCGGCGGACGTTGACCTTGCAGCGGCAGTCGCGAAGGCAGCAGACGGCGATTCTACGCGAGCGTACCCGATCACCGGCAGCCGCCGCGATGTGTTCCCCGGCGCACGGGACACAAAGAAACCGCTCAGCGATATGCACTGAACGCCGGCTTGCGCCGCTTGCGATTCGAAGGCACGATAACCGCGCACGGGTTCCGCGCGATGGCACGGACGATTCTTGATGAGCATCTAGGCTTTCGCCCCGATTTCATCGAGCACCAGCTAGCGACGCGGTGCGCGATCCGAATGGGCGCGCGTATAACCGGACCGAGCACCTCGCAGAGCGGCGCAAGATGATGCAGGCATAGGCGGACTATCTTGGTTCACCACGGAGTGGGACGGACAAAATCTTGCCTATGCGCCGCGGCTCTCGTTGAATGCGTTTACACCCACGTTTGCGAGGCGTAATCCGTTACATCCTCGAAAGCGAGCCGTATTCAGCGACCGCCGCTCGCAAGTGCTTGACTGCGAACAATGAGAAGGTAAACCATACGTGCAACGCCCCGAACGCGGGGTTTATTTGTAGTTAGGCCACATAACCATCCCATGTACCCTGCCAGCACCACAAAGCTTCGCCCTGGAGACTTTTGCTTCATCCCAAGGGATTCAGGCGGCTTTGTCCCGTTTGTCTATATCTGCTCGCCAGCGAAGATACGCAGCTCTTTCTATGGCGCACTCTGCAATTTTATCTCAAGCGAGCCGCACATAGTCCGCCTTCCCGACCGCCTCACGATCCGACATGTAGCCTTCGTCCATGTCAGCAGCTTCAAAGAGAACGGCACACCAATTGTTGGCAATATCGCAGAGCGAATCGGCGATATCGTGCTCAAGCGCGCCGGCGAAGCAGCTACTTCCAGAGAGGTCGGAACCGTATCGTTGGTATGGGGCTATAAGACAATCATCAAACGGGCCGGCGAAGTGGCCTAACTATTCGATCGAGTGGACCGCTGCGAGTCGGCACGGTATCTTCATGCAACTCGTGGCAACGGCCACTTACCTCAAGCGATGGGCTGCTCAGATGCGCTTTGGACTAGCTCGATTCGGCTCACACAGACTGCAATGCGCCTTTTTTCTTTTCGCCTTCGTCTCGTTATGCAGTCGCGCCACAGCATCCGGGGCCGATTTTTTATTACGAGATTTTGAACTCGCCGGACAGGTCTTTCGCTACCAGGTTTATCGACCGTCCTCAAATCCGCACGGCACCGGGATCATCCTGTATCTGCATGGCGCTGGCGGAATCGGTACGGACGGCGTCAAACAAGTTCATGGTGGTCTGGCTGAAGAACTGCGCGCACATCCGGATAAATTTCCTTACGTCATCGTGTTTCCGCAAGCGTCTGAACGTTGGGTGACAGCAGATATGGAGCGCGTAGCGATGACTGCGCTCGACCGCTCGATTCGCGAATTTCACACCGATGACTCGCGCCAATATCTGATTGGCTACTCGGTCGGCGCCGCCGCGGCATGGCGGCTGGCGTTCGAGTATCCGGCGCGGTTCGCGGCTGTGGTCCCCATCGCTGGTTACGTAGAATCGCCAACGAAGCTTTTCACCTCTGAGGAATCCGCGTCCGACTTGAAAACGCACGGCTACCTTCATCAACCCGATGTATTCGCTGCACTCGCGGAACGCGTCAGAAGCATGAACATCTTGATCTATCACGGCACTAATGATGACATCGTGCCTATTCTGCAGTCACGTTCGGAATTCGCGGCCTTGCAAGCAACGGGCAGTCACGCCCGCTTTGTTGAGCTGCCGAGTGTGGACCACCAAGGGATCGTCAAATTGGCGCTTTCAGATCAGGCGCTGTGGGAATGGTTGGGCGCGCAGCGACAAAGCAGCGCCGTGTCGCGGTAGATCGAATTTTTAGGATCCAGCGACGTCATACACCAGCCGGCATCAGTAGAATGCTTTCAGCAATTCTCGAAGGTCTGGTTCTCCTCGACGCCATGGCCACATGCTTGCACTGGTTTGGTGACGGCTTGCTCTGGCTTTTGTCGCCAACTCGCCGCGCACATATCCGAAACGTTTGGGCGAGTCGCGGGCTCACGTATAAGTACGCTCAGGTTGCGTCCTGGTTTATCGCCTTGTTTGTTGTCCTTCTGCTCTGTCTGTTTCTTCTGGCGGCCGCCACAAGTCGGCCCGGTGCGTAGAGGCTTCAGTACCATAGGCTTGAGAATTCGCTCAAGGACTGTTGCGGCTCGTACGGTGTAAACCGAATTGCTGGCGGCAGCACCGCTTACCTCTGTGTTTTGGCATCGACCGATGATCTCTCGCATTGTAGTGCTCCTTCTAGTCTCTTGCCTTGGCATGTTGGGCGAGGCGATCGCCTATGAGACCGACGCGCTGGTTTCCTTGCGTCAGGACCAGTCAGGACACGGGGTTCATATGTGGGAATTGATGTTGAAGAAGGACGGCACGATCGTCGAAGAGCAATACAACATCTACGTAAAGGATCCAGCTCAGATCGAGACCTCCACGAGAGTCCGGAGGGCTTCGCAGGAGCAGGCGGCGGCAACTAGCGTCTGAAGCCGCTGAGCTGATTTCTGGGCTTCCTGAAGATGTCGAGACGCGAATTGTCGTGGACCCGGAGACCAAGGCCTATCCGCATTCGGCTTGGTGAACAGAAGGTTTTGCCGGCTGGTCCCTTTACAAGAGCACACCGCCAAACGACGACACCCGCGCGTTTCAGCGCGCGTGGGATGCAATAGAACATCTTCTTCGCGAGCCCGACGCCTGACTATTCGCTCAAGTGACCGCTGCGAATTGGCACGGTGTAAAATAACTTCATTCGCGACAGCGGCTCTGGCTCCTCATGCAAAAATTCGCACCGTCCAAGCTCCTGCTCGCGCTGTGCATCGTCACAGCCGGTTGCGAAACTCCCAAGCACGACCTCATCAAAGACGCGACGCCGATCGCCAAAGACGCCGTTGCCTCCATCGAACCGGCGGATTTCGATGCGTCCGAATTCAAGGCTTCCGACGGAACGATATTGCGGTACAGGCTTCTGAACCCGTCACATGGCGTCACGGGAAAGTCCTACCCGCTTGTGTTGCAACTGCACGGCTCTGGTGGAATCGGTACGGATAACTTGAAGCAGCTCGACCGGCTCGCCAAAAGCTGGGCGATGCCAGCCTTGCGTGAGCGCTATCAAGCTTACGTTCTGATTCCTCAATTCCCGATTCGAAGCGCCAACTATGGGCCGC
>Ga0307516_10010745_pt1 | contig 10029 bp, 7 predicted proteins | sample 19_EM_MG_FD_203310 | JGI IMG/M metagenome (GOLD analysis project Ga0307516, IMG submission 203310) | Populus trichocarpa ectomycorrhiza microbial communities from riparian zone in the Pacific Northwest, United States - 19_EM | ecosystem: Host-associated > Plants > Roots > Unclassified | place...
CTCCACGCGGGAGGGCTCCACCGTCCGCTACGAACTCGCCGGCGGAGACGTCGCCGACCTCCTGCGCGCCGCGCGCCGTATCCTCACCGAACTCCTCACCGGCCAGAACCAGATCCTCGTCGAACTACAACAGGCGGACGCCCCTCCGCATCCGCTGCCCACGCCTCGGTGACGCGGGGGACGAGGACCGGACGAGGGAACGGCGGCGTGGCCGGCTGAACTCGCGCATTCAGCACGTCCGTTGGGTCCTGGGAGTTCGACACCTGGACTGTCCGCGCCTTCCTGAGGACGATGCTCGCAGGGGCGGCCGAGGGGGTGAGCCGAAGTGGACCACGTGGGGCCCACTGTTCGGTCAGGGCCGGAGGGCGTGTTCGTCGGGCGTGCGGAGAGCCTTGCGCTGCTGGCCGGTGCCCGGGAGCGGGCACGGGCCGGAGTCCCCGGCCGCGTTCTGGTCGAGGGCCCGGCGGGTATCGGCAAGACCGCCCTCGTACGTCACTTCCTGTGTGGTTCCGGGCAGGTGCTGCGGGCCGCGGGGGAGGAGGCCGAGTCCGAGCTGCCCTTCGGTGTGCTGGCGCAGTTGCTGGGGTCCCGGGTCCGCCGGACGGACGCCTCGGCGGCGGGAGTGGAACTGCTGGAGGCATGGGACGAGGCGCAGGAGACGGACCCGGAGCCCGGGGGAGTGGCAGGGGAACCGGTCGTCGTGGTGGTGGACGACGCCCAGTGGGCGGACCACGCGTCTCTCCAGGCACTCACCTTCGCCGTACGGCGGCTGCGGGCCGACCGGGTGCTGGTGCTGGTGGTCGTGCGGGACGTCGACGATGCGCGGTTGCCGGGTGGACTGCGGCGGTGCTTCACCGCGGACGACGTCGTGCGGGTCCGGCTGGACGGGCTCGCGCCCACCGAACTGCGGCGAATGGGCAGCGAGTTGGGCACAGCCGGGCTGACGATTTCGGCGGCCGACCGGTTGTACGCGCATACCGGGGGCAACCCCCTCCACGTCAGGGCCCTGCTGGAGCAGGAGGGCCCCGGGCTGCTGGAGGCGCTGGCGCGGACCGATGTCGCGCCGCCCGTACCCAAGTCGTTCACCGCACTGGTGCTGGCCCGGCTCGCCGCGATCAGCGCGCCGACCGAGGCACTGGTCTGCGCGGCGGCGGTGCTCGGCGCGCACTGCGGACTCGCGGAAGCATGGACGGCCGCCCACGAGAACCCGCGAGGAGCCGCCGGCGGTGATGCTCTTGCCGCCCTTGAAGAGGCGGTGCGCGCAGGCCTGTTGACCGAGGCGGCCGGCGAACCGGGCATCCGGTTCCCGCACCCCCTCGTGCACGCCGCCGTGTACCACTGGCTCGGTCCCGCGCGCCGGGCCGCGCTGCATCTGCGGGCCGCCACCGTCGTGACGGACGAGGCGCAGCGGTTACGGCACCGGGCGCTCGCGGCGGTCGGTCCCGACGAGGGGCTGGCCGCCGAACTGGCTTCGCTGGGGCGGAAGTTCACCGCCGAAGGTGCCTGGGCCGGCGCGGCGGCGCAACTCGAGGCGGCCGCCCGGCTGAGCGCGGACGCCGAGGTCCGGGAGCGGTGCTCGCTCGAAGCCGTCGAGTGCCGGCTGCTCGCGGGGGACGTACAGGACGTGGGCGAAGTCGCCGAAGGGATACGGCAGTTCGCGCCCGGCGGGTGGCGCAGCTACCTGCTGGGGCGGCTCAGCCTGTTCGACGTGGGGCGCGCCGAGGCGCTGCTCACGGATGCCTGGCACCGCTGCGACCCGGAGGCCGAGCCCTTGCTGGGGGCGCGGATCGCAGGGCAGTTCGCCGCACTGCACGGCAGCATGTCGCACGGGGCCGAGATGGCCGAATGGGCGGATCTGGCCCTGCGTCTCGCGCCGGACGACACCGCCACCGACATGATCCGCTACCTGCGCCTGATCGGGCTCGCGATGAGCGGACGGGCCGCGGACACCCTCGCGGAACTCGGCCCGCTGCCCGACCCGGTCCTCGCGTCCCCCGCACAGCTGGAAAACCTTCTGGGCCGTGGGAACCTGCGCCCGTTCGTCGGCGATCTCACCGGCGCCGTAAGGGACTTGAGCGGGGTGTTCGGCGCCTGTCGCGGGCGGGCCGCCTCGTTCCGGGTGGTCGCCGCGACCGGGCTCGCCTCCGCCGAGTACCGCGTGGGGCGCTGGGACGACGCACTCGTCCACACCGAGTTCGCCCTGTCGCTCGCCGCCGACACCGATCAGCCGCACATCGCCCTGCACAGCAGGACACTGGCCACCCAACTGTGCGCGGCACGCGGCGAGTTCGCCAAGGCGCAGGCACACGCGTCTGTGGTTCGTGCCTACGCCGGAGGCAGCCATGTGAGTCCGGCGCTGGCGGCGGCGCTCGCCGAGGGCTATCTGGCCCGCGCCCAGGGCGATCCGGAGGGCGTCGTCGTGGCCCTCGATCCGCTGCTCGCGCTCGGCCTGCGCGGCTCCCTCGAGGAGCCCGGAACCGTGCCGTGGGCCGACCTTCTCTCCGACGCGTGGTCCGCCCTCGGCGAGGAGAAGCGCGCCGCAGGGATCCTCGCCCCGTACGAAGTGCTCGCCGCCCGGCGCGGGCACCACGAGGCGCTGCTCGTCGCCGCCCGCGCCCGCGGCACGCTGGAGGCCGCGCGGGGTGACACCGAAGCCGCCGAACGCGCCTTCCGGCTGGGCCTCACGCACTCCGCCCATGTCGAGGCCCCCTTCGACCGAGCCCTGCTGCACCTCGCCTACGGCGGTTTCCTGCGGCGCACCGGCAAGCGCACCTTGGCGGGCGAGCAGTTGCAGAGCGCCCGCGACCTCCTCGTACCCCTGGAGGCGAAGCCCGATCTGGAGCGCTGCGACAGGGAGTTGGCCGCCTGCGGGCTGCGCCCCGCCGCGCGCCGCGAGCAGCCGTCGGACCTGGCCGTGCTCACCCCGCAGGAGCGTGCCGTCGCCCGCCTGGTGGCGTCCGGGCTGACCAACCGGCAGGTGGCGCGCGAACTCGTCATCAGCGTCAAGACCGTCGAATACCACCTGGGCCGGATCTTCCCGAAGCTGGGCGTCGACTCCCGCACCCGTCTCGCGGCCCGGCTGGCCGGCGTGCCCGACCCCCGTTCCTAGGGATACCCCGGGTGCCGCACCCGGGGTGCCGGGTCGGCGTCGGCCGTAGCGTCGGTGGAACTTCGCACCTCGTGAGCCCAGGGCCCGCAGCGGAGGAAACCCAACCACACGCAACCGACCGGGGGATCGACTGTCATGGCCGACAACACCAGCCAGATAGTGACCGACATACCGCACGCCAAGGTGAAGGCGGTGGCCGAACGTGTCGTGCAGGAGCTGAGGCTCGCCGCCGAGAAGGTCGCCGCGCACCACGCCGAGCCCGCCAGGTACCCGATGCCCGAGGACAAGGGCGCCGCGGAACACCTGCTGGCCCAGCGTTTCGACCGGCTGCCCGACGACAAGAAGAAGAAGGCGGCGGACGCCGTCGTCGCCGACCTCAAGGACGTGGCGGGCAGGGCCCGACGCCTCGGCGACCTGGCCCGGGTCGACCTGCGCTCGCCGGCCTCGGTCGACGCGCAGATCCGGCGCATGCCCTTCCCGGAGCGGTTGAAGTTCCCGGCCGACGAACTGAAGAAGCTGCCGTTCCTCCTGCCCGAGGAACCGCAGGCCGGTGCCGCGACCGCGGCCGTACCTTCCGCGCTGCACAAGCTGGAACTGCGCATCCACAGTGTGAAGTGCCTGACCGAGACGTCGGAACTGGGCTCCGACGAGATCTCTCTCGCGGGGACCAGCGTGGACGAGAGCGGCGACGCTCTGAAGATCAGCCCGTTCGACGTGCGCAGCTTCGACGACGGGGACGTCAAGACGTACGCGCCGCCGAAGCAGTTCCACTGGTTCAACCTCGACGAAGGAGGCGCCAGTTTCCCGAAGTCGTACTTCGTCACGCTGGTGCTCGCGGAGATCGACTTCGGCGGGGTCGCCGTCTACGTCGACCGGTTGCTGAACATGGTCAGGACGAAGGTCGCCGCCTACCTCGCCGCGGCGGTCGGCGCGGCGATCGGCGCTTCGGCCGGACTGCTCGGCATCCTCATCGGCATGGCGGTCGGCGCGGCCGTCGGCTGGGCCTTCGACCAGCTCAAGGGCATCGTCGAGGACGACGTGTTCACGCCCGTGACCCTCAGCACCATCATCCCGGCACTGACCGGCCGCTGGAACGGCAAACCCGAAACAGCAGCGGCATCCGCCGATTACCGCGGCTTCGGCGGGCACTACCGAGTGACGTACACCTGGCGCATGTTCAACTGAGCGGTGCGCCGCGGCGGCCGGGCAGGATGTCCCGGATGGGGCGCGCGAACACTATGAACGCAATGATCGACGGGTAGTCCCCGAGTGGGGCGGTTCCTAGCATCACGGTTCGCAGGGCACATTCGCACAGCGAACCCAGGGAGCCGCCCCCTTGAAGACCCTTGACGCGCCCGTACCGGTACGCCGGCGGCTCTCGGCCCCTCGCCACCGTCGGGCGGCACTGGCCGCCGGCCTCGCCGCGGCACTCCTCGGCACGCTCGGCAACGTCCCCGCGCCCCGGACACAGACCACGCGGCCTTCGGTGGCCACCTGCCCGGCCGACCTGCTCGGGAAGGCGACGTGTTACACCGGCCAGGACAGCAACGGGGCGTACTACGCGATGGCCGTTCCGACGCACTGGAACGGATCCCTCGTCGTGCACGCGCACGGCGGCCCCGATCTCGGCGACTCCTCGGACCCGTCACGCAGCACCGACGATCTGGGGCGCTGGGCGGTGATGGTCGAGGAGGGGTACGCCTGGGCCGGCTCGTCCTACCGTCGCGGTGGCTACGGGACCCGGATGGCCGCCGCCGACATCGAGAATGTGCGCAGACTCTTCGTCTCCGAGTTCGGCAAACCGAAGCGGACCTATGTGCACGGCCAGTCCTGGGGCGGCGACGTCGCCGCCAAGGTCGCGGAGACCTACGGCAGACAACCCGGCGCCTACGACGGCGCGCTGCTCACGAGCGGCGTCCTCGGCGGCGGTTCGCGCGGCTACGACTACCGCGTCGACCTGCGGGTGGTCTACCAGTACTACTGCCACAACCACCCCCGTCCGAGCGAGCCGCAGTACCCGCTGTGGGAGGGGCTGCGCGCCGACTCCACCATGACGAGCGCCGGGCTCCGGGCCCGCCTTCAGGAGTGCACCGGGTTCGCCTCCGCCCCCGCGGAGCGGACCGCGCTCCAGCAGCGCAACCTCGACGACATCCTCGCCGTCACCCGCATCCCGGAGCGCTCGCTGGAGTCGCATCTGCGGTTCGCGACCTTCACGTTCCGGGACATCGTGTCGAGCAGGCTCGGCGGCCGCAATCCCTTCAGCAACCGGGGCGTGCGGTACTCGGGTTCGCACGACGACAAGGCGCTCAACGCGGGCGTCGAACGGTTCTCCGCCGACCTCACCGCGCGCCGCGACCTCTCCTACGACAGCGACCTGACAGGCAAGGTCTCCATCCCCGTCCTCACCCTCCACGCGATCGACGACCCGACCGCCTTCGTCGAGCACGAGGCGGCCTACCGCGCCACTCTCCAGGGCGCGGGCCGGGGCGGCAATGTCGTCCAGACCTTCACGACGGAGACCGAGCACAGCGCGCTGAGCGACTCCGAGTACGCCAACTCGATTGCGGCGCTGGACACTTGGGTCCGCCACGGACACAAGCCGAGCCCGCGCTCGGTCGCGGCTTCATGCGCGGCCTTCGACCGGACGTACGGCGGGGGGTGTTTCTACGACCCGACTTTCCGCCCCGCGTCCTACGCCTCGCGGATCCGGCCCCGGCCGGGCGGGCTCGCCTGGCCCGCCATGACCGCGGCGCAGGAGCGGGCGTGGAGCCGGATCGACGGCGTGGGGATCGCTCCCTGACCGCCGGCGGTGTCGGTGGGTGTTCCGGTGGGACACCGACGACGGAGTCCGGCCGGTCGCCCGGTTCGGTCAGAAGGCGTGCGCCATCAGTTCCGCGAACAGTTCGTGCTCGTCGACGTCGAGGCCCCGTGAGCGGAACCAGCCGCAGATGTTGGCGCAGTCGCGCTGGAGGAAGGTCATCCCGTTGAGGTTGCCGACCAGGTCGACGATTTGTGGCAGGTCGATGATCACCAGCCGCTCGCCCGCCGCCAGGATGTTGTACGCCGAGAGGTCGCCGTGCACGAGGCCGTTCTGCACCATGGTCGCGAGCGCGTCGGTGAGCTGCTCGAAGTACGCCGCCAGCAGCTGAGGCGAGGGTCGCGTCTGGGCGAGCCGGGGCGCGGTCGCGACGGTGCCGTCCTCGTCGACGACGGTGATCCATTCCATCAGGATCTCGGTGCCGTCGATCTGGACCGGGTAGGGAACCGGCAGCCCGAGGTTCCAGAACCGCACCAGGGCGCCCCACTCGGAGACCGCCCACTCACCGGCCGCGACCTGCCGGCCGAAGGTGCTCTTGCGTTTGACGGCCCGCTCGTCACGTGAGCGCTTCATCGAACGGCCCTCGGTGTAGGACGCGGCGCGGTGGAAGGACCGGTGTTCGGGAGAGCGGTACCGCTTGGCAGCCATCACCACGCCGGCGTCGGGATCGAGCGGGTCGGCGCGCTCGACCAGGTGGACGTCGGCCTCCTTGCCGGTCTTGAGGACGCCGAGTTCGGTGTCGATCGCGCCCTGCGAGGTCACCACCCACTCCGGGAGCGGCTCGGGGCCGCGGGAGAGGGGTTCGACGCTGAGCCACGTCGACCAGCGCCGGCCTTCCGCGAGGTCGTCGTCGTAGGCACGGAAGTCGAAGACGAACCGGTCGTCGACGTCACCCAGGCCGTCCGGCGGGACGGAACGGTGGGCGCCGGTGCTGAAGTCGTCAGGGAACGACGGGAGTTGGGAGTGCTGCGGGAGATCGTCGTGAGACATCGCTGGAGGTGCTCCATGAAGTGAGTGAGAGGTGGTCTGCGGGCAGGCCGAGGACAGTCGTGGTCACGGTCGTGCCTCCTCTCGTGGAGCACCGGGCAGCTCCCGGTGGCTCGCCCATGGTGAAGGGCGGACACGGGGAGCGGCAACCGAATTAAGGCGGCCCGAGTCGAGCGAGAACCTTCTCGTCCGGCCGCGAGAGACAGTCGGGCAGGCGGACGGGAGGCCGAGGGAACTCGGGGGCCGGCGGATGTCGAGATTGCCGTGCCGGCTCCGTCCCTGGGGCAGATGGCGACGACTTCTCTGGAGGACCGTTATGCGAGCGAGTGAGATCACCGAGATTCTGGACCGGCCGATCAGTCGGGAACTGCTGGCACGCGACGTGGTCCGGCTGGCGTACGTGGCCAAGGACGGCACGCCCCGGAACGTCCCGATCGCGTTCACCTGGAACGGTTCGGAGATCGTCATGTGTACGACGAAGAACGCCCCGAAGCTCCCGGCTCTGCGGGAGAACCCGACGGTCGCGCTGACGATCGACACCGAGGTGCATCCGCCCAAGATCCTGCTGATCCGCGGTCGGGCCGAGCTGGATGTCGTGGACGGCATCCCGGAGGAGTACCTCCAGATCAACGGCTCGTACGAGATGACACCCGAGCAGCGGGTCGAGTGGGAGGCAGAGGTCCGCTCGCTCTACGACGGCATGGTCCGGATCGTGGTGACTCCGACATGGGCGAAGCTGATCGACTTCGAGACGACCCTGCCGAGCGCGGTCGAGGAGTTGGTCAAGCAGCGTGCGGAGCGTGAGCAGGCCTGATCATCCGCTCATGCACCTGCAACGGAGCAGGCGCGCAGCCGGGGCCGGTTCACGGATGAACCGGCCCCGGCGCCAGGCGTGTTCGAGGACGGGCTTCAGCAGTAGAGGTTGCTGCCGGGGCTGACCCCGAGGATGGAGGTGAAGCGGTTGTAGGCGTCGACGCGGCTCTGGACCTGCGCGGGGTTGCGCCCGTCGCATTCCAGGGAGCCGTTGATGGAACGGATGGTCTGGCCGAAACCGGCGCCGTTGACCATGGCGTTGTGCGGGGTCATCGTGCCCGGGCCGGACTGGGTGTTCCAGTACCACAGGCCGGTCTTCCAGGCGACGGCCGAGTCGTTCTGGACCAGCCAGGGGTTGTTGAGGAGGTCGATGCCCAACGCGTCGCCCGCGGCCTTGTAGTTGAAGTTCCAGGACAGCTGGATGGGGCCGCGGCCGTAGTAGGCGGCCTGACCGGCCGGGCAGCCGTAGGACTGGCTCCAGTCGCAGTACGTCGGGTAGTTGGCGGTGTTCTGCTCGACGACGTAGACCAGTCCGCCGGTCTCGTGGCTGACGTTGGCGAGGAAGGCGGCGGCCTCCTGCTTCTTGACCGTGTCGGAGCCGGTGTTGGCGAAGCCGGGGTAGGCGGACAGGGCGGCGGTGAGACCGCTGTACGTGTAGAAGCCGTTCCGGCTCGGGAACATCTGGTTGAACTGGGCCTCACTGACGACGAAGCCGGACGGGGTGGTGCCGCCACCGCTCGCGGGGGCGCTCCACTTCTGGTTGGCGCCGCCCGAGCAGGTCCAGATCTGGAGCCGGGTGCCGTTGGCCGAGTTGTTGCCGGTGACGTCCAGGCACTTGTTGGCCTGTGGGTTGACGATGTCGTTCGCCGAGCTGACGGCCCACTTCTGGGCGGCGCTGCCGTTGCAGTCGTAGAGCTGGACGGTCGTGCCGTCCGCGGTGCCGCCGGAGGTCACGTCGAGACACTTGCCGAGCGCGCGCAGGGTGCCGTCACCGGGGTTGGACCAGGTCTGGGCGCTGGTGCCGTTGCAGTCGTAGAGCTGTACGGCGGTCCCGTTGGCGGTGTTCGCCCCGGCGATGTCGACGCACTTGCCGGCCAGGCCGGTGATCCGGCCGTCGGCCGCGCGGGCGGGGGAGATGGTGAACAGGGCGGACAGGGCCGCGGCGAGCAGCATGACGAGCGTCAGTCTGCTCAGAGCCGTGAGTCTGCGGAGACTTGGTGCGGAGTGGGGGGTGACCATGGGGCTTTACTCCTGTGGTTGAGAGGTGCCGAGGGCGATCGGCCCGCGTCGGCTGGCACACGACCGGGCGTGCCGCAGGCGTCAGCCCAGAACCGTCTGGGTGACGACGATGTGTCCGGCGTCCGGGTCGAGAACGCCGCCGAGGCGGCTGAAGGCGCCGTCGGTCAGATCGAGGCACTTCGGTTCCTGCGGGGTCTGGGCGAACGTTCCGCGGTCGTTGATCCGTACGGTCAGGGAGCGGCCGTTGGCGACATTGGTGACCTGGACCCGTGTACCGAAAGGCAGTTGGGGCTGACGCGAGAGCGATGTGGCCGCCGTGTCCGCGTTGTTGTCGAAGACCTCGCCGCTGGCCGTCAGGGCGCCGGCGGGCTGGGGGCCGTAGTGCGTGGCCCAGCACTGCTCTCCCGACTGCTGCGCGGGGGCGTTCCACTTCTGGTTGGCGCCTCCCGTGCAGGTCCAGATCTGGATGCGCGCCCCGTTGGCGGAGGAGTTGTCGGAGACGTCGAGGCATTTGTTCGCGGCCGGGTTGACGATGTCGTTCGCGGCGGTGACGGTCCAGCGCTGGTTCGCGCCGCCGGTGCAGGTCCACAGCTGGACCTTGGCGCCGTCGGCGGTCGAACTGCCGGTGACGTCAAGGCATTTGCCCAGCGCGCGGACGGTGTTGTCCGTACCGACCGTCCACTGTTGGGCGGCGGTGCCGTTGCAGTCGTAGAGCTGGACCGGTGTGCCGTCGGCGGAGGCCGCTCCGGCGACGTCGAGGCACTTGCCGGCGAGGCCGGTGATCGCCCCGGTCGCCGCGACTGCCGGTGCCGCGGTGACGAGACCGATCAGCAGGGCCAGCAGGGCGAGGACGGGGGCGCCGCGTAACACGATGCGGGGGAGGCGGGGACGAGTGGTCATGGGGGTGTCGGGGCCCTCTCGAGCGGTTCGGCGCATGCGGAAGAGGGCGCAGGTCTCAACTGGGCCCGCGCCGAAGTGAGTTGACCACTCAAAAGTAAAAGTCTAGACCAATCTGGTCAAGGTGTGTGCATGACATCGTTTGCCGGTGCTGTGTCTGTGGTGC
>Ga0307516_10010746_pt1 | contig 10028 bp, 4 predicted proteins | sample 19_EM_MG_FD_203310 | JGI IMG/M metagenome (GOLD analysis project Ga0307516, IMG submission 203310) | Populus trichocarpa ectomycorrhiza microbial communities from riparian zone in the Pacific Northwest, United States - 19_EM | ecosystem: Host-associated > Plants > Roots > Unclassified | place...
AAAATATAATTTCAATTTACATGCTACTCTTGCTCCCAATGGTAGGCATTAATGCTACAGGTGGCAGGAAATGACAATAAAATGTAGAAACAGGCCATGTGAATGTCTGAGACATTTCAGCCACTTTTGGTTATAGCTAAACGTTTTAACATTACATTTTTTATCAACTTAAATATTCCAGTAACCTGTCCGCTAATTGCACCTGCATACTATAAGGCTACCAATCTAGATAGTAACAAAGTGAACCTTGATTTCACTAGATTGCTCGCATGTAAAAGATGACTCGCTATAAGTTGATTACAAATGTTGAATTATTGTTTTTGTGACAGGCAAACAGCAGCTAATTAGGCGAAAAGTAAAAAGACAGATACCAAGTTTGTTATTATACTAGAGTTTCACAACAGATAAGATAATTATCACAAGAAACCTAGCACCTTTAAAATGCCAGGCAAGATTAGCTTCAATTAATTTAAGAATGACAGTTTAAACCACCAGAACAAAAAAGAAAAATTATCATTTATAAAAGAAATCTTATAACATCACAGGTTCCAACACTGACTGTTGCAAAAAGTTCTTTAGTTAATAACACTAGGAAGGCAGGAATGAAAATGCAATTTCGATATGTACCTGTAGTCATATGTTAATGGTTCTCCAACTCTTATTGAGCCAGCAGCAAACACTCCCACCCGAGTCTCCCCCTCGACATCCCTAAATAAACCCATATACAAAGGTTAAAAGTTAAGACCATGTCCCAACTGAAAAATCCCCACCTTCTTCAACAGAAACACGTTCAAATTTATTATTCAATAACTGCATTAGATAGAGCTATTATTAATAAATAGTAACAAATCAATGCCTTCAAAAACTCTTTCCTAGAGAACTCCAGTGACTTGTAACATTTGCATCTCAAGTCATATTTACCACATGTACCATAGTTTAGACAGACTATCACTGACGGGCATTCCTTTATTAAACTAGCAATTGCAAGAAATGTTTTCTTCCAACCATAATACAGAATAGAAAATACACATCCAAGATTGGAACTGACTTCAACTAAAAGAAAATAAGGATAGCTGAAGCCAGCAGCCAGTAGGCCATCCTTGTTAAGGTTTCGAAGCAACCTGCAATTTTTTGGAGAATGCTATTTAATTCATATTAGTTGAAATAACAGTTACATTTCCCAAACTTCATTGAGACAGAATAAACGAGATCTAGAGCAAGTATATATATATGAGAAGAGAAGTTGCTAGGATCATAACAGAAAAGCAGCATATCAATAGTACTAACCACTTTTCTAGGATACAGTTGGGTTTGCAACTATGATTTAAAAAACGAGATGAATTTCCCTTAAAAGTTGCATCAATTGTGAAGTCCTTTCGAATTTCGCACATGTAGAAGTTCTGCACACCTTTGTATTTCATGTCCCAGAGCCTTTGTTCACATAATTTATCGTCAATGACTGAAACAGAAGGATAAATAATTTAGCTCATTCTATTTCTTGGGAAATACATGCACACAACTTATTACAATATAGACTAAGGAAAGGGAAAATAATTAAACCAAAACACAATCTTTAACGAGGCACAATATACTGCAGTTTTAAAAAGGTAAACTATTAAGTTTTGAAAATGAATTACATGCTTCCATGAATGGTAAAGAGACCATATTTGCAGTTTGCATCATAGAATGGTGAAGAGACTCGTTCTCAGATTCAGAATACCATGACTTTATGATCATAATTTAGACAAGTACAAGGCAAAATATTGATCACCAGTGATGGCATTTTGTGACAGCAAAACAGGACGAAGAAAAATACTTGGCATGGAAGAGCTTTTATTTCTTTCTGTTTCTCTTCTTGTTTTTTCTATTTTTTGTTTTCAGTAGAAACCTGGGCCAAAGGCCCAGCAAACAGCCAAAAACTAAGCTACACAACTGTGCGGCAGATTGCCAGTAACTGAATCAAAAAATACAAAAGCATCCACTTAGCAATACTGCAATGCAGAGCTCTCAAGACTGCAATTAGCTTTAAAACCTTTAAGATAGCAATTTGCACACAGAAGAGACTGTAAATCCTTGCTATTTGACATTAATCAAACTTTTCATGCAGAAATAATTTTTAAACTATAACTACTATGTAATTACACAAGCAATCCTCAAGTTTCATAAATTGAAACTAGTTGTGATACATTTAATCTTTAAATGTTCTCAAAACCTACACCAAAATGTCAAGAAAACAAAGAAAATGATACTGTATTTCAAAATGTATTTATTTCAATTCAAGACCTGCTGCCCTAACCATCATGCCTCATAACACCAGGGAAAGGAATACAAGAACTACAGCACAGCAGCAAGCTGCAATCCTGTTCGTCAGCATGTGTCCTAAATATAAGTAGGCAATAAACAAATTGCAGACTAACCAACTAATCATAGATAACGCAGAAAGTCAAAAGCACAATGGTTCAAATATCAAAACAGCAAAAGGACCAGGGCTTAAGAATGTGAGCCATATGATAACAGCCAACTTGAAAATAAAAAGAAAAGTAAGAATTAATGTATGCTTGAATATATTTATATATAAAAAAAGGTGCAGATATTAAAAACTACCTTCTCCAATATACTCAATTATAAAATCGCCTTTATTTAGTGGTTCAGCTGCCTCCACTCCCCAACCACAAAATTCAGTCTAAGAAGAAAAATTAACCACAAAAACCACGTGAATAATTATGAAAATCAAGATCCCTCTATTAATTTTCATGGAAATGCATTAAACTAATAAATGTAACAAAGCAAAACCGAGTAATTTCTTTACAGAATAATAAAATCAGGTGAAAGTATTCAATGGCTCCATGAGTTAAAGTTCACACCTTGACAATTTTTATCTTTTTCTCCTTGCGAAATGGCCTATTGGTGCAAGTTTCAGGGCAGCGGCATGCCTTGGAGCAGCTTATACATTGAACCCTAGTAGACAATACATTCAGGTTACAATCCAACTAAATATATGTTTAAAGATGATATAAGATCAACAAAAGTTTGGGCAATAAGCCAACCTCCAAACTATGAACAAAAGAAATCAATATTGAGATAATAAAGTGCAACTCGCTTAAAATCAGCAAAGAAACTTCTTTCTATGTTAAAGAAACACCTTTAAAAGCACCTGAAGTGACACACACTATTACATGCCACAACAATCCTAATATATAAACAACCAAAGCTGCAAAGTTGAAATAATCAAACTCAGTAATGTATGGTATAGTTAACTGATACAAAATATGTTTCAACCATATAATGCAGATAAAATATGAAGTTCTGTTTATTGGACAATTTTGCATAGAAGCTGTACGAACATGACAAATTCAAAAAAGAGAGAGAAATTGGTCATAGAGGATATGGTATAAAAACATTATTCAAAGAATGCTATACATGATGCTAAGAAGACAATAAATAAACAGCAGAACCTGCTACTTTAATTTAGAGTGCCACGAGCAACTAGAGCTGGATTTATTTACAGGAAGCTCAATGATATATGAAGGGAAAGCATCTTTATTACAGAAAAACGAATCACTACATGTTTATTGTTGAAATACAAATTCTGTTTCTATAGCTTGCTTTTACAAATAAAAATAGAGCCAAAAGTTCAACAAAATATCTTTTAACAGATTTTCATACCAGAGGAAAAAATTGTTTTAAGAACGTCAGTGCATGGGCTTTATCAATATGACTTGTATATGCATCCATTTCTTGACCCAATTAGCACTCATGGGAGAAAATGAGAATAAGATCTGATACGTATAGATGATCAAAGAACTGATTATGGTTTGTACACAGAAAAAAAATGGAATAATAAAGGCATACCTGCACACACAATTCTCACAGCATGTAGAGCTGCAATTTGTGCATCCAACATCACCATCAGAATCATCACGCTTCTTCTTGACCAGGTAAACATCTAATGTCAATTAAGGTCATTCCCATGCTGAATCAAATACACAACTATAATGACCAAACGTACCTGTGTGTGCGTGTGTGCCTAAGTACATACAAAATAGAAAAAGATCATTGATTGCATAGCACATACTGGCATTGTCAACATATCCAAAAGCATGTGATTTGATTACTAAACTACTCAAAATATGAGATTAGTCTAATGTAACTGTATAATATAGGATACTGCGCCTGATGTGCACATATGGAGGTGGTTCTAGTTTATTCTCTGTCAGGTCTTTCCACGTTAAATCAATCTTGAACTCCTCATCAATGTAAGGTAGAGGCAAACGACAAAATATTTCCTAAAATACAAAATGGAACAAAATTAGTTAACTTACAAAAAAAATCCATATGATCAACCCACACATGAATTCTTAGTAGTTTAATTCAAGAAATTGAATTGATGCTTTTGGGGTTAACTAAAAAATACCCCTTTCCCATATGATTGCTATCAATATTGCCGTTCACCAATCGCTTACATCAATCTCAACCCTACCGTTACCAAAGGTTTTCAGTGTTACCCTTTCAATTCTGTTTCCAGCCAAATTCGTAAACATAAATCTTTAAAATCCATGTGAGAACTCCAAAATTTAAAGATTAATCAAATTTAATGTTATAAATAAAAAAAATTAATGATGAAAAAGAAGAGTTCAATTTAAACTAAAAGTTTTGAAAAAATTGGATCTCATGTAGACTCAGAATTTCAAAAAATAGAGCAATTTAAAGTTAAAAGTTAATAAAATTTGAATCCCATTTAAAATCAAAAATAAGAAAAAAAAATACAATTCTTCACGTTTCAATTCATTGTATTCCAATTTTTTACTATCAATTTTGTTTGTTTCATTCTAAATTTAACAAGTCTTTAAATTCTGGAGTTACCACATCAATTTTGAGAACATTTAGTAACATTAAGGGTGAAATTGAGGGAACTAATTGGTGAAGGGAAATATTGATAATGATCCTATAGGTGAAGGGTATTTTTGTAGTTAACCCTACTCTTTTTTGCATGTGCTAACTTTCTCATTCAATCTTGTATAGCTTCACATCCAACTCCATGCTGATCTCGGATTATTAAGAAAAGAAAAAAAGAGACACTGCAAGTACAACCACTGATGAAATAAGAACCTAGTGACTGCCTCTCCATTTCAGATGCCAGGGTGAAAAGAAAAGGTAATCATTACTTGTGATTACACTAAATAACTTGATGTACACTACACTACTGACTTGGCCTTGCATATTTGGACAAGTTCAATTAAGCTGCCCATGGATCAAGATAAAAGTCAGTTTCAGTTATGTCTAAATACTGGTCCTTTGTATCTCAGTTATGTCTAAATACTTGTCCTTTGTGTCTTTGACCTAACATTGAAATGAAGGGCATATTTTGTGAGCTGCAGGATGTATCCGTAAGGTATAGAAATTAGTAGCTGTAGGTTATCCTGGTATGAGCAATATTGATTGTTTCTTTCATCAGGGTCATTGCTAAACAAGCTGGCCATGCTTATCCCTACAACGCCTCTTCTCATTGTCTTTACTGTTTTTTTTCCTGTTGAGACGTGTCGACTATCAAGGTAAAATATACTGCAAAAAATCTGACCTCGATATCAGTTGCTGGAACCACATGCTGCTCATTCAACAAATATCAGACCTGTCAGCCAGCCTAATCAATAAAAAAAGGAATGAAGAAATAAAATCTCAACAAAAGAAAAGTGTTCAATAAGATGAAAGTAACTGGTTATGTTATTCTCAAGTCATTTTGTTCTAACTGCCAGACCACAAAAGTAATCAGTTTATCGCAGGGATTACCATCGATCAGTGTTGCATTATTACCATTTCAAGTTAAATGATTGTTTTGCAGATCAAAAAAAGGACTGCTAACAGTAAAACAAAATGACTATGGTACTGTATGCAATCACATATTGGATAAGAACTCAAAATGAATGAATTTACCAAACAAGCAACATGGCTGAATTACAGAGATTCACAAGCTCAATTTTTTGTGGAAAACACTATATGTAATTGTCATAATTGATCATGACAAGGACCTGAAGATTATAAAATGGAGGAAAGTGAATATATTTGCATCAAAATAGCATAAATCTGACAAAAATACAAATTGCATCCAAATGAATATAGGGGAGGATGCAGGTTTAGGTAGTAATTAATGCTCATTGGACAAATCAGCATCAACCTGAACCACTACAAAAGTGTTGAAAAAAATAATCAGCATATTGCCTGTAGTTAGCAATTACCACTTCCCATTTTAACAAGTCAAAGTCAAGAAATTAGGTAAAAAAATAGACAGGGAAATGTGAGCATGAAATTGCTGGAAAAGTGATGCCAAGAACAGCCAGGTTCAGAACTTCAAGAAGGAGAGAGAATCACTTAAACCAAATTGATTTGTAAAAGCTTTTTTGGGTGGGAATCCGACATTCCTTTACAAACCAAACTTTGGGATCCTCAAAATCTCATAAGACAAACCCAAGGTATTTTGCAGTCTCATAAACCAAATGCTAGAAATATGAGTGGAATTAACATGTTCGAGCAACTGAAATGAAATATAAACGTACTATCTACATGGCTGGGATAATTCCTGGTCCTATTATCATGAAGTTCTCCAAATCTTTAAACTACTTAACAAGTTTAGCCACTTGTTGCTAGAATTGGACTCCAGAACTCCATATTTTACATTTTATAGCTGGGTTTAAAATCTTGAGAGTCAAACAACAAACATCATGGAGCATGATAAAGAAAACATATTTTTGAATTGTCAACCCAATAGAAAGATCCTAAGCAAAAGTTGCACATCACACCTAGTCAATTACCAAAAATTTTGTTTGAGCTGTAGAATTTGGCAGTGGAACCATATGATATCCCACAAAACTGATTAGACATGTGAGACAATAAAAACAGTTGCATTAAGCTATCATACTGAGAATACATTATAACTTTGTCAACCCTTTCACTAATTTTTTGACAAAGCAATAACTGTATTAGAAAACTTTATGCACCAAAATTCCAAAAAGGATAATAATGAGCTGCTAGTGAAGGAAAGAAGAGATTGACCTTCTTATCTAGCCGCCAATTAGTTGGATGCCGCCAACAAACTGCTCGTCCTGGTTGGTTTTTCAGATAAACTACTTCATCAGACCATGGTGCACACTGATTATGTGAAGCTACTGTGCATCGAACACACCGCCAATGAAATTTCCCTTTGCAAGTGAAACATTCCTGTTTGTAGTGACATGTCACACATGTGCAAAAGAACCACAAATGCTTACTGCTAATAGTCAGCAATATTTGTGACAAGAAGAATCAGGATGCATATATATATATATATATATATAAAAGCAATTGTAGAGCACAGTTGACAGGACATCGGTCACGATTGACCTTTCATCCTGGGAACTCCTATTCATCTATTTCACGTTTTTCCTCCTTTTAGTAAAAAAGGTACAACATTGTTACATGGACAGAAAATAGCATCAAATATAAATGTGAAAAATATTGTGTATCAAAGAATGATATCATGACCAACTAGATCTTACATGCTGAGGGCACTTGAATTTTCTCAGATTTGAGACTCCAAGCCCTTCCACAACACATGTCAAGTGATAAACTCCCTGACAGTTACGAACAGAGCATTGCATTCCCTCCCCGGGGTAGATAGATCTACAGCAAAAGAGACATTCCACCTGGAATGGGTACAAGAAGGCTTTGATGTCAGTTGCAGGAAACCATAATTGCACACAATGTGCTTCACAATTACAAATCTGCAAAAAAGGTGTGGAACAAGCATGCTCTAATTTCTCAATTCAAAAACTGGAACCCATATTCATAGTACAATCAGTATAGTATTTCAAATTTCAAACTTTTTTGCATGGCCAGTGTTTACACTCCATTCCTTGGTGATAAAATAAGCAAAATCTGAAAATCTTCAAAGTCAGCCATGAATCAAACAAGAAACTGTTAGCTCCACACATGCATACACTGATTTCTAAATTCAAAAACTGGAATGCTTGTACATACCACATTCCCTATAATATTCAAAATTTCAAATTCTTTGCATGGATAACTTTTACACTCTATTCCTTGGTAAAAAGGTAAGCGAAATCTGGAAATCTTCACAGTCAGTCATGAATCAAACAAGAAACTGTACTAGACATGAACTTCTTCCATAGGCTTCTGAGTTCTGGTTCTTATTGAGTATATGAAAAGAATACAAACTTCTACTGCCAAAGCTCTACATAGATCCCCACAAACCTCAACAATTAGTAAAAGGACATATTTAGCTTTAAAGAGAAAATGCACCAGGCTCCCTCACATCCCTATTGACCTTATTTCCATCCTTCATACCAAAACCAAAAACACAGTATGCAGGCTTGGCACTACAGAAATCATTTCGTACAAAGAAAACACAGGAGTTGAAAGTCTATGACCTGCTAAAAGATGGAGCTCAAGATGATTGAACAACCCAGAATCCATTTAGCATTTAATAAATTGATTAGCTGTTATCCACTTAGTATTTATCCATAATGTGCTTTGAATTATATAATCTCTACAATTGTCCCCTGGAATGAAAGCAAGCTATAATTCGCCCAACAAGCACCAGACAATGTTCACCATAAGGACCCATTCCAGAACTTTAACCAAGATTCCATCTATAATCAATTCATAATTTTCTTTCTTGCAATCTAAATTAAAAACCTTTAACTCTGTCTATCTCCGAATAGATCAGTTTGTAAAACCTATCTTTAGAAGCAATTAAAAGGGGGGAAATCATCAGATCCTACACAAATAGCTTTCCAAAGATCACCCATAATCTATACTAGAGCCAACATGTAAATAATATCACAACACTTACATCCCAAATCATTGAGTAGCACAAATATACAAGAAATCACAATCTCCCTCGGCAAACTTATTAACTAACACAAAAGCAGAATACAGTCCAATAAGATTCTAAAAAGTAAGTAAGAAAGGCAACAAATTCTGTCTTGATATTACCATAAAAAAAGAAGATAAAATTGAAACACTAGAGTAGCCTCCAATATTCACGCAAACCATCGATTTACTACCCCAAGTAACCAAAACTGAAAATCCTAGCAACAAAGTTTTGCTTTTAAGAAGCCCAAAAAAAAATAGAAGCTAAGAAGCAGCATTTTCATATTAAAAAAAATTGCCTCAATTAATTACACCATTTAACCAAAAATTCAAAATTTCCACCCCAAATTCTAACTTCAAAGAAAAAAAAAAGTTTCAAAAAAATCTACCATTTTCTTTGCACCAACAAGAAAAGGAAGAAGGCAGCGAGATTGTGAGACACCCGCATCCATCTTCTTCTGAACCCAAACCCTAACGTAATCATCCAAGCATTTACCATTATTACTACTAATATTATTATTAAACCCCTTCTTGCAACCCAATCGGCTAGCACTGGTCCGCTTCAAAACCCTAATTGAACTCCCATTGCACAAATCTGCCGCTCCTTCTGGAACACTTTGGTCCCATTTAACCAGGGTTTTGACTGTAACAGAAGTTATTGTCGCCGTCGTTGAGGTAATTGAATCTGATTGATCAATGGCATCGGGAGGAGGAGGGAGAGGAGAGTTGGGTTTGAGAGCAGGGCAGCGCGTGAGAGTAAGAGAAGAGGAGAGAGAGAGGTTACCTCCTAGTCCTAGATCTGGCATTTTAATTCTCTCTCTAGTAACTCTACTATCGGAGAGAATTTTTTTGTATAAATCCTTCCTAGCAGTAATTTGGAGTTTTTTTTTTTGTTTTTGATATGAGTATTTTGGGCGGGAAAAGGTGACGCTTGTAGTTTTGAGGTTGTGGCGTTGGGAGCTGTGAAATGGCTCTACGGGGGTTGATGTTGTCGGGATTTTACGGGATTGCCCAAGTGAAATGATAGTGTGCATTCGTGCTTATGTGCCCCGTGACTGTGGGGGTCAATTTCGGTAAGTGTGATTTTTAAAAGTATATTTTATTTAAAGATATATTAAAATACTTTTTAAAAAATATTTTATTTCAAGAAAACATTTAAAAAA
>Ga0307516_10010747_pt1 | contig 10027 bp, 13 predicted proteins | sample 19_EM_MG_FD_203310 | JGI IMG/M metagenome (GOLD analysis project Ga0307516, IMG submission 203310) | Populus trichocarpa ectomycorrhiza microbial communities from riparian zone in the Pacific Northwest, United States - 19_EM | ecosystem: Host-associated > Plants > Roots > Unclassified | place...
CGGTCCTGGAGGCAGTTTTGAACCCCCACCTCGCCGCCGCTATCACCCTCATTCTCATCCTGGCTGCTGTCACGTTCGGTTACACGATCGCGTGTTGGGTGTGGCCGTTCAAGGCCTGCCCGAGCTGCCACGGCACCGGCCGCCGACGCTCCCCGACCGGCCGCGCGTTCCGGCTCTGCCGCCGCTGCCAAGGCACCGGCCGTCGGCTCCGCGCCGGCCGCTGGATCTACAACCGCCTGTCCAGCATCCGAAGGGACGCCCGCTGATGGCCACCCGACTCAACGCCCCGCGGCTGATGGCCCGCCACCACCGCGAGGCCGGCGAACACACCGACTGGTGCGCCCGTGACCACCGCTGCAACCTCGCCGAGCACCGCTCCACAGAGATGCTGGTCGACCTACCCGGACACGGCCGGGCCGTGATCACCCGGATCCGCGCCGGCAACACCGAGTACGCCGAGATCCGCGCCCGGATCCCGTTGCACCACACCGAAACCGGCGCCCGCTGGCAAGTCAGCACCGCCCTGCGACTCATCCGCGACCTGCTGAGCGCGGTCGCGGTCCGGCCCGGTGTGCTGCGCACCCGCGCCGAGCGGCCCGCGATCGACCGGCGGGCCGCCTGATGTCCCGGATCCGCGCCGTGTTCCACGACCCCGAGGGCGCCCGGTATGGGCTACCCACCTACTGGTGGCGCGGCGCGCCGTCCGGGTACGCCACCCGCCGGCAACTGCGGGCATCCGGGCTGTGCCCCGGCCGTCAACCGGTCGCCGGGCAAGTGCTCTGGGCCGGTGTCGGTGGCACCCGGACCGCGTACCTGTACCGCATCGACCTGGCCCGGCCGAAGCGGCCCGCGACGCCCGGACAACTCCGCGCCGTGCAGGCCGCGCTACGCGCCCGCCGGACCTGTCCGACCTGCGGCACCGTGCGGCCCTACTGCATCCCCCGCTCACTCGGCGAATGCGTCGACTGCCACGACCAGCCGGGCCGATGACCGGTGGGCACTGGATCGCCGCGAGCAAAGCCGTCGGTCGGCTGGTCACGGCAGGCGAGCCGTACCCGCACATCTGCGGCCGAACCGTCGCCGCCGCCGACACCGTGACCGGCCGACCGGTCCGGCTCGCCAAGCGCAACTGCGTCGCCTGCACCCACGACAAACACACCGGCACAAGACCGTCCACACCCGATTCCAGGAGGCCGGAACCCATGCACAGCAACGAATCCATGCGCAACATCGCGTTGGCCGCCGCCGCGCGCGGCTGGCACGTCTTCCCGCTACGCCCGGACGACAAGCGGCCCGCGTTCCCCGACCACCCGGCCGCCGCCTGCACCCGCACCGACCGGCGCTGCCGCAACGGGCACACCGGGTGGGAGGCCCGCGCCACCACCGACCCCGACCGGATCCGGCGCGGCTGGGCCACCACCGCGTACGGGGTCGGCATCGCCTGCGGCCCGTCCGGGCTGGTCGTGATCGACCTGGACGCACCCAAGCCGGGACAGGCCGCCCCGGCCGAGTGGTCGGACCCGCTGTGCCAGAGCGGGGACGACGTTTTCGACCTGCTCTGTCTGCGGCACGGCGAGACCGGCACGTCCGACACGTACACCGTCGCCACCGGCGGGGGTGGCTCCCACCTGTACTACCGGCACCCGAACGACGGTCCGCAGTTGCGCAACACCGCCGGCGAGCGGGGCAACGGTCTCGGCTGGCTGGTCGACACCCGCGCGCACGGCGGCTACGTCGTGGCCGCCGGCTCCACCGTGGCCGGACGCCCGTACACCGTCACCCGCGACACCGAGGTCGCCGACCTGCCCGACTGGCTCACCGAACGGCTACGGCCCGCACCGCTACCCGCACAGCGGCCGGTCACCGTGGACCTACCCACCGGGCGCGGTAGCGCCTACCTGGACGCTGCGATCACCCGGCAACTCGCCTACCTCCACCAGGCCCCCGAAGGCGAACGCAACCACACCCTCTACGTGTCCGCCGTCGCGTTCGGCCAACTCGTAGCCGGGGGCGCCCTGACCGCCGGCCACGCTAGCGAGATCCTCGAAACCGCGGCCATGTCGATCGGCCTCAGCCGCTTCGAGACGCTCCGCACGATCCGCTCCGGGCTCACCGCCGGCGCGAAGCGTCCCCGGACGGTGGCCGCGTGAAGCCGCCGCTGTTGTTGCTCGGTACCCACCAGCCTGGGTGGCTCAGTAAGGCGCGGGTGCCGTTGTTCGTCTCCGACACCCGGCTGCGGGTGTACAAGACCCTGCCCCGCGCAGCTGCGCCGTGGGCGTGTGACTCCGGCGGATTCTCCGAGCTGCAGAAGTACGGGCGGTGGACCATCGGGCCGCGCGAATACGTCGCCCGGCTGCGCCGCTACCGCGACGAAATCGGCCGCCTCAAGTGGATGGCGCCGCAGGACTGGATGTGCGAACCGATCGTCATCAACGGCGGGCAGATCGGGCCGCTCAAGTTCGCCGGAACCCACCTGTCCGTACCCGAACACCAACGCCGGACCGTGCTCAACTACGGCGCCATGCTCGATCTCGGCTCCGACCTGGACATCATCCCGGTTGTCCAAGGCGACACCCCGGACGCCTACCTGCGCTGCGCTGACCTGTACTGGACGCAGCTGGGGCTCGACCTGACCACGGTGCCGCTGGTCGGCGTGGGCTCGGTCTGCCGCCGCCAAGGCACGAAAGAAGCGGGCCAGATCCTGCGGGCGCTGCACACCCGAGGGCTACGTCGGCTGCACGGGTTCGGGTTCAAAACCCTTGGCCTGATCGCCCACGGACACCTGTTGACCAGTTCAGACAGCCTCGCGTGGTCGGACGTGGCCCGTAAGCTGCGCCGGCCCGCCCTTCCGCAATGCGTGAACGCCGGTCGGCACAAGAACTGCGCGAACTGCCTGCCCTACGCCCTGCACTGGCGCACCCGGACGCTTGCCGCAGCTGCGCGGACGGCCGACCAACCCGCCCTCTTCGGCTGGGAGGCCGCAGCATGACCATTCCTGTTCCCACCGACCGGCCCGGCCTCTACGTGGTCGGCCCGGACGACGCCGGCGAGGTCCTGTCAGCCGCGCCGAAACAACCCGCCCGGATCCGCACCTCATGGACCGCCGCCGACATCATGGCGATGGAATTCGCCCCGCCCAAATGGGCCGTACCCGGCGTGCTCTCCGAAGGGTGCAACCTGCTCTGCGGGCCGCCGAAGGTCGGCAAGTCGTGGATGTCACTCGGTCTCGGCCTGGATGTGGCGATGGGCGGTAAGGCGTTCGGGGCGATCGACGTCGATGCCGGGCCGGTGCTCTACCTCGCCCTGGAAGACACCGCCCGGCGGCTGCAAAACCGTCTCGGGAAGGTCCTCGCCGGGCGGCCCGCGCCGGCCGGGCTGACCCTGGCCACCGAGTGCCCGCCGCTGCCGCAAGGCGGCGACCAGGCCATCGCCGCCTGGCTGGACCGCCACCGCGACGCCCGGATGGTCATCATCGACGTGTTCGCCAAGCTGCGGGGCAACTCCGCCCCCGGCGCGTCCGCCTACGACGCCGACTACGCGGCGGTCGGCCGGGCGAAGCGGGTAGCCGACGACTACGGCGTCGCGTTCGTCCTGGTCCATCACGTGCGCAAAGCCGGATCCGACGACTTCCTCACCGAGGTGTCCGGCACCAACGGACTCGCCGGCGCGGCCGACGCCACCCTCGTCCTCAAACGGGCACGCAACCAAGGTGACGGCATCCTGCACGTCACCGGCCGCGACGTCGACGAAGCCGAATACGCCCTGACCTTCGACCCAAGCAAAGGGGCGTGGCAGATGCTCGACGGCCCGGCTGAAGACCACCAGATCGGCGAGACCCGCGCCGTGATCCTGCGCTTCCTGCGGGCCACTCCGGGCAGTACACCCAAGGTCATCGCGGACGGGGCCGCGCTGCCCTACGACCTGACCAAAAAGACCTGTCAGCGGATGCTCGCCGATGGGCAACTCGCCGCCGACACCGGCGGCCGGTACCGCGTCCCCGGTGTCCCCGCTGTCCCCGGCGTCTCCGAACCAGCCGTGAGCAGCGAAGACGGCGGGGACACCGAGGGACAGACAGACCTGTGGCAATGACAGGCGCAGATCGGCTGAAACACACCGCTATGCGCCTGTTTCAGCTCAGACCCTTACTAAACCCCTCAGTGAGCCGGGATCTTGGCTCAGCGTGGCTCTCAGCGGCCCCGACCTACGCCCTTCTGTCGACGTGGTCCACCTACCCACAACCGGTACGCACCTCGATGCCGAACAGCCACCCACGGCGCTCTCGCCGCCCCGTAGTGCCCACACCAGGCAGACCCGAAGGACACCAATGGCTAAGCGGATCACGGATCAGCGCGTGACGCTCCACGTGCTGCCAGACGAAATGCTGACGATCGAAGAGGCCGCCTCGCGAATCAAGATGAGTACGCGCTATGTCCGGCGCGCAGTCGCCGAGCGTCGTATCGCCTTCCATCGTCTCGGTCGGTCCATTCGTATCGACCCCGCCGACCTTGCCGAATTCATGAACGAGAACCGAGTGGAACCCATGACCGCAGAGTCCGTGTGGCGCGGATTGAGGAGTGTGGCCTGACCATGGCGAACAAAGAGGGACACCGCCGATTCGGCACCATCCGCAAGCGAGAGTCGGGCCGCTACCAGGTGCGCTACCCCGGCCCGGACGGTGTGATGCGCTCGGCACCGGAGACGTTCGCCCGCAAGACCGACGCCGAGCGCTACCTCACACTGGTCGAAGCGCAGTTGACCCGCAGCGAATGGATCGACCCCGACCGGGGCAAGGTGCGCTTGCAGGACTACGCCGAACAGTGGATTACGCAGCGGCCCAACCTGCGGCCCCGGACCGTTCAGCTCTACCGATGGACACTCGGTCGGCACATCACGCCGCACCTCGGCGCGATGCCGCTCAACCGGCTCGATACGCCAATGATCCGCGAATGGCGATCGCGTCTTCTCGCCGATGGCGTCTCGCTGACCATGGCGGCAAAGGCGTACCGCTTGCTGCGCGCCATTCTCATGACCGCCACGAAGGAAGACGAGTTGATCCGCGTCAACCCGTGCCGCATTACCGGTGCCGATCAGGAAAAGCCCGCAGAAAGGCCGGTGCTGTCGGTTCCGCAGGTATTCGCGCTCGGCGAGCGGATGCCCGGTCGATTCCATGCGATGATCCTGGTTGCCACATTCGCGAGCCTGCGGTGGGGCGAGTTGGTCGCCTTGCAACGGTGCGACATTGACGCGACCGCCGGGACCGTGCGGATCCGGCAGGCGTTCGTAGAGGTGCGCGGCGTCGGCCTGGTCCTCGGGCCGCCGAAGTCCCGCGCGGGAGTCCGTACCATCGCGCTGCCGAAGTCGGTCCGGCCCATGCTGAAACAGCACATGGTCGGCTACGTCCGCGAGGAACCGGATGCGCTGGTGTTCACCGGAGAGAACGGCCGGCCGATCTGGCGGGGCAACTTCAACAAGCTGGTCGACTGGTCGACGGCCGTGGCGGCGATCGGCGCGCCCGGCCTGCACTTCCACGACCTGCGGCACACTGGCAACTCGCTCGCGTCGCGCGCGTCCGGCACCAGCTTGCGGGACATCATGGCCCGGATGGGTCACGACAATCCGCGAGCGGCACTGATCTACCAGCACGCCAACCAAGAGGCCGATCAGGGCATCGCTGATTCCATGGACGAGAAGGTGCGAGCGGCCCGGCGCAAGCCGAGCAAGCGCAAGCCAAGGGCCGCCCGAAAGCCCGGAGACACGGCCACCGAGACGCGCTAATGGCCCGTTAATGGCCCATCCCTGTTTCAGCATGGGCCAGGCAACACGGAAGCCCTGGCGGGACATCTGTCCTGACCAGGGCTTTTGTGTGTGGAGCGGGTGACGGGAATCGAACCCGCACTGTCAGCTTGGGAAGCTGATGTTCTGCCATTGAACTACACCCGCGAGCGGCCTCACTGTACCCGATTCCCCGGATTCGTGGCGTAGCCGCCCCGGCAGATGACCGGAGTCGCGCCTGGCTCAGGCCACTGTGGCTAACCGGACCGCCGGCGCGTGCCAGGTGCGGGTGGTCGGCGGGGCGTACGGGGTCATGGCCAGCGGCAGTGCGCCGCCCGGGCCGTGCCGGCGCAGCATCGCCACGTCGATCAGCAGTTCGAACAGCCGCCAGTCGACGTCCGGCGAGGCGCGCAACGCGTCGGCTAGCCGGGCGATCACCACCGGGTCGTTCACCTCGATCGCGCGGCCGGCGACGTACGCCTCGTCGTCGCTCTCCTCGGCCGGGTAGGAGTGCAGGGCGTAGCGGCCGTCGCGCTCCAGGTCGCGGCGCTTCGGGGAGTTGACGATGAAGCAGTAGAGCCCGGTCGCGGTGATCACCGGCGAGACCGGGTGCACGCGCGGGCCGCCGTCGGGGCGGACGGTGGCCAGGTAGCCCATGCCGGGGCCGTATTGCTGCAGGAGCGCGCGGATGGCCGACGCGAGCGACGGCTCGGCGGCGGCGAATTCGGACCAGGAAGCCATGGCAACATCATATCGAACACGTGTACGACGAGGCCACCGGACTGCCACGTCAACCCAGCTCGGTACAGTGTTGCGATGCTGCTCTCCGACCGTGACCTGGTCTCCGAGATCAAGTCGGGCGACCTGGCGCTGGAGCCGTTCGAGCCGGCGCTCCTGCAGCCGTCCAGCATCGACGTTCGGCTGGACCGCTACTTTCGGGTGTTCAACAACCATCTCTACACGCACATCGACCCGGCCGAGCAGCAGGATGACCTGACCGCCCAGGTCGAGGTCGCCGACGGTCAGCCGTTCGTGCTGCACCCGGGCGAGTTCGTGCTGGCCTCCACGCTCGAGGTGATCACGCTCGGCGACCAGCTCGCCGGCCGGCTCGAGGGCAAGAGCAGCCTCGGTCGGCTCGGGCTGCTCACCCACTCGACCGCCGGGTTCATCGACCCGGGTTTCTCCGGGCACGTGACGCTGGAACTGTCCAACGTGGCCAACCTGCCGATCAAGCTGTGGCCGGGCATGAAGATCGGGCAACTCTGTATCTTCCGGCTGTCCTCGCCGGCCGAGCACCCGTACGGCTCGGCGGTTTACGGCTCGCGCTACCAGGGTCAGCGCGGACCGACGCAGAGCCGCTCCTACCACAATTGGCGCACCTGGCCGACGGCCTGAACCGACCCGACGCCTAGAGGGATCCTCGTGGCGCGACCCACTCAGTGGGCTGGCCGGTCACCTCGGAGATGCGATCGAAGTCGGCGTCGTAGTGCAGCACGGTGACGCCGTTGACCTCGGCGGTGGCCGCGATGATCAGGTCAGGCAGCCGGAAATGCCGGTGCTGGCTCGTGCGGGCGAGTGCTCGGTGCGTCGCCACGGCTCGGTTCATCGCCTCGGTGCTGACGTCCAGCCATCGCTGCGCGAAAAGGGCACCCAGCAGCGTCTCGTAGCTCTTCGGGTCCGGCGCGTTGTTGAGATATTCGAGCGACGTCATCTGGCATGCCGCCAGTCGGCCCTCCGCCAGCAGTGTCTCGAACCTCCGCCTTACTGCCGGATGCCGTCCTTGCAGCACATAGATCGAGGTGTCCGCGAGATAGATCTGGCCGGCCATCAGGCCGACTCGGCCCCTCGTGCGTCCTCTTCGAGCCGGGACAGGTCGCGCCCGCCGCCGTAGCGCCACGAGTGCGAGGAGTCGCTGAAGTCGATTTCCACGCTGTCAAAGGCCGCAACGATGTCGACCGCCGTCCGCCGGACCGCGAAGGACTTCAGGGCGGCATTGATGGTCGCGACCTTCGTCTCGGTGCCCAACTCGGCCCGCGCGGCCTCCAGCCACTCGTCGTTGACGTCGACCGTGATGCGTGTCATGCCGAAACGTTAGCACCAATGTTTCCGCCACCGACGCACCAACTTTCGCCGGCTCAGCCCACCAGGGCCGCGGCCAGGGCTCGCCACTCGGCGCGGGGCAGCTGGTCGGTGGACGTGGACAGGGCCTGGACCGCCACCTGATCGGCTCCGGCGTCGAGGTGTGCGTTGACGCCCTTGCGGACCGCGTCGGCGTCGCCCCAGACCACGGTCGTGTCGACCAGACGGTCGCTGCCGCCGTCCGCGAAGTCCGCGTCGGTCAGGCCGTACCGGCGGAGGTTGTTGAGGTAGTTGGGTAGCGCCAGGTAGTTGGCGACGCCGCTGCGGCCGACCGCACGAGCCCGGGCCGGGTCGCTGGTCAGGAAGACCTTCTGCTCGGGGATCAGCAGCCGGTCGGGGCCGAGGATCTTGCGGGCGTCGGCGGTGTGTGCCGGTGGGACCAGGTAGGGCAGGGCACCGGCGGAGATGTCCCGGGCCGCCTCCAGGGCCTTGGGTCCCAGCGCGGCCAGCAGCCGTTCGTCGGTCGGGACTCCGGACAGTGCATCGACGAACGCGCGCAGCTTGGTCAGCGGGCGTACGTACTGCTGGCCGATGGCCTCGGCGGTGGGTGCGTGACCGGAGCCGAGACCGAGCTGGAAGCGGCCGGGGAACTGTTGCCGGATCCGGACGTGGCTGGCCGAGAGCGCGACCGGGTCGCTGCGCCAGATGTCGACGATGCTGGTGCCCACCACGAGCCGCGACGTGGCGGCCAGGATCGCTTCGGGAAGCGCCAGATCGTCCGGTGGGCTGCCGCCGATCCACACCGAGCCGAAGCCCAGCGACTCCAGCTCGGCGGCGGCCGCGGCGACCTCGCCGGTGTCCGATGGCCACAGTCGGCGGGAGACCCAAACGCCATAACGACCGAACTGATTCATTCTTCGATCGTACGATTGCGACGAGAAGTTCGACGGTGAGAGGAACGCCACGGTGTATCTGATGATCTCCAAGTACGTCGCCCCGCTTGACCAACTCGATGAGGCGCGCCCGGACCACGCTCGGTATCTCGACGGCTTGGAGAAGGCCGGCTACGTGGTGTCGGCCGGACGCCAGGACCCGCCGGTCGGTGGCGTCATCATCTTCGACGTCGACACCGCCGAGGAGGCCCGCGCTCTGATCGCCGACGACCCGTACGTGCTGCGCGGGCTGGCCGAATACGAGCCGTACGGCTGGGTGCCGACCCGTGGTCCACTGGCGAACTGGACCCGGAACCGCGCCTAGACGCCGCCTAGACGCTCAGTTCGGCCAGCACTCGCGGGATGTTCGACTCGGCGATCTGGCGCATGCCCTCGGGCCGTGGAAAGTCGCCGTCGATCAGCAGCAGCGGGCCGGCGACCAGCGACAGGTACATGGCCAGGCGACACAGCCGCATCCGGTCCTCGTCCAGCGGAACGGTGCGCAGCGCCGGGTATCGCTCGCCGAACCGCAGCTCCAGGAACGCGTGCTCCCACTCGACGTCGAAGATCATCGTGCCCTCGATGTCGATCAGCACCGGCGCGCCCGCGTCGTCGATCATGACGTGGTCGGGGCCGAGCTCGCCGTGGATCACCCCGTACACCGGCCGTGCGGTGATCGCCGCGAACCGGGTGCTCAGGGCGTACGCCAGACGGTCGTGAACGGCGGCGATGCGCGGGACGCGCGCTGCGGCCTCGACCAGTGATCGGCGGCCGCGCTCCAGCACGAACTCCGGCACCGTCCGGCCGGGAAAGCCGAAGTCGGCGCTGGTGTGCGAGTGCATCGTGCGCAGCGTCTCGCCCAACCGCGCCAGAACCTCGCGGCCGGCGGCCGGATCGCGCTCCAGCAGGGCCTCCAACGTGCCGCCGCGCACGTCTTCGATCAGCGCCAGGTCGGTCTCCGACTCGACCGCAAAGATCTCGGGTACGCGTACGCCGAGGCCGCTCAGCAGAGTGTGCCGGGCGATGAACGTGGCGCGCGAGCCGTGCCCGCGGAACGGCCCGACGTCGAAGATCGTTCGCGCCGGCCAGAAGTTCTCGTCGGCGTGCCAGCGGTACGCCAGACAGGTGAAGCCGTCGTCGAAGGCGAGCCGGTAGACGCCCTTGACGCTGCCGCCGCTCAGCCGGGTCACGTCGTGCAGCGTGCGGGCCGGGAAGGTGGTTCGGGCCAGGTCGGTCAGGTCGTC
>Ga0307516_10010748_pt1 | contig 10026 bp, 17 predicted proteins | sample 19_EM_MG_FD_203310 | JGI IMG/M metagenome (GOLD analysis project Ga0307516, IMG submission 203310) | Populus trichocarpa ectomycorrhiza microbial communities from riparian zone in the Pacific Northwest, United States - 19_EM | ecosystem: Host-associated > Plants > Roots > Unclassified | place...
CCACAGACCACCAAAGGAGTGGTGCACACACCAGCGTCGTCCATCCCTTCATCTAATACCGGAACGCCATCAACAACGGCAAAGTAATCAACTGGCCCTTCATCGCTCTCCGAATCCTCATCTTCATGAGGGACTTTAAGCGGCCACGTGAAACGTGCTTCGCCTCCACCTCCTCAGTTTCTGCGTTGAAAGATGCCAAGTCGAAGAACCCGTCGTCGAGTTGAGAGCCAGCCGAAGACTTGGGTCGTCGTGAAAGTCGTAATGAACGTCAAGGGCCAAGACTGTCCAGAGCCTCTGGATCCTTGAGAGACATAACTTCCTCACAAAATTCCTCGCCATAGTCATCCTCGTCTTTGGATTCCTCGTCACCATCCTCATCGACCTTCATGCCTTCCCAAGAATCCATAAGCCGTTTCAAGACATCAGGTTCCATACCAAGAGACTCGATCTCCTCCTGCGAAAGATCCTCGAACCTCAACTTCTTACGCGACCCTCCATCGTCATCTTCGTCCTCATCCCCATCGCCATTGACGCCACTCAACATTCGGATATCCGCTTCTTCGCTCATGAGTGTCCCATCCAGCGCTTTAGAGAGCATCTTGCACACGCCCTTGGCCCTCAGCTCCAGCTGAGCTCAAACCTGCTCCATACCAGTATTGTCGAGGAACAAGGAGGTGAGAGGAGTTTGATCAAAAGCGGCGATCTTTAGTGGAGTCCTCTTCCTCTTCCCATTCAGCGCCTTTGTCTGGGACCGCGTCACGGGGGCCTCTCCAGGGCTGAGAGAATATAGGAGCACGGATATATGAGGACGAGAGGTGGACTCCGATTCCAACGCTACGGGGAAATAGAATTGAACCACGACGACACGAGGCTTCCCGGGTCAATAATGAGGCTCACAGCTACACGTGTCCCAAGGATTTGCTCACCAAGGTCGAACAGAAATTTGGTCGCGTTCAGTGCGGTGGATTGGAGGTTCGTGCTGTCGGAAGCGAAATTGTGCAAGTCCGAGTCGATGACATTGGTGAGATTGGACAGGACGGTGGGGAGACGACTTCTTGATCGAAAGAAAAATGCAAAGCAGCGAGCCGCGATCACGTGCCGAGCAACGGTTGAAGGGGAGGTCTATACGTTTCGTCACGGACAAACCCTCCTCCTGTCGGAGTCGGGGAACGTGTCACAACAGCCCGGCTGCGGTACATCGCATTAGATCTCATAGAGCAAAGGTTACAGGAGCTTTGCAACGTGTGTTGTGCCCGTGTTATGGCCCTTACTCGTGAACCGGAAGCACAGCTGAAGATGCACGGGGTTTGGATGTTTAGAAAGGTAGCCCGGCGCGATACGATCAGGAGGTTGTCGAGGTGGTGTAATGTCGTCAAGTGTGTATTGAGTACGTCGCAGTTGTAAATCGGATTATGGTTCTGGCGGATTGGCATCCGGTCAGGTTGAACGGGAAACTCCCGGGTATCCATTTCAAGATGTGGCTGTTTGGAATAGTATGGGAAACGGCCTGTTACCCGAACATCCTTCGACAACCCTTACACCAAGTGTATCGATTTGTTCGGGCATGACCACATTCAGAACACTCCATAATCTTGGGGGTTTCCAGTTCCCCCCAGCCCACCACGTGTTTCGTACAGCCGACGCTGTTTCCCCAGTCGAGGCGGACCGGATTGTGGTGGGTCTCGCAACTTGCCACAGGGCACCGCAGCCGTGCGAAGGGGTGATTGGTAGTCCCCTCCTGTTGAAGTGCACCATACAATCCGAACTTCAACGCGTCGGCCTGGTGTACCGCATTGCCCCCCGCCATCCCGTGGATGACCCCCCGGACGGAATCACCTATCTTCTCTGTCTTCAGCTTGGTGTCCAAAATCTTCCACCCCATCGCTACGATCTCAGATTGCCTACCATCACTCCATTTCAGGGCACAGTGAGCGGTTTATATATGGTACGCACTCGGACGCGAACCTCGAAAATGTCTCAGTCGCAACATTTTCTTCAGTGATATCCGCCTCAATGGCCTTGAACGCGAGGTCGATCAGCGGTGTGATCTGGAGCTAAATGCAGTCGGTCCTTCAGTCGATGGTACACGGCAAGATACTAATTTGGATCGACCGTACCGTCTTCGCCAGCGTATAGGTGGTCTTCGGCGAGCAGGGCGCTGGCAAGCCGGGCCTCGTGTTCTCCAGTTTCCATTGTGATCGGTGGTCCGAGCCCCGAGACTTGAGGGGAGCGAACTGAATATCGCCCGTACAAAGGTAGAAAAGTAGGGACCTCCACCTATGCAAAAATCAGCCCGAGGTGAGGGACCTAGGGAACGACGCGCTCACGAAACCAGCGACCCGGTCTTCAAAACGGGTAGGAGCCTCTGTTCCTGCTTTTTCTCGCAGCCAACCTCTGCATTTCCTGAAACTGGGTTACCGACCAGTTCGTGTTCACTTTCACAATCACTGTCTTCGGGGAACTCGTGCTCCTCGCTCTTTTCCAGGTGACCATCATCTCCCTTATAGTGTTCAATCACTGTCCAAGTTAGCACACTCGTAACCCTCCAGGACGTAGCACTACTCACACGTGACCACCTGGGAGGATGTCGAGCTTGGCACAGTGCAGGGAAAATAGATGGGACATATCACTCCCCCTCGCGATCGCCTTGCCCAATACTTTCGGTGAAGCAAAGACCTCCCCTGGATCGATTCGACCAAAGAAGTCCGCATGTACCGTTCTCGTTGCATAGGTCCCCACTCCCCCCACTCCCCCCGTGAAACCTTGCGAGACACCCGCTGGTCGACCCGGGGAGTCGAAGGAAGAGCTCCCTTTTTGCGGGATAGGTCCCATATGGCAGAGATTGCCTCTACCGCGTGTTCCAATTCGCCAGAGGCATAGCTGTCAATCTTTTCATCTAGTTTTTTATGGAGTGCTGCCGATTCCCCGCCTCCTGATAACCAGACGGATACCAGGCGAGCTACCTGTACGGTCCGTATCTCGTCGTACCTTTGAACCCACATCAATCCACCTCGTGAGAGACGATGGGCTTCATGCACACCTTGAAGTAAAGACACTGAAGGCCTCTCGCACAATATCACAGGATTCAATATTGCGTTGAATGTAATCCAGGGCGAGGCGCTTCAGTTCCGGAAGATCATACTGAATAATATCATGACAATCAACGATCGCGACCACGAAGGAGATGAACGTTTGACACCTTGTCTGCGAGCCTGTAGATTGATTTTGGTGATGGACTGGGCGCACCTAATATCCAGGGGATCTGAAGACTCCTGGACTTGCGATTTTCTTCGGATCCAAATGGCGAGAAATTGATGGAGTCTGTGTACAAATAAAGCAAGAACGCCTGAAAACTTTCGCAGGCTCAGAGGGGTCCAAGCAGACTTTGAGTAAACTCACGTGATGAAAGCTACGTCTTGGACCCTGATAACTTTCCCAGCCTGTACACTTTCTTCGTATAGTCCGATGGGAGTTTCTTGTTGGGAAGTGGGCGATGTAGTCGGAGGTACCCCGGGGGGAGGGGGAGGTATCCCTGGGGGAGGAATCTCGAAATCCCCATCTTCTTCGAGGTCACTATCCGAAGAGTAGCCATAGTCCTCCGCAAACTCGTCGTCGTCAGTCCCAGAGAAATCCCTGGTCTCTGCTTCAACAAAGGTACCGAACAATACTGGAAATGGTCACTTCATAGACCTCGAATGGGCACAGCGAAAACTTACGATCCTCGAAGTACGGGACGGACTTGAGGACGTGGCTGTTTGCGTAGAGTGCCTTCGGTTTACAGACTCTCCCAGAGCTGTCCCTTCGTGAGAATAACACGATCTTAGTGTCGACGAACCTCCCAGAGGAGATGGCATCGTTCAAAGCCTCTCGAAGGGCAAGGGTAGTCATGATGGAGGCTCACTGAAGAAATGGGAAAGTGTGGCGTCCCCAGACCCCATTCGTAAAGTGTGGCGGGCGTGATGGAATCGATAAGGATCACGGCAGACGCCGACACCAGTGGGATGTTCCTTGGCCCAGGTCGACATGAGGAGTGCGAGAACGGCCGGTGGACAGCCATCACCGTTTGTAGTGGTTGTTGCCCATTGTCTCCCCGTTTGCCGAGAGCCCTCCTGCAGAATAACTAATTCTCAGTTGGCCATCCGGTTTCTGGTTAATGGTCGAAACGCGGGAAATTAGCAGAGTTTCAGGACGATGGACGATGGACCCCGGAGAGGTGGTCATGCAATGTCCCGGCAGAGGCATGCAACTCGCTTGCGGTTTTGTTTTGTCGATCACTGGATCGCCGGATCACTGACACTCCGACTCACAGAACGCGGGCAAGGATCTGCAAGGATCCACGAAGGCAACGCGCTACGTGTGCTGTCTCCGCTCGGTTCCAATCCTGCGGTTTCCTTCGGCTTCACGGTGTCTAGAATCTTGTGTCGAGCTTCACTTTACCCCTGCTCGGCTCGGGGAAGTTCAGCGACCCGTTTGTAGTTTGAGCATGATATTTGTTGAAGTAAGAACAACGTTGGTAAGGCGCTGGCGTTCTGCGTCCCGGACCACGCAGCCTCCCTCTGGAACCCGCCCAGCCAAGTTCTGTACTCCCCTCGTTTATGGGAGATTACCAACGAGGCTGGTTCGTTTTATCAAGTGGGTCCTGGGCGGATCCGTGGGACACGAGTTGAAGTGGGTCGCCCTCCCTGGAGCAAGTATCCTCCATCTTTTCACAGTTCAGGAATCCATAGTCGCACACCGCGTCAACGCCACTGGTGGCCTGAACCCGGTCCAAACCTCGCTTCGTGCACTTCGCTGCGCTCCTACCGCCGAAGCGACCGTGATGGGAGTCTGGTTCGAAGTATCCGTGAGGTTCGCCTCTCGATCATCAATTGGCCCTGTCGCACTGTCCAGTTGGTTACTGCTGTTGTAACCCTCGTGCCTGTCGAGGTCACCTGTTTCGTTGCCTCCGCTTCCTTGCCCAAGGTGACCCCGAGTCCCATTCCATGAGAACTCGTTCTGATCGTTACCTACTTCCATCGAACCGCGGCTGACAGAAATTCACTTTTTTGATCCAACGGTTTGGTGTGCAACGCCTGTAAGCAGCCTGGTAAAAAACCCCGGTATTGGCGCGACGTTCCCACGTGAGTGATTGATTGTTCCACGTGATCTGATGGGTGTATCCTTTTGGATTCCGAGCTCCAGCCTTTGGTGCGCGTCGTGCAGTCAGTTGACGGCCGAAGCTCGAAGATTCAACTCATCGCGTTGTTCGGCGCTTTCGTCGTCGTTGGTTCGTGGGGTCCGCCAGGATCTTGTCGGGTGATGTGGTGAGCGTCGGAAGTATTTTGCGAACGCATACGTATGACCTAATAACACAACCGCCCCTTCGCTTGTCAAGCTCGGTTTGCCTCCGATGACATCGATATCCTCCACCGCCGAGATCTGGAGATAGATTTAGTGTCTCCCGATCATGTAAATCGCGAAGACATCCACCTGACGGCCTGAAGGGGAACTCGGTGCTTCTTTTTCCATTACTGTGCACACGCTGTCAATCTCGAGCTTCCATGCCAGGGCCCCCCCCCTCACAGTTTTTCTTCTTTCCTCCCCCGTCGGCCGGAGGTGGAGGCGTATCAACCTGCTACTTCGCTTTCTTGCGCTAATATGTTGCCCTCATCTAATACACGCCATCTCCGATTCCAGCATAGAAGGACTTCGCTACCAATTGGCCCATCACTTGTGCACATCTGATCTTGTCGTCACCAATGCTTTCTTTGTCGCCGCCATTGTATGTCTCCTTTGGAGGGTTACGGCACGGAATCTGGTATCAGTTATACCATACCCGCGAGAGGCACAGAAGCGGACCCCGCTGGAGCGGGTGACATGACAGCAGCAAGGCACGCCACCCGATGCGTCCCACAATCGGCTCCACAACAACCACGTCCAAAGATTGATAGAGGAAGGTGCCTGGCTTTCGTAATTATTCTGACATTTCTGTGCCCGGTTGTAGACAGAAGGCGCGCGGCGCGAACCAAGAACCTGCGCGTTATAAGCGGCAATGAATCTCGGAGCGGGAGCAATAACCCCGCCCCGGATGGTGAACGCAACCCGCAACAGCGTCTCCAACCCAGATTCACGGGTGCGGTTGCATACGTTGGACGGGAAAAACCCGGTCAACCCGTGACGGTTGGTACAGTAAATCGGATCACGCCACCCCTCCACCCACACTGAGAGGGGAAGTTGTTTCATGTTTTTCCCAAGACCGGATTGTGTTATGGAGGGGTTCCGGCGGTGCCTGAAAGAATTGTCGAGGTTCGTCTGCTGGTCTTCGAGATGGCGTAAATTTTTGGGGCTAACCCGGTCCGATTAACTCACGGGTTTGTTTTCATAAGGCGTCTGGGAGATGATCACCGTTCCCGTTATCGATTCCGCTAGGTTTGGTCTCGACTCTACGATTCCGTACTTACCTCTCTGACCGTCGCCGTCGAGTGGTAGGACGGATCTTCTGTCCAGCCCGGGTAGAGGAGGCCTCAGCGACGGTATGGTGGTTCCCTTGAGTCCAGTTCGTCACCAGGAAGCTCCGCGTTTGTTATTTGCTTCCTTTACCTGTTCCAGCCGCCTCGGGTGCCCGCTTACTGTATGTTTGCTTGGTTCTCACGACTCGCGGTGGCGCAGCCTATCGGAGTGCCGCTTTTACAAAAAAAGGAATTAGATCTTTGATGTTCGGAATCGGATGGTCTATCTTATACATGACTGGTAATGGGAATGGGTATGCGTGTGATTAGCTGAAGGATAAACTGGGTAACTTAGAATGTGGAATAGCTGAGTAACGATGTAACGTATGAAATACAACTATAGAAGTATGTGATGATGATAAGCGATAGGACACAACAGCTCAGGAAGGGGAATAGGAGACATCGTCGGGGGAGGTATAGGTGTAGTATGGGGGAATCGCAGAGAAAAAAGCTTACAACAAGGGGAAGAGATGCGAGAGAGAGGATGCGCAGAACGGGCTTCGAGTCTAGCGAGAGCGTTGGGAAGGGCTGTGGGGTCTCAGGACGTCGCCCTCGAACGCGTACGAGCCGGTTTTCGACAAGGCCATGGCGGCACGGGTCACTTCGACAGTGTCGAAATCCTCATACTTGTCAGGCGGTAAGGCAGAGTTCAGGTAGGTCACCAGAGAGGCGATGGTTATCTCGTCACCGGCTGAGTAGGTGGTTTGAAACAGGTAGCCAACGGATTTGTGGATGAAGTTGGCGCTGAGACCGGAGATAATCAATCTCCTGCGTTGGAGCGGGAACGATATCGTGAACTTTCGCTTACCGGCCTGCAGCAGTGTTCAGTTCGACTGCGCCATGGTGACGGCTCTCCCGTGCCTCGTCATCACTGTGACCGCTACGGACATGTGACAGCTTGACCCGCTTTGTCCGGTGGGCATCATCATCGGAATGTGACGGGAAACGATTAGAAATGGGGCTTAGGTGGGTGTTAGGCCGGTCGACTGCCATATCATCGCGTGCCTGGTCTCTACTGTAGGAGGGATGAGCTCAGGTGTCAGTTTGACATGTTACGACATGCGGAAACGCGATCCGAGGGCGGGAGACGTGTGGGACTTACTGTACAAGAGTGCATTTAGATTTGTGTTGTTGCCATGCGGGCGTATAGTAAGGGACGTCCTTCCGCAAGGAGATCCAACGCTGACAGAGTTTACAGAACACACGCAGGGGTTCGACTTCGTCAGCGCACGGGTCCATGCGGAGCGCTTTCGCCCGTTGTTCAGGGCTCAAACGCAGGGTATCATCGGTGGGAAGCGCGTGGGATGGGGTCGTGAAGATGGAAGGAGATGAGATCCCAGAAATTGCGGAAAGAGGGGGGAGTTCGATGCGTTCCCGAGAATGGTGTCTCGATGCCTTGTCGTACTCAGAACTGCTATATCACATCAACGATCAGAGAGGACTGGTCATCATGCGGTCGTTGCACATACGTGGGACTATCGGAGTGGCGTCGCCCGGTGGCCGTGTGGCTGGAGGTCAAGGCAGTCCGAGCGCACCCAAGCTTGTGCTGAGCCCACTTGGTGTCGGCTTCTCGGTCGTCTTTACTGAGGACAACCCAATTCCCGCAGTTCTCGCACAGCCTGCGGTCTGTTTCGACCTTCAAGACTGGTTTTTGAACACTGACAACGGGGTCAAAAGGCGGGCTGATTTACAGAGTATCGAGAGATCTCACCCTTTCTTAGCCAGGCAGCTCTTGCGATGCGCTTCCCATGGGATAGAACAGTAGCTGGAATTGCTACGCAACCTGATCCATTTGTCACAGCCGGCACAGAGGACCCGGTAGGCCTCGAACTGGGCAACATATGGATCAGTTCGGAAGAAATTGATACGTTCCTCCTCCGATCGCTTGGGCCTACGTTTCTTTCGCTGGGTCTGTAGTGTCGGGACGCTGGTGGAGGCGGGCGAAGGAAGGGGCGTAGGTTCGGGTGATTGTGACGAGACGGAACCTTCGCGTGGTCCGGCGTGTGCGCTTGCGCTTGAGAGAGTGGATCAGGAAGGGCCCCTCGGCTGTGACGTGACACTCGGATATTGCCCACCATGATTTACGATGTGCGGTCCACTTCGAGATGCTGAAACCGCCAGTCTCCTCGTCCCGTATCGAGACACCCTCCTCACAGACCTCACAGATCACGCGACCAGATTCGTACTCGTTCTCGCGTATGGAGGCAGGCAGATCGCTCTCCTTCATCGAAGAGGCACTGAGTGGCTGCCGCGGCGATTCGGGCGGCGGTAGGTCGTTCTGAGAATGATCCTCTGCCACGCTGTCTCCATTTTCCGACGTATGGAGGGAGCTCGCCTTCTGAAGCCTGAGAGAAACACGTGTCAGCGACGGGAATGCGGAAACAGGGGAAAGGGACGGACATGGTGGGAGAACTGTCCCGGGGGTGAGGGCTGCGTGGCCTGGAACGGAAAAGGGAGCAGAGCAATGTTGGAGAGCAGGTCACGGGAGTATAAGGCTCACTCACGAGTTGACTACCATCAGTGGATGTGTCATGATGGGCATGGGGGAGAGAGCAGCGGGAACGGAAACCAGACCTGAATGAGTTACATATGTTATAAGCAACTCGAGGGGTATCAAAATTTTTGATTGGTCGAATGTGTTCGAAACGAAAAGACAAATGTCAGTGGGCCATGACAACGGTCAAGCGCGAAGCCGAAATCTATTCCAGGCCTCGGAATGTTTAGCGTACTTGGTGTGTTTGTGCCAACAAACACGACAGGCATCATCATTTCTCCTTCCGGTCGACAGCTTCTGAAATGTGTGATCCACAGAGTTGTATAGACGATAATCTCCGAGCTGCCCCCGACTCTATACCGTGCCATGACCACCTTCGTCGAGGAAGCGCTTCATGTGGACGACGATCTGGCCGAGGCCGTTGAGCCATTTGGCCAGTTCCGTGTCCAGTTTCTCGTGCGACCCTCCCTGCGATATCCGCCTGTAAAACTCCGACCGGGATGGCACGGCTCTGATGGCCAACTGAAGGGACCGAGGGAGACGGGGAGTAAAAATAAAATAAAGATCCGTTTGCGTTCAAAGCGCGCTTTGTCGACACGTACTGTGACCGCGGACTGGACGAACCACCCATGGTGATGCTTCAGCACGTCATCATATGATCGCTTGAAGCAGGCTCGCAACTCGGAAGTGCGATCGGCTTGCATGTTCTCCAGCGCTCGACAAGTGAACAGGAGACCACTGTGCGAACGTGCGGAAGAGAACTCAGGGTGGCTCGTATGAAACGTAGGCTTACGTACCGCATGAGACGAACGAGACAGGCGGTGCTCTGTCGTGTGCCTTCCGTGACCTCGCTGGTAACCAGCATCTCGAGCGTGGTGGATACCTGCTGATGGGACGCATGGCGGGACCGGACCCCCTGATTCGGTTGCGTCGGTCAATCCCAACTGTAACGCGGGCGTCGACGGAAGAGAGCGCACCCCGATGTTGGCTCGCAGATCGACCTGGACGAAGGAGAAAATGCCGACACCCAAGAGGTCTTTTGGA
>Ga0307516_10010749_pt1 | contig 10025 bp, 10 predicted proteins | sample 19_EM_MG_FD_203310 | JGI IMG/M metagenome (GOLD analysis project Ga0307516, IMG submission 203310) | Populus trichocarpa ectomycorrhiza microbial communities from riparian zone in the Pacific Northwest, United States - 19_EM | ecosystem: Host-associated > Plants > Roots > Unclassified | place...
CTCGTTGATGGAGCTGGAGCTTAACGCTGATCTCGCACATAACCACCCTCAGGGCGCGACGTTAACCTCACAGGTTATCGGTCTTCGAACAGGGGAGCGGTTGATGGACCGCTTACGGCCTTGCATCAGCCTTTGGGAATCGCATGACTTGGTCCAGATCGTCGCGCACTGAGCCGGCATCTTAGTCGCCGGCATTCAGGAGGGCGAGATGCGGTCACCACTTTTTCGGCAAAGGCGCGGATCGAAGGCCCGCCACGCGATCGTTTTGTCAACGGAGCAACGCAAGAGACGTGTTCGGCTTATCTCGCGGGTGGGACTCAGTTGTCCTGAGGCATCTGAGCTTCCGCCATGTGCGACATTAGCCTCCAGAATTTTGTGTCGCGGTCGCGCCCAGCCCGCATACGTCTCGTGATGCTCAGACATGTAGACCCGAAATCCCTCGATCTCGGCGGCCGCGTACTTCTCGGCCTGATCATCTAGATCTCCCCCTGAGCAGAGTAAACGAGCCGCTGCCGCTTCCTTAAGCAGGGCCAGCGGAACAGCCGCGCCCGAGCAAGGGATCATAGGTCGCGGCCTCATCGCCGACCGCAGCCCAGCCCGGGCCCTTCACTATGCCGAATTGCGGCATGCAGTTGGCATTTATGAACTGCCGCACCATGCCTTCAAATTATTGCAGAAGGGCTCTGGGTGCTTGCTCCATGCACCGCATGAGTGGTCAGGCGGGAATGACCAATTTCCGGGGTCGACCACCTTTGGCACCATTGGCTTGAGCGGCAGCCGTTTTCTTGCTGGAGCTGACTCTGCCCATGATCGCGGAAATTTTTTGCCGGGCCACATCCTCGGGCAGAAGAGGACCAAGCAAGCCTGGGATGCTTACGGACAACTCAGCCTTGTCAAATAGAAGGCCATCGCCTCCGGGCGTCACGTAGGGGTCTGAAAGGGCTGACTGCGGAACAGCACTAAGAACCGGAGCTGTCCTGACGTCAACGCCAACCACCATTCCGTTTGAAAACACAACGGAGAGGAGGTGCGTACGCGAATTAAAACGAGCACTAGTGGCATAAGGCTCGCGCGACATTGCCGAACGCCCTCTTTCCAGAGCGTCCTTGTAGTCCTGTTCCGAGACCAGATTTTTCATTCAATCACTCCACCATATGTTCCGTAGTGGTCGACCTGTCCGGCCACTTGACATTCACAACGACTTCACTCGGCTGACCGTTTGCGGCCCGCTGATACTTGCCGGACTTCGCTACCACTTTCCCCAAGGGCGGGACCGTGGTTCCCAGCCTGACTTGGCCAGGCCCAGCCCGTTCCACATCCTTGTTGTCCAGGCAGACATCCTTGTGGATGCTCCACCAATCGTCTCGACATTGCCCTAAGTTCGTGTCAACTTGATTCGCCAACTCGTTGATCAAAGCCCACGCAGGCGCGTTCCTCAGAGGCTTGATATCCCAAATCTCAATACCGCCAGAGAACATGGAGAACCTGACTCTGGCCGTCCAACCTCCTGCTCTTGACACGAACGTGACGTGGGGCGGGCAGTGGTCCAAAGGCCAAATCCGGGCCTCGATGTTTCTGTAGGTCCAAAGCATAATAACCTATCTAGTTGGGTTTTTCAAGTGGTGTTCGTGAGGAGCTGCCAAGGTCACGGAGCGCGTTGCTGCTTGGCAGGACCTCGCGGGCCTGTTGCGCTGATCTATTTTTGACGACGATGCTGAAGAGTAATGGACATTACGAGGTCGAGCCGGCTGGATTGAACCCGGCGGCGCAGGTCCAAGTGCTGCGCAAAGCAGCGTTTTGGGCTGCATAATGGAGGCAAGTTGGCCGGGTGGGTCAGTGGTTCGAAGCCAAATTTTCCCGCCAACCGATGGTCAGTTTGGTGTACCCCAGCGTGTACCCCAAGAAATTGGACGGTAGCGAGAATAAGGATTGGCGGGGGCCTGCAGGGCATTTTTGATTCCGCCCCAGGCCACCAGTATTCATGCGCCCCAGCGCCCTTTTCGGGTTCTGGGGCGTTTCTACATTTCGGGTGCCTATTTTTTCAAATGGGCATGCACCGCGTCAGTCCCTGTGCCTGCTGCTCGAACCGCCGCGCGAAGCTCCACAGCCGTGCAGCCCAGTGACTTCACACCGGCCATGCTCGTCGGTGTTGCGGCAAAGACGTAGGAAATCCCGATGCGTTTTGCGTGCGGCATTCCACCAGGCCGTCCTGAAACCGATGTCGCCTGCTCACCCTCGGTTTTCAGGAAAACTGCCTGCAGCCCCCGCTGGTTGTGCAGAAGCAGCTATCAAAAAAGGAGCGACGTGTCAGGCGGCACGCAATACCGCCAGAAATCCGTCCATGTCCTTGCCGCCTTCCTCCCGGATCACGCTCGGCTCCAGGCTGACAACAGTGAAATGATGGTCGGCCGCCAGACGGCGGATATAGGCGACGGAGTGCGCATAACGGCGTGTCGGTCGCAGGACGAGGTCCTGCTCTTCACTGGTCTCGAAAGAAAAGGCAAACAAACTGCCGGGACGTACAGCCTTGCGGGTGGCCTGAAAAACCGCCTCGAGCGCGCCCACATAAATGAATACGTCGGTGGCCATCACCAGATCGAAATTTTTCTCGTGGGGCTCCAGAAACGTGGTGAGGTCGCTGCAAACGAGATGGTCGTAAACCCCGCGTTTGCGCGCCATCTCCAGCATCCTGGGCGACAGGTCCACGCCCGTCATGCTTCGGGCGCGCGATTTGAGCAGCGGGCCGCACAGCCCGGTTCCACAGCCCAGGTCCAGCACATCGAGCTCAAGGCCTGGATCCAGCTTGAAGACCTCTTCGCAAATCAGCGCCGGCGTCTGGTACTTCAGGCGACCCTGCAGGTGCTCGTCGAAATGATCGGCGTACCAGTCAAACAGGCTGACCACATAGGGTACGGGCGCCGTGGACGGCGTGGCGTCCGCGCCCAGGGAGGCCAGCGCATAGGCGAGTTCGGCGCGATCGCCCCCCAATTCCAGGGCGCGGCGAAAACCATCGGCGGCTTCGGCAGGACGCCTGAGCATTAACAGGGTTTCAGCGCGATCCGAATGGTTCTTGGCGTGTCCGGGCGCGATTTCGATGGCGCGGTCGTAGTCCTGCAGGGCCTGGTCCAGTATCTTCAGCCCCGCCAGCAGGCCGGCCCTGGTCGCCAGCGTGGAGGCATCATCGGGCTTGACCCGCAGCGCCCGGTCCAGCGTGGCGATGCAGTCCTGCGGCGGCTTTTTCAGCTTGTGCATGACAAAAGCCAGGCGCACCAGGGCCTGTTCATAGTCGCCTTTGAGCTGCACGGCGCGGCTGTAGCTGGCCAGTGCCTCGTCCAAACGGTTTTCATGTTGCCGGATCAGACCGAGGTGGTAATGGGCTTCCGGAAGATCAGGGGAGATTTGCAGCGCCCGTTCGATACTCTCGATGGCCTCCTGCTGCTGCTCCAGCGCGAAGAGCGCATGTCCGCGGTTGTTGAGAACGTCAGGGTTGTCCGGCCGCAGGCGCAGGGCGTCGCTGTAGTCGGCCAAGGCTTCCTCCAAGCGCTGGAGATTGTGCAGGCAAAACCCCCGGTGAATAAACGCCTCGGCCAGCGAGGTTTGCAGCCGCAGGGCCTGGTCCAGTGCCGTGACCGCTTCTTCATATCGTGCAAGAAAGCGCAGGGCCTTGCCGCGTGTCAGGTGGCAACGCGCGTTACCGGCCTGCAATGCCAGCGACTGGTCGCAACGCTCCAGCGCCTTGTCGTACAAGCCCAGGTAAAAAAACACCTGGCCCAGGTTGGCCAGGGCGTCAGGGTCCTCGGGGGCGAGCGTCAAGCTCGATTCAATCAGCCGCCGGGCATAAAACTGGTTCCCCCTTTGGCTGACGATGACGCCCAGCAGATGCAGGGCATGGTGGTGATTGCGGTGAACTGCCAGGATTTGCTCATACAAGGCCTGCGCCTGGTCGAGCTGTCCCTGCTGCTGAAAATCGATGGCCTGCCGAAAGGCCGCTTCTGCCTCACTCTGGTTCATGCTGCATTTCTTTCCTGAATCTGTGTGCCTCGTTGGCCGCAGATTATGTAGACCGCCGGCCGAGCCGGGATGTGTGTCGACCTCAGGACGGGTCGGGCCTGTCCCTCAGGGGTTCGGTTGCTGCCGGCGCGGCGCCCACCGCTTCATTGGCGACGATTTCGGCCACCAGGCCGATCCACCAGTCGCGGCGTTTTTGAGCGGCCTGGATGGAATGGTCGTCCATCTCCGAGAAAAGAGCCTTGATGCTCAGCCCTTCACAGACTTCAAGAAAGTCTTTCGACGCCAGGGCCAGCTGGTCGGCGTTCATGCGTCGCATCACCGAGAGCAGCATGGCCGAGTCAATCGCGACCACCATGCGAAGGCTGGAGATTTCCGAATGCAGGCTGTCTAGCTTGTCCATGCGCTCTTTCCTTGACTGTCCTTGTGCCGCCCTTGTTCGGGGCTATCCGGCCAACTCGTGCTGTGGGCCGCAGCTGTGCGATGACCGCTCATTTTTCTACCCAAGCCCATCCTCGCATCGTCTTCCCTCCGGATAACCGCCCCGCCGTATTTTTGTAACTTAATCACGAGCTTGGCACAAAAGTAACCATTCGGTACATGAAGCACTCAAAATACGCCCCCTGTTCATGATGGATGCGACTGTCATCAACAGGTCATCACGGTGTGCAGAATTCGCAACGGCAATAGAAACTACTTATTGCCTGGCATGGTTTTGTATTGTAAAAACCTGTAAATGTAAGAGTTGTGATTGGTTTCCCTATCGCTTCAGGGTCGCGACTCCTTGCTGCATTGTTATCAACCTTTTTCAAGGGGAATTTATGTCTGACAGCTTGCAAAAGTGGGTGGGTCGCAACCGACCGCCACGCGTTCAAATTACATACGATGTTGAAATCGGTGATGCAGTCGAGAAGAAAGAGCTGCCCATGGTGGTTGGCCTGCTTGCCGACTTGTCCGGCCAGCCGGTAGCCCCGCTGCCCAAGCTGAAAGACCGCCGTCTGGTCGAGATCGACCGCGACAACTTCAACGAAATCATGGGGAAAATTGCTCCCCGACTCGATATCTCCGTTCCGGACGCCATGAAGGGCGAAGGAAACATCAAGGTCGAATTGAACTTCAAGGAGTTCGACGACTTCCATCCCGAAGCCATTGTCAAACAGGTTCCACGCCTGGCCAAGCTGCTCGAAGCGCGCCAGCAACTGCGTGACCTGCTGGCCAAACTCGATGGCAACGACGAGCTCGACTCCTTGCTCGAAAACATCGTCCAGAGTACGGAAGAGCTGAAGACCCTGCAAACCGAAGCGAATGCCGGTGCAGATGCCGCCGCAGCCGCGCCGGCCGCCGAAACTCCGGCAGCGTAAGCAACCATCCCGGTCTGTGCTGCGGCACATGCCTCATTTTTTGGAACGGTGATTGACATGGCTACTAAGAAATCTGAAGCGGGCAGCGCAGCAAGCGCTTCCACCAGCGAAACCAGTGAATTGGGTCTTCTGGACCGCATCATTGTTGAAGGAAACATGGCTGTCGAGCCATCCCAGGGAACCTATGCAAAGAAGCTGATTGGTCAGTTTGCTTCGCAAATCCTTGATGAAGGCATGAAGGCCAGTCCTGACAAGGGCGTTGTCGCGATGATCAACGAGCGCGTCGCGGAAATCGACAAGCTTCTGTCCGACCAGCTCAACGAAATCATGCATGACGCGTCCTTCCAGGCGCTGGAGGCCTCCTGGCGGGGCCTGCATGACATGGTGTTCGGCACCGAAACCAGCAGCCGCCTGAAGTTGCGCCTGCTCAATGTCACCAAGAAAGAGCTGCTCAAGGACCTCGAGTCCGCTGTCGACCATGACATGAGCGTGCTGTTCAAGAAGATCTACGAGGAAGAGTACGGCACCTTCGGTGGCCATCCCTACTCCGTGCTGATCGGTGACTACACCTTCGGCCGGCACCCCCAGGACATGGCGCTGCTCGAGCGCATGTCCAAGGTGGCAGCCGCAGCGCATGCGCCTTTCATTGCCGCCGCATCGCCCGCCATGTTTGACATGAAGTCGTTCACGGAACTTGGCGTTCCGCGTGACATGTCCAAGATCTTCGAAAGCGCCGAACTTGCAACCTGGCGCGGCTTTCGCGATTCGGAAGATTCGCGTTATGTGTCGCTGGTGCTGCCAAGTTATGCTGCGCGCCTGCCCTACGGTGCAAAAACCATTCCTGTGGACAACTTCAATTTTGAAGAAGACGTCGACGGCAAAGACCACTCCAAATACCTCTGGGCCAACTCTGCCTACCAGCTTGGCCTGCGCATCACCGATGCCTACGCCAAGTACGGCTGGTCTACGGCCATTCGCGGTGTGGAGGGTGGCGGCAAAGTCACGGGCATGACCGCCCATGCGTTCAAGACCGATGAAGGTGATGTCGCCCTGAAGTGCCCGACAGAGGTCCTGATCACGGACCGTCGCGAGAAGGAGCTCAACGACCTGGGCTTTATCGCCATCGTCAACTCCAAGGGATCGGACTTTGCCTCCTTCTTTGGCGGCCAGACCGTCAACAAGCCCAAGCTTTACAACAAGGATGCGGCCAATGCCAACGCCCAGTTGTCGGCACGCCTGCCGTACGTGCTGGCGGCTTCCCGGTTTGCGCATTACATCAAGGTGATCATGCGCGACAAGATCGGAAGCTTCCAGACGCGCGGCCAGGTGGAGACCTTCCTCAACAACTGGATTGCGGACTACGTGCTGCTGAACGAATCCGCTCCGCAGGAAATGAAAGCCCGCTTCCCGCTGGGCGCTGCACGGATTGATGTAACCGATGTTGCCGGCAAGCCGGGTGCATACCAGGCAACCTGCTTCCTGAAGCCCCACTTCCAGATGGAAGAGCTGACGGCCTCCATTCGGCTGGTCGCTGAATTGCCTGCTGCCGCTGCTTGATATTTCGGGACGGGCGTCTCTAAAAAAGCAGAGGGTCTGGGCAGTTGTCCGGACCCTCTTCACATAATTGGTTATTTACGGAGTGACTCATGATCTACCTCAAAATTGATTCCATCAAAGGCAACTGCACCGAGGATCCCTACAAAGAGCAAATCATCCTGGACTCATTCAGCCATGGCCTGAGCCAATCCCTGACCTCGCGGCCAGGCAATACCGAGCGCACCTCGGACGGCCCCCAGTTTTCAGAGATGAATTTCACCAAAACGCTGGACTCGTCCTCGCCAGGGCTTTATCAGGCTTGCGCAGGCAATTTGAAGCTGGGCACCGCGACCGTTTCGATCACGCGCATCGAAGGCGCCAAAGTCATGTCGACCATCAAGTATGTGCTTGGCGACGCAATGATCTCGGGCATCAGCACGTCAGGCTCCGGTGGTGGTGATCTGCCGCAGGAGAGCTTCAGCATCAACTTCACGACGATCACGTCGCAGATGACGCAGCAAAACCCGGACTCCACCCAGAAGGGCGTTGCTCCGTTTGGTTGGGATCTCAAAGAGGGCAAGGCTCTCGCACCTGCCTGACGCCGCGTGCACTTTCACCGATGTCAGCCGGTTCGTTAAGGGGACCACGCCACCATGTCGGAACTTGTCCGAGGCTCTCCAGTCCCCCTTTTTGACCGCTTGTCATCGGCGCAAGGCTCGGACGGGAGCCGTCAGCAGTTGCTGACACCCGAGCAGCTGGAGGTGTCCATAGGGCGGGAACTGTCCCGCCTGATGAACACCCGTTCCCGCCTGAGCCCTTCTGAGTTTGCGGCCAGCACCGGCACCACCCTTGATTACGGAATTCCGGATATCTCGGCCCTTTCCCCGAAATCCCACCCGGACCTTGATTTGCTGCAGGCAACGGTCAAGCAGGCTATCCACCACTATGAACCACGTCTGAACGGCGTCACGGTCAAGGCGTTTCCGTCCGTCCACGGCGGTGCGGCAACGCTGATGATTTCCGGGAACGTGTCTGTCGGCCTGAAATTGCGCCAGCTGAACTTTGAACTCCAGCTCGACCAGCGGCCGGACAGTCGTGCAGGGACGGCCTGACTGTGGCCGAAATTCTGCATAACGACCTCCTGCAGTATTACAAGCGCGAGCTTGTCTATCTGCGTGACCAAGGGTCAAACTTTGCAAAACGTTATCCCAAGGTCGCGTCCATGCTGGCCTTGCACGGCACCGAGTCGCTGGATCCCCACACTGAGCGGCTGATAGAGTCCGTGGCCTTTCTGGCGGCCCGCGTACATCAGGATCTTGATCGGGAGTTTCCACAAGTTGCGGCGGCGTTGCTCGACAATCTGTGCCCCTCGCTGATTCAGCCTGTGCCCTCCATGACAGTCGCCGAATTCGGTCTTGATCCCAGCCAGGGCAAGGTGACGGCTGGCTTCAGAATTCCCCGGCACACCGCGTTGTATGCCAGCGCTTCCAGTGGCCAGCAGTGTCGCTTCCGCACCGCCTGGGAAACCGTTCTGTGGCCGGTCACCATCAGCAAAGCGGTGCTCGAAAGTGGTTCGACGCTGCGCATGACTTTCGAGTGCAACGCCGGGACGGACTTTTCCGAACTCGAAATGGACAGCCTGCGCATCCACCTCCAGGGTGACTGGATGACCACCATGCCGCTGTATGAGTTTCTCGTGGCGGATGTGGTGAGTGCAAGCCTTCAGCCGGAAGGCGCGTTGGCCCAGATTCTGCCCCACGGGTCCTGGCGGGAGGTGGGGTATTCCGAGGATGAAAACGTCCTTCCCCAGCCGCCCAACGCGCAGCCTGCGTATGGCTTGATGCAGGAGTATTTTTCTTTTCCGCGAAAATTTCATTTTTTCGACCTGCGCAATATTCGCGCACGTGTGGGCAAGTGCACTCGCTTTGACCTGGTGCTGACCCTGGATCAGCCGGCACGCGGCCTGGGCAACGTCTCGGCCGACAATTTCCGACTGGGGTGCACGCCCATCGTGAACCTGTTTCCCAAGACCAGCGAACCGATCCTGGTGGATCACCGGCATTACGAATACCTGTTGGTCGCCGACCGGCAGCGGGAGTCGACGACAGAAGTCCATTCCATTGTGTCCGTCACGGCGTCTGACCCCAACGCGGAGCGGCCTGTGATCGTGCCAAGTTTTTCTGCGCTGGGGCATATACGTGCTGACCAGCAAACCAGCTTCTGGTCATCACGTCGTGAACACAGCTTGCGCAAGGACATCTCCGGGACCGACGTGTTCCTGTCCTTTGTTGACCAGGCCAACACCCTCAAAACGCCGGCCGAACCGGTGGTGTTTGCCAACCTGCTCTGCACCAACCGGCGCCTGGCCGAACAGGTGCCCATTGGCGCACGCATGGTGGCCGAGGGGGTCTCCAATACCGCCAGTGTGCGTTGCCTGTATGAGCCCACCTCGCAGAGAAACCCGCCACTGGGGAGCGAAACGCTCTGGCGGCTGGTTTCCCTGCTGACGCTCAATCACCAGTCACTGGTGGACGGCTCTACCGGCAAGGACCAGTTGCGTGAAATGCTGACCCTGTTTGCCTCCGACAGCACGCGCGACCATGAACAAATTCGCGGCATCAGGGGTCTGCAGGCGCGCAGTGTGACGGGGCGCGTCGGCCATGACGCCTGGCGTGGCTACTGCCGGGGCACGGAAGTGACGCTCGAATTTGACGAGGAAGCATTTGTCGGTGGGTCACAGTTGTTGATGTCTGCTGTGCTGGCCCGATTTTTCGCCATGTACACCTCCGTCAATTCATTTGTTCAGTTAGGGGTACATCGCGGCGATGAAGTATGGAAACAATGGGAACCGATGAGCGGCCGCCAGCTGGTGCTCTAGTCGAGCGCTTGCTGGACCGGCCGCAAGGCTTCAATCTTTTTCAGGCGGTCAGCCTGCTGGAACGGGTGTCGCCGGAATTGGCGCCCGTGGGAAGGGGCGACGGTCAGACCGAATCGGTTCGGTTGAGCTCGGTGGTATCCCTTGGGTTTCAGCCGAGTGACGTCAGCAAGGTCACCATTGGCGGACAGCATGGCGAAGCCCACACCTTGTCCACAGCGGTGATGTCCTTGGCGGGCGCTCAC
>Ga0307516_10010750_pt1 | contig 10025 bp, 12 predicted proteins | sample 19_EM_MG_FD_203310 | JGI IMG/M metagenome (GOLD analysis project Ga0307516, IMG submission 203310) | Populus trichocarpa ectomycorrhiza microbial communities from riparian zone in the Pacific Northwest, United States - 19_EM | ecosystem: Host-associated > Plants > Roots > Unclassified | place...
GTGGTCGGGTCGGTACTGCCACCGGTGACCCGGCGGATGATGCAGGCGTCGGCCATGCCGGCTTCGGCGGCGCGCTGTCCGCGGGCGAGAGCCGCGGCGCGGGCGGACATCAGGCGGTCCGGATGGAGAACGCGCGCCGGCGGCGGCCGGTGATGCCCAACTTCACGCGGATGGAGTCGACCATGGCCGCGCCCAGGACCTCGCTGGCCTTGGTCTCGGTGTAGTCGTCGATCGTGAACGACCGCAACGCGGTCGGGTTGTCGTACAGCACCGCCGCGGCGTCCAGGACGACCGACACCACATCGTCAGGGACGGTGACGTAGCCGTGGGAGTAGGTGACCTGCACCCGCGGCGCCCACACGCCCAGCGGCCGGGTCCGCGGGTAGCCCATGGTGCGTTGGCTGGTGTTCCACCACCACGGGTACCCGCGGGTCAACTCGCTACCGATCCGGGAGTAGTCCCGGTTCTCAAGCATGCTGATGTTGATGCCGCCAAACTCGCCCAGCTCGACGACGGTCAGCAGGTTCGGGCCGGCGTCGACGACCAGGGGCCGCTGCGGCAGCACCAGCACCCGCTCGCCACCCCGCAGGATGACCGTCTCCTGGGAGACGAAGTCGAACTGCTGCCGGGCGATCGCCCGAACCAGCCCGGAGCCGTACGTCAGGGCGTCCCCGGCGGCGGTGGGGTCGAGGGTGCCCTGCTGAAGCCGGGAGGTGAGCTGCGCGGTCGTCGCCAGCGATGCCATGTCAGAGCACCTCCCGGCGCATCAGTCGGTCAGGATCTTGTTGAGTGCGGTGACCAGGGTGGCGCGGGCGCCGTCGCCCTTGGACTGCTCGGCCGCGAGGGCGAGAGCCGCACGTTCTCGGTCCTGGCCGACCCATTCGAGGACCTGGCCGACCGTGCCGTCCGGCACGCCGTCCCCGTCGACGTCGACGGCCGGGCCGGTGGCGATCTCCTCGACCGGGCTGCTGGTCTTGAGGAGGTAGTCGGCGAGACCGCCGGACACCGTCTCGCCCTCGGCCAGGTTCCACACCTGGTAATTCCAGTAAACCGAGAACTTCTCGGTGGCCTTCACCTGCATGTCGGCACCGCCTCGCGCGGGAAGTTGAGATGAGCGAATTGGCCGAAGCGATCCAGAGCGGCCGAGTCGTACGCGCGGGCAGCCTCGACCTCGTCGGCGAATGCGCCGACATGGCGGGACTCGCCATCCATCTGCGTCCGTGCTATCCACCGCTCGGCGCGACCGCCCCAGGTCACACCCTTGAACTGCGACCTACCTGCACTGGCGTGCCGGTTCATCTGGTTCTGAGATGCCGAAGCGAGCCGGAGGTTAATCCGCCTGTTGTCCAGGCCGTCGCCATTGCGGTGATCGACCTGCACGCCCTTCGGGGCGTCCAGCAAAAGTCGGTGCATCAGGACGTTCTTTCGAGCGCCCATGCCGTGACTTCCCCGCTGATATGCGCAGGCGTACCAGGTGTTCCGAACCCGCATCGCGGACCAGGAGTAACCCGCGAGCAGGAGGAGGTCAGCCTCATCGACGGCAGCAATGAGGCCTTGCGTGAGCCGGACCTCAGGCATGCTCGACGACCACCGCCCTCTTGAAAAGCGCCGCGTCGCCGGTGCCGCTGTCGCTGGGGACTCCGAAGTCGCCGGTGTACGCCCAGGACGTGGAAATGACCTGCTGCAGCCGGTCCTGCGGCGGGCGCACGATCAGCGCGACCTGCGTGGTCGGCGCCGCGTCGATCATGCGGATCGACGGGACGTCTTCCACGCCGGTGCCGGCCAGCAAGCTGCCGATGCCCTCGAACGGGGCCGCGACGACCGCGCCCGCGCCGACCACGATGGGCCGGAACACGGTGGCGCCGGTGTTGCTGGTCACGGTCGGGGTCTCGTTGTTGCGGACCCAGTCGATGCCGGCGAACCGGCCGATCGACAGGTCCCGCCACTGCGGGCTGTCCACCCGGCCCTGCAGGGCCTGCTTGAAGTCGGTGTCGTTGAACAGCTCGGCCTCGGTGTCCGGCGGGATGTGCGCGGTGTAGTAGCCGCCGTCGGTGGGCACGTTCATCTTCCGCAGCCGGACCACAGCGGCCCGGAAGTTCGCCAGGGTGGCCACGTTCGCGGTGGTCAGGTCGAACGCCGTGTTACCGGTGGCCCGGATCGTCACCGGGGCGTTCGCGGCGATGACCGGGTCACCGAGCACGTCGGCCCGGGCGGTGCCCAAGGTCAGGTTGCCCGGACCGGACTGAACGGACGTGCCGGTGACGGTGTTGGCCACACCGTTGATCGTCACGTTCAGCGGGTTAGCGCCGGACACCGGCGTCGGGACACCGTTGACCAGCACGCGGGTAAAGCCGGAGACCTCCTGCACGGCGATCGTCGTGTCGGAGCCGGCCGCGACCGTGGCCCAGGTACGGCCGCCCATGTACGCCGCATACATTTTGTTGCGGGCGATCCGGTTCAGGGACTGGCCGGCGTTGATGCCCAGCGTCTGCACGTCCGCGAGGAACTTGCTCGCCAACGTCATCGCCGATTGCAGCATGTTCGTGTCCACGCTGATGCCGTACTGGTCCATGACCACGGACCACTGCTCGATCGAGTAGGTCGAGCCTCCGGCGATGTCCGCGCCGGCCAGCGGCGTGGTCGTCGGCGCGATGAGGCCTTTCCTCGTGAAGGTCTTGGTGTCGCCGAGACTGCCCTGCCACGGCTCCGAATCCGCGATGGCGGGGAACAGGAACGAGGGGATCAGGGCGTCGCGGAACGTGCGGTCCAGGATGCCGTTCTGCATGATCGCCTGGATGGCGGGCAGCAGCGTCGACCGCACGTCGTGGCGGTCGAGCCGGAACCAGCTGGCGCGGGTCGACAGTGTCATTTCTATGTCTCCGTGATCTCGATGGACACGATGTCCGGGTGCTGCTCGGCGACCTGGGCGAGGCCGAGTAGCGCGGTCTGGGTGATGGCCGAGACGGCGGCGCAGACGCGCCCCTGCTCGGCCTGCCGCTCGTGTCCGTCGACCTCGATCGAGGTGTGCCCGTCGCCCAGGCGGGCACGGACCCGGATCACGAGTGGGATTGGGGCCGGAGGCCGTACTTCGCCAGTTCGGCCGCGAACGCGGTGGAGTCGGCCGTCCGGTAGTCGGTCGGCTTGTTGTCGCCGCCGCGGCCCTGCGACGGGTCCGGCGCCGGGTTGCGCGGCGCGGTGGCCTTCGCCAGGTGCGGCTTGCGGGTGAGCACCTCGCCGAGCTCGGCGGTGATGGCGTCGACGTCGACCTCGCCGCCGTCCTTGGCGAAGCGGGACAGGTCGCCGAGATTGAGCACCGCATCGTCCTTGTCGGCGAAGCCGTCAGCGAGGGCCTTGATTTCGGCTTTGACGGCTCGGGCGGTCGCCGCCTGCGCCGTCTTCTCCGCGGCTTCAGCCTTCGCGGTGAGCTTCTCCGCGTCGGTCTTGTCGCGGTCCGCGTACTCCTGCAGCTTCGCGTCGCGCTCAGCTACGGCTTTCTCGGCCGTTTTGCGGGCGGCCCGCTCCTCCTGCAGCGCCTTCTTGCCGGCGTCGCCGAGCGGGTCGGCCGGCGGGTCGGCGGGCGGGTCCGCCGGTGGATCGGCGGGTGGGTCGGTCGGGTCCTCGTGTCGGGCGAGGTGGAACCAGGTGTTCTTGACGGTCATCGCGACCTTCTGTGTCGGCCGCAGGCATCGCGCCTGCGGTCAGAGGATGTATCCGTGCCGTTTGAGCGCCCGGATGGTCTCGTCGCGGGACCATCCGAGCCGGTCGGCGTCGGCGTAGATCTGCTCGGGGGTGAGCCGGATGACCCGGCCACCCGTCTTGGCGCCGAGACGGCCACCGGCGAGGCCGCGCCGGGTGGCGCCCTGCAGCGTCGTCTTCACCTGGCGGCCCGCAACCGTCATCGACTGCAGGCCGCGGTGCGCGTTGGTGACCTGGTAGAGGTCGGCGCCGTCGTCGATCGCCCGGACGTCCCCGGCGGACCAGCCGGCCCTTTTGCGCTCGGCCGGCGACATCTGGTCGTACAGGGCCTTCGGTGACTGCGGTTCGATCACCTCAGCCGCCGGCATGTGGACGCAGTCGCAGTGCGGATGCCGCTGGAAACCCTTGTTCCAGCGGTAGAACTTCCCGGCGAGGATGGCGCACCGTGAGCAGCACGGCGCGGTCACGTGCCGAATCCAGCCCTTCGCCCGGCGATCGTTCACGGTGGCCACACCGGTGGCGGTCCGGGCGGCGTCGGCGACCTGGGTCAGCACGATCCGGTCCAGGTGCCGGCGGCCGGCCGCCAGCGCCGAGCCGGACGTCATGCCCTGCGCGACCAGCACGCTCACCTGGAATACCGGCCACGCCAGCAGCCCCGGCAGGTCCCGGCCGTCGGACGCCGTACCGGCGAACGCGCCGGCCGGTACGGTCCCGGCCGGGTCCGGGTCGGCGCCCTGCGAACTCAGCGCGGCCGACACGTAGTCGTCGGCGCCGCGGGCCGCCTCGCTCTGCGCGGCCACCATCGCCGCGAGCGCGAGCGCGCCGACCGCGCGCCATGAGCCTTCGGGGTTCGCCGGGTCGAGCACCCGCCACAGCCGGCGCGTCCGCGCGAGGGTCAGCGACGCGATGGCCTGCTGCCGGAACCGGTGCGCGGCAGCGAGTTCGGCCGCGGACATCAGGCCGCGGCCGGGACCGGCGGGGCCGGTGCCGGCTGGCCCGGGCCCGGCGCGGGCGGCTGGCGCAGTTGCAGCATCTCGGCCGCGGTCGGCAGCTTCATGGACGCCGCGTCGGCCGCGTCCATCTCCTCCATCTGCCGGATCTGCGGGTCGCTGAAGCGCATCATCTGTCGCGCGTACCTCAAGGGCACGATGCCCGCCTGGAACGCCTTGGTCGCCGCGTCCGCGGCCTGCGCGATCGTCGGGGTGGACGGATCCCGCCAGGCGGTGGTGAGCCGCTTGAGGCTTTCGTCCCACGAGCCGGTGTGAATCCGCATCGCCAGGCGCATCACCTGCTCGTGCCCGGCGTCGAACATGCCCTGCTTCACCTCGGCCCGCAGATTCAGCCGGGCCTCAGCCGACTTGATGCCCTCCGCCGACGCGGGGTTGTCCGTGCTGAAACCGAGATAGTGCGGCGGCAGCCCGTACAGGCTGGACACGAGCTGGGCGAGCGCGTCGAGGGTCTTGTGGAAGTTCGACAGGTCGGAGCTGGCGAACTGGCCGAGCTTCGCGTTCTCCTCCTCAGTGGCCCACATCCGGCCGACCACGTTCTTCCACACCGATGTCGGGTTGCCCTGCTCGTCTTCGAAGTCCGACTCACTCATCCCGGTGGCCCAGTACTTCGGCAGGGCGTGGAAGTTCGCGCCGACCATCATGTCCGTGGCGATCTTGCACGCGGCGTCCGAGAGCGGCAGCACCGGCCGCAGCTCCGAGACACCGAGCGGGCGCTTACGCCGTGCCCGGTTGGTGATCGGGACCACCGGGACCGCGCCCAGCTCGTGCAGGTCCTCGGAGATCTGGAGCCAGGAGCCGTTCTTCTGCTTCTCGAACCCGTACGTCGCGTCCGGCAGGTACAGCGTCGCCATATCGGCGGACCCGGCCTGCTGCTGCACGCCGTCGGAGCACCAGCGGCGTACCGCAGCCGACGTCTCGCGCGTGCGCGGGTCCGTCGTCGCGATCACATCGAGGGCCGACTCGTCGGTGATGACCGGCGGATCGCCCGGCACATCCGGCGCGCCCACCGTCACGTACGAACGACCCAGCACCAGCGCCTCGACGTGCGCGCGGGCAGCGCCGGCGTCCATGTCGTTGGCTTCCCAGATCTCCCACAACCGGTCATCACCCGACACCTGATCCGGGCGGCGGAAACCCTCCAGCTTCAGCCGTTCCGCGACGCTGTCGACCACCAGTTGCGGCCAGAACAGCACCACCTGGCGGACCTGGCCCTCGAGTTGCTGGATCAGCTCCGGGTGCATGTAGGACAGTGGCTGCTCGCCCTCGTAGTGGGCGTCGAGCCGGCGTAGCTCCTGCAGCTCGGAGTCGTGGAGGTAGATGAGCCGGGCCAGCCACTCCTCAGGAGTCGGCATCAGCTCACCACCACTCTTCGTTTCCTCGGGGGCTTCGCCATGCCGGCGGTGATCACATCGAGGCGGGCCTGCCACGAAAGACCGCCGGCCATCGCCAGGTCGATCTTGTTGGGCGAGTCGTGGCGTTCCTTCTCCATGACCCACAGCGGCACACCGTCGTCGTCGAGCTGGTGAATGTCGCGCTTCTGCGCGGCGCCGACGTGCCGGGCGAACTTGTCGTCACCGCTGTTCGTGACCTCGCCCGCCTTGATCGCGGTGGCGTAGGTCCGGCACATCGAGGCGGTCTTTCGCAGGTTGCGGCTGTCGGTGTAGAAGAACGCGACCACCTTGGCGCCGAACTTGCCGGCCAGCCGTGCGAGCGGGTCGTCCCAGCCCTGCGCCGGGTCGCCGTAGATCCGCAGCACCTTGAACCGGCGGAACGCGTCGCCGATCGACTCCATGACCTCGGCGACGGGCACCTCGCCGGCCTGCAGCAGTTCGGGTTCCCACAGCCCGGCCCGTACCTGCAGCCCGGTCATGACGTCGGTCAGGACGAACGCCGTGGTGTCCTTCCACCGCGACCCGTCGAACCCGCCGGTGACCAGGGCGCCATCGGGAATCGTCGCGCCGGGCACGGCCAGCTCCTGCCGCCAGCGGCGCGCGTCGAACGCCTGGGCGTCCGCCTGCGTCCAACGGTTGAGCCAGACCCGTTCGAGGTACCGCTGGTCGGCGCCGACCCGGTCCCACTGCTTCGCGATGCCGCGCAGGTCGGACCATTCAGCGGCCGGCCCGGAGGCTTCCCGGACCGCTTCGATGCGGCTCGCCAGGGTGCTCAGGTCGTGATGCTCGGCGGCCTCGCGGTGGAAGTAGAACAGCTCCGGCTCTTCGACCTCGCCACGGTCGATCGCCTCGGCCTCGTCCTTGTCCCGCTCGGCGACCGACCCGCCGCCGGGCACACCCGCCGTGGTGATGCCCATCGACCACGGGTCGTCCAGCGGTCGCTTCGGGAGGTTCGCCTCCATCGTCTCGTACGCGGCCAGCAGACGGGGCAGGTCGAGCCGATGCGTCTCGTCGTAGCCCTGGAACGTCGTGCGGGCTCCGTCTCGCGCGCCGGGCGACTGCGCCAGCGGAACCGCCTTGCCGTCGGCCCGGCCACGCGCATCGAGCCGGATGATGCGCTCCAGCGACACGTCGAACAGGTCCGCGTCGGGCCCCTCGGTGCAGACCAGGTAGAGCACGTTGTAGGCAAGCTCTTCGACCTGCTCGACGGTGTACGCCAGCAACGGGATGTACGGATCGTTGACCGGACGGCCCACCGGGTTGCCGTCGGCATCCCAGCCGTCGAACCGCACCGGCGCCTCGGGATGCAGTTCCGCGAAGGCGACCCAGCCGAGCTTCTCCGTCTTCGCGGTGCCCTTGCGCAACGAGATCCGCACCCGCCGGAACCGGCGCCGGCCGGCCAGCTCATGCCCGCGCGGGTAAAGCTCGTACGACTTGTAGATCAGCGCACGGGTCTCGGCGTCGATCCGGGCCGGCTGGCCCTTCAGTGAGCCGGGGCCGAAGACGGCCCGCTCCTCGATCAGGTCGCAGATCCCCGGCCCGAGCGTCGGCCAGAGCTCGGCGTCACCCGACGGGACGACGAAGGTGGTCACACCGCGTGCAGCACGCCACGCGGGTCGGCCGCGAGCGCCTTCTTCGGCGCGGCGGCCCGCCGGCGTTCACCGCGGTCCTGGGCCTCGTCGACCCGCTCGATCTCCCACTGCAACCGGCGGCGGTCGATCGGCGTGAGACCGAAGCACTGGCGCTGCTGACGGATCTCGGCCGCCAGGTCCTTACGCAGCTTCGGATCCGCGGTCGTCCAGAAGTCGTCGATGAGCACCGCCAGGGCGAACAGCCCGTGCCGGTCCGACTCGTCGTACTCCGGTGCCATCGGCGACGCCCAGACGTCCGCCCACCAGGCGCAGGTCTGCTCGTTCCACAACCGCGTCGGTAGCGGCGGCGCCTTGACGTCGTGGACGGTGTGCAGGGTCGACCTCGTCGAGGTCTTGTTGGTTCGGGCTCGCACGCTGGGGTGCTTCGGTGCCGGTCCGGGCATGGCGATCTCCTCTGCCGCATCGCGCGGTCGGGAGTTGCCGGTTACATCGCGTAACCGGCGAGGTCTGGAATCCCGTAGCCGGGAAAGTCGCCCTCCCCGTAGGTACTGGTCAGAGGGGGTCGAGGGGGTTCCTGGGGTGGGGCACCATCACACTGCGTCATGTCAGCCGAAGAGCATGAGCTGCGTGGCGCTCGGCACGGTGTCGCTCTTCATCGAGTTGCAGATGAAGTGAGCGCACTGCACGTTGGCCGGCTCATGCGTGCCACCTCTCGCGAGTGGCATGACGTGGTCGATCACAGGTGCGAGTGGTGCTGGCACCGTCAGGTCGCGACGTACTGGCTTGAGGCAGAGCTGGCATCGCCATCCGTCACGCTCGTAGATGCGGCGAGGGCTGACGTTGGCCACGTACGCGTTGCGCTTGCGTGCGCGGTAACGCTGCTTGGATACGCGGCGCAGGCAGGTGGTAGAGCAGTAGCCTGCCGTTCCCGTGTAGTCCTCGGCCACGTACCCACGTCCGCAGCGCAGGCAAGATCCAGCTACGAACCGCCGACGTGCGCGCTGGCGTGGTGGCCTGGGCCTGATGGGCTGAGGTCTGAGCAGCTGGCCTACGTACAGCACGGGCAGCTTGTCCCTGCGGCGCCAGGTGTCGCGGCAGCTCAGCGAGCAGAACCTCGCGCCATACCGATTGGCCGTCTGCTTCAGCGTCGCCTTGCCGCACCATCCGCAGGCCACGGTGCTCTTGCGGTGGCGGTCGGGCTGGTGCTGCTGGTTGTAGTGCGAGGAGCAGAGGCCCCGAGCGCGATGCGCATTCGGGCAGCCGGCAACCCCGCAGGTACGCTGCGGCATGTCGTTCCTTCGAGAGAGGAATGGCAAAAGCCCCGGCACCTGTTCGAGCAGGTCCGGGGCTCCCGTATGTCAGGGCTCAGCGATGTGCGGCCCGCACGTTGCAGGCCGCGTGACTCGGTCCGAGATAGCCCGTGCGGTCATCGGTGTGGTCGAGGGCCCACGCCTGGCCGGGCAGGATCGGGCCGGCGCAGCGAGCACAGTCGACTTCGCACCGCTCGACCTTGGGACGCCAGCGTTCGCGCTCCCGCTCGTGCGCCCGGCCATACCCGCGGGCTTGCCGACTTCCGCGCCGCCGCTCGTACGCGCTCGCGCACTCAGGACAGCGGCGCGCGGCGGTGAGTTCGGGACAACGCGGTTCGGCACAGACCTTGAGCGCACGACGGGGCACATTCACCGCCTGGCGCGTGGTCGGGTCATGGTCACCAACCTCAAAAGTCCTTGTTTATCTTCAGGACTTCCGGTAACATAGTCCTTGACGGAAACAAGGATTGGAGGTGAAACTAGATGAGCGAGCGGATGGATCAGATCATCACCGCGGCGGTACGGCAGGGCTTCTCGGTGCGGCAGACCCGGAACGGAACATGGGTCTTCGCGAAGGGAATTGCCACGCTGACCTTCGAGCGCACGCCCGCCACCCCGATTGAGTGGGTGCGGATGCTCAACGCGCTACGCGGCGCTGGTCTGCGGTTCCCGATGTACCGGCGTCGGTAGACCGCGCGGGGGCCGTGCTGACGACACGGCCCCCGCCCCATCCGGACCTGACGGAAACAAGGATCTGGAGGATCCCAGAATGACACAGAACTGGATCGCCACGGTGACCGTTCACCGCTGGAAGACCCCACCCACCGACGAGCAACTCGCCGAACTGGTGGCGGCACTGCCCGGCTTCGGCATCGTCGCCGACGACGGTGAGCGCCGGGTGACCGTGCACATGTCGTTCCCCGCCAAGACTGCCCGCTCGGCGTGCGACGAGGCCGTACGCGCCGCACGGGCCGGATGGTCGCAGGCTCTGAGCGCCACACCGGAGGTCACCGCGGTACGCGTGGT